>OJHM01000455.1_pt1 | contig 12674 bp, 15 predicted proteins | sample 1595241 | NCBI WGS metagenome assembly OJHM01 (sample SAMN05416781, study PRJEB24817) | seawater metagenome | isolation source: Sea water | place: Canada:Atlantic | collected 2013-11
AGTCTCGTGGGCTCGGAGATGTGTATAAGAGACAGAACTAAGAGTTCTTGATAGGGAATTGTCTAATCATCCAACGCGTTCAAATACATTGCAGCTAAAGCTGACTATAAAAAACACCGCCCCCGTTAACCAAGATTACCCCTCGATTCATTTAACACTATCTACTGCTATTGGGAAAAATAGCGCTCAAGTCACTTTTCAAAAAAGTGATTACTTAGCCAATGCAGACATGTTTGACCCATTCAAACCCTTCAGTACAAAACAAATCACCGTATACCTCAGTAAACCAAAAGAGCCTGTTAGCGGTTTCGAAATATCATTTAGTTTTTAACCTTGTTAACTATCTTTTAGTCTCGTTATAACGGCCCAAGTAAAAAGTTGCTAAACTAGTCACATGAAGATTGGCCCTTATACACTCAATAATAATCTCGTTTTATCACCTATGGCTGGTATTACCGACCGCCCATTTAGACAAATTTGTCGTCAGCTGGGCGCAGGGCTTGCTGTTTCAGAAATGACAGCCTCAAACCCCTTGCTCATTAATAATCCACGTACACAGTTAAAACGAGACCACCAAGGTGAAAAAGAACCTCGTGCTGTGCAAATCGTGGGTACAGATCCCCAACAAATGGCTGCGGCTGCCATATATAATCAACAAGCTGGTGCTCAAATTATTGATATCAACATGGGTTGCCCAGCAAAAAAAGTATGTAATGTTGCTGCTGGTTCCGCTTTATTGCGTGATGAACCCTTGGTTAACGATATATTAACGGCTGTGGTGTCAGCAGTAACAATACCCGTCACCCTTAAAATCAGAACGGGCTGGGATACGCAAAATAAAAATGCAGTATCGATTGCCCAAATAGCAGAACAAGCGGGGATTGCTTCACTCGCCATACACGGTCGTACCCGAGCCTGCAAATACAAAGGTGACGCTGAATTCGAAACCATTAGAGCTGTAAAAAAAGCCGTGAGTATCCCTGTTTTAGCCAATGGCGACATTACCACACCAGAAAAGGCACAGTTTGTTCTAGAACATACAGATGCAGATGGGTTACTGATTGGTCGTGGTGCTCAGGGCAATCCTTGGATATTTCGCGAAATCCACCATTACCTTAAAACAGGCGAGCAGTTAGCAGCCCCGGATTTAGACGAAAGACATAACATCATTAGCCAACATATAACGCTATTACATGGCTTTTACGGCCCGGTTATGGGCGTAAAAATTGCGCGTAAACATATCAACTGGTACTTCACTAAAATTGATACATCACTACTACCCACTATAAAAAAAGCCTACACCTTAGACACCCCCAAACAACAATTGGCTTTTATCGATAAAGTTTTTTATGCGCTTAAAAATAATATTACAATAGCGGCATGACAACTAACTCGTTCAAAACACCTTTATGTCAAGAGGTTAAAAAAAGCTTAGAAGATTATTTCGATCAACTTGATGGCGATGAAATTGTTGATTTACATTCGATGGTAATCAGTGAAGTTGAAAAACCACTGATAGAAGCCGTTCTAGCTTATACAAAGTCGAATCAATCAAAAGCCGCAAAAATGTTAGGTTTAAGTCGAGGAACACTTCGAAAAAAAATGTCCGAGTACCATATCGAATAATTAGCCCCTATTTCCCCAAGCTGTCGTTTCTAACTTAAAAAAACAAGCAAGAAAGCCCTTATTTCTATAAAATGCGCTGTTCATCCAGTAGACATTTGTCTCAACAAATAGCCAGGGTTATTCATGAACAACAAAATCTCCAGAGCACTCATTAGTGTGTCAGACAAATCAGGCGTTATAGAACTTTGCCAACAACTTGCCGCTTTAGATATTGAGCTTATTTCGACCGGTGGTACTGCAAAGTTACTACAACAAAACAACATACCTGTTATTGAAATAAGTGACTACACCGGCTTTCCTGAAATGATGGATGGGCGAGTCAAAACACTTCACCCAAAAGTTCATGGTGGTATTTTAGGGCGTCGTGATATTGATCAAGATGTTATGAAAAAAAATAACATCAGCGCCATCGACTTGGTTGTCGTTAATCTTTATCCTTTTCAACAAACAGTTGCCAACCCCGACTGTGACTTAGCAACTGCCATTGAGAATATTGATATTGGTGGCCCGACGATGATTCGTGCAGCTGCAAAAAATCACAAAGATGTGACCATAGTGGTCGAACCATCAGACTACGAGATGGTACTCACTAGTATCAAATCAACAGGGTCTGTAGATGATGCTACTCGGTTTAATTTGGCCGTTAAAACATTCGAACATACCGCTCAATATGATGGCGCCATTGCCAACTATTTAGGCACTATTCAAGAAGACGGTAACAAAGCCGATTTTGCTAGAACGTTTAATGTTCAATTCAAGCAGCAACAAGTAATGCGTTATGGTGAAAACCCACACCAAAAAGCAGCCTTTTATGTGGATAACCAACAAACACCAGGCTCAATTGCCGCTGCAAAACAAATACAAGGTAAAGAGCTTTCATACAATAACATTGCCGATACTGACGCTGCTTTAGAGTGCGTAAAACAATTTGATGATGCGCCAGCGTGCGTCATCGTTAAACACGCAAACCCTTGTGGTGTTGCTATAGGCGAATCAATTTTAGATGCCTATAATTCAGCCTATAAAACTGATCCTGAGTCTTCATTTGGCGGTATTATTGCATTCAATAGACCTCTTGATGCGGCAACAGCACAAGCAATCGTTGATCAACAGTTTGTAGAAGTCATTATTGCACCAAGCATTGAACAAGCAGCCATTGAGATAGTGGCGGGTAAAAAGAATGTTCGATTATTGGATTGTGGGCAATGGAACACGTCAGCTCAAGCACCATTAGATTTTAAACGTATAAATGGTGGCCTACTTGTTCAATCTGCAGACACAGAGCTATACAACGAACTAACCGTTGTTAGCAAACGCCAACCAACCGAACAGGAAATGAATGATTTATTATTCACTTGGCGCGTAGCTAAATTTGTAAAATCAAATGCCATTGTGTACGGTAAAAACAATGCCACCATCGGCGTTGGCGCTGGGCAAATGAGCCGTGTTAATTCGGCTAGAATTGCGGCCATTAAAGCTGAGCATGCGGGATTAGAGGTTAACGGCGCAGTGATGGCATCCGATGCATTTTTCCCCTTTAGAGACGGTTTAGATAATGCTGCTGAAGTGGGTATTAAAGCTGTCATACAGCCTGGCGGATCCATGCGAGATGACGAAGTTATTGCTGCTGCTGATGAACACGGCATTGCGATGGTCTTCACCGGCATGCGTCACTTTAGACACTAAATTAAAGAGAGCTTAACTATGAATATTCTTATCGTTGGTGGTGGTGGTCGCGAACATGCACTTGCATGGAAGGCTGCACAATCAAAAGACGTTAAACAAGTCTTCGTTGCGCCTGGTAATGCGGGTACTGCGCTAGAAAAAAAGCTAACTAACGTAGACATATCAGCCGAAAACATCCCCGCACTTCTTTCTTTCGCTAAAAGTAACGCTATAGATTTAACTATCATCGGTCCTGAAGCACCGTTAGTTGAAGGTATCGTCGATGTATTTAAAGACAATAAATTACGCTGCTTTGGCCCATCAAAAGCAGCAGCTCAACTTGAAGGCTCAAAAGCATTCTGTAAAGACTTTTTGGCAAAGCACAACATTCCGACTGCTGATTACCAAAGCTTTACCGATATTCAATTGGCCAGTGATTACATTCGTGCCAAAGGCGCGCCCATTGTTGTTAAAGCCGATGGCTTAGCTGCAGGCAAAGGCGTTATTCTCGCAGAAACTGAACAAGAAGCAATTGATGCAGTGAATGACATGCTCGCAGGCAATGCCTTTGGCGAAGCCGGTCACCGAGTTGTGGTCGAAGAGTTTTTAGTCGGTGAAGAAGCCAGCTTTATCGTTATCGCAAATGGCAAGCAAGCATTACCTATGGCATCATCTCAAGACCATAAAGCCCGTGACAATGGTGATAAAGGGCCTAATACCGGCGGTATGGGTGCGTATTCGCCAGCACCTGTTGTAACAGAAAAAATGCACCAAACCATTATGGACACCATCATCCAACCAACATTGGATGGAATGATTAAAGACGGTATCCCCTATTCAGGTTTTTTATATGCCGGCGTGATGATTGATGCAGAAGGAACGCCCAAGGTTCTTGAGTATAACTGCCGCTTTGGCGACCCAGAAACTCAACCCATTATGATGCGCTTACAAAGCGATATGGTGGCGCTTTGCAATGCTGCCCTAGATAATCAATTAGATACCGTTCAAGCAAAATGGGATTCACGTACCGCTATAGGCGTTGTATTAGCGGCTGGTGGCTACCCCTTTGATTACAACAAGGGTGATGTCATTACGGGCATTTCAGAAGAAACCAGTGATTCAAAAACATTTCATGCCGGCACAAAAATGCAAGGTGTCGACGTCACGACTAATGGCGGTCGCGTATTGTGCACGTGCGCTTTAGGCGATAGCGTGTATGACGCCCAAATAAAAGCCTACGAAACAGTCGGTAGCATCCATTGGGACAATGTCTATTTCCGCACTGATATTGGTCATCGTGCCATTGCTCGAGAAGAAGTGAACGACTAGGCTAGTTTGTATTACGCAAAAAAAGAGCCTCAATTGAGGCTCTTTTTTTGTTCTAAAAAGCTAACTATCGCTTCATTGAATCAAAAAACTCACTATTGGTCTTGGTCTTCTTGAAGCGTTCCAGCAAGAATTCAATTGCACCCATTTCATCCATCGGGTTAAGAATTTTGCGCAGTATCCATGTTTTTTGCAGGATGTCTGCATCAACCAAATATTCTTCACGTCGTGTTCCAGAGCGGTTCACATTAATAGCAGGGTAAACGCGTTTTTCTGCAATTTTACGTTCTAAATGCAGCTCCATATTACCCGTACCTTTAAACTCTTCGTAAATAACATCATCCATTCTTGAGCCGGTTTCAACCAAGGCTGTGGCAATAATCGTTAAACTACCGCCTTCCTCAATGTTACGCGCTGCACCAAAGAAACGTTTAGGCCGCTCTAAGGCATTAGCATCTACACCACCAGTTAGAATTTTGCCCGATGAAGGAGCTACCGTATTATAGGCACGCCCTAGACGTGTGATTGAGTCCAATAAAATAATAACGTCTTGTTTGTGTTCTACCATTCGCTTGGCTTTTTCGATAACCATTTCTGCGACTTGTACATGACGAGCTGCTGGTTCATCAAACGTACTTGAAATAACCTCACCTTTCACTGTGCGTGACATTTCTGTCACCTCTTCTGGACGTTCATCAATCAACAAAACGATTAGATGACAATCTGGGTTATTAACAGCAATTGAATGTGCCAAATTCTGCATAATCATTGTTTTACCCGCTTTTGGCGGAGAAACAATTAAGCCACGCTGGCCTTTTCCAATCGGAGACACTAGGTCGATAATTCTAGCGGTTAAATCTTCTGTCGTACCATTTCCCATTTCAAGGAATAGACGCTCATTGGCAAACAGCGGTGTTAAATCTTTAAATGCTATTTTGTTTTTTGCGTGTTCGGGTTTTTCATAATTAAGCGTATCAACCTTTAATAAGGCAAAATAACGTTCGTTGTCTTTAGGTGGGCGAATTTTCCCTGAAATCGTATCCCCTGTTCTTAAACCAAACCGGCGAATCTGACTGGGTGATACATAAATATCATCAGGACCTGCTAAAAACGAACCATCTGCCGACCTTAAGAACCCAAACCCATCCGATAAAATTTCAAGGACGCCATCGCCATGGATGTCATCGCCTTTTTTTGCTACTTTTTTTAGTATTTGGAATACGGTGTTTTGTTTTATTGATCGTCCGGTGTTATCAACACCTAAGTCTTTAGCAATTTGAAGAATTTCAGTTGCAGGTTTACGCTTCAGTTCAGTTAAATTCATAGAGTCTTTTAGGAGGGTTGTAAATAGGGGGAAGTGCGATCTAAATGTCGCATTTAATTATGTCTTGGTTTTTTTGAATGTCGCACGTCGCGTGCTAAGAATTTTGTATTACAGGTATAAAGGTAGCACTAAAATACGTCTTCGTCCAGTTTTCTGGACGAAGACGTTGATATTAAACGTTACTATCAATAAATGCTGTCAATTGAGACTTTGAAACCGCACCTACTTTAGTCGCTTCAACTTCACCATTTTTAAAAATCATTAAGGTAGGGATACCTCTAACGCCAAACCGTCTTGGCATGCCAGGATTTGAGTCAATATCAAGTTTTACCACTTTGACTTTGCCTGCATATTCATCCGCCACTTCGTCTAAGATTGGCGCAATCATTTTGCAAGGTCCACACCATTCTGCCCAAAAATCCACCAAAACCGGCTCTGTTATATTAAGTACATCTTGTTCAAAATTATCATCAGATGTATGCACTAAACTCTCACTCACTATTTTTCTCCAATTTGATTAAAACCATGCGCCCATAACGTATAAAGGGTACGATAGCTGCTACATAGCTTAACATGAAATTATTCATGTCTGAAATCACTTTTTTGACAACTCAAAGGCCCTTAACTAACTCATGGCATCTACCCATTTAACTGAAACACCATTTAGCGCCTTAGGGTTATCTGAACAACTTATGTTAGGGCTCAATGAAGCTGGGTTCACACATTGCTCCCCAATTCAGGAACAAACCTTACCCATTTCATTGCTATCAAAAGATGTTGCTGGACAAGCGCAAACTGGAACAGGAAAAACCATTGCATTCTTGCTAGCCACATACCAATGTTTATTAATGGCTGAACCACAAGAAAACCCAAAAGCTATTCGCGCTTTAATTCTTGCCCCCACTAGAGAGCTGGCCATACAAATTTATAACGACGCAGCGATTATTGGCAAACATACGAATATAAAAATTGGCTTAGCCTACGGTGGCACAGATTATGAAAAGCAGCGTAAAACGATCGAAGATGGCGTTGATATTCTCATTGGGACACCCGGGCGTACCATCGATTTTTTCAAACAAAAAATCTTTAATTTAAGAAGTGTTGAAGCTTTAGTACTTGACGAGGCAGACAGAATGTTTGACCTTGGTTTTATTAATGATATTCGTTATCTATTACGCCGCTTACCAGAACCAGAACAACGCCTTAATATGTTATTTTCAGCCACCTTGTCTTTCAAAGTGACAGAGCTTGCTTATGAACATATGAACGAACCAGAAATGGTGCGTATAGAACCTGAGCAAATTACTGCTAAGCAAGTGGTAGAGCATATGTATTACCCTGCAGACAACGAAAAGCTGCCTTTGCTTGTTATGTTGTTAAATGACGAGGCCCCAAAACGCGCCATTATTTTCATTAACACCAAACATAATGCAGACAAACTCAACCGCACGCTAGAAGGAAACGACTTTAATAGTGCCGTGTTATCTGGCGATGTTCCACAAAATAAACGTCAACGAATTCTCAAACAATTCCAAGATGGTGAACTACCCATTTTAATTGCAACCGATGTTGCCGCCCGTGGCTTACATATACCCGACGTGACACATGTTTTTAATTTTGATTTGCCTCAAGATGCTGAAGACTATGTTCACCGCATTGGCCGTACAGCTCGGTCTGGCGCTAGCGGTATTGCCATTAGCTTCGCATGCGAAACATACGCTTATTCACTACCTGATATTGAAACCTATATTTCACATAAAATTCCGTTTCAAAATATAGATGCGTCTACATTACCCAAGCTTAAACCTGCTACAAAAAAAGCTTACAAACCACCTACAAAGCATTCACAAAATAGAAATAAAAAACCTTACAGATGTTAAAGGCCTAACCTTTATTTTATTGGCAATAACTCCCCCAAGTGTTCAACTGCTAAAAAATCATCAACTTGCCTAGATGCCTGAGTACTGTCTGGGCATGCAATAGCCACCAGTTGAGTTAGCCCAAACGTCTCAGCAGATTTCAAAATACTAAGGCTATCGTCTACAAATAAAGTACGCTCCACCATAAAACCTTCTAGCTGCTGTATACCTTGCCAAAATAACTGATGTTCTTTTGGATAACCAATGTCATGCGCACAAATAGTCGCATCAAAAAACTCTATCAACCCTGTTTCTTGCATTTTTAATGTCAGGCTATCCATATGCGCATTGGTCACTAATACACAACGAATATCAGCCTGTTTCAACGCCATTAAAAACTCCCGCGTGTACGGCAGCACTTTAATCGCCGCTTTTGCTTGGTGTTTAAGCTCTATTATATTGATAGATAACTTTTCACTCCAAAAATCCAAACAATACCAATTCAGCTTACCTTCTTCCTCTTTAAAAATAGGTGCTAACGTCTTAACGGCTTGATCTAACGATACACCTTCCCTTTCAGCATAATATTTAGGCACTAACGTTTGCCAAAAATAATTATCAAACCGTAAGTCTAATAAGGTGCCATCCATATCCAATAAGACAGTATCTATTTTTGACCAATTAATCATTCGAACACCTAACCTCTAGATTACAATGTATCATCCGTTCAATAATTCCTTAAGGATTGATTATGGTAAACCAACTCAGCAAAATTGTTCTTATTATCACTGGCTGCTTAATTCTTTTAGCCTGCCATAAACCTCCTGTTCTAACTAAAGAATTAGCGCTTGCCACCCTCAATTCGCCAGACAAACCATCGGGTTATGCGGTTAGCATCGTTACTAATAACCCCAATGCTCATGGCAAAGATGCCCGTGGCTGGACTTGTTCAGAGCAACAAACTGTTATTGATGCCAATTTAGCCGAATGTAAAACCTCTGGCCGTTCTGGTGTTTATTTAAAGTTTACAAATGAAGGCGAAAAGCTATTAGTAGGCAAACCATGGGGAGACGCCAATCTTCGAAATGCACGTATTATTGCTGTTAAACAACAAGTTCAAACAATTGACGCCATTCGCATGCCATCAACAACACAGGCTATTGTAGATTTTACTAGTGCTTATACAGAGCATACCCCTTTCTCTAATTCTCACTTACAAAAGCTCTTGGTATTAGGTGCTCCCCAACAAAAACAAGCTGAATTGATTCTGGAAGATAAAAAATGGGTTCTAAAGTAATTAACTCTACGTCATAGATGAACAAAGCCAAACGCCTAGAGATTTTTAAACGTTTAGCCAAGGCTATTCCAGACCCTGAAACAGAGCTCAATTACAGCTCACCATTTGAGCTGTTAATTTCTGTCATTCTCTCCGCCCAATCTACCGACAAAGGCGTTAACAAAGCCACGGACAAGCTCTACCCTGTAGCTAACACACCTCAAGCAATCTACGATTTGGGTGTCGATGGGCTAAAGCAATACATTAAGACGATTGGCTTGTTTAATACCAAAGGCGCCAACATTATTAAAACCTGCAAAATGTTGGTTGACCTACACGACAGTGACGTACCACAAACTCGTGCGGAGTTAGAAGCGCTACCGGGTGTTGGGCGAAAAACAGCCAATGTTGTACTAAATACTGCTTTTGGGCAACCGACCATGGCTGTTGATACGCATATATATAGGGTAAGCAACCGAACCAACATGGCACCCGGAAAAACTGTGTTAGACGTCGAAAAGAAGCTCGTAAAACATGTTCCCTCAGCTTTTTCTATTGATGCCCATCATCTACTCATTTTACACGGTAGATATACATGCGTTGCCCGTAAGCCACGGTGTGGCTCCTGCGTCATTGAAGACCTTTGTGAATTCAAAAAGAAGATTATCGACTAATTCATTTTCAGTTCATACACCCCCCGTTATTGTGACTACGCAAATTATTAAAAACAAGCTGTAAGATTTTTTATCTTTGCATGGTCTAGTAAATCGCATATAGTTAACAAGTCAGATTTGTCTGAACTTCAATAAGAACTATGGCAAGACGACTAGTTATATAGTTTTAACATTACAATAAAGGACAACATTATGAAAAATTCTACAAAAAAACCATTAGTAGCTGCCATTGGCGCAGCATTCGTAACATCTATGGCGTTTGCTCCTGCTGCTAGTGCAGCTACAAACCCATTTGGTGCAACTGAACTTGACACAGGCTATATGGTTCTTGCTGAAGGCAAATGTGGCGAAGGCAAATGTGGCGCTAAAGACGGCAAAAAAGCTGACGGAAAATGCGGCGAAGGTAAATGTGGTGCTGATAAAGCAGCAAAAAAAGCTAAAGAAGCTAAATGCGGCGAAGGCAAATGTGGCGCTGATAAAGCAGCAGAAAAAGCTAAAGAAGCTAAATGTGGCGAAGGCAAATGTGCTGAAGGCAAATGTAGCGGTAAAAAATAAGTTCATATAACAATATGAATAGCACCTATCCAGTTAATGGAGCAGGTCTCGGATTAAGGCGAGCCTTCACGGGCTCGCTCTCTGAGAACCCGCCTAGCAATGTCGATTTTTATGAAATCGTTCCTGAAAATTGGATTCGTATTGGTGGAAAATTTGGCAAACAACTTCGGGCTCTAACTGAACAGTTTCCATTTGTCACCCACGGCCTATCACTTAGTCTTGGTAGTCCAGATCCAATAGACGTTGAATTTGTTCGCGATATTCGCGACTTTTTAAAACAGCACCAAATCAAAATTTATACTGAACACCTTACTTACTGTAGTGACGGTGGTCATATGTATGACTTAATGCCTATCCCCTTCACTGAAGAAGCGGTTGATTATGTGGCCAATAGAATCATTCAAGTTCAAGATATTTTAGGCGAACAAATCGCCATAGAAAACGCATCGTATTACGCAGCACCCGGCAAAGAAATGGAAGAAATTGATTTCATTAATGCTGTGATTAAAAAGGCAGACTGTAAATTATTACTTGATATCAACAATATTTATGTCAATAGTGTTAACCATTCATACAGTGCCGAAAAATTTCTTAAAGCACTACCCGGTGACCGTATTAGCTATGCACACATAGCCGGCCACTACCATGAGTCAGAAGATATTATTATTGATTCTCATGGCACAAAAGTGATTGACCCCGTGTGGCAATTATTAGACACCGCTTACGAACAATTTGGCGTTTTCCCTACACTACTAGAACGTGATTTAAACATCCCTCCGCTTGCTGACTTACTTGAAGAAGTTGATCTTATTCATCAAGCACAATCTAATTATGTGTCCCAACAAGAACAAAAACGTGCAACAGGATAACACCCCGTCTTTCATTAAGACGCAGCGCCAATTTACCCAGTATATTCGCGACCCTGATAATTCGCCTAAACCGACGGACATTGAAGAGCGCCGGATGGACATGTACCGCGACCTTCTTTTTGCCAACATTTCAGGCATGCTTAGTGACGGTTTTCCGGTCCTTAAACAAATATTACCCGATGACAAATGGACGGCATTGTGCCGAGACTTTTTCTCTCGTCACCAAAGCCATAGTCCTTATTTTTCAGAAATCTCCCAAGAGTTTATTCAGTTTTTACAAAGCGAACGACATGAGAGCAAAGAATCTCAAAATGATCTACCTTTCCTAGTAGAACTCGCGCACTATGAATGGACCGAATTATTTATCTCCATTGCAGAAGAAAGCGAGGCCCAACATGACTCTATCAAAGACCCACTAAATAAAATACTGACAGTGTCCAATACAGCTATGGCAGTGGCCTATACGTACCCTGTTCATAAAATATCACCTGACTATTTGCCCAGTGAAGCACCGAACGAACCTACTTACCTTGCTGTTTATCGAACAACAAACAATCAGGCTGGTTTTTTGGAAACAACTCCTATGACTCACGCCTTACTAGCGGCCCTAACTGATAATGTTGAATTAACAACAGAAACATTATTAATCCAACTTGCAAATCAATTAAAACATCCGAATCCCGATGTTGTTATACAAGGTGGCCTAGGCATTGTGGATGATTTCATATCTCGCGGTATTATTGTCTCAGCCTAGCACCTAGATACTCAAGCAAACCTTTATTCTTATATTTTCTCCTATACTTGTTATTCCACAAGCGAGTAAACTCAGCTAATCAAAGTTGAATACATCTATATTCTTAAGTAGAATATAGATATTACTAATTGGAACAATGACTATGCGAAAGATTTTTTCAAGCGATCTAAGTAAAGAAATCTCAATTATTCTTGCCATTAAAGTGGCGTTATTAATAATGATTAAAGTACTTTGGTTTTCCAATCCGCAACAACAAGTACAGCAAACTTTCACCCAAGCAGTTATGGGGGACGCCACACCAATCACACAAAAGGAAAAACCGTAATGTCACCTGATGACGTCATTCAGCTTTCAAGAATGCAATTTGCCATAACGGCAATGTTTCACTTTATTTTTGTCCCTCTGACCATGGGACTCTCGTTTATTTTAGCCATCATGGAATCTATTTACGTGATGACAGGCAAACGAATCTATAAAGACATGGTGAAGTTTTGGGGCAAGTTATTTGCCATCAATTTCGCGATGGGCATCGCTACAGGTATGACGTTGGAATTCCAATTTGGCACTAACTGGGCTTACTATTCCCACTACGTTGGTGATGTATTTGGTGTTCCGCTGGCCATTGAAGGCATGATGGCGTTCTTCCTAGAGTCCACCTTTGTTGGGTTATTCTTTTTCGGTTGGAACAGGCTCAGTAACTGTCTCTTATACACATCTCCGAGCCCACGAGACTCCTGAGCATCTCG
>OJHM01000466.1_pt1 | contig 12406 bp, 9 predicted proteins | sample 1595241 | NCBI WGS metagenome assembly OJHM01 (sample SAMN05416781, study PRJEB24817) | seawater metagenome | isolation source: Sea water | place: Canada:Atlantic | collected 2013-11
AGCGGGATCACGCAGACTCGGCAACCCCTGTCCCTGTTGAACAGGTGGCAGAGCAGGGAAGCCCTTCATCCGCAGACAATGCGGATTTGCCTGCGCCACAGCCGGAAACAGAGAACAGCATCCCAGCAGCCCAGGCTGACAGTAACCAGCCTCTGGCCCCCCAGACCGATACCCTGGATACCGCGCCCTCTGACAAACGCATCGAGGTCAATACCGATGTATTACGGGTGGAAATCAATCCGGTGGGTGGCGATATCGTTCGTCTGGCCCTGCCGGACTACCCCAAGCATGTGGAAACCCCGGATCAGCCGTTTGTGTTCATGGACCAGAACAGCAATGGCACCTATGTGGCCCAGAGTGGCCTGGTAGGCAAAAACGGTACCGATTCCAGCAAAGGTCGCCCTCACTGGAGCAGCGCCCAGCAGAGCTACCAGCTGGCTGAGGGTGACAACGAACTGAATGTGGATCTGACCCTGACCCAGGACAATGGCGCGGAGATTATCAAGCGCTATACCTTCGAGAAAGGCAGTTATCTGGTTCGTGTCAGCCATATTGTCCGCAATAATGGCAGCAACCCCTGGACGGGGGCTCTGTATGGCCAGATCAAACGTGACGGCAGTGACGATCCTGGCCTGTCCAAGGCGGGCTTCGCCCCCATGCCGACCTACCTGGGCGCCGCCTACTGGAGCACCGAGAAGCCTTACAACAAGCTCACGTTTGATGACATGAGCGAAGATGACGTCAAGCTGAACCAGACCGTAGAAGGCGGCTGGCTTGCCATGGTGCAGCATTACTTTGTGTCTGCCTGGATTCCTGACGCCAAACAGAAAAACCATTACTCCAGCGTGTACCTGAAATCCCGCGACCAGTACCTGCTGCGGTTCGTCTCTCCGAACACCACGGTGCAGCCGGGTGAAGAATCGGTGCTGTATGCCGAGTTTTATGCCGGCCCCAAGCAGCAGGATAACCTGGAAGCGATCAGCCCCGGCCTGAACATGACCGTGGACTACGGCTGGCTGTGGTTTATCTCCCAGCCCATCTTTGCCTTGCTCGTGTTCCTGCAAAGCGGTGAAGTGTCCGTGTTCGGTATGGATATCGACATCGGTGGTGGTGTGGTGAACTGGGGGGTGGCGATCATTCTGCTGACCTTCATCATCAAGTCCATCTTCTTCAAGCTCAGCGCCACCAGCTATCGTTCCATGGCCAAGATGCGCAAAGTTGCGCCGGAAATGCAGCGCATCAAGGAGCAGAACAAGAACGACAAGCAGAAGCAGCAGATGGAAACCATGAATCTGTTCAAGCGGGAAAAGATCAACCCGCTGGGCGGCTGCTTGCCCATGTTGGTGCAGATGCCGGTGTTTATTGCTCTGTACTATGTGCTGCTGGAGTCCGTTGAGCTGCGCCAGGCGCCGTTCTTCCTGTGGATCAACGACCTGTCCGTGATGGATCCGTACTTTGTACTGCCGATCCTGATGGGGGCGTCCATGTTCCTGCAGACTCGCCTGAACCCAACACCGGCGGACCCGACCCAGGCGCAGGTGATGAAATGGATGCCGATGATCTTTGCGGTCTTCATGCTGTGGTTCCCGGCCGGCCTGGTGCTGTACTGGCTGACTAACAACATATTGTCCATTGCCCAGCAGTGGATTATTACCCGCAAGATTGAAAAAGAGGCCTGACGCCCGACACGGGACGCCAGACAGAATGAAGCCGGTCGAGAGATCGGCTTTTTTCTTTTCTGTCCGGCATCTGGCATCAAGCGTTAGGCGCTCTCTATAATCTCCCTATGCCCATTGCTTCCCCTGACACCATCGTTGCTATTGCCACTGCTCCTGGCCGGGGTGGCGTCGGCGTGGTGCGTCTTTCCGGTCCACAGGCCCTGAGCATTGCCTCTGTCATTGTTGGTGAGCAATCACTGTCGCCCAGAGTGGCTCACTTTCGGCGTTTTCGTGATCAGGCTGGGGGGATTCTCGATGAAGGCCTGGCCATCACCTTTCCGGCTCCGCATTCCTTTACCGGGGAAGATGTGGCGGAACTGCAGGGCCACGGCGGCCCGGTGATTCTGGATATGCTGGTGGCCGCCTGTATTGCCGCTGGCGCCCGCCAGGCACGCGCCGGTGAATTCTCCCAGCGTGCCTTCCTCAACGACAAGATGGACCTGACCCAGGCGGAAGCCATCGCCGATTTGATCGATGCAGGTACCACCGCCTCGGCCCGCGCAGCCCTGCATTCCTTGCAGGGCGTGTTTTCCAATGAAGTGAATCAGCTGGTCGAGGCGCTGATTGGGCTGCGCATTTACGTGGAGGCCGCCATCGATTTCCCGGAAGAGGAAATCGACTTTCTGTCCGATGGTAAGGTGGCCAGCGACCTGACGTCGGTACGACGTCAGTGCTTGCGTGTGCTGGATGAAGCCAACCAGGGGCGACTGGTGCGCGAAGGTATGACGCTGGTGATCGCGGGTAAGCCCAATGCCGGCAAGTCCTCCCTGATGAATGCTCTGGCGGGTTTTGACGCTGCCATTGTCACCGACATTGCCGGCACCACCCGGGATGTGTTGCGTGAGTCCATCCAGCTGGATGGCATGCCCCTGAACCTGATCGACACCGCCGGCCTGCGTGACAGTGCCGACGTAGTGGAACAGGAAGGCATTCGCCGTGCCTACGCAGAAATGCGCAAGGCCGACAGGCTGTTGGTCATGGTGGATTCCCGCGATAGCGAGGGCGATATTCAGGATATCCACAGCCTGCTGCCACAAAGCCAGCAACAGCTGGAAAACCTGGAGTTGCCCGTCACCGTGGTGCTCAACAAGGCGGACTTGTCCGGTCTGCCGACCGGTCAGCGAGAGGATGGCGCTTTTGTGATTTCAGCCGCTAGCGGCGACGGGTTGGAGGCGCTGCGTCGCCACCTGAAAGATGCCGCTGGCTATCAGGGTGAAGGGCAAAGTCGCTTCTCCGCCCGGCGCCGCCACATTACGGCACTGGAACAGGCGTTAGTGGCGCTGGATAGCGGTGAACGGCAATTGCACGGTCATGCGGCTGGCGAGCTGCTAGCCGAAGACCTGCGCGCCGCCCAGAAAGCCCTGGAAGAAATCACCGGTGCCTTTACCGCTGATGATCTGCTCGGGCGCATCTTTTCCTCTTTCTGTATTGGCAAATAATTCAGCCTTCCATGTAAGAGCGTCGCTCGCAGCACGATAGCCTTCCACAATATAGAAAACCCTTATTCTTCCCTTCCCCTCCCTTCTTTTTACGCAACCCATTGATAAATAAAACCCTTCCATAAGATGTCTCTACCGGATTGGCCAAAATATCGGGTTCCTGACCTTTCCGCCCATCTAAGGATAGATGGGAAAACTACTTTTAAAACAAACGCATACCGATACATATACAAAATTTTGCTTTCTGAGCATTGTTTGCCCATCACGATCGCGCCACTTTGTGTAAAACCATAGTCACCATCTGTGAACAACCGTAAACAGATAGGAAATAAGAATAACGCAAAAGTATACGGGAGAGCGCGTGATGCGAAGGGCACATCATCGCAAGCGTAGTGTTTGGAGCACGCTGACAGCGGTATTGGTCGGATTACTGTCTATTCTGCCACTACAAGGGCTTGCTCTAGAACGCATGGATGATAAGGCCATGTCCGGTATAACCGGTGCGGGCTTGGCTTTTGTCTGGGAGGACTTCCGTTGGTTGACCAAGCCGACCAGTTATTTTGAGCAAGTTGGCTCGGGTGTTTCTCCGAATACGACATTCAAGCGTGGTGACTTGCGTTGGTACGGTGTCAGCTTGTCCTCGAAATCATTGGGCTATACTTGGACGCAGACCGGCACAACGATGGATGCCTGTACGGGTAATGGCAGTGGCGGCCTGGGCTGTCCCATGGGCGGTCCAATCGCAGAGTTTTCAGCCCATGACAACCCCTACGTCCTCAGAGTAATGGATTACGCTGGCGATGGCAGTGATGCCACCCAGATCGGTAATGGAGTAGTGACTTGGGATGGGAATACTGATCCTGCTGGTTCCAGCCGCACTGTACTGGAATTTCTGGCGCCTACCGAACAACCGAATTACCGTTTTTCTTTCTGGGGAGAAATTGAAGCGGCTAAAAACCCGGCCACGCTAACAAATCAGGGTTTACTCAAGACCCAGACCATTATTCAAGGTAATGCCTCCGATAGTGTGCTGCGCCTGTTCCAGTTTACCGAGCCAGGCAACAACACCCTGGCGCTGCTTTACCATAGCCACCTGCAAGGTGATTTCCGCTTCAGCGCCAACCAGTTACTTGGAAAAGAAAGTGATGTTCTTGGCGAGCCGGTAGCATTTGATCCCCGTTCAGGGCTTCATTTCCGTAACGTGGATGCGTATGTCCCGCTTGGTCATCTCTTCTATCAGGCCCTGACTATTGATGTGCCCCGTGATGGTTTAGGGAATCCGATCCAGAACGGCAATTTTGTCCTGGAGGTGGATGCTATTCCCGATGAGTTGGCGGTGTATCGACGTCATTACAGTCTGGCAGTACCGGATTCGCCGGATGCCGGTTATGTCACTGCCCGGGCGGCACTGTTAGCCAATACTCCTGGAGCAACTCCTGCGGTCGCCGTGCCGGGTAATTACTTCAAGACCCATGGTTATTCACGTTGGGGAGACTGGTATCCCTGTCAGGGCGTTGGGTGTGCTAACCCGCCCACTTCCATGCCGGCGGCGAGAAACCAGTACAACACCACTAACGACGGAATATTTTTCCGAAAATGTACCGGTTGCGCCAATTTTGATGCCTTTGCCTATCGTATGACGGCAGTGGATGTGCGTCCCGGCAACAATGAGTTTACCTGTCCCGGCAACTGGTCGGGATGTTCCAGTAACTCGACGCGATACCAGACCACGGCCCAGAATTGCACCCCTGGTGGATCTGGGGATGCCCGCTTCCAGTGCGGTTATGGTGGCGGCTATTCATTACCTGGGGGCCGTGCCACCACCGTCAATGGCAAGGTCAATCCCATGCACTACCTCACTACCCTTTTCGGGAATACGCCCACGGCCAGCCCTGTGAATGTGATTAATACCGGGGTGGCCAACCTGGGGGATGCCCGTATCGAAGGCATGGTGATCAATGAATTTCGATTTACCAGTTTTGCGGCGCAGTACTAGGGAGGCCACATGACGATTCATTCGACGATCATGGTGGCGTTACTGTTCGCCAGTGCCCTGACAAGCGCGGACGGCATGCTGCCCCTGGATGATTCTGCCATGGCTGATGTAACCGGGCGTGAAGGGATTGGGTTGAACATGGAGTTTCTGATTAATACGGATATTGCCGGGGACGGCAATATTGTCCATCACGGCTGCCCGGATTTTTCCGCTGCTACGCCCAATGGCACCCCGGATTGCCGGATCGCTCTGCGATTCAACGACCGGGATGATTCCTGGTTGGTGCTCAAGGACTATCACGGCGTGCTGCGTTTCAACAAAGCACACCTGGATGCCAGCCGAACCGATTCATCACCTTCTGGCTACTGCGATGCTGATTGCTCAGCCCGTTTTGGTGCCGGTTTCGATCCCAACAATCGATTGTCCTTTCAGCTGACTTACGATCATGCCGGCGTAACCGGGAGCACTGCGTATTACGGGGATTTTGATCTTTACTTGAACCTGAAGATGGCGGCGGAATTTGGTACCACCGGTTATCTGGACGATAACACCACCGGCACGGCCCTGGGGTTCCGGGCAGCAGACGGCCCCAATGCTATCAATGGTGCAGCACAAATGCGCTTTGATGGCGCAATGAAAATGTACGGTTACTAGGTGGGCTAGAATGAAAATAACAATACGCACCCTTTCCGTTATTCTGGCCGGCCATATCACACTGGTGATGTTGGCCATTGCGCCTGTTTCGCATGCCCTGACGTTGCAGCCACTCGAAGAATCCGAATTGCGCGACGTGGTGGCTCAGGGGTTGATCCTGAACGACAAGATTACCGGCACTGAACTGACGGGCGCCAACGAATACTCCACGCCGTTTAATTTCTATCGGATGGGCCTGGACGGTGAATTGGAAATGAACATGAACATGTCCAAGATCCAGCTCGGTTGCGGGGGCATTAACGACTATCTGACGGGGCAACAGGGCTGCGATATCGACCTGGACTATGTCAGCCTGATGGGGCGCAATGGCAGCGAGCTGGGGGACAGGGGCAGCCTGTTCACTCTCACCCGTCCCTATATTGAGGTGGCGGTAAAGAATGATGACACCTCTACCTTGCGTGAAGTCGCCGGGATTAAGATCGGTGCCCAAAAGGCGGATGGTGGCATGAGTATCGGTCGGGTCTATGAGCAGAGCGGTATTGTCAACCAGGAAAACATGCTGAGCCGGGCCTGCGATCCTGCTGCCACGGTAGGAAGTTCCGTACTGGGTTGTCATTCCAGGGCGAATACGGTGAGTGGTTTTCTTGGTACAGAGATGTCTCTCTCCATGCGTGTTAAAGCCACTGTTTGTGGGGGGGCGTTAATAGGTGACTTCTGTCTGGGCATTCCCATCGGCCTTGATGCCTGGGGCTGTATTGGCAGAACGGCCACGAATAAAGATACCTGTGGGACCAGCAAAAGCGACGCGCTCTTTATTGATATTGCAGGTACACGCCTGAACAACCTTGGTTTGAACGCTGCTCAGTTGAAACTGAATGATGCGGCTGTTGATGGAGGGTTGGCTGACTTGTTGGGCAATGCCTATGCTTCACTGGACGCCAATACCCGCCTGCTGCATAAAATTACCTTTGAAGATACCAGCGATTTCTTCCTGGCTTTTCAGCGCGAGCCTATCGCTTATCCCCGTTACAGCAAGACCACGCCAACCCAGGAATTTATCGACAATGGCACCTTGGCGACAGCGCTGGATGCCTGTGCAGGGACCAGCTTTGCGTCTGCGCGGTGTGATAGTGCTTATTCGGTGCCTGCCAATACCGGGTGGTGGATGAATGCACCCTCAATAAAACTGAATGACGTCTATAACGATAATGCACAATTAGGGAATTTGACGCTTGGTGATGCGTTGTCATTGTTGGGTGCCCCCGGCTACAAGATCGAACAGGCTAACTTCAAGTTGGAACCGGCTCCAAACTGCTATGGGAGTACCACGTTTTGCTAATGCGAAAAACGTTGAGGCTGCCGTATTGGTTGTTGGGTGTATTGCCTGTGAGCGGCCTTGCCCTGCAGCCCATGAGTGAAGCGGAGCTGGCCCGGGTGGAAGGTCAGGATGGCATGACCGTGGCCCTGGATAGCCCCACCCTGTCTGTCCAGCAGGTGCGCTGGGCCATTGATACGCCGGTGGCCAGTGAAGCGGGCGGGTTGTACCTCAATGGCCTGTCGCTGACCAAAATGAATGCCCCGGATACCTTGTTGACCACTGAGCTGGATGTGGGCAGTGATGGTACAGACGCCTATCTGTCCATCAACAGTGAATTGGCCCGTTCGCGCCTGGCCATCGATGGCATGACTCTGGCCTCGGAGCCGGGGCGCAGCTTTGGGCACTGGGCCCTGGTGGCCCCGCTGGAATTCCGACTGCAGAACCGCGGGATTTTCTTCCGCGATGAAATCAATAATCCCGCCTCCCTGTATATCGGCATTAACGATGCCAGCCTGTTCTACCGCCAGAACTGGTTTTACCACGCGAATATTACCTTCGATAATCTGGACTTTATCTGGGACATGCCGCAGGGATCGGTGGGGATGACCAGTGATGGGTTGCGGGTGGCCGGGGATGTGAACTACCTGCTCAATTTTGATCTGCTGTATAAGTTTCACCCCGATCAGGACATGACTACCGTTACCGCCAATGACAAACCCCTGCTGAATTTCGGCTGGGAAGGAACCTTGTACGATACGGTATTTGAGACACGTTCGGGGGGTGTTTGGGATAACAGTGAAACCGCCGGAGCCTATGATTTTAGTAATCGTAGTCAGGGGATTAATTTTGGTTTGAGCTGGAATTACAAGAAAAGCCAGGATGATGCAGTCAAAGGTACGGACTTGCGTTGGCAGATTGGTCGAGCTGGTGGCAATCAGGCATTACTTGAATTCGGTGATTGGCGAAACTTGCGTGATAGTGCCGGCAATCGTGTCGCCAAGGGTTTTGATTTTCCAAATATCACCATCGACGTGGTTCCGGCAGGTCAGGGGCCGGGTGGATTGTGTTGGGGAGCAGGGCTCAATGGTAGTGGCTGTGCTCCGGCGGGTGGAAAGATGTTGGAATTCGCCGTAGGTGAAATCGCGGGGTATAGCAGCAATGTGAACCGCAGTAATGCGGATGCGATGTTGGCGTTAATTCGGGAGGGCAACCTGCTCGCCTATTCCAATCAAGTCACAGTCAGTGCTCAGCCGGATGCCAGCACAGGCTACGCCGGAATGGCCCCGGAAACGTACAACTGGGGGTTGATTTATACCCTGGCCAATATCCACGCTAATCTGTCTCTCTATCCGGGAGGGAGTCAGTCCGACGTGCCTGGCAGTGAATCACAGGGCTTTATGGCGGACGTTCTCTTGATGACACAAACGCTGGATGGCAACAACCAGCAAGGGGACAACTGGACAAGGGGGACTCATTTCCTGATTGCCGATACTGACCCTGCTGTGAATATGGGACTGGGCATGATCAATAGCCAGTTTTTGCTGGCCGCCGATGATATGCGTGTCTGGCTGAAAAACACGTGGGGGGGAACATCCGGCCTGAATAACTATGAGGGTGGAATAGACTTGCTATCTCCCAGAGCTAGAATGCAGTTTAAGGGGTTGTTGGGTGGTGTCTCGTTGCCGCGAGGCGAAGAAGTAGTGGGGATCGCTGGAATGGATTTGAATCTGGAAGGTCTGGCCAATTTCCGGATTTCGCCACCGCCTGACGGCGACAATTACCTGGCTTACAGCAGTGCGATTCGCCTTTACCCCATGGTGGATCAGGCAGACAGTAACTTGGTCAGTGGTTTGGGGTCGTTCTGGTCTATTTCCGAGCCAGGCCGCCCTGATGTGGAGCTGCGGCTCAGTCATATTCAGGGGGATATCGCCATCACGGAGGGGCGTCTTGAAATCACCGCGCGCAATGAAACGGGTGCGGGAGAGCCACCGCAATTGACGCTATCCAACAAGATTCTGTTCGGTGCGAGCGCCCAGGATCGAATTAACGATGGTATGACTGGACTGTCCAACCCGTCCATCTATGGTGGGCAAGTGGGGCAGGCGGTAAAGGCTGATGTGTATTTTGGTTCAGACAGGCTGGGCGATATTGTCGTTCCCAATGGCAGCCTGAAGGCTACCATTGGGTTGTTGCCACAATAGGGCGCTTAGCTTGTCGGCGCACCATCCGCATGCCATTCAAATTTTTTGAACGGCTTATCAACGGGGGTGTTGGCCAAGTGATTGGTGTAATTGCTCATCACTTTCTGGGACAGGCCCAAAATCACTTCCAGAATATGCCGCTTTTCAAAACCCGCGTCGAGGAAAGCCTTCACGGCGGTATCGTTCACTTCACCGCGATCTCGCACCACGGATAACGTGAAGTCCCGCAGGGCTTCGAGTTTGTCTGTGGGCAAGGGCGTCTTGTCGCGCAGGGCGTCAGTAATGCGGTCGTCCACTTCCATGGCCTTAGCAATGCCGGTATGGGCGGGGACGCAATAATGGCAGGCATGTTCCACGTTGATGGTTTGCCAGACCACGGTCACTTCCTCATCCGTAAAGCTGGTTTCCAGGAAAAGCGCGTGGAGCTTCTGGTAGCCCTCCAGCAGGCCGGGGGCTTCGGCCATGACGGCATGCAGATTGGGAATCATGCCAAAGCTTTTCTGCGATTCTTTCAAAAGCGCCAGGCTGGCTTCGGGGGCCGTCTCTTCGGTGTGCAGGGTGAAATCGGTCATGGTATTCCTCCTTGGGATCAGCCGGTATTAAGCGATGTCTTTATTTGAGTGATCGCTCAAGAACAGCGCCACCCTAACACAGGCGTAAACGACTGCAATACCTTTTTGAGTGATCACTCAATAATTGTTAAACTGCACCCATTATTCGCATGGTGGAGAGGGATGATGCCCAGAATGGCGGCGTATGATCGGCAAGATTGCCTCGAGAAGGCCGTGACCCTGTTCTGGGAGAAAGGCTTTCATGCCACCTCTCTCAAAGACATCGAGCACGCACTGGATATGCGTCCTGGCAGCATTTATGCCGCGTTTGGCAGCAAGGAGTCGCTCTATAGTCAGGCGCTAGACCTGTATGCGGGCACCATGGGCCGGGATTTTCTGAATAACCTCCAGGGACAGGGTACCCCCATTGAGGGATTAGCAGGCTATGTGCGTGAGCTGGGCAATCTGCGCGACACAAACCCGCCTTCTCGCGCCTGCATGTTGGTGAAAGGTTTGCTGGAAGCCGGGGCAGAGATGCCAGCCTTGCAGCAGAAAATTGAAACGCGCCTGGCGGATATGGAAGCGATTTTCCGGCAAGCCTTTACGCAAGCAAAAGAAGCAGGGCAGATCCGTGATCCGGGCCATCCCGCCCATCAGCCGGAACGGCTGGCACGGCGGCTGCAATGCGAGGTGATGGGGTTGCGCGCGTTTGCTCAGCGCGCCGGCAATAAAAAGGAATTGAAACTGTTGGCCGGGGATATAGCGGACAATGTGCTTTCCCTGCAGGCCTGAGTGACCCCGGTTACCCTTGTAATGAATCCCTGCTGACGCCATGCCATGATGAGGAATCACAGTTCTCATCATTGGCAGGAGGCTGATCATGTCCACGCACCATTCAGATACCCGCACCGAAACCGATTCCCTCGGCGACATTCAGGTTCCCGTTGCAGCGCGCTGGGGCGCACAAACCCAACGGGCGGTGGATAACTTTCCCATCAGTGGCCGCCCCTTGCCTGGGCGTTTTATTCAGGCCGTGGTGCGGATTAAACGCTGTGCGGCGCAAGCCAACCGTGAACTGGGCGAATTATCATCGGACAAAGCGGTGGCCATCGTCGGCGCCTGTAATGATTTGCTTGAGGGTCATCACCAGGATCAGTTCCCGGTGGATATTTTTCAGACCGGCTCCGGCACCAGCACCAACATGAACGTGAACGAGGTGATTGCCCATCTCTGCGATGAAGCCGGGGCCTCGATCCATGCCAATGATGATGTAAACCTGGGCCAGAGCAGTAATGACACCATCCCCACGGCGATTCATCTGTCTGCCGCGTTGGCGGTAACCGAGCAGTTGATCCCGGCGCTGGAAACCTTGATTGCCGAGCTGGGCCTGCGCGCTCGGGAAAATCGGGACACGGTGAAAACCGGGCGCACCCATCTGATGGATGCCATGCCGGTGACTGTGGAGCAAGAGCTGCAGACCTGGGCCATGCAATTGCAGGATGCCTGTGGTCGTGTGGCGCGAGCCCGCGATGAGCTGTTGGCAATACCCCAGGGCGGCACAGCGGTAGGTAGCGGCATTAATGCCCACCCGGAATTCGGCAGCACCTTTGCCGCGCAATTGGCAGATGAAACCGGGCTGGCTTTCAAAACCCTGCCGCACCCCTTTGTGGCCCAGAGTGCGTTGGATGCGCCACTCAACCTGTCCGCCGCCCTGCGCGGGCTGGCGGTGGTACTGATGAAGATCAGTAACGATCTGCGCTGGATGAATTCCGGGCCGATCCATGGGCTGGGCGAGGTGCAGCTGCCGGCCACCCAGCCGGGTTCGTCGATCATGCCGGGTAAGGTGAATCCGGTTATTTGTGAGTCTGCCACCATGGTGGCGACGCAGGTAATGGGGCTGGATCAGGCCAATGCCATCGCCGCCCAAAGCGGCAATTTCCAGCTCAACGTGATGCTGCCGTTGGTGGCCAGCAACGTGCTGGATATGACCGAATGGCTGGCTAACAGTTGTACCAACTTGGCAGAGCGGGCGATCAAGGGCATGACGTTCAATGAAGAGCGCTTGGCTGACGGGGTAGGGAAGAACCCGATTCTGGTCACGGCCCTGAACCCGGTGATTGGGTACGAAAAAGCCGCGAAAATTGCCAAGGAGGCGTTTGCCAGTGGCAGGGCGGTGCTGGATGTGGCGCAAGAACAGTCCGGCCTGTCCCGGCAGGAGCTGGAAAAGCTGTTGGATCCGAAAGATCTCACCCATCCTTGATCCGCCAACAGGATGCATCCCCATCGTACATTGGTGCATCACGATGAGCCGCAAGGGCAGCAAACAGGCGCTGAAAGGCAGCGCTAGACAGGGTGTCTACAACGGGTAGTATTTTGTAACCTAATGAGCCTGACGGTAGATGACCTGTTTAGAGGTCTGTGTCAGTCTTGAACGCCACACATACTCATGGGTAGGAAGGAGCAAGCCGCTTTTCCCTGCCCGTGAACGGCAGAATAACAAGGTAACGGAGCAAGTTATGAGTAGTCACC
>OJHM01000467.1_pt1 | contig 12395 bp, 12 predicted proteins | sample 1595241 | NCBI WGS metagenome assembly OJHM01 (sample SAMN05416781, study PRJEB24817) | seawater metagenome | isolation source: Sea water | place: Canada:Atlantic | collected 2013-11
TACACCTCTCTATTCGTCGGCAGCGTCAGATGTGTATAAGAGACAGTTCACATACTCACCTTTCTGATACGGTATATCTAAACCTGTCCAATCAAACTGAGTATCTTTACCCAGTATTTTTGAGGAGATTTTAGTTGTTAAATTGTAGGTAGTGTCATGTCGCAAGGACTCATTACCCGTCTTATCATCCAAGTCTTCACAACGGTAATTGCCTTTTGTAGCGACTAGCTCAAGATCAGTAAACTCTGTATAAGCAAACTGAGGGCCTGCAGTTGAGCGCTCCCCAAGATCCTGCAAAGCTGCGACTTTGTCAGAGGTAATCGCTTCTCTGGTCACGATTGATGTACCCAAGATTGTTTCGCCATTCTCGGTTTTATCTTCCGTCGTGCATTCTGAACTTGAATGAAATGACAAACGGTCTTCGGATGTATCGTAAACGGTTTCTAAATTGTATTCGTAGGAGATTAAAAAAGCATTGTAGTCATTTTGAAAAAGGAAGTCGGTTTCCTGCTCTTTTTCAACGACAGTATTACCATCACTATCAATGCTAGTTACAAAGCTACCATCAGGATTTAGCTTATTGACCATCGCCTCTGCTGAAATGGTCGAAGTATTGATATAGGTATCAGGCACACTAAAATCATCCTTAACCAGGACCTCTAATGGCCCATTCAAATATAGACCAGCATAATCACCATCTTGGCATCGGTAGAATACAGAACTTAGTCCTGTGGTAGTTATTGAAGCATCGACAGCTGCGCAATCAACTACGTTTCCCATACCGTCCTCACAAACTTGAGTCTCAAAATCCGCCATCATAGAACCACTGACATTACAGGTTCGATTTCTAGACTGCTGCACGATACTAATAAAACTTTTAAATATTGTGGATTGGCCCGAATACACGGTCGCCAACATTGAGTGCTGAGCAACCGCACGATAAGCATGAGACGCATAAACCTCTAGTTCTGTTGGAGTTGCTAAGCTCCAATCTACATCACCAATGGTTTTATCAATTTCAATCGGAGTAATAACAGCCGATGGCCCAACACTTGTAGAGCTGTTATTCCCTTCACAACCCACTAGCGCTAATGCCGATACCAAACCCAATAATACGGGGGCTTTATTGTTAATTTTTAACATGCAGAATTCTCTATTTTTATCGTTTTTATATGGCTCTAGTGTAATCCAGCAGCCTTTGCTGGCAAAGCCCCTCTCACTTATTTATGAATACTGTTGGATTTATTCATTTAAAGTAAGCTGCAGTAAGGTATTTGATTGAATATTGTTCACTTGCCTGATAAAATCCGCGCTCATTTTTCTGTCTGAGACAGCTAAATTTGGCTCTAAGCCAGTATTTATCAGTCATCAGCGGAAGACTCCTTGCCTTACTAGCACTTATTAAAGTAGTTGGAAGGCTAAACAAACCATAAGGAGCCTAAACATGCGTCATTATGAAGTAGTGTTTTTGGTACACCCTGATCAAAGCGAACAAGTTTCAGCTATGGTAGAGCGTTATACTGCGTCTATCGAAGAGTCTGAAGGCAAAATCCACCGTTTGGAAGACTGGGGCCGCCGTCATATGGCATACCCAATCAACAACATCCATAAAGCTCACTACGTTTTGATGAACATTGAATGTTCTCAAGAAGTTCTAGACGAGCTAACGACTTCTTTCCGTTATAACGATGCTGTTCTTCGTAACATGGTTATTCGTCGTGACGAAGCTGTGACTGAAGTATCTCCAATTAAAGCGGCTGAAAGCCGTGATGACCGTCGTCGTGATGACCGTCGCACTGAAGCATCTACTGATGCTGCTGACGCAACTGAAACTGAAGAAGTAGCCACTGACGCTACTGAAGCTGAAGAAGAATAGGAGTTTCACCATGGCACGTTTTTTCCGTCGTCGTAAGTTTTGCCGTTTCACTGCTGAAAACGTTGTAGAGATCGATTATAAAGATCTTGAGACTTTGAAAGGCTACGTTACAGAAACTGGTAAGATTGTTCCAAGCCGTATTACTGGTACTCAAGCTAAGTATCAGCGTCAATTGTCTACTGCAATTAAACGCGCTCGTTACATTGCTTTATTGCCATACACTGACGCTCATAAATAAGCGACGGTTGTAGTAATAATGTTTAAAGCCCTAGCCAAATGGAGCATGGATAAGCCACTGAACGCCATCATTGCGATTGCCGGTTCTTTGCTTGTTCCTTTTTTGTTTTGGTTAGGTGCTGCTCTTATGGCGCTTTCTATATTGCGTCATGGAGCAAAAGAAGCCGCCAATGTGGTTTTGTGGGGTAGTTTACCGGCGTTTGCTTGGTTGGCTATGGGGGATTCAACGCCTCTTATCACAGCCCTTGGCGCTTCGACTTTAGCCATTATCTTACGTTCGAGCATTGATCTTAGATTAACGCTGCTGAGCGCTAGTGGTATGGGTGTGTTGATTTATTTTGCCTTACCTTTGTTAATGCCCGAGGTATTAGCCGAAGTACAAAAGCAAAGTGAAGTCATGCTAGCAGAAGCCTTAAAGGATAACCTTGAGCTTTGGCATAGCATTCAACCTAAAGTTGGCCCTTTAATGATTGGGGCATTGGCTGCCGTTCAAACGATGGTCATGGTTTTGTGCTTATTATTAGCGCGCTGGTGGCAAGCGGCCTTTTATAACCCTGGTGGTTATAGTGAAGAATTCCACTCTTTAAGATTACCTGTTGGCTATGCCGTAAGTGTTGTTTTATTGTTGGTTTTTGGCTCGAACCTTCCTCCGTTAATTAGCGGTATATTACCGATATTAATCATTCCTCTTGTCGTTGCGGGTGCCTCTTTTGTGCACAAGCTTGTCGAGATGAAAAACTTAGGTGGACAATGGCTGGTTGCGTTTTATATAAGCGTCTTTCTATTCGGCCCCTACCTATTTACATTACTAATTTTTGTCTCTCTGATCGATAGTCTTATTGATATTAGGGGCAGACTAAAAGACACAGTTGATTGAACCCGAAAGGTCTCGACTCTGTAGTGCTAAGGATTTTATTATGAAAGTTATTCTATTAGAAAAAGTTGCTAAATTAGGCGGCCTAGGCGATACAGTTACTGTTAAGCCAGGTTTCGCACGTAACTTCCTTTTGCCACAAGGCAAAGCAGTTTCTGCAACTAAAGCAAACACTGAACACTTCGAAACTCGTCGTGCAGAGCTTGAGAAAGCCGCTGTTGCTAAATTAGAAGCCGCTCAAGCGCGCAAGACTAAGATCGAAGAAATCGAACTTACTGTTGCTGTTAAAGCTGGCGACGAAGGTAAGTTGTTCGGTTCTTTGGGCAACCGCGATATCGCTGAGCTTGCTACTGAAGCTGGTGTTGAGTTGGTTAAAGCTGAAGTTCGCTTGCCGACTGGTCCGATCCGTAACGTTGGTGAGTTCGACATCACTGTACAGTTACACGCAGAAGTTTCTGCAACATTGAAGCTATTGGTTGTTGCTGAAGACTAATCTCTTTTTGCATAAACTTTAGTTTTATAAAGATGCACTATTAGCTTATGCTAGTAGTGCATTTTTTTTGATTCAAATTCTTGGCTACTGACTGATTAATAATGACTGACAAAGCTGCTGACCAACAAACTTTATCGTTACGTACACCTCCTCATTCTATTGATGCTGAACAATCGGTACTGGGTGGTTTACTACTGGATAACCGTGCTTGGGAATCAGTTTCAGAAGTATTAGAAGACACCGATTTTTACAGCCACAAGCATCGAAATATTTATCGGGCGATTAAGTCTTTGGTTGATCAAGAACAACCGATTGATGTGGTGACCGTCTCGGAAGAACTTGAGGAGCTGGGCACTTTAGATGAAGTCGGGGGCATCGCCTATTTAGGCGAATTAGCCGATATGACGCCGTCGACCGCCAACAGTGGTGCTTATGGGGTTATTGTTAAAGAGCGTTCTCAGCAGCGCCGCCTCATTGAAGCCGCGAGTGATATTACCCAATCGGCGTATGAACCCGAAGGTAAGAACTCTCTCGATATCCTTTCGGATGCCGAACAAAAAATTGCTCAAATCGCGGAAGGTAACCGCAAAGAAGGTGGCCCTGTTGTTGTAGGCCCAATTCTGAAAAGCACACTAGATCAGCTCGACGAATTATTTAATAAGCCTGAAGGATTAAGTGGTATTACTTCGGGCTTTACTGAGATTGATAATCGCACCTCGGGCTTCCAAAAAGCCGATATGGTTGTTGTTGCCGGTCGTCCTTCTATGGGTAAAACGACGTATGCGATGAACCTGGTTGAGAATGCTCTGGTCGCGACTAAACGCCCTTGCATCGTATTCAGTATGGAGATGCCGTCTGAATCGATCGTTATGCGTATGCTATCGTCTATCGGAAAAATCGACCAAACTCGTATTCGTAGTGGTAAGTTAATTGAAGACGATTGGCCTCGCCTTTCGTCTGCAGTAAACATCTTAAAAGATTTACCGCTCTACATTGATGACACCCCAGCTTTAACCCCACAAGATATGCGCGCACGCTGCCGTAAGGTCTATCGTGAGAACGACAACGATCTAGCGCTTGTTATGGTGGATTATATGCAGTTAATGCGGGTGTCTGGGCCATCAGAAGGCCGCTCGCAAGAGATCTCTGAGATCTCGCGTAGTATGAAAGCCATCGCAAAAGAGTTCAGCTGCCCGATCATTGCGCTGTCTCAGCTAAACCGTTCCTTGGAGCAACGTCCTAATAAACGCCCAGTGATGTCAGATCTACGTGAATCAGGTGCAATCGAGCAGGATGCGGATATCATCGCCTTTATTTATCGTGATGAAGTCTATAACGAAGATACTCCCGACAAAGGCATTGCCGAGATCATTACCGGTAAACACCGTAACGGCCCAATTGGTACTGACCGTTTAGCGTTTGTCGGTAAATATACGCGCTTTGAGAATTTAGCGGCCGGTTACGAAGGTAATTGGGATGATGATGAGTAAGCCCTCTGGCTACTCATCTTATTTAACTAAAGTTTAGGATCGATCCTTAGGCTTTATTTGATCCTCTGGCTCGATCTCCTCTTCTGACGTTACTTCATCTTCCAGTAACAGCTCTTCTTTAATTTTTAGCTCTACTTTGAGCTGTTCAAGTTTTGCCACCGCACTTTTCTTTTGCTCTTCGCTAACCGGCTCTTCCTTATTTCCTAGTTGCGCCGCAAGCTTTTCAATTTCTGTCTGAATATTAGAAATTGCTGATGCCTTTTCTGCTTTTTCAAAAATTATTTTTTCTACACTGCCGTTGTTGTTATCTTTCGGTGCATGCTTTTGGCTCTTAGGGATCATCTGTACGTCTTGTACCGTACGCGTATTCATAAAGTTAGGTGAAACAATTTCTATTTTTGCTCCATGCATACGGTCGAGTACTGCACCATACAGGTTCGATTTAATCGACAATAACGCTGATGTATCAGTGATGCGTCCTGCAGCTCGGTACGTCACACTAAAATCGCCCAATTCTCTAATTTGCACAAAGCTATCAGTGAGCCCTGCATCTTCAACCGCTAAGCATAATAACTCAGATATTTTTGAGCGCGGCACATCATAACCCAGTGAAATATCCACCGAGATAATAGTGCCTGTCGAGCGGACTACCTTAACCGGCTGCGTCACCATGACCGTATTAGGAATGGTCACTAAATCACTTTGCTCGGTTTGAACCTCAATATGCAGCAAGCTCATTTCGGTTGTTCGCCCTGTTACATCGTTCACCGTTATGTAATCGCCAAGTTTAATATTTTTAATCACCTTCAACATAAAACCCGCAAGAATATTGCCAATAAACGTTGTTGAAGAAAAAGCAATCGAAGCACTTAATAGCACGCCAAATAAGGTTAATAACTCTCCGCGTAATGTTTCATTAATCGGCAGTACAATGATAACCAAAACGCACGATAATAAGCTGAGCACTAACATGGTTAGTTGAAATTGAAACCTTCTTGATTCCCAGTATTCCCGCAAGAAATGATTTAAAGAAAATAATACGGTGATTATTCCTAATAGAACCAACGTAAGAATGATCATTTCATTATCCGCTGAAAATAATTGCGTTATTTTTTCCATCACTTACTAACTTCCTTCGCTGTGTTTTTCTACAGAGGCGCCTTGCGGAGAGAAATATTGCACTGTGGTACACGCAACAACATCACCCAGTACGTTGATCGACGTTCTGCACATATCTAATATTCTATCGACCCCTAAAATAATCGCGATGCCTGCAGCCGGAATACCAACGCCTTCTAAAACCATGCTTAAAATAATAATTCCCGCCCCTGGCGTTGCCGGCGAACCAATCGAGGCCGCGACGGCCATTGTTACGATAAATACATAGTTAAATAAACTAAGATCTACGTTAAAAATTTGCGCAAGAAAAACAGTCGCGACACCTTGGTACATTGCGGTACCTGTCATATTAATGGTCGCGCCAAGTGGAATTAAAAAGCGGGATATCTCTGGTTTTACTTTTAATTTTTCTTCTACGACATTAAGCGATATTGGCATTACCGCAGCAGAGCTACTAGTAGAAAATGCCAATAGCAGCAGCTCTCTTACGTTAATGAAAAAAACTTTCAAAGGTTGCCCAGACGTTACCTTGGCAACAGCAAAATACATACATGCGACAATCAACAATCCTAATATGACCGTAAATACATAAATCGCTATGCCTGCTAAAACTTCAATTCCAAGATTCGCTACTAGCTGTGCTATTAAACCAAATACAGCCAAAGGCGCTAGCAACATTGCCCAAGATACGATACGTAAGCTTACTTCTTGCAAGGCACTAAAAAGATCAAATAAAGGTTTTGATTGTTGAGCAGGTATCGATATTAAGGCTGCACCCAGTACTGCCGAGAATAAAATAACCTGTAGCATTTCTCCGGTAGCCATCGACGCTAAAGGATTCTTAGGAATTAACCCTGAGACCTTACTAGGCAACTCTGAAGCAGCAGGGAAGCCTTTAGCCACAACATTTGCTCCTTCCGCAACACCGGATTCGATCAAAGAAGATGCATCAACAAAGTGACCTGGCTGAATATTTAACGCCAAGAAGATTCCAATAGCAGCGGCAATGGCCGTCGACAGAAAAATAAATGTGATCGCGATAAGTCCATTCTTTTTCATTGCGGCTGGGTTATTGTTGGCGGCTAACCCTAGCACGATCGATGCGACGACCAAGGGCACAACAATCATTTGAATGGCCGCTAAAAATATTTGCCCTGGCAGTGCCAACCAAGACGTAATTGTTTTTACCGCAGCCGCTGAGACTAAGCCCAAGTCTGGTCCTAATAAAATCCCAGCCAATACCCCAAGAACTAACGCCAGCATGACCTTCAGCCACAGCCGTCCATTAATCATTTTTTCAAATTGATCAGAGATATTTTTTAACGGATTAGCAAATCTTTTTTTCATGCTTAATACTCGTATTAACGATGATTCAATGACGCATTATTAGTGAGTTATATTGAAGTAGGAGAGCCGGTTAGCTTCGTTAAAAAACCAACTAATTAATAGTGAGCGCACATTAGAGCCCAATACCAGATTAAGAATATCCGCTATATCAAATAAGACATTGCGCTATGACATTGCCTTGAATAGATAGTATTAAAGCCCCGAATCCTTCAGCAGTTGCTTCATTTTTTTCTGTAGGTCTTTGCGTTCGATCGGTATTTCAACATGCTCGGGTAAGGCTTTTGGTAATTCGATTTCGATGCTTTCTCCTGCAGCGACTCTTTCCATTAGCATTGCATAGTTACGCTCAAATACTGGAAACGCCTTTGCTTCTACCGAGTTTGCTAAGAAGAACCAATCACTGGCGCGACCGGCATAATAAACCGCCGGGTGAGACCATTTGTATTCTTTTTTAGGCGAGGGCGCACGGCACGCTTCTATGTACGCTGAATGCGCATCTGGCATACCCAATAGTTTATGCGCGGAAGACTGACACGATTCAATCATGTCATGCACATTGGGTAAGAACTTTTGCTGCTTAACGACTTGCTCGGCGGCAAACATGATCGTTTCGGCGGGGTAATCTACCAACAAACGAGCCCACAATTGTTTTGCGAGCTTGACTGTTTCTAAATCTGGAAAGGCTTTTAGAAATTGATTGTGATAATTAAAACGCAGTAAGGCAAAGACCTGATTAATGGCATCTCGTTGATGGTCATCTAACTTACGAGCCGGCGCCTCTTGATCACCAGTCGTTATCGAGGAGCTGGTCGAGACTCGCTGAAGCTGTTGAGTTACTTGATTGAGCAGTTCCTGATTTTGCATAGTTGCCACCTGTTTGAGAGCCTTGGTTTAACTGCCTTGCCCATTGCTGCTTAGCATACTGTAAAAATTTACTATTCCAACTGGTTTGCAACTGATTGGAATCACGCCAATATAAAACAAATTCACCGATCAAACTTTTCGCATAATTCACATCGATGTGTGCCATTGCCAGAATATCATAACAGTCGTTATCTGGCTGCCAATCTGCACTGATACGGGTTGGCATCGATGAGTGTTCTAGCGAAGAGGAATAACGCGCCCACTGTTGTCGCACGTGTTGAATAAACTTAGTATTCCACGTTTTATGCGCATCACCGCGCTCTTGCCAGTATAAGACAAACTCGGGAATAGAGTCTTGAATAAACTGCGGCTTAATACCTGCCCGCTGCAATATCTGCTGCGCATCCAAACTGGGCTGCCACTGTTGAGTAATTGGCCCTGCCTCTTCACGGCGGGCCTGGAATCGCTCTTGACGGTCAGGACCTTGAGTATGGTTGGTACTGAACGAAGCTTTTTCTGCGATACGCTGCTGCTTTTTATGCGCATCGGTTTGGGTATAAACCCAGTGTTTTTTAATAAAACGGAAAAACTGGGTATTCCAGTCATTGCGATTATTGCCATTCTCTCGTGCCTGCAGAATAAACTCATCCAGCTTCGATAAACTATAACTGTCGGGAATTCCGTGTTGCTGTAAACGGTTCAAGCCATCACGCGTCGGTTGCCACTGTTGCTGCATGGGCTGTTTTGAGTTGACCTGCTGACCCGCCAAGTGTTGACCCGACGAGTGCTGCCCTGACGACGGCTGAAAGGACGGTTGCTGATAATTTGGCTGTGCTGGTCTTTGCAATGTTTCCTGAAAAGGCTGTTGCTGAGGTGATACAACGGCTTCTTGTGGTGGTGGCTGCTGAGCCTGATTCGGGAAGCAAAAGATCAGCTGCGGAGCATCTGGAAATAATGGGGATACCAGTTTCACTAACCCTTTTTCGTGCAGGTTGCGAAGTACTAGACGAATCTTTTGATCATCCCAAAAAGGAAATACCTGACGTACTTGGTCATTATTAATGTGCCATTGAATGCCGCTCAGTGCTTGGGCAATATCATTTAGCCAAGTCAGGGCAATTGCCTCTTCCAAACCAATGGTTGCGGCAAGTGCTGGGGAGAAAACTAATGTTTTATCAGCAATCAGTGGGTGCATGAATTTAACAACTCTATTAATTAAAAATGTACTTTACAAGGTCAGTGCTAGTTTACGACTGCGCAGCCTGACATAATAAACCTTACCTAATATATAGTCTTCCAGATTTAAGCGAAAAACATGGCCCGTCCAACTCAAGCAGTCATTAATCTACAGCACTTGAAAGATAACTATCAATTGGCAAAGCAGCATAGCCAACAAGCATACGCGGTTATTAAAGCCAATGCTTATGGTCATGGTGCATTACCTGCCGCACAAGCGTTAACAGAAGCTGACGGCTTTGCGGTTGCTTGTATGGATGAAGCTTTGCAGCTGCGTCATCAAGGCATCAAAAAACCGATCGTGGTCTTAGAAGGCGCCTTTGATAAAGATGAGTGGCTTTCTGCTGTGGAGCATGACATCGAAATGGTGCTTCATCATCAAAGCCAGCTAAATATTTTAATCAGCGACCCTTGTTTCGCGCAATTACAGCTCTGGTTCAAAATCGATACGGGCATGAATCGCTTAGGCTTTCGTCTAGATGAAGCCAATACTCTATTAGATATGTGCCGCAATGCTGGGCTACGCATCAAAGTCTTAATGAGTCACTTTGCCTGTTCGGATGATTTAGAGAAAGCCAAGACAGAGACTCAGTTTCAAGCACTCGACACGATATTACAACAGCAAAAGTTGTTTTGGCCTGAGCTGATTTTATCTTCCAATAATAGTGCAGCCATTATCGCTTGGCCCAAGGTGCGTGATCACATCAGTCGCCCCGGCATTATGTTGTATGGCAGCTCACCGTTAATTGATAGCAACCCGTGTCAATCCATACTAAAACCAGTGATGACGTTAACATCTAAAATTATGGCTAGCCACATCGTCAACGCAGGTGAAAGCATTGGTTATGGCGATAGCTGGATTGCTGAGCAAAGCACTCGTATTGGTATTGTGGCGATCGGCTATGGTGACGGTTATCCGCGCAGCGCACCTTCAGGAACCCCTGTGTGGTGCAATGGCAAACGCTTGCATACGGTAGGTAGAGTTTCTATGGATATGCTATGTATCGACCTTAACGATAACGATGATATTGATGTGGGTGCAGAAGTTGAACTCTGGGGAGAACACATTAATGCCAATGAGATTGCGAGCCTATGCAATACCATCAGCTATGAGTTATTTTGCCAACTGACTCAACGCGTTAAGCGTATTTATAGCGCATAGCTGTTAACCGAAGCAGTTATTAGAAAGCAGGCATAAAAAAAGCGCTATTTATTCAATAGCGCTTTTTGAACGAGTGCTTTAAGCCACTTTTTTCAAACCATTCTTTTTAAACCACTCTTTCAAGCTATTCGTTGAGCTTAAGTGTACTTAACGTATCTTGGCGGATAGTGCGGAGCAACTCAGCATTTTCAATTAACGACTCACCGTAGGATGGGATCATTGCTTTCAAGCCTTCTTTCCAACCACCACTCTCCAGCTTATCGCTAAAGCAACGCTCAATCACATCGATCATTGTTTGCGTTGCAGTAGATGCCCCCGGAGAAGCACCCAATAGTGCGGCTAAAGTTCCGTCTGCGGCGGCAACGATCTCTGTACCAAACTCTAGCTTGCCTTTGCCTTTCTCATCTTTTTTGATGATCTGTACGCGCTGTCCAGCGTTGGCTAATGTCCAGTCTTCATCTTTAGCAGCAGGGAAGTATTCACGTAATGACTCCATGCGCGACTTGTCTGACTGAAACACTTCACTGATCAAATATTTCGTCAACGCCATATTATTCATGCCCACCGAAAGCATAGGCTTTAGGTTATTGGCTTTAACGGACGCTGGCAGGTCCATCACTGAACCTTCTTTTAGAAACTTGGTAGTAAAACCTGCAAAAGGACCAAATAATAATGCACGTTCGCCGTTGATCACTCGCGTATCTAAGTGTGGAACTGACATCGGTGGCGCGCCAATCGCAGCCTTGCCATACACTTTTGCATGGTGCTGATTGGCCACTTCGGTCTTTGTACACACAAGCCATTGACCACTAACAGGGAAGCCACCATAACCTTCGCATTCTGGAATCTCTGACTTTTGCAGTAACGGTAAAGCACCACCGCCAGCCCCTAAGAATACAAACTTAGAACGCACGCGGGTTACCTCGCCAGATTTATTATCCTCTAGCAAAACAGACCAGCCACCTTGGCTACTGCGCTTCATATCTTCTACTGAATGGCCCAGTAGCAATTCAAAGTTCTCTTGTTGTTCTAAATGCGAAACCATGTCTCTGGCTAACGAACCGAAATCAACATCAGAACCATGATTAACACGCGTTGCTGCAACAGGGTCTTTACCTTTACGCGAGTTCATCACCAAAGGCATCCACGTGGTTAACTGAGCAGGATCTTCACTATATTCCATGCCTTCAAACAGGTGGTGAGCGCTCATTAACTCATGACGCTTGCGTAAGAACTCAACGTTTTTCTTACCCCAAACAAAGCTCTTGTGTGGGGTACGATTAATAAATTCTTTAGGCGCTGGTAAAACACCTGCTTTTACCAAGTGCGACCAAAATTGAAGAGTGACTTCGAAAGAGGCATTAATATCTAGCGCTTTAGATATATCAATGCCGCCCTTGCCATCTTCAGGGGTATAGTTCAATTCACAATAGGCAGCGTGGCCAGTACCCGCATTGTTCCAACCATCAGTACTCTCGTGAGCTACCTGATCAAGTCGTTCAACTACACAGATTTTTAAAGTCGGATCGAGCTTATTTAGCATCATTGCTAAAGTCGTACTCATCGCTCCGGCACCTACCAATAGGGCATCCACTGTCTTCACTGTCATTACCAAATCGCCTGTCGCTATTGCTGAACATTCACCCATTTTTCGCGGCACATTCTACACTCTGTCTCTTATACACATCTCCGAGCCC
>OJHM01000470.1_pt1 | contig 12383 bp, 11 predicted proteins | sample 1595241 | NCBI WGS metagenome assembly OJHM01 (sample SAMN05416781, study PRJEB24817) | seawater metagenome | isolation source: Sea water | place: Canada:Atlantic | collected 2013-11
GTATTTTTCACCTGTCGGATAACAAGAAAAGTCGCGTTACGGTGTGGGTGATGTTTGGCGTTATTTCTTTAAGTTCATTCTGGGTGGCGCAAGATTTACAAGTGGGAGAAATAGAACCCGGTACTAGTTTGTTATGGCCAGACTCAAGTTATAACCAAGCCGTTACGTTACATACCAATAAATTTATTGGACCAGATGAATTATTGGTAATCGTTGAGGTAAATACGGAGTCAAAAGAATCTAAAAAGTCTCTTGATTCTGTTGATATCCGTCATCCTGACATCATAAAAAAGATGCAGATGTTTCAATACATGATGGGAGGGCTGGATAGTGTCAAAGGCAGTTTATCTTATGTCGACTTATTACCCAGCGTGAAACGTAGTTTATCTGGAAATTACCCAAAATTTGAGCGACTGCCAGAAGATCAAAGAGAGTCTGGCCAGCTAACAAGTTTATTGCAGGGTAACTCAGCCCCTGGGGATTTTGATTACCTCTTTGATCAAAAGTATAGAAACGCCAGCGTGCGCTTTTTTGTTCCAGACCATAAAGCCAATACAGTAAAAGAGGTTATTGATCGGGCAAATGAAGTCATCAATGAAATTGAATCAAAAGAACCTTCTTTAGCGGGAACATTACGCATGGCTGCTGGCAGCATAGGTATCGCCGCTGCAACCAATATGGAAGTTTCAAGGGCTCAATCACTTAATTTCTTATTAACAACGTTGGTTATTATTGTTGCTATTTGGCTAGGCTACAAATCAATGTCTGCTGTTCTCATATTGATTACCCCTTTGTTATTTACGGATATTTTGGTGGCGGCCATTATGGTAAAGATGGGGATTAGTATTAATGTTAATACCTTGCCAATTTTATCGGTGGGAATGGGGATTGGTATCGATTATGGGATTTATTTATTGAGCCGCTCAATAGAAGAAGGAAAAAAGGGTGTGCATAAATCGATGAACGATGCAGTTCATCACGCAATTTTGACAAGTGGCAGGGCTATTTTTATTACGGCGATTACGATGGTTATTGCCGTTGGCGCTTGGTACTTCATGTCTAATCTTAGGTTCCAAGCAGATATGGGGCTGTTGCTTGCGTTAATCATGATTATTAATTGCCTTGGAGCGCTTATATTAATCCCGTTGATGATTCATACATTTAAACCCCAAATGATGAGTCAGTTGGCAAAGGATAAATAACTAAAATTTAGTTTCAATAAACGGGTGATTAAAAGCATTTGAATGTTATGTATAACTATCTGCACAGGTATAAATAATTTACTTTAAACCAACGCATTAAGGTGAGGGCTGATATGAAAGAACCGATTAGAACGATTGATGAATTAGATTGGAGTGATGCGACAAAAGTACCATTCCAGGTCTATACGAGTGAAGACATTTACAAGCTTGAACAAGAGAATATCTTCCGTGGAGAAACGTGGAGTTTTGTTGCGTTAGAATCTGAATTAAAGGAATCGTTTAGCTATAAGTCAACTTTTGTAGGTGATGTGCCTGTTGTTGTTACACGTGATGATAAAGGTGGTTTTCACGCATGGGTAAATAGGTGTTCTCATCGCGGTGCAGAGATATGCCGTAATCGACATGGTAAATCTGAGGATGGAACATTTACCTGCGTGTACCACCAATGGGCTTTTGATGCAGCTGGAGAGTGTGTTGGCGTGCCATTTCGTAGAGGACACCAAGGAAAAGGCGGTTTTCCTAAAGATTTCAAACCTAGCGACAGGCCTTTACAACAATTAAAAGTTGAAACATTAGGTGGTTTAATTTTTGCGTGTTTTGCAACAGAAGGGCCGACCTTAGAAGACTATTTAGGCCCAGAAATGGTTCGCATGATTGGCCGAGTGCTTTGCAAACCATTGGAATATTTAGGTGTGACTCGGCAGTATGTTAATGCCAACTGGAAATTGTATACGGAGAATACGAAAGACCCTTATCATGCCAGTTTACTTCATCTGTTTCATGCAACCTTTGGTGTGTATCGGTCAACAATGGGCGGCGGGTGCCAAGTGGGTGGCCCATTAGGGATGCATAGCCTTCTTAGTGCATACACCATTGAGGATGAGGATAAGGCAGAATACGAAAAGGGTGATTTACGAAGTTATGATACTGGCGTACATTTAGTCGATACATCTGTTTTAGAGGTGACGCCGGAATTGGACCCTGTTTTTACCAATCACATCCAATCTATTTTTCCCTCAATGGTATTGCAGCAAATACATAATACCTTGGCAGTCCGCCAAATTTTACCTAAAGGCGTAGACCAGTTTGAATTGATATTCCACTTTTTTGGTTATGAAGATGATACGCCCAAGTTAAGGGCAGAGAGAATAAGACAGATGAATTTAGTGGGCCCTGCCGGTTATATTTCAATGGAAGATGGTGAAGCGACTGAACTAGTGCAAAACGGAATAAAAGGCGACCCTAACCATCACTCATTAATGGCGATGGGTGAAGACGGTGATGAAGGCACATTGTTATCAGAAACACTGTTACGTGCATATTGGAAAGGTTATAGAGAGATTATGGGTGTCACTAAGTAATTTTTAAGCATTAGTTAAGGGATAAAGAAATGAATGAAGCAGATTTTGAAAAGAAATATATCAACGTTAATGGCGTTAAAACTTGCTATATAGAAGCGGGCGAAGGTGAGCCATTGATCCTAATTCATGGTGGAGGAGCAGGAGCCAATAGTTACGGTAATTGGTTTGCAAGCTTGCCTCTTTTTGGTAAGAAGTTTAGAGCGATTGCCATTGATATGATTGGTTTTGGAGAATCTGAAAGTCCAGCGAAAATTGGAGCTGATTACTCACAAAAAACGCGTTATGAGCATTTGGCCGGTTTTATTAAAGCGATGGGGTTTGAAAAAGCAACGTTGGTCGGAAACTCAATGGGTGGAGCGACTGCTATGGGCGTTGCCGTTGAATATCCAGAACTCGTTGATAAGTTGATTTTAATGGGCAGCGCGGGGCTCAATACAGAAATATCTGAAGCATTAATGCCGATATTAAAATATGACTATACCAAAGAGGGTATGGTGAAAATGGTTGAAACGCTAACCAATGATGATTTTGTTATTACCGATGAGATGATCAATTACCGTCATACTAATTCTATAGAGCCTAGCAATAAGGAAGCCTATGGCAATGTGATGGCCTGGATTAAAGAACAAGGTGGTTTGTTTTACGAAGATGATTATATTGCTAAAGTGACGCAAAAAACGCTCGTCGTTAACGGTAAAAATGACTTGGTTGTACCGTTAAGCCATGCATGGAAGTTTTTAGAGTTAATCGATGATTCATGGGGATACATTGTGCCCCATTGTGGTCACTGGGCGATGATCGAGCACCCTGAAGATTTTGCTGCGGCGGTTAGTCAATTTATCGAATCTCATTAAGGAAAGGGAAAGCACATGTCCATTTCAACTTTAACACTTGAACTTAAAAGTGAAGTCGAAAACCTACTCAATGCGTACGCGCAATGTATTGATAACGATGAGCTAGAAAACTGGCCTGATTTTTTTACGGACACGTGTCTGTATCGAATAATTCCTAGAGAAAACCACGAAATAGGGTTGCCCACAGCCGTGATGTGGTGTGATAGTCGTGGCATGTTGGAAGATCGCGTTACCGCGCTTCGTCATGCCAATGTATATCAAGTGCAATGGTATCGTCACCTGCTTAGCAACCCTGTTATTACAACAGAAGACGGTGATACATTTAACGTTCAATCTAACTACGCGGTATTCAAAACCTGTAATGATGGTGAAAGTACGATATACAACGTAGGCCGTTATGTTGACGTGATTGTTCGCGTAGATGGACAGCTAAAGTTCAAAGAGCGTTCGGCCATATTCGATACCCATAAAATTACCACATTAATGGTTATTCCTATTTAAAAATAACGTATTGTCAGTAATAAACTTATAAAAATTGAAGGAGCATAAGATGGACCAAAGAGAAAAAGTATTGGTTAACGAAGACGTTGTAAAAAAGAGTAAACAATGGCCTGATTTTATTAGAGCCAAACTAGGCTTTAGAAATCATTGGTATCCTGTGTTATTTTCAGACGAAATAAAAGAAGGTGAGCCTACAAAAACCACGTTATGCGGTGAAAATTTATTGCTTAACCGCGTTGATGGGAAAGTGTTTGCTATTAAAGATCGTTGTCTACATCGAGGTGTTGAACTATCTAAAAAAGTAGAGTGTTATACGAAAGATACTATCACTTGTTGGTATCACGCTTGGACTTACCAATGGAAAGATGGCCTGCTATGCGACATTATGACTGACCCTGGTAGCAAAATGATTGGTAAACACAGTTTAAAAACCTATCAAGTGCAAGAAGCAAAAGGTCTCGTGTTTATATTTTTAGGCGATATCGAACCAACGGCCCTTATTGATGACGTGCCTCCTGGGTTTTTAGATGAAGGCCGAGCAATCCGTGGCATGCGACGTGAGGTAGCCTCTAACTGGCGGGTTGCGGCTGAAAATGGGTTTGATTCTACTCATGTTTTTATCCATAAAGACAGCAAGCTAATTAAAGGTAATGAAACCGTTATCCCGCTTGGCTTTGCGCCTCCAGTAGATAGTGAAGAAGGGGCGTTATGGGAAGTCGTTAATAATGTGACTGGCCCCAAAGGTGTTTACGATAACATTGGCCAGCATGCCATGCCTGTTATGGAAGGTAAGATTCATGGTGAGACAGTTCTTCGCCCAGTTATTGGCGGCAATAAACGTATTGCGCAGCAAATATCAATTTGGTTGCCAGGCGTACTTAAAGTTGACCCATTTCCTGATCCAACGCTTATTCAGTTTGAATGGTATGTGCCAAAAGATGAGAACACTCATTGGTACATTCAAACGCTGGGCAGAGAGGTGGCTAATGCAGCGGAAGAAGAACAGTTTGACAAAGAATTCCATGAGAAATGGAAAGATCTCGGCCTACACGGTTTTAATGATGATGATCTTTGGGCTAGAGAAGCGATGCAAAAATTCTATAAAGATGACTGGGGCTGGATAAAAGAGCAGCTATTTGAATCAGACGGAAATATCGTTGCTTGGCGGAAATTGGCTAGCGAGGCAAATCGTGGTGTCCAAACGCTGGACGATTTATAACCAGCAGGAGAGGTTCAATTAACCCTGCTGAAAATAACCCACTAGGTGCGTTATTTGATTATTGTTTTGTTGAAATTTTGTATTGAAAATGATTTCAGTCACAGAGAAAGAGAAAAGGCATAAAATAAGTAAACAATAATATTGTCATTTATTGAAATAAAAAGTAAATTTTAAGTACGAACTTATTGTTTAGCTTTATTTCATAAACATAAACATAAACATAAAAAGCAATTAAATTTTGGAGAATATGATGAGTAGTTATTCACAACAAATACAATTTCCTATCACAATGGACGATGAGCTTAGAGCGAAAGTTGAGAGCTTGAAAGATGGTATATGCGCACGGGCAGTTGAGGGCGATTTAGAAAGCGCTCACCCTCAAGAAGACATGGATGCCATTAGGGACGCAGGGTTATTTGGACTAGAGGCGCCTGCAGAATTCGGTGGCATGGGTGTTAACTCGGCTGTTGCTAATGATGCTATTAGGCAAATAGCTGTTTGGAATAGTTCTACCGCACATATTCTATTTGTACATTCTGTAGGGCTTAAATCGATTCCATTTCTAGGCAACGAAGAACAAACAAAACGCTATATGACAGAAGCTGTGCAAAATGGTAAACGTTTTGGTGTGGCTGCCAGCGAACACGGTCAACATGTTATGGACTGGAGTTGCAAAATGACGCCAACAGAGGGCGGTTACCTTCTTAATGGGAATAAACTGTTTTGTAGTGGTAGCGGTGGCTCAGATTACATTATGGTATTTGCTGTTTTAGAAGGCGCTCCAAGCTTGATTGAGGGTGTGATGATTATGATGGTGCCAAGTAATCAAGAAGGTGTTCAGCAAAATTTAGATTGGGACAATATGGGGCAACGCCAAACATCCAGCCAAAGTATTTCGTTTAAAGATGTCTTTATTCCTGAGGCTGATATTTTGGGCGAGGCAGGTACGATAATGCAGTTAGAACCTTCTATGTGGGCGTTGTATTATCAAAGTGCATTTTGTGCATTACACGCAGGCATGGCAGAAGGTGCATTAAATGAAGCCATTGATTATGCTCGTAATAAAACAAGACCTTGGATATTGTCTGGTATTGATAAAGCCGTAAATGACCCTTACATTCAAGGTGCGCTTGGGCAAATGCAAACACAAGTTAGCGCCATGCGTACACTCATTAACCGCGCTAATGAGGCCGTTATTTTGGTTGAAAGAGGTATGCTAGATCGTGGTGAAGCGGCTATTAGAATTGCTGAAGCGAAAGTCTTTTCTACTGATGTGGCGCTGGATGTCACCAGTAAAATATTCCAAGTATGTGGTGCGCGTGCAACCTCAAAGAAATATTCCATTGACCGTTACTGGCGAAATGCTCGCACAATGACGTTACACGATCCTGTGGATTGGAAAAGAAATGAAATTGGCCATTATTTGCTGACCGATGAGCCACCTATGCCAACGTTTTATAGTTAATTTTTTTTGGAGGGGGGGGGGGTATGTCAGAAGCAATTAATAAACTAATAGACGATGCTGTTAATAAGGATGGCAGTTTAGTTAACCGAAAAATCTTTACAGATGAGGCAGTATACCGAACTGAACTAGACAAAATTTTCACTAAAAACTGGTTGTTTTTAGGCCATGAGTCTCAGCTAATAAACAATAACGACTTTTTTACCCAATACATGGGCGAAGACCCGGTTATTGTGACACGTGGCAAAGACGGTGAAATTTATGGTTTTTTAAATTCATGTCAACACCGTGGTATGAAAGTCTGTCGGTTAGATTCTGGTAATGCTCGCTCATTTACCTGTATTTATCATGGTTGGACGTATGACCCAAAAGGTGATTTAGTTGCCGTGCCGTATGAAGATAAAATTTACCCCGATTCCTTTGATAGAAAAGAATGGGGTTTGGTTAAAATTCCACGTTTACAAAGCTATCGAGGGTTTATTTTTGGATGTTGGGATGAGGACTGTATTCCTCTGGATGAATTTTTAGGTGATATATGTTTTTACCTTGATATATTTATTGATAGGGCGCTGGGTGAGTTAGAAGTTGTGCCCGGACGGCAACGCTATGACTGTGCGGCAAACTGGAAAATTCCGGCCGATAATTTTGCCGGTGATGATTATCATGTGCCTTGGACGCATGGTTCGTATATGAAGTTAGGTATTGTGTCTGACCAGTATGTAAATTTTCCGAGTAATACGGTGGCTTTTCCTCACGGACATGGCATTGGTGACATTACATTGGGTGGAAGTATTTATCAGGCTGACTTAGCTGCGGCTGAGGAGTTTGGCCAAGAGGCTGTTGATTATGTTAAGGCCTCCGCTGCAAAATTACAAAAAACCTTATCGGAAACTCAAGCCGACATATATGCATTTGGGCACGGCAATATATTCCCTAACTTTTCACTCAATGATTTTAGTGCACTATGGCCAGTTGGATTTTATTGGTGGCACCCTAAAGGACCTGAAAAAATGGAAGTTTGGCAAATGTTGTTGGTAGACTCTGGCGCGCCTGAACACTTAAAACAAATTGCTAAGGCACGCTTTACCCATGTGCAATCTGCCGCCGGTGCCTTTGGACAAGATGACTCGGAAAATTTTGAACAAGTGACCGAAGCAACGCGAGGAGTTATAGCTCAACGCAGTGATTTTAATTACCAAATTGGTTTGGGTATTGACGTGGATGAAGAGGTTCAAAGCAAACTGCCAGGTTCTGTTGGGCCACGTATATCAGAAAATAACCAACGTAATTTCTATCAGACATGGAAAGACAACATGTTAAAGAGAGGCGAATAATGACGTCACTAGAAACACAACATGAAGTTGAACAGTTTTTGTACTATGAAGCCAGTTTGTTGGATGATGGTAAATATGATGAATGGTTAGAACAGTTTACAGACGACTTACAGTACTTTGTACCAATACGTGAAACACTGGATAATCCTGAGGAAGGGGTTGGTGATATCTCAGACATTACTCTGATGATTGATAATAAAGATAGCTTAGGCTTGCGAATCGCACGTTTGGGTACAGGTATGGCTCACGCAGAAACTCCACGCACACGCACACGGCATAACGTCAACAATGTGATAATTACAGAGGTTGATGATGAAACGTTGGCAATACGATGTAATGTGAATGTTTCTGCTTCTAGGTTAGAACGGACAGAGTTCAGTTTTTATGGCTACCGTTTTGATACGGTTAAACGTGTAGACGGTAAGTTGAAAATAGCTCAACGAAAAGTTATTTTGGACCAAACACTATTGCCCAGAACCATTTCAATATTATTTTAATAAAACATGACTAAAGAAAAGATAACCGCCGCACTAGGCCACCGGTACGATACGCTGTATTTACACAATGAGGCCATCGTGTTGCCTGATTACGCGCTTGAGTTTCCTGATGTCGGTGAGCATCCTTGGGTGGGGTTTAACCGTATGGTTACCAGTTTGCCTTGGGATATTGGTGAACAGGCGTTTTCGCATTATTTAATAGCTAAAGATCAAGGTGTGCCGTTGACTGCTATTCCGGCATTTCCGAGCCGTTTTTTCCCTCAATTAGGCGCTGTTGTTTCTAAACAGGCAAATATTCAAGCGCCAAAAGACTTAGAAGGAAAACGTGTTGGGGTTATGGGGTTTGGCTATAACCCTGCGGTTTGGCTTAAACATCTGTTGAAAAACTATCATGGTGTTGATATTGAAAAAATAATTTGGGTTGAGGATGATAACGACTTATTTTTAAAAGGCCTAAACTACCCAAAAGATTCACGTTTTACGATTGAAAAAATATCTAAATTTACCGGTTTAGAAACAGCGGGCAGTAATCCACAAACGGTGGATGCATTGGACGAAGGCGTCTTAGATGCGTTCTTTGCTCCAGCAGCCGGCCCACCACTTACAGATAAAACAGAACGGTTATTTAGAGACCCTTATCCGATGTTACAAAAATGGTTAGATGATGGCGGCATTATGCCGATTAATACGTTAGTAACTATACGGAAAGAAACTGTAAAAAAATATCCTGGCTTACCACAGCAGTTGTTTAATGCTTTAAAAATAGCGAGACAACGTTATCACCAAGAAGATGCATTAAAAGACATTCATTTAGGTATAGAGACAGAATTTTTGTTTAAGAACAAACTCTTTCCTGATCAATACGGCCTGGAAGCGAATTTACAGCCTATCGAAGAGATGATAAAGGCGTGTTATGACCAAGGCGTTATTAAAACGAAATATTCTCCTGAAGACTTGTTTGTACCAGTCTCTTAACTAAAAATTATAGATCAACATAGATTCTTGGAGAATTAAATGGAAGGGCAATGCAGTGGAAAGGTTGTTTTAACAACGCCTATTTCTAAAAATATTTTATTGATTAGGATAAAACTTATCCAGCCAAACGAAATTTCTTTTAAAGCGGGTCAGTACTTAGCTGTTAGCCGCCCAGATACGGATAAGATGTCTTACTATTCGATAGCCTCATCACCGAATAGAAAAACGGAGGTGGAATTACTAGTACAAAAAGGTGAACCTGGCTCGGGCTCTTCATACATGTTCTCTTTAAAAGAGGGTGATGACGTTAATTTTAAAATGCCAATGGGGAAGGCATATCTTCGGGATAACTCTACGCATAATATTATTTTTGTCGCCGGTGCTTCTGGTGCAAGCTACATTCGGTCTATGATTCATTATCTTGATGAAACAGATCAAATCAATCAGCGAGAAATTCATTATTTCTTAGGGTGTCGTGATGAAGACGAACTTTTAGAGTCAGACTATATGCATAATCTAGCCGAAAAATATGCAAACTTTCATTATTACCCCGCGCTATCTCATCAGGAGGATTGGGGTGGGCACACGGGGCTAGTGACTGAGATTGTTGAGCAAATTATGCCAGACGATATGTCGCAATGGGAGGCGTACTCTGCAGGATCGCCTGCGATGGTAGAAGCGGTTGCCAACATGTTAATCAACAACCATAAGTTGAATGGATCATTATTCTTTTCAGATCTATATTCCCCCGCAAGTTAATTATTTAGTCGGCCTAACGGATTCTATTTCGTGAGCTTAATTAGGTAGAAACGCTTCGCCAATATAGTCCCAAGATATGTATTTTTACAGATGAGAAAAGTTATCATTGGTATGCCAGGCATTATGCTGTGTAACCTCATTGGCTTTATAGCCTTTTGGTTATCAGGCTATATTCCTATTGGTGCCATTTCTTTGGCTATTATATTGGGTATTCTTGTCGGTAATAGCCTGAGGCTTAGTCATCATTTTAAGTCGGGTATTAACTATAGCGAAAAATATTTGTTATCCATCGCTATTGCGCTGTTGGGTATTCAGCTCAATTTTTCAATTCTACAAGAACTTGGTTACACGACTATTCTAATGATTATATTGACGATGAGTGTCACCGTTTTTTCATCTTTATTATTTGCCAAGTGGTGGGGGTTTGATAAACGGTTTGCATTACTACTAGGTTTAGGAAATGGTATTTGTGGAAGCTCAGCGATTGCTGCGACTAAAGATATCGTAGGTGCCAATGATGAACAGGTTGGCTTATCCATCGCGATTGTGAACTTTTTAGGCACCATTGGTATTTTTCTCCTACCTTTTATTGCTCATTACCTATTGAATTTTTCTGACTTAAATGCAGGTGTTTTAATTGGTAATACCTTGCAAGCAGTAGGGCAAGTATTAGCAGCAGGATTTTCTGTCAGTCAGCCTACTGGGGAAGTGGCAACTGTCGTCAAAATGGTAAGAATTTTGTTACTTGCCCCAGTTATTTTGATTCTAATATTTGTATTTTCAAGAGCTAATCGAAAAACAAATGAAGATATTAAAGTGGCCTATAAGATTCCTTTATTTGTCATTGGTTTTTTTAGTTTTTCGCTTATTCAAACTTTTGGGTTGCTTAGTCATGAACAGGTTGGTCTTGTGAGCAGGTTAAGCCATTACGCGCTTATCGTAGCCATGTCGGGTATTGGTTTAAAAATTGCCTTTGATGGGATTGTCAAAAATGGAAAAAAAGCACTGCTTATAGCGAGTATGACTTTTGGTTTACAGATAATAATGAGTAGCAGTCTAGTTTTCGTTTTTTTGAGATAAAGTGTGACCTCCCTAAAAACCAAGAGAGAGGTTAAGAAGCCTAAGGGCAACTAAGTAAGTTGTTCAGGATCCTCTTATACAAATACGCCGATGGTATTGATAAAGTTTGCCAAATAATGCCATATTGTGATTTGAACTAAATGAGATGCAATAAAGATGGCGACTATGAACAAATCTCTACCAGAGCAAATGCGTGACTGGGTTGTTGAACGCACTGAGGATGGTGAATACGCAAATAATAGCGACTATGTGCGTGATTTAATACGTAAGGACAAGCAACGGGCTAAAAGTTTTCAAGTCTTGCAAGAAGCTATTGCCAAAGGCCTTGAAAGCGGCAAATCGAAGGAATTTAATAAAGAGGCATTTACAAGACGTATGCAAAGAAAATCATAACGTGGCAACGTTTAAGCCTTACCCCGAAGTAGAGTTAGACCTTGAGGGTATTTGGCAATACAAAACCAATACCTGGAGTGATAAACAGGCGATTAAGTACATTGATGGCATTGGCATAATCCGTATTCTTCATTAAAATGTCGACATTGAAGAGTGGCTTGAATAAGGGAGGGCTTTGTAAATTAAGTGTCTAACCGTGTACTTAAAAGCCCTTGATTAATAAAGGGCTAGTTTGGCGTAAAAGATTAGATAATAAATATTGGTATATCTTTAATATCAATTAGTTAGATGTGAAAGATACCAGTATGGGTGCTGGTGGTCGGAGGTTCAAATCCTCTCGCCTCGACCAAAACGCTATTATTCAAAAAGTTGAAGTAATTGGTTTTTTTGTTCAGTATCCATAGTTTTTCGTAAACCACTAGCACTGATACCTACTAATCGAATACCTTGTAGACCAGCCTCAGTGCGTGATAACAAATCAGCTAGTATATTGGGCATATGTGACAACTGAATAAAGCGTTTCGTATTACTGTATGAACGGGTGATGCTTTTAAAATTGGCATATTTTATTTTTAAGGTAACTGTTTTAGCGGCGAACTGTTGGGTTTCTAACTGTTTGAATACCTTTTCAGTTAGCGTAATGAGTTGTTCAAACAGCACGGATTTATCGTAAATATCGTCTTTAAAAGTGGTTTCTTTACCCAACGATTTTCGTACACGTGTACTGCGCACAGGGCGGTTGTCTA
>OJHM01000473.1_pt1 | contig 12329 bp, 10 predicted proteins | sample 1595241 | NCBI WGS metagenome assembly OJHM01 (sample SAMN05416781, study PRJEB24817) | seawater metagenome | isolation source: Sea water | place: Canada:Atlantic | collected 2013-11
GAGATGCTCAGGAGTCTCGTGGGCTCGGAGATGTGTATAAGAGACAGGAATGCCAGAAGGAGCTTTTGGAGTGTTTACAAGTGGAGGTACAGCTGCTAATTTATCAGCAATTGTAACAGCTCGCGAGCATTGGAGGGAAAATCCAGAATACAAGCGTGAAAAAGGCTTAATTATTACATCTAGCGGAGCACATTCTTCTATTAAAGCTATGGCAAAAGTGGCAGATGTAGATATTATATTGGTAGATTCTGAAGAAAGTTTAACTGGAGATCCGCTTCAAAAAACAATAGATAATTTAACAGAACACCAACGTAAATGTTTATTTGCCGTAGTAGCCACAGGAGGCACAACAAACGCTGGTATTATTGACGATTTACAAAGCATAGCAAAGGTGTGTAAAAACGAAAAGCTATGGTTTCATGTCGATGCGGCTTATGGTGGAGGAGCTTTAGTGGCAGATTCCGTACGTCATTTATTTAGTGGTATTGAGAAAGCGGATAGTATTACTATAGATCCACATAAATGGATGTTTTCTCCGTACGATTGTGGTGCTGTAATTTATAAAAACATGGAATTGGCAAAAAATGCCCATTCACAACAAGGCTCATATCTCGAAATTTTTAAAGATGAAGGAGCACATGGCTTTAATCCTACCGATTATCAAATACAACTTACAAGACGTGTTAGAGGGCTGCCGTTGTGGTTTTCACTAGCAACACATGGTACGGATAGATATAAAGAAGCGGTAGAACGAGGTATAGAATTGGCACAAATAGCCGGAAAATTAATAGAAAAACATCCCGATTTAGAGTTGGTAAGAGAACCTAGTTTGTCTTGTGTGTTGTACCGAAGAAAAGGTTGGCAGCCCGAAGATTATACTCACTGGACTTATGAAAACCATCGTAAAGGTTTTGCATTGGTAACACCAACCAAATGGAAAAACGGAGATACATTTGAAACAGTATCTCGTTTTTGCTTTATCAATCCAGATACAACCGAACGGGACATTGAGTTGATCTTGAATTCCATGGTTTAGGACGTAGATCGAAATATTTAAGGATCTGAATTATGTTAAAAAATTATTCAAAAAATCACTAACCATAAATCTTCAATCTAAAATCAATCCTTATTTTTGCACATGCAACACAACAAAGTATTAATTTTAGATTTCGGATCGCAGTACACGCAGCTTATAGCAAGACGTGTAAGAGAGTTAAATATCTACTGTGAAATCCATCCATTCAATAAAATTCCAACGGACTCAGATAGTTTTAAAGCGGTTATTTTATCAGGTAGTCCAAATTCTGTAAGAGGCGAAGCTGTACTTCATCCTAATTTGGATAACATCCGAGGGAAAAAACCAATGCTTGCCGTATGTTATGGTGCGCAATATTTGGCACATTTTTCTGGTGGTAAAGTGGCAGAATCCAATACTCGCGAATACGGAAGGGCCAATTTAGGTTATATAAGACCAGATGAAGATTTCTTTGAGAATATCCATAAAGGAAGCCAAGTGTGGATGAGCCATAGTGATACTATAAAACAATTGCCAAAAGGAGGTGTTTTATTAGCAAGTACCGAAGATGTTGAAAATGCGGCTTATAGGATTGAAGGAGAGCAGACTTACGCAATTCAATTTCATCCAGAAGTGTATCATTCAACAGATGGACATCAACTTTTACATAACTTCTTAATTAAAATTGCTGAGGTAGAACAAGATTGGACGCCACAATCATTCGTAGATGAAACTGTTGATGGGTTAAAAGAACAACTCGGTGACGATAAAGTAGTGCTTGGTTTGTCTGGTGGAGTAGATTCATCTGTGGCAGCAATGCTGTTGCACAAAGCCATTGGCAAAAACTTGTATTGCATTTTTGTTAATAACGGCCTTTTAAGAAAAAATGAGTTCGAAGATGTCTTAACGCAATACGAAGGCATGGGTTTAAACGTTAAAGGTGTAGATGCTTCGGCACGCTTTTTGGATGCCTTAGCAGGAAAGAGTGACCCAGAGGAAAAACGAAAAACCATAGGTCGTGTGTTCATTGAGGTTTTTGATGATGAGGCAAATGAGATAAAAGATGTAAAATGGTTAGCACAAGGAACTATTTATCCAGATGTGATAGAAAGTGTTTCTGCAACTGGTGGTCCTAGTTCCACGATAAAAAGTCATCATAATGTTGGTGGTTTACCAGACTTTATGAAACTGAAAGTGGTTGAGCCATTAAAGGCATTATTTAAAGATGAAGTAAGACGTGTCGGTGCTTCTATGAATATGGACAAACAGCTGTTGGGACGTCACCCATTTCCTGGTCCAGGTTTAGCTATTAGGATTCTTGGAGATCTAACACCAGAGAAAGTACGTATCTTACAAGAGGTGGATTTTATTTTTATCAATAATCTACGTTCTTGGAATTTATATGACAAAGTATGGCAAGCAGGAGCAATGCTATTACCAGTGAATAGTGTTGGAGTAATGGGAGATGAGCGAACATATGAAAAATGTGTGGCATTGAGAGCTGTTGAAAGTACGGACGGAATGACGGCAGATTGGGTGAATTTACCATATGAGTTTTTGCAAAAAACCTCAAATGAAATTATAAATAAAGTAAAAGGTGTGAATAGAGTTGTATATGACATTAGCTCAAAACCACCTGCCACAATTGAGTGGGAATAATAAAAGATTAAATCAGAATAAATGAAAAATATCTTAGCAATACTATTGGTGGCATTCACAATATCATTGAGTGCTCAAAGCTATATAGAACATACAGTAAAAGTTGGTGAGACCGTAAAAAGTATTGCTAAAGACTATTTGGTAACTGCTTCAGATATTTATGCTTTAAATCCTGATGCTAAACGAAAAATTCAGCCTAATTCTGTTCTAATTATTCCTAATTCTAAAGTAAAAAATGAAGCTCAAAAAGCTGAAAAACGCGAATTAATAGGTTACAAAAATCATAAAGTAAGACGTAAGGAAACTTTATTCAGTTTGTCTCAAGAATACAATGTATCGATTGAAGAAATAAAAAAAGCAAACAGAGAGCTTTACTCTAAAAACCTTAGAAAAGGAGACAGAATAAGAATACCAAAGTTTAGAACAATTGTTTATAAAGAAACCTTAAACAATACCTTAAAAAAATATACGGTACAACCTAGCGAAGGTAAATGGAGAATTGCTTATAAATTCGGACTAACAGTCGCTGAGCTTGAGGGTTTAAACCCAGGAATGAATGAGGTTATTCAGCCAGGTGATAAACTCAATGTACCTAATATTTTAGACGAAGAAGAGAAACCCATTGAAACGCAATATGGCTATTATGAAGTTTTACCAAAAGAAGGTTTTTTTAGATTAAAAATTAAAACAGGTTTAACCCAAGAACAATTAGAAGCACTAAACCCAGAGTTAAAAGTGTCTGGTTTAAAGGCAGGTATGGTTTTAAAAGTTCCAGCAACAGTTGAAGCTAAAGCGGCTTCAGGTACAATGGAAGTTACTGACTTAGGCAATAGGTTAGTGAACCTTAAAAAGAAAAAAATTGCATTATTGATGCCTTATCAACTTCATAGAATCGATGTTGATTCTGTAGAGGAAGCCAAAGCAATGATTAAAAACAGTAAATCATTGTCTTCAGTTTTAGATTTTCATATCGGTGTAACAATGGCCTTGGATTCTGCTAAACAGTTAGGTATATCTACCGATCTTAAAGTATTGGATACACGTTATCGTATTTCAGAAGTTTCAAAAATATTAAATGAAAATGATTTTTCAGACTATGATGCTGTTATAGGACCAATTGAAGAAGAGGGTTTCGATCGGGTTGCCAATGCTTTAAAACAAGATTCAGTACCAGTAATAGCGCCAATGTCATCACCAAAAGAATTATACCCTAATGTGTTTCAAACATTACCGGAAACCAGATTGTTGAGAAAGGCTATGATGGATTTTGTTAAAGCAGATAGTTTAAAATCTAAAATTGTAATCATTGCAGATCAGGCAAATCGTGAGACTAGTAATGCGCTTAAAAAAGAGTTCTCAACCGCAAAGCAAGTGTTTTCAAGAAAAAATAAAAAAACAGGAAAGGACGCTCATTTTGTTTACCCAACTGATTTATCAAGTGCATTTTCTAGCGGCAAAACTATTGTGTTTTTAGAGACGGAGAATAATTCTTTCGCATCTAGTGTAATTAGTATGTTGAATGGAATTTTGTCTGATAATATGCAAATTGTATTGATGACCTTAGATAAAAATAAAGCTTTTGAGGGTAAGAATATTGACAATTATCATCTTTCAAATTTAAAGTTTCATTACCCTTCTGTGAATAGAAATTTTGATGAAGGTAAGTCGAATGGTTTTGTAGAAACCTACCGAAAAGAATATGGTGTGTCACCAAGCAAATATGCTGTTAGAGGGTTTGATATAACTCTAGACATCTTGTTGCGTTTGGCTTCTGACGAGAATATTTACAAAGCTTCAAACCAGGTTTTTGAAACTGAATATATCGAAAATAAATTCAGATATAATAAATCACTTTTTGGAGGTTACAAAAATGAAGCGGTTTACGTGGTAAAATACGATGGACTGAAAATTGTTGAGGCTAACAGCCCTAGTAAACAATAAAGCTATGACTTCTAAAGTAACTTATCTTGGTGATTTAAGAACAGAAAACGTACATATTAAATCTGATAGTTCATTTGTAACCGACGCACCTACAGACAATAATGGTAAAGGAGAAGCGTTTTCTCCTACAGATACTGTTGCAACTGGCTTAGCGAGTTGTATGTTAACCGTAATGGGAATTAAGGCTAGGGATTTAGGTGTTGATATATCTGGTACAATAGCTGAGGTTACTAAAACCATGGCTAGCGAACCAAGACGAATTTCACACATTAAAATTGTACTTCATTTTCCGTTTAAGTTAGATGATAAGTTGAAAATAATTTTAGAACGTACAGCAACAACTTGTCCTGTCCATTATAGTTTGCATCCAGATATTAAAAAGGATATTACATTTAATTGGAAATAAATGCATTTAAAACTTATAGCTTTATTTTTATTTGTTCTCATTGGTAACACCAATGATGAGGCAACTATGTCTTGGAATGAAGCTAAAAAACTGACTTGGAAAGATTTTCAGTCCAGTCCAGACCCAAATTCAGAGGCAGTAGCTTTAACGGCATCTGGTATAACATTTGGGTACTCGCTAAAAACAACATCTAGTAACCATATTGTTGATTTTTCTGTTTCTGTTGAGTCACATTTCTATCCAAAAAAATCTTGGTACTTAAGGGATAGGGCAAACAATTATATTTTAGCTCACGAGCAATTACATTTTGACATTACAGAGTTGTATGCACGCAAATTTAGAGAACAACTTACCAAGGTTAAAGTAAACCAAAACCTTAAAAGTGAATTAAAAGCACTACATAAAACTATTAACAAGTCGCTCAACGAAACCCAGAAAAAGTACGATGCACAAAGTAACCATTCCATTAATGTTGAAGTCCAGAAACAATGGGAATTGCTTATACATTCGGAATTGAAAAAACTAGACCAATATAAGTCAGAGTAATTTTGGAAGGTAGCAAAGAAGCACTTATTGAATTGGCGCATTATAAAATGCCTTTTGGAAAATACAAAGACCGTTATTTGGTAGATATACCAGAATATTATTACACATGGTTTAAGCAAAAAGGTTTTCCTGAAGGAAAATTGGGACGTATGATGACACAGATGTACGATATTAAAATCAACGGATTGGAAGAGTTGATTTATACCGTAAAGCGAGAGTTTAAGAATAAATAATATTCAAATGTTCTTAAGGTGTTTAAAACTACATTCAGCACTTACCCCTAAAAATATTTGTCTTAACACTGTTCATGTCAGGCTTTTAAGCATTTTTTAAATTGATATCAACAAACCACAAACAATCCTTAGAAAACTCGTTAAATTTCGTAAATTTGCCTGCGTTTAACAACGCAACATGACCAAAGAACCTAAATATATTTTTGTAACCGGAGGTGTATCTTCCTCATTGGGAAAAGGCATTATAGCTGCATCTTTAGCTAAATTGCTTCAGGCGCAAGGCTATAGAACTACCATCCAAAAATTAGACCCATATATTAATGTTGATCCAGGTACATTAAATCCTTATGAACATGGGGAATGCTATGTAACTGATGATGGTGCCGAAACCGATTTGGATTTAGGCCATTACGAACGTTTTTTAAACGTACCGACTTCGCAAGCCAACAACGTTACTACAGGTAGAATTTACCAAAGCGTTATCGATAAAGAACGACGTGGAGAATTTTTAGGAAAAACAGTACAAGTCATTCCGCATATCACGGATGAAATAAAACACAGAATTCAGATTCTTGGAAATTCTGGAGATTACGATATTATAATTACTGAAATAGGTGGAACCGTCGGTGATATTGAGTCCTTGCCATACATTGAAGCCGTAAGACAATTGCAGTGGGATTTGGGTGAGCACAATGCTTTGGTAATACACCTAACCTTAATACCCTATTTGTCTGCAGCAGGTGAATTAAAGACCAAACCAACACAGCATAGCGTTAAAACATTAATGGAGAGTGGAGTACATGCAGACATTTTGGTTTGTAGAACTGAGCACGAACTGAGCGATAGCTTAAAAGCTAAATTAGCACGTTTTTGTAACGTTAAGAAAGAAGCCGTTATTCAATCCATCGATGCATCAACAATTTACGATGTGCCAAATTTGATGTTGGAAGAAGGTTTGGATAAAGTAGTTTTAAAAGAGTTAAACCTTAAAAGCGACACGCCAGATTTAAAACGTTGGAACGAATTTTTAAAACGACATAAAAACCCTAAAAGTACAGTTACTATTGGTTTAATAGGTAAGTACGTTGAACTTCAAGATTCATACAAGTCTATTTTAGAAGCCTTTATACATGCAGGAGCGGAAAATGAAGTGAGTGTAAATGTAGAACCTATCCACTCAGAATATTTAACACCAGAGAATATCGCATTTAAACTTCAGCATTTAGATGGTGTTTTGGTGGCTCCAGGTTTTGGAGAACGTGGTATTGAAGGTAAAATTGAAGCCGTGAAATTTGTACGTGAAAACAATATTCCGTTTTTAGGAATTTGCTTAGGAATGCAAATGGCGGTTATTGAATACGCTCGAAATGTTCTAAAATTAGAAAATGCAAATTCCATTGAAATGGACGAAGAAACAGAACATCCTGTTATTAATTTAATGGAGTCTCAAAAAGATGTAATTAACAAAGGAGGCACAATGCGTTTAGGGAGTTGGGATTGTAAAATTGAAACTAACAGTATTGCCTATAAAGTTTATGGTGCTTCAAACATTGAAGAAAGGCATAGACATCGTTTTGAATTCAACAATGCATATAAATCCCAAATGGAAAATGTAGGTATGAAAGCTACTGGTTTTAACCCAGAAACTGAACTTGTTGAAATTGTTGAAATACCAAGTCACCCATGGTTTGTTGGTGTACAATATCACCCAGAATATAAAAGTACAGTTGCAAACCCTCACCCTTTGTTCGTAGAATTTGTTAGTGCTGCTTTAAAACACAAAAAAAAATAACGTGCCACATTGGCACAAATTAAAACTTGGATAGCTTTTTGGGTTACCAATTTTATTAATAAACGTTGTCATGCTGAACTTGATTCAGCATCTCATTTAGCTTAAAAAATAATTAGATTACCGCTGAAGTTCACTTTTAGCACTGTCGAAAGACTTAAATAAATATGGAAGAAAAAAAGTTCGATGTCAATTCTATAATAGGATTCGTTTTAATATTCGGAATTCTGTTATACATTATGTATCAAAACAGTCCTTCGGATGAAGAGATTGCCGCAGAAAAGAAAGCTGAACAAGAGCAGGTTGAAGCAGAGAAAATAACTAAGCAGCAAGATGATACTTTAGTCACTACAAAAGAAGATTTCTCAAACAATACCACTTTAGACTCTACACAACGTGTGGCACTTCAAAATAAGTTAGGAGCATTTGCTTACGCTTCAACATTGCCATCAGCTAAGGATGATGTTACTAGTGTTCAAACGGATGTATTCGAATTAAAATTCAATAATAAAGGTGGGCATTTGGCAGAAGTAAAATTGAGAAATTTTGTGGACTATGATTCTGTTCCAATTTATTTGGTTAAGGATGGTAATAGCGCATTTAATATTTCATTTTCTACTTCGGATAATCGAAACTTAAATACACAAGATTTATTTTTTCAGCCTAAGGTATCCAAAGCTGGTGAGAACACTGTGGTATCTATGAAATTGAAAGTTTCAGAATCTGAATATTTAGAATACCGTTATGAGTTGAAACCTAATGATTATATGATTGATTTTTCAATTAAATCACAAGGCTTAAACAGTGTTTTCAATACATCCCAACCTATTGATTTAGATTGGAAACAAAAAGGGTTAAGACACGCCAGAAGTATCAGTTACGAAAATCGTTATACCAGACTGACCTATATGTATGATGATGGCAAAATTGATAAGTTGTCTCAAACAGGAGATGATGACGAAACTATTGAAGATGCAGAATGGTTATCTTACCGACAGCATTTTTTCAGTTCTATTTTAGTTGCAGATGATGATTTTAAGAATGTTTCAATTACTTCAAAAAATTTAGTTGAAGATGAGGAAGTGGATACCATGTTCACCAAATTATATACGTCAAAAATGCCTTTGGCCTATAACGGTGGAGAAATCAATAAAAATTTAGGATTGTATTATGGACCAACGGACAGTAAAATCTTAAAGACTTATGATAAAAGTTTAGAAGAAAGTATTCCGTTTGGTTGGGGAATTTTTGGTTGGATTAATAAAGCCATATTCATTCCATTGTTCGGCTTTTTAAGTGGCTTTTTGCCTTATGGTATAGCTATTATCGTCATGACTATTTTGGTTAAGATTATGTTGTCATTTGTACAGTATAAGCAATTTTTATCTCAAGCCAAGATGAAAATATTAAAACCAGAGTTAGATACCATTAGAGAAAAATACAAGGACAACAAATTAAAAGCACAGCAAGAAACCATGGCGTTACAGAACAAAGCTGGAGCAAGTCCGCTTAGTGGTTGTTTACCAGGTTTAATGCAAATACCTGTTTTCTATGCCTTATTTATGTTTTTCCCAACAGCATTTGCATTACGTCAAAAAAGTTTTCTTTGGGCAGATGATTTAAGTAGTTATGATATTATATATGAATTTCCTGCTGGTTTCAGTATTCCATTTTATGGAGATCACGTTAGTTTGTTCCCAATACTTGCAGCTATCGCTATTTTCTTTTATATGAAAATGACAACTGGTCAACAAGCTGCATCGCAACCAACACAAGAAGGTATGCCAGATATGGCTAAGATGATGAAATACATGATTTATTTCTCACCATTATTAATGCTGTTTTTCTTTAATAACTATGCATCTGGTTTAAGTTTGTATTACTTTGTTTCAAACTTAATTAGTATTGGAATTATGTTAGTGATTAAAAACTACATTATTGATGAGGAAAAAGTATTGGCTAAAATTGAAACAAAAAAGAAAAAGCCTAAAAAGGAAAACCGTTTTCAGCGTAAAATGAAAGAGATGATGGAGCAGGCTGAACAGCAAAAGAAAACACAACAGCGTAAAAAGTAATTGTTTTTTACACAGAAGCCTTAACTCATTATTGTTAAGGCTTTTTTCTTAATCTTTAAGAAATTAAATATTGAGATAAAATAATTTTCTTTTTTTACAGTTTTTAAAATTTGAGTATTGCTACAATTACAATTCAACTCTGTTGGTACTATCAAAAGACAAAAGATGTTTAAACAATTTTTATTTTCAACTATAGCTTTAGTAACCCTTGGACTAGCTTCAGCGTTTGCTCAAAAATCAGTAAACCAGTTAGACGAGGAAGGAAAAAGACACGGTTTATGGACAAAAAACTACCATAATACTGATCAAAAACGTTATGAAGGAGTCTTTGTACATGGAAAAGAAGTAGATACTTTTAAATATTACACTTTATCCAATGGCAAAAGTGTTTTGAGTGCTTTAAAGGTTTTTAATAAAAAGGACAATATTTCAGATGTTACATTTTTGGCTTCAAACAAAAAAGTGATAAGCGAAGGAAAAATGAATAGTAAAAACTTTGTTGGCAAATGGGTGTATTACCATAAAAATTCTGACAAAAAAATGATTGAGGAAAATTACGGTAATGACGGAAAGCTAGAAGGATTACGAAAAGTATTTTACGAAAATGGTGTAATTGCAGAACAAACAAACTACAAAAACGGTAAATTAAATGGAGAGGCTAAATGGTTTTCCGAAAATGAAAAATTAATAAAAATAGCAAACTATGAAAATGGGGAATTTCATGGTGATTATGTTAGTTATGACAAAGAAGGACAAGTTGCTACTAAAGGAACTTATGTTAAGGATAGAAAAAGAGGGATTTGGCATTATTATGAGTCTGGTGAAGAAATAAAACGTATTAACCACACAACTAACGAGGTGCTGTTTAAGAAAGAATAGTTTTTAACGATAATCATTATAGTATTTCAGAATGGCAATCTTAATTAGATTGCCTTTTTTATTTTGTAATTTTGCCAAAGTTTTTTCGAACATATATAATTAAAAATATCTTATAGTGAAACGTGTCATTGTCGGACTTTCAGGAGGAGTAGATTCCAGCGTAGCAGCCTATCTTTTAAAAGAACAAGGTTACGAGGTCATTGGCTTATTTATGAAAAATTGGCACGATGATACCGTAACCATTTCAGACGAATGCCCATGGCTAGAAGATAGCAACGATGCCATGCTAGTAGCAGATAAGTTGGGTATTCCTTTTCAAACGGTTGACTTAAGCGAACAATATAAAGAACGTATTGTGGATTATATGTTTAATGAGTATGAAAAAGGACGAACGCCAAATCCCGATGTTTTATGTAATCGAGAGATCAAGTTCGATGTCTTTATGGATATTGCATTAGGACTTGGTGCAGATTATGTAGCTACAGGTCACTATTGCAGAAAAGGAACTATTGAAAAAGATGGAAAAGAAATCCACCAGCTTTTAGCAGGTTTAGATACCAATAAGGATCAATCGTACTTTTTATGTCAATTATCACAAGCACAATTGGCAAAAGCCTTGTTTCCTATAGGAGAATTAACAAAACCTGAAGTTAGGGAAATTGCAAAAACTCAAAATTTAATCACTGCCGAAAAGAAAGATTCCCAAGGCCTCTGTTTTATAGGAAAAGTGAGACTTCCGGAGTTTCTTCAACAACAACTAAAACCAAAAGAAGGAGTAATAGTAGAAGTTGAAGAATCATTTGAAGATTATAACAAAGCTATTCCAAATTTCGAGTCAAAAGAAAACGAATTAACCTACTTATCTCAAAAACCAGTCTATTCAGTTTCTGATGGTAAAATAGTAGGCAAGCACCAAGGTGCCCATTATTTTACTAAAGGGCAGCGAAAAGGATTGGCAGTTGGCGGTACAAAAGAGCCGCTTTTTGTAATTGATACAGATGTTGACGAAAATGTAATCTATACAGGTCAAGGTAAAAATCACCCAGGATTATACAGAAATGTGCTCTTTGTTACCAATGAAGAATTACATTGGGTAAGAGAAGACTTAGCTTTGCAAGAAGGAGAAACAATGCCAGTAATGGCACGTATTAGATATAGGCAAAAACTAGAAAAAGCCACTTTGCACAAAGTATCTTCAGGTCTATATGTTGAATTTGAAAATAAACAATCGGCAATTACCGAAGGGCAATTTGTAGCTTGGTATCTGGAAGATGAGTTAGTAGGTTCAGGAGTTATTTCTTAAATTGCAAATAAAAGCTATGATTAAAATAATATTCACGCTTTTATTAATTCTTTTCAGTTCAATAATTTACGCACAAGAAGACGCTTGGGTTTATCTCACAGATAAACCAAATGCTTCAGCTGCATTGGCAAACCCAATTTCAATACTTACTCAAAAAGCAATCGATAGAAAGCAGAATCATAACATTGCCATTGATGAACGCGACGTACCTGTTGATGAAAACTATATTGCCGATTTAAAAACTCAAACAGGAATTACCGTTTTAGCAAAATCTAAATGGTTTAATGCAATCCACGTTAGAGGTTCTGAAGCAGATATCAATACACTGAACATTTTGGCTTATGTTGAAAGCATAGATTTTGCAGACAATAATTTAGATGCTGAATCAAGGCAAGAAGCAATTCAAAATAAAACAGAAACTGAAGATGAGACTGTAGATTTCACTTATGGAAATACCCAAAACCAAGTTGAAATGATAAATGC
>OJHM01000475.1_pt1 | contig 12281 bp, 9 predicted proteins | sample 1595241 | NCBI WGS metagenome assembly OJHM01 (sample SAMN05416781, study PRJEB24817) | seawater metagenome | isolation source: Sea water | place: Canada:Atlantic | collected 2013-11
GCTGACCTTGGCCATGATGCAGGACTTGGCCTGGGTGGACATGGGGTTGCCGCCGAATTCTTTGGCGATCTGCATGCCGAAGAAACCGTTTTCGGCCATGAAGTTGAACAGCTCGTCTGGCAGTTTGCGGGTGCGCGACAGGGCGTAGCTGTCGGCCCTTTTCAGCAATTCTTCCACCGGGCCGTCGATATAGGCCTGTTCGTGTTCGGGTAGTTGGTCATAGTTTTCGGCGAGGATTTTTTCGAAATCCACCTTCCCGCCAAAAAATTGTCCGTCGATCCAGACGTCACCGGCTTCCAGTGCCTGGCGCTCGGTGTCGGAGATTTGTGGCAGGATCTTGTTATCCCGCATCCAGTTCATTAGTAGGCTAAACATCTGTGTCTTTTCCTGTTAGTGATTGCAATGACGCGCCGGTTTGCCGGGGCGTTGAATAGACGTTATTCGGTTTCCAGTACCATGGCGGCGCCGATGCCGCCGGCGGCACAGGCGGTGGTCAGGGCGAGCCCGCCGCCGCGATGTTGCAGTTCGTGCAGGGCCTGGCTGATCACCCGGGCGCCGGTGGCGCCGAAGGGATGGCCGTAGGCAATGGAGCCGCCGTTCACGTTGAGGATGCTGCGATCCACGTCGCCGAGGGCGGCGAGCCCGGTCTGGCTGCGCACATAGTCGTCATCGGCCAGACCGCGCAGGTTGCAGGCCACCTGACCGGCAAAGGCTTCATGCATGTCCACTAGGGTCAGGTCGCTAAGCGCCAGCCCGGCCCGGGCCATGGCGGCGGGGGCGGCCAGCACCGGGCCCATAAGCAGGTCATCCTGGGGCGTGCGTGCCGCGAAGGCGTAGGAGCGGATATAGCCCAGTGGGGTGTAACCCAGGGCGGCGGCTTTTTTCTCGCTCATCATCAGCAGGGCGCCGGCGCCGTCGGTGAGCGGGCTGCTGTTGCCGGCGGTGACCGAACCGGTCTCACGGTCGAACACCGGCTTGAGTTTGCTGTAGCCCTCGCGCTCGGAGTGTTTGCGCACCAAATTGTCGTCTTTCAGTGTGTTGCCGCCGGGCAGGTGGGCGGTCATTACCTGGCGGTCCAGGCGGCCTTCGGCCCAGGCGCGGGCTGCGTTGCTGTGGGACGCATGGGCCAGGTCATCCTGTTCCTGGCGGCTGACGCCCCACTTTTTCACCATTTTTTCGGTGCTTTCACCCATGGTTTCGCCCACCGAATATTCGGTGATGGACGGCGCCTGGGGTAGCAGGTCGCGGGCTTTTAGCTGGCTGAGCAGTTTGATGCGGTCTTTCAGGCTTTTGGCAAAGCTTACGTCACGCAATACAGCGCTCAGTTCCGATGACAGCGGCACCCGGGCGCTGCTGGTGGAGTCGGTGCCTCCGGCGATGGCCATGTCGGTGTAGCCGGCGACAATGTTGTCGGCCACGCTGGCGGCGGTCTGAAAGCTGGTGGCGCAGGCGCGGGTGATGGAGTAGGCGTCTACGGTATCCATCCCCAATGACAGCGCGATTTCGCGGGCAATGAAGGGGGCCTCGGGAATCATCACGGTCATCCCGAACACCAGCTGTTCGATTTCATGCTGGGTCAGGTTGTTGCGGGCCATCAGTTCCTTCACGGCCATGGCGCCCAGGTCGATGGCGTTAAGATCCTTGTAATGAGTAGCGATACGGGCGAACGGTGTGCGCACGCCATCGACGATGGCGACGCGGCCGCCACGACCGGCCAGCTTCATTTTGCGAACAGGCATTGCAGACTCCTTGCAGGGTGCCGGCCACGGTGTAATTTTTATTACACTTAATGTGACATTGATTGGTGACAAAGTGGGTCGAGCCTAGAAGGGTAAGGGTAGCGAGTCAATTGCACTGGAGACACTGTCCGACATGAGTGTAATAATGATTACACCTTAAGGGTGATTTGAACGCATTAATGTGGAGGTATGTGGAGAAATGGGAATGCAGCGCCACGCCGAACCGATTCCGGCAAACCGGCAGGACCCAGCTGTTCGCGAGCGCATCGAATGGGCTGCGGTGCAGGTGTTCGCGGATTCGGAGTTCCACCACGTCACCCTGCAGCAGATCGCCCGGGCAGCGCGATGCAGCCTGCAAACCCTCTACCGTTACTACGGCGATGATGGCCAGGGCAGCAAGGAAGCCTTGTTGAGTGCCTGTCTGCATCACGGTCTGGGTCAGTTGGCTGAGCGCATGCTGGATCATCTTGCCGGCATCGATACCTTTCGCGACCGGCTCAGCAAGGTGTTTTGGGTGGTGCTGGATTTCTTTGATCGTAACCCGCAAATGGGGCGGATGATGATCAATTCGGTGTACCCCGGGCGCTGGGGCAGTGACAGCACGCCGGGCCAGCAGCGGCTGACCGAGTTGTTTCTCAGTGTGCTGCACGAAGGGCAGGATCAGGGAATACTCAATGATCAGGTGGCGACCCCGATCCTGCTGGATTTCTTCTATGGGGTCTTGCTGCGTATTTCCCAGATGCATTTATTGCGTGGCCGGCCGGGCCGCCTGGCGGATCAGCACGGTGTGCTGTTCGATATGCTGTGGCGCGCGATCACCGTTTCACCGGCCACTCCGCAGGTCGAATAGGCCAATCGCCATGCGATTAGGGAGCGGGGCTTGAGGTTTGTGCCGCCCTTTTTTATGTTGATTCATTGGCAGCGAATCCATCGCGGCGCTGCTCCACAAGAACAGGCCAGTACAGGAAGGGGTCACATATGCAGTCAGGCACGGTCGCCAGTAATGGAATCGAGCTTTTTTATGAGAGTCGTGGCCCGGAGAACGGGGAGCCCATCGTGTTCGTTATGGGGCTGTCGGCGCAAATGGTGTTCTGGCCGGATCCGTTGCTGGATGCCCTGGCAGACAAGGGGTATCGGGTGATCCGGTTCGATAACCGCGACGTGGGTAAATCCACCCGGATTCGCAAGCCCATCAAGCAAGGGCCGTTGTCTGCGATTCTGCGTAGCATGGTGGGTCTGTCAGTTGAGAGCGCTTATACCCTGCACGACATGGTCGCTGATACCGTCGGGCTGCTGGATGCCCTGAAGATTGATCGGGCCCATTTTGTGGGCGCCTCCATGGGCGGCATGATTAGCCAGCTGATGGCTGGCACACACCCGGAACGGGTGTTGTCTCTGACCTCGATCATGTCCAGCAACAATAGCCCGCTGCTGCCACCGCCGAAACCGGCGGCGCTGAAAACCCTGGTGGCCCCGCGGGTGAAAGTGGAAACCGAAGACCAGTTCGTGGCGTTTGGCCTGGAGATGATGGCCAAGCTGGGCGGCACTTTGCCGCAGGGGCAGGATGAGCTGGCCGCCATGTATCGGGCATCCTGGGCGCGTGGCATCAACCCGCGCGGCATCCGCAATCAGTTCCTGGCGATCATGGCCACCGGTTCGCTGACCAAAACCCTGAAGCAGATCCAGTGCCCGACTACGGTGATTCATGGCGGTGCCGATCCGCTGATCCGTCCCGCCGGCGGCAAGGCCTCGGCCCGTCATATTCGTGGTGCCAAGCTCGCCATCATCCCCGGCATGGGCCACGATTTCCCGCCGTCGGTGATTGATCGTATTGGCGAGTTAATTGCGGAGACTGTTGGGCGAGCGAATTCGGTGGCGCAGACAGCGGTAGCGTGAAGGTCGTTGTTGTACGCGGTGTATGGCTGTTTATTTTCGGTATATGATTTTTGGTTTCTATTCTTTGGGATTCCAGCGAGGTGTCATGATTAAACGATTCACTCAACTGTGCACAAGGTCGTTCGTGATCTTCGCTGGGCTGCTCATTGCTGTGGTGTCAGCGCCAGCCTTGGCGTCGCCAAACTGTGATGAAGTGAAAGGTTGCGAGAGAAGATTCTGTGAAATAGAAAGGCAAATTATTGTTGCGCAGAAAAACAATAACACTCGCAGAGAGTCCGGCTTAAGAAAGGCGCTGGAGGAGGCAAAGGCGAATTGTACTGATCAAGGTCTTCGCAAAGACTTGATTCGCGACATAGAGGACGCTAAAGAGGATATCGCAGAGTATCAGGCCGATCTCACAGAGTCGGAGCAAGACGCAGACGCGAAGAAAGTGCGTAAGTACCAAGACAAAATTGAAGAAAAGGAAAAGGAAATAAAACACCTTAAAGATGAGCTCTCCCTTTTCCCGTGACGCTGCCTGGTCAGTTTTAGAGCTGCGTATTCTCATGGGTTCAGGGCGTTGTTCAGTGAAGAGACATGCTGAATGCTAGGCGTTCTTTCCCGGAAACGTTAGCACATGATCAATTTTTCCGGTGTTGCTCGCAGCCATCAGTAATCGCTCCACACCCATGGCCACACCACTACAGTCGGGCAACCCGGCTTTCATTGCTGCTAACAGGTAGGGGTCGGGTTCCATGGTGCCGTGTCCATGTTCGAGACGCCGGCGGTTATCCTCTGTAAAGCGGCGTTGCTGTTCTTCTGCATCCGTCAGTTCCTGGTAACCGTTGGCCAGTTCCAGCCCCCGATAATAGATTTCAAAACGGCGGGCCACGGTGGCGCCGTCATCGTCTTCATGGGTCTGTGCCAGCGCGGCGGCCCAGCCGGGGAAGTCGGTGACCACTGAAAGTTGTCCTGCGGGGAGTGCGGTTTCCACCTGGATGGCCATCAGGTAGTCCACGGCGGCGGCTTTCTCCAGGCCGTGGGGGCTGCCATGGGATTCGGCGCAGGCAATCAAGGCCTGATCGCTGGCGGTGAGTGGATCCAGCTGGATCACACGGGCGAACAGATCGCGGAAACGGTAGCGTTGCGCAGGCGCGTCGGGGAACAGTTCAGTGAACAGGTTCAGGCATTCCTGCACCAGATCATCCAGGACAAAACCCGGCCGATACCATTCCAGCATGGTGAATTCCGGGTTGTGGCGGCCGCCGGCTTCGCCGTGGCGGTAGGCTTTGCAGAGCTGATAGATCGGCCCGCTACCGGCGGCGAGCAGCCGCTTCATGTGGTATTCCGGGGAGCTTTGCAGGTAGCCGTAACCGGGCACCGGGATGCACTGGATGTGCGGGTCGCTGACGCCGTAACGGGCCAGTTGCGGGGTATCCACTTCCAGCACGTTGCGGGCATCAAAAAAGGCGCGCACTGTTCGTAACAGCTCAGCGCGCGCCTTGATGGCCTCGATAGAGGCGGTGGGTTGCCAGTCGCTCATGGCTACTGTTTGATGCGCCCCACGTAGTCGCCGGTCCGGGTGTCGACCTTGACGATTTCACCGGTCTGTACAAACAGCGGTACGCGTACCACGGCGCCGGTGCTCAGGGTGGCGGGCTTGCCGCCAGTGCCGGCGGTGTCGCCTTTCAGGCCCGGGTCGGTTTCGGTGATTTCCAGCTCCACGAAATTCGGCGGGCTCACGGACAGCGGCTCACCGTTGTAGAGGGTGACCTCGCAGATGTCTTCTTCCTTGAGCCATTGCTTGGCGTCGCGCACGGCGGTGTCGTCGGCCTGTTTCTGCTCGAAGGAGGTCTGGTCCATAAAGTGCCAGAATTCACCGTCATTGAAGATGTACTGCATGGACACATCCATCACGTCGGCGCCTTCCAGGGAGTCGCCGGACTTGAAGGTGCGTTCCCAGGTTTTGCCGTTACGCAGGTTGCGCAGTTTCACGCGGCTGAATGCCTGGCCCTTGCCCGGCTTCACAAATTCGTTTTCGATGATGGAGCAGGGGTCGCCATCGAGCATCACTTTCAAGCCAGACTTGAATTCGCTGGTAGAATAGTTGGCCATAAAACTTTTCCAAAGAGTTGATGTATGCAACTTGAGCGGTTGGCAATGATAACGCAGGAAGCGGCCGGTTGGGAGTTGCCGGACTGGCAGCGCCAGCAAGCCGACCTGATTACCGACCCGGCGGCGCTGTTTACGCAGCTGGAGATCACACCTGAGGACCTGCCAGCGAGCCTGGCAGCTGCCGGGGACTTCCCCTTGCGGGTGCCGCGACGGTACGTGGACTTGATGGAGCGGGGCAACCCGGATGACCCGCTGCTGAGGCAGGTGTTGAGCGTACCGGAGGAACGGTTCGAGCAGCCGGGATTCAGTGCCGACCCGCTGGACGAGGCGGATCACACGGCGGTGCCCGGCCTGTTGCACAAATACCATGGCCGGGCATTGCTGGTGGTCACCGGCGCCTGTGCCGTGCATTGCCGTTACTGTTTCCGGCGCCACTTTCCTTACCAAACGCATCTGAGCGGTAAGCGCTGGGAGCAGGCCTTGGAGTGGCTGGCGGGGCGCCCGGATATTCATGAGGTTATTTTGAGCGGTGGCGATCCGCTGACGTTGACCAACCGACGCCTTGAGCAGCTGCTGGAAGCGCTGGCGACGATCCCGCACCTGCGCCGGCTGCGCATTCATAGCCGCACCCCGGTGGTCATCCCGGAGCGGCTGGATGCGGGCCTGAAGGCGCTGCTGACGACCGACCGCTGGCAAGCCGTGCTGGTATTGCATGCCAATCACCCCCGCGAAATTAGCTCGGCCCTGGTGGCCCGTTGCCGCGATTGGCGCAGCGCCGGCATCACGCTGCTAAACCAGAGCGTACTGCTGGCTGGAGTGAATGATCGGGTGGAAACGCTGGCGGATTTGTCCGATGCCCTCTTTGCTGCAGGGGTGCTCCCTTACTACCTGCATCAGCTCGATGCGGTGCAGGGCGCGGCACATTTTGCCGTGCCGGATGATATGGCCCGGGCGCTGCATGGGAACTTGCGTGCCCGCCTGCCCGGCTTTCTGGTGCCAAGGCTCACGCGGGAAGAGCCCGGTGAGCCCGCCAAGACGGTGCTGGCCGGCTAGTGTCTTTGAGTGTGCTTCGCCTGGGGCGGGCGTTGGGGTGAAAGCGTGCAGGGCAGAGCATGCGCGGGGTAGGCGCTGAAGCGTGGACGCTGACCTGCCCCGGTAAACCCTTCCGGCGTGAATGTGGCGCAGCGTTTACAGAATTGTAGCGGTATCGTAAAGTCGTGTGACACAGGACGCATATAAAACAAGAACTAATACCAAATAACTAGGTAGCCTGGATGCCGCCAAGATAAGGATTATCTTCATGGAGCAACCAGCCCAGACGGTGCGACTGAAACTGCCCGAGCAGGATCTACCGCACCTGACACTTGGCGCTGACCAGCCGAAGAAGCTGCAACAGTGGGTGGAGTCTCTCCCGATCATGAATATGGGAGAAACGGCTCGCCAGTTGTACCAGTTCATTCAGGAACTGAATCGGCTGCAGATTGATTCCAAACTCCGCTTTCAGCTGCTGGAAGTCGTGCGTCCGTCTATTCTTCATGTCAGTGAATCCCTGCAGAAACATTACCTGAATCAGTCGCTGGTACTGCCCGAAAAGGCGCGCCGTGTGGCCAGCCTTGCCCAGGCGCTGCAAGGGCACCTGGCCAATGGCTACAAGCTGGTCGCGGTGCGCGGCATTCGCAAGGTCAAGGACAAGGCCGTCCGGCGGGCGGTGACCACTGCCATCCACCGGGCCGTGACCGCGCTGGGTGATACCCTGCTGCGCTGCTATCAGCTCTACTTTCCCAGCCCCCGCCATTTGTGGCTGGAGCTGCATCAGCTGTTCCTGCTGGCTGAATTGCACGGTATTAGCGGGACCCCGGTGGTCGATGGCGATGGCGACAGTAGCATCCAATCCGCCTATGCCCGTTGCCTGTTACTGGCCACGGCGAAACCCAACCAGCTCCGTCAGCAGGAGCTGGCTGCAATCTACAAGGCGGCGTTTGCCTGGGCGCCCCTGATCGAAATCAGCACGGCCAGCGATGAGGACGATTTGTTTGTCTTCGACCTGCAGGCAGACCGGCCACCGATTTACCGGACCCACGCCTCCCAGGCGTCAGAAAGCTGGCGCTATATTGACTCCTCTCGCCTGGTCGAGGCGATTACTGCTTGGCAGAAGGCGCCGGCTGAAAGCCTCCTGGAGGTTCCGAAGAACCTGGATGAAGGCTTGTTGTCGCACTTGCAACAAGTATGGGGTGCGTTGACTGAACGGGCCTTCAAGCGCATGCCAGAAAGTGGCGAAATCGAACTGTGCTTTGGCCTGGTGGGGGTGCATTACTTCCTGTCCGGGAAAGTGGCGTTCGAGACCATGGTGGCGCGAGGCAGCCTGTCCGTGTTGGGTGCGGAAGATGAAAACAATCCCTTCCTGGTGAATATCAAAAAGAGTCACCAGCAGAAGCAGCGTAGTGCAGACCCCTGGGCGACGGCCTACCAGTCTGACTATGCCGGTGAAACCATAGAAATGGGTGCGCCGGGAAGCCAGCGTGCCGAAGCGGCCTTGCCGGTGAGTTACCACTGCCAGAAAGTCAACGCGAGCCCGGGCGGTTACTGCTTGTCGTGGCAAGGGAATACGCCCAGCCTGATGCGCACCGGCGAATTGCTGGCCTTGCGGGATCACCCCGATAGCCAGTGGTCCCTGGCCGTGGTGCGTTGGGTGACACAGCTGCCGAACCACGGCGCCCGTTTCGGCGTGGAATTGCTGGCGCCGGGCGGCCGTCCGGTGGCGGCGCGAGCCCTGCGCAAGCAAGGGCTCGACAGTGATTTCATGCGTGGTGTGGTGTTGCCCGAGCTTGCCGCTGTGGGGCAGCCGGCTACTCTGTTGTTGCCCACGGTGGGCTTCAATGAAGGGGTGAAGGTGGAGCTGGTGGAAGCCGGGGAGCCGCGCAGGGTGCAGCTGCTGCGCCGCACTCAGGGTGCGTCCGGCTTCAGCCAGTATCCGTTTCGGGACATGGCTACGCCGATGCCCACCAAGCCCCCGGAAGACGGGGACGATGACGCGTTGGATTCGATTTGGTCCAGCCTGTAACGGTGTAGCGGGTGATGGAAAATCGGAAAAATGTCATCCACGACTCGCCGTTCACAGGTTGTTGCTGAATGGCCTGTTAGAATAACAATAACTATCGTTGCGGCGAGGATGCCGCGAAACGTATGAGTCTCCATTTTGCCGTAACTTTTCATTAGGCGTCTGTTGGCCAGGTAATGGCTGCAGGCCGGTGTTTGCACCGCGCTCCCTATGAAGGTTGCCAAGACAGGGTAGTCAGGCACAATGGTGGGCCGTAAGAAAAGTGCATGAGTCATCACCCCATGAGTTACGCCCTCGATAATTTACGTCTTCTGATCGCCCATGATTCACAGGATGAGGCTGAGCAGCTGATGAATGCCCTGCGTAATGCCGGTCGTGCGACCCGTGCGCAACTGGCGCTGGGTGAGGATGACTTGTTACGGGCCTTGAAGGGCGGCGCCTGGGAGCTGATGTTGTGCCGCCCGACCTTCGGCGACAGCAGTTTCGAAAGCGCCATGTCGCACCTCAATCGTCTGGGTAAGGCGATTCCGGTGATCCTGCTCGAAGACAATTTCACTCCCGATACCATCAAGGCCGGCATGTCGCTGGGGGCCCGTGGTGTGGTGCCCAACGATGACCGTGATCTGCTGTCGCTGATGGTGGACCGAGTGATTGAGTTCCTGCGCCTTCGCAAGGAGCTGCAGCACTCCGAAATCGTTCGTCACGATGCGGAGAAGCGCCTGTCTCTGCTGATGGATCAGAGCCGCGATGCCATCGCCTATGTGCTGGATGGCATGCACATCCACGCCAATGACAACTACGTGGACATGTTCGGCTACGAAAGTGCCGACGACCTGGCCGGGGTGCCGATCATGGATATGGTCTCGGCCTCGGATCATGCCAAGTTGAAGCAGCTGTTGCGCAGCCGTGCCCAGGACGAAAGCCAGACCCACGAGCTGGAATGCAAGGGGGTGAATACCGAGGGCAGCGAGTTTGATGCCACGTTCACCTTTTCAGCCAGCACCTACGATGGCGAAGCCTGCACCCAGATCGTAATCCGCGCTGCCGGCGTTGATGAAAGCGAGATGGCAGAGCGGCTTCAGGAAATGAGCCAGAAAGACCAGGTGACGGGGCTGTTCAGCCGCAGCTGGTTTATGGACCGTGTGGACGAAAGTGTGGCGCTAGCCGCCAATGAAGGGCGCCTGTCCACCGTGCTGTATCTGCGTCTGGATGACTTTGAGCACCATCAGTCTGGCCTGGGCCTGGATGGCGCGGATGATATTTTAAAAAGCGTGGCCGAATGGCTGCGCGGCGAGGTGGGCGAGGCCCCGCTAGCGAAAGTGGATGGCGAGGACTTTGCTGTTCTGCAGCCGGTTGCCGACATGGATGAAGCGGCAGAACTGGCCGAGAGCCTGCGTGCCGGCATTGAAACCCTGATGCCGGAGGTGGCCGCCAAGACTGTGCATGTCACCGCCAGTGTAGGGGTGTCGTTTGTGCGCGAAGACGCCCGTAGTAGCCAGGAAACTCTCACCACGGCGCTGAAATGTTGTAACCAGGCCCAGCGAGAAAATGCCGGCAAGGGTAACTTCGTGAAAGTGCACGATCCCATGGATGATGTGGCCGCCGGGTCGTCAGAAGCCGTGGCCATGCAGGTTCGTCAGGCGCTGGAACAGGGGGCATTCAGCTTGCGCTACCAGCCGCTGATGAGCCTGGAAGACGAAGCGGACCACGCCTTTGAAGTGTTCGTGAACCTGCCCCAGAAGCAGGGTGAGGCCATGGAAGCCAAAGAGTTCATGTCAGTGGCGGCGGACCAGGGCTTGGTGGGCAAGATTGATCGCTGGGTGGTTCTCAATGCCATGCGCGCGGCGGCGGCCTTTAGTGAGCCGGTCAGCCTGGTGCTGAACCTGAATGGCGCGTCCCTGGCGGATGCCACCCTGGCCGACTGGCTGGGCAAGGCCATGCGGGCGGCGAAGATGGACGGCTCGCGAGTTACGTTCCAGTTCAGTGAAGGCGACGCAGCCACCTACCTGAAACAGGCCGGTGCCTTTGCCGAGAAGGTGAAAGCACTGGGTTGTGGTATTTCTATCAGCCGCTTCGGTGGCGGGCTGGACCCGTTCAAGCTGTTCCAGCATATCCCCGCCACCATGGTGAAATTCGAAGGCTCCTTCACCCAGGAGCTGTCCAAGGCGGAAGGGCGCGAGCGCCTCACGTCAATCATCAAGCAGGTGAAAGAAGGCAACCGCAAGACCGTAGTGGGCTTTGTGGAGTCCGCGGCACAAATGCAGGCGTTATGGACTCTTGGTGGTGTTGATTATCTGCAGGGGTATTACCTGCAGGCACCGATGGACAAGCTGGAAATTCCGGATGCAGCTTAGAAGGTAAAGGTAGTTGACAGTTGATAGTGGACAGTTGACAGCGTCACGGACGAGGCTGGCAGTTCATTGAAGGTAAAGAGGCCGCGCCCAGGCTATGGGCGCGGCCTCTTGCGTTTCAAGATGGCAGCGCGGATTACGCGTAGCTGTCCACTATCAACTGTCAATTATTCTTCAGCAGCTCCGCCTGATCTTTATCCCGCACCCCGATCAGATACAGGATACCGTCCAGTCCCAGGGTGGAAATCGCTTGTTCGGCATTTTGTTTGACCAGCGGTTTGGCGCGGAAGGCGATGCCCAGGCCGGCTTCGCCGAGCATGGGCAGGTCGTTGGCGCCATCGCCCACGGCGATGACCTGTTCCAGGCTGATGCCTTCCTGGGTGGCGATTTCTTTCAGCAGGTCAGCCTTGCGCTGGCCGTTGACGATCTGGCCGACCACCCGGCCGGTGACGTGGCCGTCCTCGATTTCCAGCTCGTTGGCATGCACATAATCAATGCCCAGCAGTTGCTGTAACCATTGCCCAAACCAGGTGAACCCACCGGACAGAATCGCGGTGCGATAGCCCAGCGCGCGCAGGGTGGACACCAGCCGTTCGGCCCCTTCGGTGAGCTGGATGCGCTCACGTACCCGTTCCAGTGCGCCTTCATCGAGCCCTTTCAGCAGGGCCACACGGGCGCGGAAGCTCTCATTGAAATCCAGCTCCCCGCGCATGGCCTGCTCGGTAATCTCGGCAACTTGTTCGCCGACACCGGCTTCCGTGGCCAGTTCGTCGATGACTTCGGAGCGAATCAGGGTGGAATCCATGTCGAATACCACCAGACGGCGGTTGCGTCGGTAGGCGCTGTCGCGCTGGAAGGCAATGTCCAGGTTGCGTTCGTTGGCAATACTCAGAAAGGCGGCGCGCATGGCTTCGCCGTCTTCGGGTTCGCCGCGCACGGAGATTTCAATGCAGGCGCGGCTGTCCTGGTTGAGCGCTTCGCCTTCCAGATGCACGCGTCCGGACAGCCGGGCAATGCTGTCGATGTTGAGGCCGTTGTCGGCCACAGTCGTGGTCACATCGGCCAATTGCTCGGCGGTGATCTTGCGGGCCAGCAGGGTGATGATATGGCGGTCCTTGCCCTGGCCGGCCACCCACTCTTCGT
>OJHM01000488.1_pt1 | contig 12018 bp, 10 predicted proteins | sample 1595241 | NCBI WGS metagenome assembly OJHM01 (sample SAMN05416781, study PRJEB24817) | seawater metagenome | isolation source: Sea water | place: Canada:Atlantic | collected 2013-11
GGAGGTTTATCATGGCTATGTCCCCCTGGGTTACCTGGCCAGCCCTGACCAAGTTCGGTTCACTTGGCGTAATGGGTGCCCTGCTGGTTCTTGCCGGTCAACGGGAAGATCTGCTCGAAAACAATATGTTCGACATGGAAAGCTGGGGTGAGAAAAACGCCAGCATCGTCTGCGATGAACGCAGCCATGTGGCCCGTACCGAAGACGGTACCTGTAATATTCTGGACAATCCGGCGGAAGGCTCCGCCAATGTGAACTTCGGCCGTAACGTGGATCCGGCCTCCTCCTTTGCGGAATCGGAAAGCGGCAACCTGCTGACTCCGAACCCGCGTGAAGTGAGTAATCTGATCATGTCCCGGGGCGGCGATTTCAAACCCGCTACCACCCTGAACTTCATCGCCACGTCATGGATTCAGTTCATGGTCCACGACTGGTTCGATCACGGCCCGCGCACCGATGCCAACCCGATCGAATTCCCGCTGCCGGCTGGCGATGTGCTGGGCTCCGGCACCATGTCAGTGCAGCGTACCCGTCCGGACCCGAGTGTCACCGGCGATGAATCCTTGGTCACCTACGAGAACATCAACACCCATTGGTGGGATGGCTCGCAGCTTTACGGTAGCGACAAGGAAACCAACGACGAAATCCGTTCCTTTGTCGACGGCAAGTTGAAAGTGGACGGCAACGGCCGTTTGCCCACGGAGTTTCTCAGTGGCAAGCCGGTCACCGGTTTCAATGAAAACTGGTGGGTGGGGCTGAGCATGCTGCATCACCTGTTCACCCAGGAGCATAACGCTATTGCCGACATGCTCAAGGCGAACAACCCCGGTGCCACCGACCAGTGGATTTACGACCATGCCCGGCTGATCAACGCCGCGCTGATGGCCAAAATTCACACCGTGGAATGGACCCCGGCGATTCTCGCCAACCCGGTACTGGAGCGTGCCATGTACGCCAACTGGTGGGGCCTGGGCGGTGACCGCGACAAGCGCGACAAGTACCAGGGTGATCTGGACGAGCTGAACAATAACTTGGCGGAATTGGGTGGCATCTTCAATCTGCTCGGCATCGATAATGATCTGGGGCAAGGCGAGACTGGATCCATCGAACATGCACTGACTGGCCTGGTAGGCTCACGCACCCCAAACAACTACGGCGTGCCTTATACGCTCACGGAAGAGTTCGTGTCCGTGTATCGTATGCACCCGCTGCTGCGTGACGAAATCAAGGTGTACGACATCGGCTCCAACGTGGTCGATGAAGAAATCCTGATTCAGGACACCCGTAACGGCGACGCGGAAGATTTGCTGTCTGACGTGGGCCAGGACCGGTTGTGGTACTCCTTCGGTATCACCCACCCGGGTGCGCTGACGCTGAACAACTATCCGGACTTCCTGCGCAACCTGTCCATGCCGCTGATTGGCGACATCGATATGGCCGCCATCGACGTACTGCGTGACCGTGAGCGCGGCGTGCCCCGTTACAACGAATTTCGCCGCCAAATCGGCCTCAAGCCGCTCACCAGCTTCGAGCAAATATCCAGTGATCCACAGCTGGTGGCTGACCTGAAATCGCTGTACAACAACGATATCGAAATGATCGATACCCTGGTGGGGCAGTTGGCAGAAGAAACTCGCCCGGCAGGCTTCGGCTTCGGCGAAACCTCCTTCCAAATCTTTATCCTGAATGCGTCACGTCGCCTGATGACCGACCGCTTCTTCACCACCGATTACACCGACGAGGTTTACACCGCTGAAGGGATCGACTGGGTAGAAGAGAACACCATGGTCGACATCATCCGTCGCCACTACCCGAACCTGGCCAGCAGCCTGGTGGGCATGGATAACGCCTTCAAACCCTGGGGCCTGAAAATCCCTGAGGACTACCAGTCCTGGTCTGCCCAGGCCAAGCAGGATCATCTGTGGGTCAACGGCGCCCTGCGGACCAGCTACGAAGACGGTGAAGTGCCGGCCATCGAACCTATCGATATTGGCGGCCTGATCGACTCTGTGCTGTGGAAGAAAGTGCAGGATGTCACCGACGTGACCCCGCCGGGCTACAGCAAACCGATTCATCCCCGTGGCGCGTTGGCCAAGGTGCAGTTCGTGCCGACAGCAGGCCACAGCTATACCGGCCTGTTCCAGGGGGCAGATCACGGCCTGCTGCGGTTGTCTGTCACCGGTGATCCGTCCGATCGTGGCTTTGCGCCGGGGCTGGCATTGAAACTGATGGTGGACGGCAAGCGGTCCGAGAACGTGTCCGCGCTGTACACCCTTAGTGGGCAGGGCGATAACCACAATATCTTCGCCAACGAACTGTCCAACTATGTTCAGCCGGAAGTGAATGAGACCCTGGGTACCACCACGCTGTTCTCATTGGTTTCCAGGAAGCCGACATTGGTGGTAATGAGTGATATTGCTAAAGTGAACCAGGACGGCTCCTCTGTAAGTAATGCCAATACCCCGTCACAGGTGTACTTCGTGCCCAATGGCAATCTGAAAAACAACATCAGCACCGCGCCCCACGATTTCCGTGACGACCTGACCGCCCTGAACCCCGGCACCAAGGTGTATGACGTTTACGCGACCTCCAAGTCCATCAAAACGTCCATCTGGCCCTGGGTCACCGCACGCTACGCCCGTGAACGCCGCAACAGCGCCACCAAAGTCGGTGAGCTGGTCATGGCGTCCCCGTTCACCCTGTCCCAGTTCGGCGACACCGGCATCTTCTTCAAGCACCAACGGTACGAAGATCGCTAAGGGAGAGCGATAACAAGAGTTACACCCCTCAAGCCCGGGAGACGCAAGTCCCCGGGCTTTTTTGTGTCTGCGGTGCGCCGCTCGCCTGTCGTCGTGATACGCGAACAGCGAGCAGGCCACCGCCTACACACCCTCACACCTCAATCTTCAGCAAAGCCCGTGCTCAACAGAACGGAGAAGTGATCTGTAGGATATGGCTTACAGAAAAAGCTAAGCAGTTGATATAAAGTGATTTTCAGGGAAAGGGGAATTCGGGGTAACTCAGGAAATAACCCGCTGCTTCGAGTTTTGTCAGGTGAGAAAGGTTGTCAAATTTTCTCTATCCTATTGTATTGAATGGGTTTTTTGGTGGAAGCGGGCGGTGGTTGATTAAGAGTTATGTCGAAAAAAGATATGTCGAACGGTTCGACTGAATACGCTGTTATGCATGAATTTAGAGGAGGGGGAATGCAATTGATAAATGGCTTAATAACAGCAGCTTTGTTCGGAGCAAGTGTATACCTAGTCATTACGATCAATGGGATAGCTAATGCTTCTGGCGCGAAAGGGAAGACGCTGCTTAAGAGCGCGCTGCTTTTTATGGTTTTGGTGCCGATGATTGCAGGGTTTTTAAAAGGTGTTTTGGGGCTAGGAAACGAAACATCTATAGGTATGTATATATACTACTTCGCCTATATTTCTAGCATTTCAGGTGTGTTTTTTCTGGCTAAAGGGCTTCGTCAGGCTATTCAAGAAGCCTCAGAGCCCAAGACTGTTGAAGCAGATGAAGCATAACAAGGCGCTGCTGCCGGCAAGCGGCAGAGCGCGGCGTTAAAAAGTAAGGATCAATATGATTGACTGGCTAGCGGCTAATGCCGCAACTATTTCCGCAGTGGCGGCCGTTCTCGGCTTGTTTTCTCTTTTGCTAATATATAAGCAGTTAAGAGATGCAAGGATTTGGAATAAACTTCATTTTACTTACACGTTTTTCCCAAACTCCAAAGAATTCGAAGAGCTTGAAATATTTTTGGATGAGAGGATTGATTTTTGGCAAAGAGACTCTGCTCTTACAGCGTTGGAGGTTAAGGCTCTTCTCGGAAAGGAAAGTTTGACCGAAAATGAGAAGAAAGATCTTTGCGGAAGTTTTGATGCAAACGTATCTCAAGAAAATTGCGCCAAAGAGCTTCTTGAGGCAGGAAGAAAACTAAAAATTTATCTTAACGAGATTGAATATTATTGCGCCGCGGTTTCGTCAGGAATAGTTGATTCTGAGTCTGCTAAGAATATTTATTCTTATAAGTTCAAGCGTGCGTATGAAAAGGCCTTTCCTTGGATTGAAGAAGTGAGAAAGATGAAGAACGCACCGTCAATACTGATTGAGATAACAAAGACGCTAAATGAGTGGTTTCCTGCTCCGAAAGGGCAAAAAAGCAAGTACTAATTTTAACAAGCCCATGCACGCGACAAGCGCGTGATGGGAGCGTTATGCGTAAATTGGAGTCAACCGGATGATCCCCGATTCACTCAAAATGCACCAGTTCCTTCACAGGGCCTGGGACGAGGCAGTTCAGCTCCAGCGTATGGTAGAGGAACAAGGTGGGGGTGAGGATGAGGAAGACGTTGATGAATACCAATTTTACGTAATGAGAGTTGGCTACTGTTTAGCCCAGATCATGACTTGGGTGGAGCAACTGGATCATGCCGTTTATTACTTGTCTGATTTTTCTTACAAAAAGCAGGCTCAAGAAGAAGGTATAAACCGGGCAAAGCATCTAATTTACAACGTCGAAAATTATCTGATTCGTTTGCATTCGGTTTATGACCGAGCCCTGCAACTCACCAATAGTGTGTTTCATTTGGGTGTCTCAGAGGAAAGTGTCGGTCACAGTGTGATCATCAGTAATATGAAGATTGCAAAGACAGACGTAAAAAAGCTGCTGAAGAATCTGAAAAAAGAATGCGAGAAAAGAGCCCAAGAGCGTCATGCCATTGTTCATCGCGAATCGCACCGTGAGGATCAGCTTCGGCGCTTAGAGTTGTTCTACATGTTCGATAGAGAAACCTGGGAACAGCGAAAAGATAACACTTCGTTTGACGATTTGGCTCACATCCGTACCCAACTAATGAAAGATGTGGTTGCAGAGAAGAAGAAAGAGTTCTCAGAACTCAATATATCGATATTTGAGGCACTGGAAAATCTATTTGATGGCTTGCACCAACAATATCTGAAAGAGCGTAACAGGTTGCATCTCTATGTATACGGAAAACCCGCATAACAAGTGCAGGCAAGGGACGCTGTAGTTCCCCCGCTTTAGTGGACACCTTCTCCTAATCAAAGACCCTCCCCACCCTCACCGACAAACCCACAACAAAAAAACGCCCACCTTCCGGTGGGCGTTTTTGCGTGCAGCGTGATGCATGAAGCGTGCCGCGTGCTCTAATTCAGAACCGGCCGTTCAAGCCCAGCCCGAGATTAGTGATTTCGTCACCGCTACGATCGACAACCCGCATGTACTCCAGGTTGATGAACAGGGTTTTGGTGATGGTGAAATCTACACCCAGGCCCAATGACAGGTCTTTGTAGTTTTCTCCGTCGGAGCCGCCAAAGGCGTTTTTCTCAGTGGTTTCCACGTAGGTGGCACCGATCAGGCCGTAGGGGCGCACGGGCATGGTGTTGGGGAACTGTCCGCGGAAGTAGGCGCCGTAGTAACGGTCGATTTCCAGGTCCACGTTGTTGCTGAGTTTATCGTCATCGACGCCCAGGCCCAGGCGCACTTCGCCGCCGAGGGTTTCGTCGCGGTTGATCCAGCTGCCGAATTTGAATTGCAGGGCTTTGGGGTCGGCGCTGGAGGTGGTGTTATCCGGTTCGATGTCGCTGCTGATGATATCGATGCCGGCAAAGCCGCCGGCGTTGGCAAAAAGGGGCATTGCCAGGGCAGCGGCAAACAGTGCTTTTTTCATGGGTTCTCCACTGGGTGTTGTATCGCGAAGCAATAATAGCGTGATTGTAGTGAAAAGTGATCGTCACGGCGACCGGGGGTAAAGCGGAGGCGGGAGAGGTTGTAGGGGCGCCTGCAGGGATAGGAACAGTATCGCCTGCAGGCAAGCCACCTACGGTTAATCGTTAGGTTGGTGTTGCGGGTTAATGGTCGTGATCGTGTTCTTCGTCATGACCCTCGTCTTCTTCGTGTTCCTCATGGTCGGCTGAGAGGCCGGTCCAGGCTAGCGCGCCGGGGGCAAAGCTGAGGGGAAGCGGGGTTTCTATGCTGCCTTCTTCCAGGTGCACCACGACGACGGATTGGTTGCCCGCATCGGACAGAAAAGCATGGGCGGGTTCGCCCGCCACGATCATGGATACCCGGCCACTGTGACCACTGGCCGGCGGCGCGGCGCTGGCCGGGTCGATGGCATTTTCCACGTGGGCGTGTTCGCTCCAGTCGGCGGTGTCGAAAATACGCAGGTCGCCGGCATCATCCAGCAACACCAGGTGTTCGCCATGGGGGTCCAGGCTGTGGCTGTCCAGAGAGACGGCGGCGCCTTCTTTCCAGTCCAGTTCCTGCACGTCGCCATCATCCGGGTGGATGATCAGGATGCGGTCGCCAGCATAACCAACGAAGTGTGGCATTTCGTGGTGGCTGTCGAAGCTGCCTACTCGCTCACTGCCGGCCAGGCCCAGGGTGGCGTTGTCCACGTGCTGGGCGGTGAAGTTTTCTCCGTCCTGGTGAACGATGAGTACGCCATCGCTGCAACCGAACACGGAGTAATCTTCATTGGAGCCGGCGCCATGGAGGCCTGGGCAGTCCAGGCTGACGGTGCCTTCCTGGTGGTAGTGGTCACCGTGCTGGTGATAGATGTCCACTTTTTCCGGCAGGCCGCTGGCGGCGGTGCGGAAGGTGGCCAGTAGTACGTCGCCACGGGGTTCGGCGACGCCGTGGTGGGCGCTGGCCAGGGTCTGGCTGGCGACGCTGCCAGCGGTTTCCAGTGAGGCGTCGGTGAGGAGTTGTACTTGTGCCATCAGGGCGCTGCCGGCATCACCGTCATAGAACAGGGCGGCTTGTTCACCGTGTACGCGGTAGTGGGTGGGGGCGGGGCCGGTGAGTGTGCCGGCGAGCGTCGGGGTGACTTCGTCGACGTGGTCATCGTGCTGGTAGAGCCCGCCGTCGACGACTTGCACCTGGTTGGCATCGCGCTGGATGGCCAGTGCGAAGCGTTTGCCGGGGCTGGTGTACAGGGCGCTGGGGCTGTTGTTAAGCGCCAGGCTACCGGGGAGTACGGTTTGTTGCTCAAGGTCGTAGACGTAGAGCTGGTCGCCAGCGCCATCACGGGAGGCAATGACTAGCCGGCCGGGGTGGCTGCTTTCGGCATGGTCGTGTTCGTCTTCATCGCTGCTACCCAGCGGGGTGCTGCCGGTTTCGTTACAGCCGGCCAGGGTGAACGCGGCAAGCAGAGACAGGGGCAGGGCTGCGTTTTGTTTCAGGTTTTTCATCATGCGTTGCATGGTGTTCTCCAGAATTTTTAATGCCCGGCGAAATAAAGGCGCCGGTTGAGGTGTCAAGCGTCCGGCCTTCTACAGGTTTGCCGTGACGCGTGAAGCGTGCTGCGGCGCCTCAAAACTCAATACGGGTACCCACGGTGACATTGCGACCTGGCTCCGGCACGGTGCTGGCAAGGAAGGAAGAGTGGTTGAATACCTCTTCGCCTAGCAGGTTGTTGCCGCGCAGGTAGAAGGTGTAACGCTGGTCCCCGCGTAACCGATAGCTGAGGGTGGCGTTGACCATGTCGTAGGCGTCGGTGCGGTCTTCGAACCCGGCGATCTGGTCCTGGGCGAAGCTGCGATAGACTTCCAGTTCACCGTCGAAGTTGCCCACATAGCTGTTGAGGCGAGTCCCCAGGCGCTTGGCCGGGATGCGGGGCAGGTAGCCGCCGTCGTCGAAGGTGGCGCGGACCATGTCACCAAAGACGGTGATGCCCACCGGGTCGATGCCGTAGTAGCTCACCGAGGCTTCGGCACCGGTGAAGGTGGCGTCGCGCTGGCTGTACTTGATCAGTCGGAAGTCTTCCTGCTGGTCCAGGGTGCGGGCATAGATGTAGTTATTGATGCGGTTTTCGAATACGCCCAGATCAAACAACCAGTCGCCCTGGGTTTTTCGCAGGTTCAGGTTGGCGCTGAGGCTGACTTCGTCATCCAGGTCGTTGCTGCCGCCACCGCAGGCGCTGAGCAGGCCGCACTCAAACGTGTTGGTGGCCAGGTGGACACCTTCGGCGTAGACCTCCTGGGCGCTGGGTGCACGTTCGGCGTGGCTGAGTGACAGCACCAGCTCGTAGCCGGGGACAAAGGCCCAGTTGGCGGCAGCAGACAGGGAGGTGCTGTCGCTGTCCAGGTCTTCCAGTGGCTGGCTGTTGCGGTCATCCGGGCGCAAGGTTTGCTGCTCTTGGCGGGCGCCCAGCTCGAAGTTCCACTGATCGTTGAGGGTGTATTTTTCCACCGCGAACAGGGCCATGGCGCGGGTGTCGGTTTGTGGGACAAAGGCTTCTTCGCCCAGCGAGCTAAAGGTGAAGTCGGTGTACTGCAGGCCGACCACGCCTTGCCAGTTACCCAGCGGTTGATGCTCTGCCTCCAGCCGGGCGGTGCCGCCCTTGTTGCGGAAGGTGGTGCCGATGACGCCTTCTTCGATTTCGTGGTGACGGTATTGTGTGTGGTTGGCCCGCAAGCGCACGGTCGCAATGCCGGGCAGAGGGTTGCGGTATTCGCCTCGGGCGTCGATTTGACGGCTGGCCAGGTCCACGTAGGGCGTTTCTTCTTCGCCGTGGTCATGGGTGTGGCTGGTGGTGGGGCAGCTCAGGCTATTGCCCACCGCCACGCAATCTTCGAATTCGTGGCTATGGCCGGGCAGGCCATAGTTGTCCCGGCGGTAGCTGTAGGCCATGCCGAAGTAACCTTGGTCACCGATCCATGACGCGCCGATGCTGCTGTTGTCGCTTTCTGCATAGGTGCCGGGCACGGTGAGCTGGTCGAACCCGTCCACTTCGTAGTTGTCGGCATCGCGCCGGGAGCCTTCCACATGGAGCACCAGGTGGTCGGTGGCTGACACGGTGGCGCCGAGGCTGGTGGCATTTTCATCGGCCACGGTGTTGGCGCGCAGGCCCACAAAACCCTCCACGCCATCACGGGGATGCGCGGTGGGGATGCGATTATCCAGCACATTGACCACGCCGCCGCTGGCACCGCTGCCGTAGAGCAGGGTGGACGGGCCGCGCAGCACTTCGATCTGCCGGGCGAGCATGGGGTCCACGGTGGTGGTGTGGTCCGGGGAAATGGTGGACGCGTCCAGCACCGGCGAGCCATCGGAGAGCACGCCCACACGGGGGCCGCTTTGGCCACGGATCACCGGCCGGCTGGCACCGCCACCGAAGGTGTCGCTGTGCACGCCGGGTTCGTGCTTCAGGGTTTCGCCCAGGGTGGATTCGCTCTTCTGGGTCAGGCTTTGTTGGTCCAGCACGGAATAGGGTGTGCTGGGGCTTTCACTGCCCAGGGGAAGGGCGGATACGTTCACTTTTTTCAGTTCGTGAGCGTTTTTCTCGGCCTCGCGATCGCTCGCGGATTCAGCCAATACTGCCGTTGGGGCCACCAGGGCCACGGCGACGCACCCGATCAGGGTCTGGCGTCGAAATATCATAATTACCTCTGTCTCTAGCGTTCATGCAGGGCATGAGGGCACGAGTAAAAGGGCGCAGCCGGATAAAAGCGGCTGGCCGGGCTCGCGCCGGAAGCTCGTTTTGCCTGATCGCAGACAGGCACAGCAGGCCCGGCTCTCAAAGAGAGGGGCAAGGAGGTGCGTCATCGTGATCAGGGATCAGTAACGGGAATCAGGCAGAGACAGGGGGGCCGCGAGGCGGGTAGGGATTGCGTTCGCTGCGGTGCACCACGGTGGTGGTGAGGGGCAGCGGGGTGGGGTCCACCCGTTGAGTGACGGCTGTGTTGTAGACGCTGGGCAGTGCCAGCATGCCATGGCCGTGGGTACACACCTGGCAGTCGGCGGAGGCCAGCAGCTCCTTGGTGGGGCTATGTTGGCCGGCGTCGATGTGTGCGGGGGCGTGCCATGCCAGTAACAACTGGGCACAGAATAGCCCGAGCACCAGAGACAGGGAGAGGCCGCGACGGTATGGGTTCAGCATGGCGGGGATCATTGTGAACCGCCCCCGCTATTGTCGCCGCAGAGCGGCGTGCAATGGTGCTGTTTCTGGTCGGGCTCGGTGCCGGGCACATAGTCAAAACCGCCCGGGTGCCAGGGGTGGCACTTGCACAGTCGCTTCGCTGCCAGTGCGCTGCCGCGCAGGCTGCCATGGGCAACTACCGCCTGCCGGGCATATTCCGAGCAGGTGGGGTAGAAGCGGCATTGATTGCCTATCCAGGGGCTTAGCGCCTTCTGGTATAGCCAGATGGCGCCAAGCAGAAGCGATTTCACGTGAACAGCTCTGCCTGTCGTAAGTTGTAAAAAATGCATGATATAGCCATCGCGTGGGGAGATACCAGCGCTGTTCCATGGTCGTAATAAGCAGAGTGATAAGAAAACGTTGCGATTTCATGACCCTGCAACGGCAATGGAAGCAGCAAGATAGCAAGGAGAGACCATGAAAAAAGCCACAGGATGGACCCGCCCGGTACGCGTATCGGCACTGGCCGTGACGCTGATGTTGTCTGCCGGCTCCATGGCGGCAGATTGGGAAACCGTGAACGAAGGCAGTGCCCGCACGGATATCAGCACCTATGAAAAAGCCATGAAGGACAGCCCGGTAAAAGCGTTTCGGGGTGTCACCGAAGTACAGGCCCCGGTGCTCAGCGTATTGGCGGTGATGGCCGATGCCAGCGCCTGCCCCGAATGGTTGTATCAGTGCCAATCGCTGGAGCTGCGTGACAACGACCAGGCCTATATTCGTTTCAAGGGCATTTGGCCGGCCAAGGACCGCGATGCCCTGATCAAGACCCAGACCACCCAGAATGAGGAAACCGGTGCCATTACCCTGGCCTCCCACGCGGTGGACGGCGAGCCGGAGCAAGAGGGGTATGTGCGCGTTGCCGCTCTGGAAGACCAGTTCATCCTGACCCCGCTGGACAATGGCTGGACTCGCATCGAGTTTGAAACCTTTATCGATCCGGGCGGCAATGTGTCATCGGTGGCTAACGTGATTTCGAAGAAGGCGCCCCAGGAAACCCTGCAGGGGCTGCGAGAGATGGCCAGCAGCGAAACCTATCAGAATGCCAAGCTGGATAGCGCCCTGGAGCGTTACCCGGAATTGAAAGGCATGGACCTGCCGCAGAGTCATGAGCCGGAATGAAGGGCGTCGCCAGCCTGAGCGAGAAAGGCTGCCTGCCTGAATAGAGATACGCGCCGGTATTTGGGGCCAATCCCCCGGTCGGCGCTTGTTTCCCTGCCCTCTGGCCGCATACTGCGGCCAGCATGTTGTTACCAAGCGATTTAGACAAGTGAGGAGAAAACCGTTGCGAGCACTGTTTGTGGCACTGTTGCTGGCCCCTCTGATGCTGGCGAATCCGGCCTGGGCGGCGAACTGGAAAACCAACCACGAGGGCAAGGCCAAAGGCGAGGTCACCACCTATGTGCGCGATGTCTCCAACAGCCCGGTAAAAGCCTTCAAGGGTATTGTTGAGGTGAAGGCGTCCGCCACGTCGGTACTGGCGGTGATTACTGCCGTTGACACCTTCCCGGAATGGATTTTCCAGAACCAGGGGGCCAAGCGGCTTTCGGTAGAAGACCGTGAAGAAATTCACATGCGCTTTAATGGTATCTGGCCGGTATCGGATCGTGACGTGGTGCTGGCCAACACGCTGAGCCAGAACGAAGACACCGGTTCCATTACCTTGCACAGCGTGAACGCGGATGACGTGCTGGGAAAACAGGATGGTTTCGTGCGCATCCCCGCGCTGGATAACCAGTTCGTTATTACTCCCATGGACGATGGCTGGGTACGGGTGCAGTTTGAAACGTTTGTCGACCCAGGCGGCAGCGTGCCGGTGTGGCTAGCGAATCTGGTGGCAACCAAGGCGCCGCTGGAAACCTTGCAAGGGTTGAAGAACCAGCTGGAAAAACCGCGTTTCGCCAATGCCACCCGGAAAGATTTGCCGCCACTGCCGGGGATGGACACACTGTCCCTTGAGGACTGATTCCCCGGCACATCTGCCCGGGTGAGTTCATGGAGTAACGCACCCGGGTAATCCGCCCGGGCAAGGATGCGAGGGCGAGCCATGGTGCTGGCGCGGTTT
>OJHM01000489.1_pt1 | contig 12003 bp, 9 predicted proteins | sample 1595241 | NCBI WGS metagenome assembly OJHM01 (sample SAMN05416781, study PRJEB24817) | seawater metagenome | isolation source: Sea water | place: Canada:Atlantic | collected 2013-11
AGATCTACACCTCTCTATTCGTCGGCAGCGTCAGATGTGTATAAGAGACAGCGGCTCAGGTGTCGGCTTCCTATTTGAACGCAGAGGCGATTATTCAGGCGGCGGTTCAGACCGGCGCGGATTGTGTGCATCCGGGGTATGGGTTCCTGTCGGAGAATTCCGGTTTTGCCAGGGCCTGCAAAGACGCCGGCCTGGTGTTTGTCGGGCCACCGGAGGCGGCTATTGAGCTGATGGGCAGTAAGCGGCGATCGAAGATTGCCATGCAGGAAGCCGGTGTGCCGGTGGTGCCGGGGTTCGAGGGCGACAATGCCAGCGACGAAGAACTCATCAACGCCGCCGAAAATATCGGCTACCCATTGATGATCAAGGCCTCTGCCGGCGGGGGTGGCCGTGGTATGCGTCTGGTGGAAAAGGCAGCGGAACTGGCCGATAACATTCAGCGGGCTCGCTCCGAAGCCAAGCAGGCCTTTGGCGATGGTGAGCTGATTCTGGAGAAGGCGGTTATTGACCCCCGCCATATCGAAATCCAGATATTTGCAGACCAACACGGTAACGCGGTGTATCTCGGTGAACGGGACTGTTCAGTTCAGCGTCGCCATCAGAAAGTCGTCGAAGAGGCACCCTCTCCGTTTGTAACACCCGAACTGCGCCAGGCCATGGGCGAAGCTGCCGTGAAGGCGGCGCTGGCCTGTGGCTATGAAGGTGCTGGCACGGTCGAGTTCCTCGTCGACAAGGACCGCAATTTCTACTTCCTGGAAATGAACACCCGCCTGCAGGTGGAACACCCGGTCACCGAAATGATCACCGGCGAAGACCTGGTGGCCTGGCAGCTTGCCGTGGCCGCCGGCGAACCGCTACCGAAACAGCAGGATCAGATTCAACGCCACGGCGCCGCCATGGAAGTTCGCCTGTACGCGGAAAACCCGGAACAAGGCTTTCTGCCCTCCTCCGGCCTTCTACGCCATCTACGCTGGCCCCATTCCCTGAGCCGAGTGGACGCCGGCTACGAACAGGGCGATCGCGTAGACGAACACTACGACCCCATGATCGCCAAACTGATCTGCCACGGCGCAGACCGCAACGCCGCCCGACAACAACTCGTTCAGGCACTGGACGCCCTGGAACTGGAAGGCATCCACCACAACGCCGCCTTCCTGCGACGCGTGCTCAACGACGATGCCTTCGCCGAAGCCGAGCTGGATACTCGACTGCTGGAACACCGCCCGCATTTGATGGAAGCCACCGCCGTGGATTCCGGCTTGTTGGCACTGGCCGCTGCGCGCTTGCAAGTGACCAAGGCCCGCGGAGACAGCCCCTGGCAATCGCTCAATGGCTGGCGCCCGCTCAATCAACGCCTGCGCCAAACCCGCGTCGAAGCTCACGGTGAACAATTCACCGTGCGCGATGACGGCCAGCAAACCGCCATTGGCGACCGCCGTGCCGCGGTCAGTTTTGCCGTGGACCCCACCGCACAAAGCCTGAGCCTGCACTGGGGCACGGACAGCCTGACAGCCCGCTTCGCCTGGCAAAACACGCGCACCGTGGTGCTTTTTGTGGGCGGCCAGGCGTACCCGGTCACCCTGAACCCCAGCCGCGATACCGCCCAGCACGCGGATGCTGGCGGCTTCAGCGCGCCCATGAGCGGCACCATTGTTGCCTTGCACTCCGCCCCCGGCGATACCGTTGAAGCTGGCGATGCGGTGATTACACTGGAAGCCATGAAAATGGAACACACCCTGCGCGCCACCGTGGCCGGCACGGTGAACAGTTTTGCCGTGGCCGCCGGTGACAGTGTCAGTGAAGGCACGGTCTTGGTGGAATTCACCGCCACTGACACCGACGCAGCCACCGACAGCACGGGAGAGACAGCATGAGCACCCCGCTCTGGCAACCCGATGACCACAGCCAGCACACCCACCTGGCCGCTTTCTGGCAACAGGCACGGAAAAAGAGTGACCTGCCATTAGCGGATTACCAAGCCTTGCATCGCTGGTCCGTGGAACAGCCCGACGCCTTCTGGCAGCAGGCCTGGGATTACTGCAATGTGATCGGTCGCCCCGGCGACACCGTGCTGACGCCTGGTGAAACATTCCAAAGCACCCGCTGGTTTGCCGACGGCGAACTCAATTACGCGGAAAACCTGCTCAAACGTAACGACACCCACACTGCCGTCGTCAGCGTGCTGGAAGATGGTAGCCGCAGCACCATCAGCTATGCGCAACTGCGGGTGGCAGCAGGCAAAGTGGCCGCCCAACTGCAGGCCGCCGGCATCCAGCCCGGTGATCGGGTGGCGGGCTATATGCCCAACCGCACCGAAACCTTGATTGCCGCCCTGGGGGCCGCCTGGATCGGCGCAGTCTGGTCCTCCTGCTCACCGGATTTTGGCGTCTCTGGGGTGCTGGATCGGTTCGGCCAGATCGAACCCAGGGTGCTGCTGGCCTGCGATGGTTACCATTACAACGGCAAATGGATTGATCTGGGCGAGCGTATCGATGCGCTCCATGACGCCCTGAAACCGGAGTTGCTGATTGTGGTCCCCGGGCGCGGAGACAGCAGCACGGTTCCCAAAGCCCTGATCTGGGGAGCCTGGTTGGACGCCGCTGGCCCGCCCCCCGCGTTTGTGCGTCTGCCCTTTAACCACCCACTCTTTATTCTCTATTCCTCCGGCACCACCGGGCAGCCCAAATGCATTGTTCATGGTGCCGGCGGCACCCTGCTCCAGCAGACCAAAGAGCTGCACCTGCACGGCGATGTGCGTGACAGCGACACGCTGTTCTACTTCACCACCTGCGGCTGGATGATGTGGAACTGGCTGATCTGCGGGCTGCACACCGGCGCTACTCTGGTGCTCTACGACGGCAACCCGGCCTACCCGGATACCGGCAGGTTGTTTGACCTGATCGACGCAGAAGGCATTACTCATTTCGGCACCAGCGCCAAGTTTGTTCAGGCGGTGGAGAAATCCGGACTGTGTCCCAAAGACAGCCACGATCTCTCCACACTGCGCACCCTGTTCTCCACCGGTTCGCCGTTGCTCCACGAAAGCTACGACTACCTTTACCAGCAGGTAAAACCGTCGCTGTTGGTGAGCTCCATTTCCGGCGGCACCGACATCATTTCCTGCTTTGCACTGGGCAACCCGATGCTGTCGGTGTATCGCGGCGAACTGCAATGCCTGGGCTTGGGAATGGATGTGGCGGTGTTCGACGATAACGGCCAACCATTAGCCGACCGCAAAGGCGAACTGGTCTGCCGGACGCCCTTCCCGTCCTGCCCGGTCAGCTTCTGGAATGACCCGGACGGCCAGCGTTTTCACGCTGCCTACTTTGCCCGCTTCGAAGGTATCTGGGCCCATGGCGATTACGCCCAGCTGGCTCCCCATAACGGCCATCAGGGGCTGATCATTCATGGTCGTTCCGATGCGGTGCTCAACCCTGGCGGCGTGCGTATCGGCACCGCGGAAATCTATCGCCAAGTGGAAACCCTGCCAGAAATCCGCGAGGCCATTGTGGTCGGCCAGCAATTCGACGGTGATGTACGGGTGGTGTTGTTTGTGGTGCCGGCAGACGGCGTAGAACTGAATGCGGCGCTGCAGACCCGAATTCGCAAAGCCATTCGCCAGGGCGCCACGCCGCGGCACGTGCCCGCCGTTATTCTGTCAGTGCCGGAAATCCCCCGTACTGTCAGCGGCAAAATCGTGGAACTGGCAGTGCGCGAAGTGATTCACGGGCGCCCGGTGACCAACCGCAACGCCCTGGCCAACCCGGATGCTCTGGCCCACTTCTCCCAGCGCATTGAGCTTGAAGACTGACCGTCCGGTCGCCGGGTCATTGACGGCCCGGCGCAAAGGCGCATCATGGGCGCTGTACCGACAGCCATGACAGACCATAATGATAAAAAATACCGTCATCCGAGCGCTGGCTACCGTCTTGCTGCTTTGCGCCTCTCCGGCCCTCTGGGCACAGATCATTACGCTCACCGGTGCCGACTTCAAACCATTAATCGGCAAACAAACCGGCCTGTACTCCTTCTTTGCCATGCAGGATGGCCGCCTTTCACCGGTTCCCCATCAGTGGGTTCAGTGGTCGAAAGAGGGCTACCCCTACTTCGAGGAAGATGACAGCACCCACCTGATTGGCGACCCGCGCCGCATCGATAGCGAAGACCGTTTACTGCTGCGTTTTGAAGATGGTGGCCCGGCGCTCAGCGGCAACGTGTCAGAACAGGTCGCCGCCGATCTGCTGGTGACTCACAACGGGCAAGAGCATCACTTCTACCTGGTGAAGAACGCCTACCTACAAAGCACCGAACGTTATGTGCAATTCGATCCCAAAAGCATGACGATCAAAAGCACTGACTTTGCCTTGAGCATGGCGGACCAGAATTTATTCAAGTGGAACGACTTTTACTTTCGCGGTTTCGAAGGGGAAAACGGCCAGCGTCAGAGCATTCTTGATACGCTCAAACTACGCCTCAGCGCCGGTGTATTCGGCGAAAACAATCGTATCACTCTGGACAACAATAACCTGGACCCGACCGTAAAACAGATCATCAGCGGCCCGCTGGCAGCCATGGTCTATGCCACCACCTCCGTCAAGGTGGCACGGGTGCCGGTACTGCGTATTCACAACTACTTCCTGGTAATGCCCCAACAGGTAGACATCCACAGCCGCTTCACCCTGCCCGGCATTGCCGACACCGTGTTGGACCGCCCTGCCCTGGATATTTCCCTGGATGGCAACGAGCTGTACGACAGTAAACTGGTGACCAGTTGGACGGGCAATCACGTAGGCATCACCGATGGGGTGCTTTCAGAAGCGGAAAAAGCCATGCTCGCCATGCCACTGGAAGGCAACAACTGGATCTGGTTTGGCACCGGTCGAGGCTTTGACATGCTGGCCCAGCTGGCCTTTGTGAAGGGGTTTGATACCCCTGCCCGACTGCTCTACCAGGACGATGCCGGCCAGGTGAATGAGCCAGAACGGTTTGCCGGGCAACTACCCAATGTGGGGTTTTCGTTGACTGACATTCCGTTTGGTAAGGAATTTTATTTCATCACCCGAATGTATTATAGCCACGATAGCAATGGCCTCCCGCCGGGTGTTTATGCAAAAAGTCTGCTTTCGGAACCGAAAGCTAGATTGTTGATGAAGTAAATGAAAAAAGCCTCTGATCACAGAGGCTTTTTCTTTTAATGATGGCTTAGCCGGTGGTAGACCTCATCCTTCAACCGTATTCGATCCTGCTTTAGCCGTTCCATCTCAGGGTCCGAAATGGGACTCTCGCGCATCTCCAGCCCCCGTATCTGTTTGTCCAGTTTGTCGTGCTCCAGAATCAGTGCCTTGAACGTGGGATCTGCGTTGGCAAGCTCGTCTATCTTCTGGTGAAAATCGGGAAATTCGTGATGAATGCTGTGATTTTCGCCCAACATGAAGGTCGCTCCTTTAACGGAAATGGCAGACCAGTCAACACGACCGGCCCTGTTTATGCGACAAGCAGAAACGGGTCACCGTTCCCCTTAAGACTCAAATCACCACATTTTCTGATTAGATTCAATCGCCCGTGGTCGTAAGATAAAAGTGAGCATGGCAACACGGCCATGCCGGACTCTGCACTACGTAGTCCCCCTGCAGCCCGGTCCTGCAGTGTTTGGTGGTAGTCGGTAACTCCTATCCATCTGCAGAACGGAGGCATGCACATGGCATTACCGAAATTAATCACCCGAGATCACCTGGAACACGGCCTGTCACGCACCAGCGACCGCTGCCATCATCCTGATGCGGGCCTGTTTGGCCCCGGCTCAGTGTGTTGGCAACTGATGCGCGAAAACCTCATGTGCCTGGCACAGGGACGCGTATTATTACTGGCACTGGCAGATAGCCGCACAGCACAACTGGTCACATCTGAAAACGACATGATTCAGCGCTTGCAGCACACCCAAGTGTTCATGTTGAAGCTGGTTTTCGGCAATCTGGACCAGGCACTACTGACCCTGCAAAGCTCACGCACCCGCCGCAAAACCCTGTTTGATGTGGAAGACAGCGACACCCTGCTGTACATGCTTAGCGCATGGATGGATTCGTGCCTGCGGGTTTACCAAAGCGTGATTGAACCGCTCTCCACCGCGCATCAGGAGCGCTTGTTCGAAGAAACCATGGTGATGGCCGAAGCACTGGGCATACCACCACAACGATTGCCGGCACACTGGCATGCCCACCAGCGCTGGTGGGATAAACGGCTAGCCCGCAACGGCAACATTCCCCGGCACCGTCGCCAACTGGGCCACTCCCTGATTCGCGAACAAGGCTACCCCGGTCGGCTGCCCTACGGCAGTTATCTGGGCTTGGCGTCCTTCCAGATTCCGGAGCATCTGCGCGAACAATTTCGGCTGCCGCAGACCGGGCTGGATGCCCATCGGCGCTACCAAAAGCAGATTCACCGGTTGATGGACCTGACCTGCCGGCTGCCCGAGCGATTGCGGTACCAACCGGCCTATCATGAGGCTTTGCAACGGCTTAACGGCCGCGCCCGGGCAGATCTGCCGACCCGTTTGCTGAATCGTTGGTGGTCCGGGGAGTCCGATTTGGTCAGCAGTGGCTGGTCGATTCCAAGAATCGACCGATTACCCAGCGCCAGTTATTGAGTCAGGAGACGCAACAGGCTTCACGCGGCACGCAACACCGCCGGCGTGTTGCTTGTTGCGTGAGGCCAGCAGCGTTTGTTTATTTAAACCCGCGATGGTCCTTGATCATCTCGTAGGCCTTACTGATTTCCGCGGTTTTTTCCGTGGCCACGCGAATCATTTCTTCCGGCACGCCCTTGGCGGCCAGTTTGTCCGGGTGATGTTGGCTCATCAGTTTGCGGTAGGTCTTCTTGACCTCCTGATTGCTGGCGCTGTCGGTGATGCCCAGCACCTGATAGGCCTGCGACAGGGACGGCCGTGACGGCCCGGCGGCCTGCTGCCCGCCCTGATAGGAGTAGCCACCGCGGGCACCGGAGAATTGCGCCTGGGCCAGCAGCATATTGAGAATCTGCTGGAACTGGGCACGCGGCACGCCCAGCCCTTCTGCCACCCGCACCAGAATCGCTTCTTCGGCCGGGTCCAGTTCGCCGTCGGCCAGCGCGGTTTGCAACAGAATTTCCAGTAATACCAGAATCAGCTGCTTGCGGTGTTTCACCGTTGCCGCAAAGGTGGACACGGTTTCATCCAGCGGGAAATCATCCTGCTTACCCTGATTAAACAACGCGACAGCCTGCTTGCGTTGCTCCTCGGAGAGCTGCATGCGATCCATGACGGCCCTGGCCTGGGCAATTTCGTCCTCACTGACGCGGCCATCGGCCTTGGCCAGATGCCCCATGATCGTAAACGCGGTATCGAATAGCGCCGACTGGACCTGTGATTGTTCGCCCGGCCCATAGGGCCGAAAAGGATTAAAGGTCTGTACCCGTTCGGCACCTTTGTCGAGCATATGCCCAATCAGCAGGCCGATACCCAGGCCAAGCGGCCCACCCGCCAGCATGCCGAGCAGGCCAAGGATGATCTTTCCACCCCAATTGAATTGCATCACGGTTCCTGTTTGGTTGCGTTAAACCAGCCCAGGCTGGTTATCGTGTCGGCCTGTGGCCGGTATTCCGCACTCACCCAGCCCGCATAATCCAGCGAATCGATGTGAGCAAACACGGTATCAAAATGTATTTCGCCGCTACCCGGCTCATGGCGCCCCGGATTATCAGCAAACTGAATATGTCCTATATGGGGACAAAGTTGTGAAAGGGAACGGCACAAGTCCCCTTCCATGATCTGCATATGATACAGATCGTATTGCAGGCGAATATTATCGCGCCCCGCCGCGTCGATAACCGCCATGGCCATGGCAGACGTATCGACCAGGAACCCAGGCATATCCACCCGGGAGTTAATCGCTTCCAGCGTCAGGGTCAGCCCCTTGGCGGCGAACAGGTCCGCGGCGAAACGTAGATTGTCCACCAATGTCTCAAACGCCACATCCGAGGGCAGAGCCTGCGGCTTCAGGCCAGCCAGACAATTTACCTGCTCGCAACCCAGCGCCTCGGCATAGTCCATGGCGGTGAACACGCCTTCGCGAAACGCCTCCACCCGATCTGGCAAGCAAGCGATACCCCGCTCGCCGGCATCCCAGTCCCCGGCCGGAAGGTTGAACAACACCTGGGTCAGCCCGTTATCCGCCAGCAATGAGGCCAATTGGTCGGCAGGCCAATCGTAGGGGAACAGGTATTCCACGCCCTTAAAGCCGGCATCCGCCGCCGCAGCAAAACGCTCCAGAAAGGGCCGTTCGGTGAACAACATGGACAGGTTGGCGGCAAAGCGTGGCATTACCCGTTCTCCTCTTCAGCATCCACCCCATCCGGGTCAGAGGACAGGCGAACGCCATTGAGCCTTTCCAGCTCCAGCAACAAGCCACTGTGGTCCACATCGCCATGGCCGCTGGCCAGCAGCGCCTGATATTCCTCAAACACCCGCTGGCTCAGCGGCAAGGTCAGCCCTTCGGCTCGGGCCTCATCCAGAATCATGCGAAGATCCTTGAGCTGAATCCGAGCGGGAGCGCCGGGTTCAAAATCCCGCGACAGCATGCGCTCGCCATGCTGCTCAAGAATCTTGCTGCCCGCAAAGCCGCCCAGCAGGGCTTCACGGACTTTTTCCGGGCGCGCACCGCCCCTGGCCGCCAGCAACAGGGCTTCTGAAACGGCACCGATGGTGATACCGACGATCGCCTGGTTCGCCAATTTAGCCAGCTGCCCGCTACCCACCGGACCAATATGGGTCACCGTGCCCATGGGCTGAAAGACCGAAGTCGCCTGGTCAAAGACCGGATCAGCACCGCCGACCATGATAGACAAAGTGCCCGCCTGAGCGCCGCGGGTCCCGCCGGATACTGGCGCATCCAGATAACCACCGCCCAGCTTCGCTACCTGCTCGCCGTGACGGCGCGCGGTTGCCGGTTCAACAGAACTCATGTCGATCACCAGTGCCCCCGGACGCAGCCCGGCAATGGCATCCCCTTGGTACAACACCTGATCCACCACCGCGCCATTTTCCAGCATGGTAATCACCACATCGGCTTCGGCCACGGCTTGTGCCGGGGTTGCCGCTATGCGCGCCCGGCCGGCAAACGGCTGGGTTTTGTCAGGGGTACGATTCCAGAGGGTGAGGGAAAAACCGGCATCCAGCAGTCGCGCCACCATGGGCGCACCCATCAGGCCGATGCCGAGAAAGCTGATGTGAGGCATGTCACTTCCTGAACGAACGGAACGAAAAGTCTACGCGATTCACAACCGTGACTGTAGAGAGGCGCTGGCCCTGAAAGCAAAAAAGCCGCCCGAAGGCGGCTCTCTCAATCCGGGGCTCGATACCCGGCACGCCAGGGCTTTAGGCCTGCTGCGCGTTGCGGCCACGCAGCCAGAAAACTACCCCCAAGACGATCGCCACCAATTGCGCGACGACGCCCTGCACCGTGGGGTAGACCCCTAACCATTCGATAGTCGGCACACCCAGGTAGAAGGCACTGATCACCCCTGCTTCCTGCAGAGCGGCGATACCGTTGCCGAGTAGAATCACCGACAGGATCAACAAGACAATGCTGGTCACGCGGAAGAACAGGCTCAGCGGCAGACGCATGCCAATGCGGAAGAACAGGAAGCAGACCACCGCCAACGCCGCAACTGCTGCACCAATACCGTAGAACAGATACGGTTGAGTCGTCGCCGTCACCTGGCTCCATAACGCTTCGTAAAACAGGATGGTTTCAAAAATTTCACGGTACACGGAAATGAAGGAAACGAACGCCAACACCCAGATGGTGCCGCTCCCGAGGGCGTTATCCACCTTGTTTTTGATGTAACCCATCCACTTCTGGCTGTTGCTGTTGCTGTGCATCCAAAAGCCCACGTAAAACAGAATCAGCGCGGCTACCACTCCTGCAAAGCCTTCGGTCATTTCCCGTGAGGCGCCACTGAACGTAATCAGCGTGCTGGCCACGTACCAGGTCAGCCCGCCGGCCACCAGCGCAGCAATCCAGCCATAGTGAATATGGCGGGTGGCTTTCGGGGCATTGGCCTTGCGGGTAAACGTCAGCAATGCAGCCACCACCAGCAAGGCTTCCAGCCCTTCACGGAACAAGATAAAGAAACTGGCAGAGAGCGTTGCCGCCGGGCTCAGGCCGTCACCGGACAAGGCGTCACTGGCTTCGGCCAAACCCTGTTGGGCTGCGGCCACCTTTTCAGTCACTTCGCTGGCATCCCGATCACGATCAATGGCTTCGCGTACGGCCATAAAGCGAGACTCGGCGCTTCGCATCAGCGCGTTATCCACGGCAGCCAGCTGTTGCTCGATCATTTCGAAACCGTCCAGGTAGGCAGACAGCGCTGCCGCTTTGGCGGCGCCTTTGTCTCCGGCCTGGTAAGCACTGTCAGCGTCGCTGAGCTTGTCATGGCTCAAGGCGATGAAACGGTTTTTGTTGAAGAGGGCCCCCGGGGTGCGGCGCAAGTAGCCCAAGGCCGCATAGGCCTTCGGCCCCTGTTCCTTGAGCACGTCTTCCGGCGCCTGGGCCACCAGGGTGTCCAGCGTCAATGTGCTTTTCATGCCCGGTACGGTGGTGAAAACCTGTTCGCCCTCTTCCGCCACATCGTCCGCAACCGCCTTGGCACCCACATAGAATGCCAGCGCCCAGCGATCCTCTTCGCTCAGGGTATCGCCGTAGGCGGCCATGCCCGTGCCTTCCACCCCTTGGGTAATGGTGGTGTGCAGCCCCAGCAGTGAACGGCCGTTATAACGTTTCACCTCGGTAAAGTCGGTGGGCGCCGGCTCCAGCGCCACGCCGGCAGGGCCATCGCCCTTGCCCTGGGCGCCATGGCAGGCAGCACAGTGGCTCTGATATAACGCAGCCGCATGGGCCTGATCCGGGGCTTTCTTGGGCGACACGGGAATGCCGTAGACACTCACCAGGGTGGCACGAATCGACTGGGCCAGATTCTTGATCTCGCTTTCAGCGGCCTTGCCGGCCACCGCTTGCTTGAGGCTGTCGGCCTGGTCTTGCAGGGTCTGCTTGCCGTCTGCTTCCGGCAGTTCGGCTACCCCTTCGGCCAATAGTGCGGAAAATTCCGACATCTCGGCATATTCTGCCGGGCTGACAACCTCGCCATCGACCACGGCATTGATATAGTCCGCCCCCACATACTCAACCAGTTGGACAAGTGCGGTTTGGTTGGCGGCGTAGGCAGGCAAGGAAAAGCAGAAAAACGCGAGCAGGACCCCGAGAAAAGGTCGGGCCAGGAAAGTGCGCGGCATAAGAGTGAACTCAATTCAGCATATTGAAGGCGAGTCATTATCATTTATGTTCCCGCCTGCATCAAGGAAATCGCCACTCTTAATAAAGCACGAGCTAATACAGTACTAAAGTGCCAGTCATTTTCAGCCCACCGTAAACGCCAACACCTTGCTGATGTGTGCCTGTGGCCGGCCGCTTTCCGCCTGCCAGGCATTAAAGGCAGCTTGGGCGGCTTTCTGGTCACGCTGGCTTGCCGGGGCCTTGTCGATAATGTTCTGCGCTTTCAGGGCCGCCACCACATCGCCGGTGGGATACCAAGTATCGCGCCCCACCATACGCAGGAATGCTGCGCCGGAATTGCCGCCCAGCTGCTTGCCTCGCTTTTTCAGCAACAGCCACATGCCCACGGTGTCGTCTGCCGGCCAGTCCGCCAGCCAGTTGCCCACACTGCCGTATTCTTCAGCCAGGTCGAGCACCAGCTGGGCATTATGGCGGATCGCCTTCATCTTGCCCCAGTGGCGAATCAAGCGGGTGTCCTGCATGCGCTCATCGAGCATGGTGTCTGGCATCAGCACCAGCTTTTCCGGATCAAAACCAAAAAACGCCTCCTCAAATGCCGGCCACTTATTGTCCACCAGGGAATGCTTCAAACCGGCACGAAAAATACGGCGGGTTAACGCTGACATATAAAACGCATCGT
>OJHM01000504.1_pt1 | contig 11756 bp, 11 predicted proteins | sample 1595241 | NCBI WGS metagenome assembly OJHM01 (sample SAMN05416781, study PRJEB24817) | seawater metagenome | isolation source: Sea water | place: Canada:Atlantic | collected 2013-11
GGTGAATATTGTTTATCCAGAAACTATTAAATTAGATTTATAAAAAGAAATTTTCGCTGAAGTTTAGCTTTAGCGTAGTCGAAAGACGAAAAGTAAACATGGCAGCAAACAAAAAGAAAATATTTGATCTATCACTTTTTCAGCGCTTATTGCAGTACATAAAACCGTATCGCTCGGTATTTATTGTGTCCTTAATTTGTGTTGTAGGCTTGGCTGTATTTGGTGCTACAAGGCCTTATGTTTTAAAGGAAGCCATAGATATACAAGTTGCACAAAAACAGTACGATGGTTTTGTGTTGTACATTGGTATAATGCTTGGACTTCTTATTCTTGAAGTCATTTGTCAATTGTTATTCATATACTACGCAAGCTGGCTTGGCCAATCTGTTGTAAAGGATGTTAGGGTAAAACTGTTTAAGCACATCCTAAAATTCAAAATGACTTATTTTGATAAATCATCAGTCGGTGTTTTAATAACCAGAGCTGTTACAGACATGGAGCGAATTGCAGATATTTTCGGTCAAGGGCTTTTTATGATATTTAGCGATATTCTTAAAATGTTAGTTGTTGCTGGCTTTATGTTGGTGATGAATTGGAAATTGAGCCTCATTATTTTCACAACTTTACCAATCATTGTATTTGCTACAAAGATTTTTCAAAAGTATATGAAGCGTGCTTTTGAAGATGTAAGAACAGAGGTTTCAAACTTAAATTCATTTGTGCAAGAGCGTGTTACAGGTATGAAAATACTTCAACTTTTTACGCGGGAAGCCACAGAGTACAAAAAGTTTAAGCAAATTAACGAACGTCATAAAAAAGGCTGGTTAAAGACGGTTTGGTATAATTCAATCTTTTTTCCTATTGCAGAATTTTTGTCTTCCTTAACTATGGCAACTGTTATTTTGGTTGGTGGCTACAATGTAGTTGGCGAAAGTTCAATAACAACCTTGGGAGATTTAATTGCTTTCACCATGTTTATACCTATGCTATTTAGACCGTTGAATCAAATTGCAAATAAATTTAATACGTTGCAAATGGGAATGGTAGCAGCAGACCGTGTATTTAAAGTATTGGATACCACATCTAATATAGATGATGCTGGTAAAATTGAGGCGAATAATTTTGAAGGTCATATAGATTTTAAGAATGTCCGTTTTTCATATATAAAAGATGAAGAAGTTTTAAAAGGAATTACATTCAACGTAAAAGCAGGAGAAACCGTAGCTATTGTTGGTGCAACTGGAGCAGGGAAATCTACTATCATTAATTTGTTAAACCGTTTTTACGAAATTGATTCGGGCACCATTGAGATAGATGGAACAAACATTAAGAAAATGACATTGAGTTCTTTGCGAGAAAAGATTGCTGTGGTGCTTCAAGACGTCTTTTTGTTTGCTGATACCATTATGAATAATATTACACTGAATACTGAAAATATTTCAGAAAAAGATGTTATTAATGCAGCAAAAGCTATAGGGATTCATGAATTCATTTCAAGCCTTCCTAAGGGGTATAATTACAATGTTAAAGAACGCGGAGCCATGTTGTCTTCTGGTCAACGTCAGTTAATTTCCTTTTTAAGAGCTTATGTTACCAATCCAAGTATTTTAATTTTGGATGAAGCAACTTCTTCTGTAGATTCCTATTCCGAGCAATTAATTCAAGACGCTACAGATAAAATTACAGAAGGTCGAACTTCTATTGTCATTGCTCACCGATTGGCTACCATACAACAAGCCGACAAAATTATAGTTATGGATGCAGGTAAAATTGTTGAAATTGGTACACATCAATCCCTTCTTCAACAAGAAAAGGGCTACTATAAAAACCTTTATGAGGTTCAGTTTTTAAAGGCTGAAGCGGTTTAGATAACTTTTTATTTAGGAGCAAAATCTTCAAGGTTAACCTGTCCTGTTAAAACCATTACTGCAAACACTACTAGGGAAATCCCTATATAAGACACAAAGAATAGGAATAATGCTATCATTGACCTAAGGATAAGTTGCAATATTGAAAGCTTAAATATTCGAATTAAAATATAGCAATTATAAACAAACATTAAAGGGTAGCTAAAAATGGCAAAAATTAGATAATAAGTTGGTGCAAAGAATAATGCTACTTGAGCTAGCACTACTAAAAGCATACTTAGTAGGGACATTGAATACAGGTATATTATAATATGTTCCGTGAAATTGTACTTCTTGTCTAAGAAGGTAATCCATGAAATCAAAGCGAAAAGAGGTACTAAAATAGAATAGAATAGTGAATTGTATTCTAAGCTCTCACTTGAAATATTTTTCATTATTTCATCAGGAACATTAGTGCCTTCCAACAAAACAGAAAAATCAAGATATTCAATATAGAATTTCTTTATGATAAGAATGGAAAGTCCGGAAAGTGTCAGCGCCAACCCGAAAAAACTAATGGGATTTATATATTTTTTCCTTACCCCATTTATGTAACCTACAATGACATCTTCTGGTTGTTTAAAAAGTTGAACAAAGGTTCTTAAAAGCTTGTTGTCGTAATTAAAAAAGGTCTCACTGAGATGTTCAAAAAGATTTTTAAAAGTTAAACGATTTCTAATTACTTTCCCTCCACAACTTTTGCAGTAATCGTCTTGTTCTAAAATTTCGGTACGGCAGTTTTTGCAATTCATAGGCTAGAGCTAAAACCAATTAACAAACCTATCAATATTAGTATAATTCCAACAAACAAATAAGAAATGAGATAAATCACCATAACCAGTAAAAATTTGGCAAAAGTTTCCCATAAACTATCATTGAACACACGCTTTAAGACGTAGGCTAAATAAATAAATGTTGGTAGTGTTAAAATCGCAGAAACATATAGGTAATTAAGACCAAGTATTAAAAATAAAATACTACCAAAAGCAGAGATAATAATAATTTGAGCAGAATAGTATAAGTTAATTACCAAGTGCTCAGTATAATTATAGCGTCTATCTTTTAAAATGTAATAGACTATCCAAGTTGCAAATGCTGAAAATGGAACAGAGACAATATAAATGAGACCTTGAAAATTGCTGGTAATTTCAAAATTCATATCCTTAAAAGGATTTTTGTCTTGCGAAGGTGAATTTGCCAAAGAGTCATAAAAATCAAACTCAAGAGCATCTTTAAAAAACGTAGTCATTAAAAATACCTGTATTCCCGCTAAGGTTAAAGCAATGGCAAAATATTGAATGACATCTATATATTTTTTACGTGTTCCATTAATGTAATTGACTATGACGCTTTCTGGTGCTTTAAATAAATCAATAAAGGTTGATAGTAATTTATTGTCAAAAGAGAGCACTTGCTCATTAACTTGCTGAATGAGAACCTTTGGTGTTAACCTATTTCGTATCACTTTTGCACCGCATTCATCACAATAATTTTGAGATGCTTTAAGTGTTGAAATACAGTTTTTACAATGCACTATGCTAAATCTTGTTTAATTTTTCGAGTCAGTTCGTCTGTGTCTTTAAACATCACAAATTCACCGTTTTTAAAGTACGAAATTTGTCCGGTTTCTTCACTTACAGCAATGGCAACTGCATCTGTTTTTTCAGAAATACCAATAGCAGCTCTATGTCTTAACCCAAAACGCTGTGGAATGTTTTTTTCATTGTTTACAGGTAGGATAACACGGGTTGCTTTAACTACATTGTTGTCAATAATTATGGCTCCATCATGTAAGGGGCTGTTTTTAAAAAATATGCTTTCAATTATGGGTTGGGATACTATGATGTTCATTTCATCACCTGTACTCACCAAAAAATCTAAACTATTGTTTCGCTCAATAACTATTAAAGCACCTGTGTTTGTAGTTGCCATTTTGTTACAGGCATTGATTAGGGCATCTACATCGGTTGTGGTTTGATCATCATTTTTTAGAAATTTAAAATTTTTGAAAAGATTTCGTTTGCCACCAATTTTTGTGGAACCTACCATTAATAGAAATTTTCTAATTTCAGGTTGAAAAACTACAATCAAAGCAATAATTCCAACTTTCATAAATCCATCGAAAATACGATAGAGCATTACCATTTCTAAATAATCCGTTAATCGCCAAACAAAATAGACGATAAGAATACCTATAAAAATATTTATGGCAACCGTACCTTTAACCAACTTATAGATGTAGTAGAGTAGGATGGCGACGAGAAAAACATCAACAAAATCTATAAATCTAAAATCCCAAAGTTGTAAATTGTCCAAAAGCTAAGTGTTTTTGCTAATGTAATAAATTAAGTTAATAAATTAATTTTTCCTAATGCTCATTGAGTTGTGAATAAAGCTTAACACATTCCGCAGCTTCCTTTACATCGTGTACGCGCAATATTTTGACACCATTCTGCAATGCCACCATATGCAGTGCAGTTGTACCATTTAGAGCATTATTGGCAGAGGTTTCTAAAGGTTTATAGATCATGGATTTTCTCGATAATCCGGCAAGTAAAGGTTTGTCTAGCATTTGTAGTAATTCTAAATTATTTAAAAGATGGTAATTTTGTTTTACTGTTTTTGCAAAACCAAATCCAGGATCGATAATAACATCATTAATTTTTTTGGCATGTGCGGCTACAATCCGTTCTGCAAAATAAGAGATCACTTCTTTTACTAAATCTTTATATTCGGTTTTTTGTTGCATGGTTTTAGGGTTTCCTTTCATGTGCATCATAATATAAGGTACTCCCAATTTCCCAATGGTAGATAGCATTTTGTTATCTAATTTTCCTGCGGAAATATCGTTTACAAGTGCAGCTCCGGCTTCAATACTTTTTTTAGCAACTTCGCTTCTAAAGGTGTCAACGGAAATTAAAGTTGCAGGAAATTGTTTTAAAATAAGTTTAATAACAGGAATAACACGTTTCAATTCTTCATTAACATTTATCTCATCTGCTCCAGGACGAGAGCTGTAGCCACCAACGTCAATAAAGGTAGCTCCATCATTCTGCATAATTTCTACCTGCTTCAATATTAAAGATTCATTTTTATACTTCCCGCCATCAAAGAAGGAATCTGGAGTTACATTTAAAATACCCATCACTTTGGGAGATGATAAGTCTATTAATTTGCCTTTGCAGTTAATTGTCATGTAAAACTTTAAAATTTAAGATTCAAAATTTCACTAAACCCATAAAATACCTGAATTTAGATTGCTGTACTTTGAACTCTGAACTATTTAAGCGAAATTTACAGAAATTTTATAGAACTAAATGCAAGATACTTCAAAACAATACGATGCCGTGGTGGCAAAATGCCGAAGTCTTTTTATCAATAAAATGAGTGATTATGGAAGTGCCTGGCGTATTTTGAGGTTGCCATCACTTACCGACCAGATTTTTATTAAAGCACAACGCATTAGAGGTCTGCAGCAAAATGCAGAAAGGAAAGTAGATGAAGGGGAAGTAAGCGAATTTATTGGTATTATAAATTATTGTGTAATGGCACTTATTCAACTTGAAAAAGGTGTGGTTGATCAACCCGACTTAAATACCGAAGAGGCATCCCAACTTTATGATGAAAAAATTGCGATAACCAAGCAATTAATGATGGATAAAAACCATGATTATGGTGAAGCTTGGAGAGATATGCGTGTAAGTTCATTGACGGATTTAATATTACAAAAATTATTGAGAGTTAAGCAGATTGAAGACAATTCCGGAAAAACTTTGGTGAGTGAAGGTATAGATGCTAATTATCAAGACATGATAAATTATGCGATTTTTGCAATGATTCATTTAAATGAAGCAAATTAAGAGTTTTCCTTTTAAGTCAGAAATCCGTATTATATTGACTAATTTGAAATAAATTCCTGTTTTTACAGGAGTGGATAATAGAAATATATATGAAATACATAACACAAATAAGCAGAATATTAGTTGGAGTTCTATTTATAATCTCAGGATTTATTAAGCTTAATGATCCTTTAGGTTTTTCTTATAAATTACAAGAATATTTTGGTGCAGATGTACTAAATATAGAATTCTTAATTCCGTATGCTTTAGGTATTTCAGTAATAGTTGTGGTTTTTGAGGTGGTCTTAGGTGTATTTTTACTCATTGGTTATAGGCCAAAATTCACGGTTTGGAGTCTATTGCTAATGATTATATTTTTTACTTTTTTAACCTTTTATTCAGCATATTTCGATAAGGTTAAAGATTGCGGATGCTTTGGAGACGCACTAAAACTAACACCATGGGAAAGTTTTACTAAGGATGTTATTTTATTGGTGCTAATTTTAGTTTTGTTCTTTGGAATAAAACATATAAAGCCACTGTTATCAAAATTACCAACCACAATTATTGCGCTTTTAAGTTTCTTGGCTTCATTATGGTTTGGCTATCATGTTCTAATGCATTTACCAGCGATAGATTTTAGAGCCTATCAAATTGGTAAGAATATTCAAGAACAGATGACAGTACCAGAAAACGCCCAAAAGCCAATATTGGAGTATACTTGGACGTTTAATGTAAATGGCGAAGAACAAGAGTTTGTAACTAATGGAAGTTATCCAAGTGTAGATGGAGAATATATAGGTGTTGAAACCGAGACTATTGACGAAGGCTACATTCCACCAATTCAAGATTTTTCAATAGAATCTGATGAAGAGAATTTAACATCTCATTTTTTAGAAGAAGAAAAACTGTTGATTGTAGCTATGTACGATATCAATAAAGCGGAATCTGATGGTGTAGAAAAGCTAAAACAGTTTACAGATAAGGCAATTCAAAAAGGTTATACTGTAATTGGTTTAACCTCTTCAGGACCTGAAGATAAAATTTTAGTAAAACAAAATTACAACCTCAGTTTCGATTTTTATCTCTGTGATGAAAAGGTAATTAAAACAATAGTACGTTCAAATCCTGGTATCGTTATTTTAAATAAAGGGACAATTGTAGATAAAGCCCATTGGAATGATATTGAGGAGATAAAATTGTAATTCTAAAAAGAAATAAAACAACATAATATTTAATCATCTGTTAAGATATCTCTTAAATAAATTATTTTATGCATTTATCACCTTAATTGGTGTAGTCACTGTTATTTTCTTTTTGTTTACTATCCTACCCGGAGACCCAGCAAAAATGATGCTTGGTCAAAACCAAACCGCAGAACAAGTGCAGGCAGTAAAACAGAAATACGGTTTTGATAAGCCTCTTACCACCCAATATTTGTATTATTTAAATGATTTGTCATTAATTTCATTTCACAGCAATACACCAACAGATTACACTTATTTAAGTAAAAACAAGTATAACTCAAGCCAGCTTTTTACTATTGGCAACAAAACAGCAGTAGTAAAAACACCTTATCTGCGAGAATCTTTTACTAAACAAGGTAAAAAAGTAACAGAAGTTATTGGAGAAACCATTCCCAACACATTTGTTTTGGCAGTTTCAGCAATTGTTATTGCTATAGTGATAGGTATTGTTTTCGGGATAATTTCAGCCTTACATAAAGATACTTGGATAGATAAAAGCATTCAGGTTTTGAGTACGTTTGGTATGAGTGTTCCTTCATTTTTTAGTGCTATTTTATTTGCGTGGTTATTTGGTTTTGTGTTGCACAAATACACTAATTTAGAAATGACAGGCAGTTTGTACGAGCTTGATGATTTTGGTGAAAAAATGACCATGCAATGGAAAAATCTCATTTTGCCTGCTATCGTTTTGGGCATTCGACCTTTGGCAGTCGTCATACAATTAATGCGAAATTCTTTGCTCGAAGTACTCAACCAAGATTACATCCGTACAGCAAGAGCAAAAGGCCTTAGTGAATTTCAAGTCATAAAAAAACACGCTGTAAAAAATGCTTTAAACCCTGTGGTTACCGCAATTTCAGGATGGTTTGCATCCATGTTGGCAGGAGCTGTTTTTGTAGAATATATTTTTGGTTGGAATGGCCTCGGAAAAGAAATCGTTAACGCATTAAACACTTTAGATTTACCAGTAATAATGGGAGCCGTTTTGGTCATAGCCATTATATTTATTACCATCAATATCTTTGTAGATATAATTTACGCTTGGTTAGATCCAAGAGTAAAACTAACTTAAGTATAACATCTCAATTGCCAACGCTCATTCTTCATTATTATCTTATTTTTGTAATACAAAGTATATTTAACCAATAAAGTTCCCTTTCATAAATAGGGCAAGGATAGGATGAGAAAACATATAGTAGCAGGAAACTGGAAAATGAATAATGATTTAGCGCAAACCGAAAGGTTAATCGCAGATTTAAAAAAGCAAAGTAAAACCTCAGATACTGAGGTCATGATTGCTCCAACATTTACTAATCTTTGGCAAGCTTTTCAGAACTTAAGAGACTATAAGATAGAAGTAATTGCTCAAAATATGCATTACGCAGAAAACGGAGCTTTTACGGGTGAAATAAGTGCGAGCATGCTTAAAAGTATCGGAGTTAGCACTGTTATTTTGGGCCATAGCGAAAGACGTGCCTATTTTAATGAAACAGACGATTTACTGGCAAAAAAAGTAGATGCAGCGCTTGCGGAGAATATGCGAGTTATTTTCTGTTTCGGTGAAGAGTTGGCAGACAGAAAAGCAGAGAACCAAGAAACCGTTGTAGAAAATCAAATAAAAAATGCACTGTTTCACTTAGATGCAGATGCATTTAATAATATCCTTTTAGCGTATGAGCCTGTTTGGGCAATAGGCACGGGAGAAACTGCAAGTCCTGAACAAGTGCAAGACATGCATGCGTTTATACGACAAATTCTAGAGACCAAATACGGAAAAAATGTTGCGGACTCTGTATCCATTCTTTATGGTGGCAGCGTTAAGCCCAACAACGCTAAGGAAATTTTTTCAAAACCAGATGTAGATGGTGGTCTTATAGGTGGAGCATCTCTAAATGCAGAAGATTTTTTTGCTATAGCTAATGCATTTTAGGGCGTTACCACAAGGGTCGCGCTTTCACTACTCGCTCTCTGCGAGGAGCTCAAACAAACCGTTCAATCGCTAACGCAACTCACCGCCAAGGTCAGTTGTAATTAATTTTATTATTTCATAGTATTAAAAAATATGTCCAATACAATATATATAGGCTACGATTTTATAGTTAAACCATTGCAGCCAGCAACAGAAATTTTAATCGCTGAGCTTGGTTATGCAGGTTTTGAGAGTTTTGTAGAAAACGAAGAAGGAGTAACAGCATATATCCAAAAAGATGAATGGAACAGTAGTGTTTTAGAAGATATTCAAATTCTTAATTCCAATGAATTTGAAATTTCATTTTCATATCAAGAAATTGAACAAACAAACTGGAACCAGGAATGGGAGAAAAACTTCAAGCCAATAATAGTAGATGATTTGGTTTCTGTACGTGCACCATTTCATAAAAAACCAGATGCAAAATACGATTTGGTCATAGAGCCAAAAATGAGTTTTGGCACAGGTCATCATGAAACAACACACATGATGATTCAGCATATTCTAAAAAATGATTTTAAAAATAAAGCAGTTTTAGACATGGGTTGCGGAACAGGTGTTTTAGCAATATTAGCAGAGAAAGTTGGAGCTGCAAAACTTGATGCTGTAGATATTGATAATTGGTGCTATCTCAATAGTATGGAAAATGTGGAACGAAATAATTGTAAACACATATCTGTATATGAAGGAGATGTAAGTGTTCTTAAAAATAAGTATGATGTTATTATTGCCAATATTAACAGAAATATACTATTACAAGATATTAGTGAATACGCAAAACATTTAAATAGTGACGGTTCATTGTTTTTAAGTGGATTTTATAAAGAAGATATTCCAAAAATTGAAGAAGAATGCAATAAAAACATGTTAACGATTAAGGAAATTATCGAAAGAGGACGATGGGTTTCATTAAAATTTATAAATTAGTAAAGAAGTTTTAGACTTCAAAGTGATGATCTTTTCATAAAATGCTGAATAATATATGCATTTGGAAAGTGACAAAATTAAAAGGATATGAGTACTAAAGAAAAACAATCCGAAGAATTACTTCTCGATGAAGACGTATTAAAACAAAACGAAATTGTGCTGTTTAATGATGAGGTAAACACATTTGACCATGTCATTGACACCTTAATTTATGCCTGCGATCATATACCCGAACAAGCAGAGCAATGTGCAATTTTAGTGCATTATAAAGGTAAGTGTACGGTAAAAACAGGTTCTTACGATGATTTAAAGCCTCGTTGCTCAAAATTGCTCCAAGCTGGTCTCAGTGCCGAAATAGTATAAAAAGAAAATCCCGTTTTAAACGGGATTTTTTTATGCATAATATATCTGTTCTTGTTATAATGTTGAAGGGCAAACAAAATCAGTGGTTGGTAAATCTGTTTTTTTAATGGCACCAAAACCACCAGCAACATCTACCAATTTATCATAACCTCTGGCCTTTAAAATAGAAGCTGCAATAACTGAACGATAACCACCAGCACAATGAATATGGTAGGTTTTGTTTTTATCTACTTCATTCATATTTGTATTTATTGCATCCAACGAAAAATGCTGGGCATTTTCTAAATGTTTAGACTGGTATTCTCCATCCTTTCTAACATCTAAGATATTTACATCAGTGGATTTTACACGATTTGCGAATTCTTCAGCAGAAATAGACTCTAATGTTTCAATATCTTTTCCAGCAGCTTTCCAAGCTTCAATTCCGCCTTCTAAATAACCGAGCGTATTATCATAGCCCACACGTGACAAGCGTGTTACGGCTTCTGCAGATTTTCCTTCAGGGACAACTAAAATGATAGGTTGTTTAATATCTGTAATTAAAGCACCAACCCATGGAGCAAATCCACCATTTAAACCAATAAAGATTGAATTTGGTATATGGCCTTTAATAAAATCACTTTGTGGTCTTACATCTAAAACCAAAGCAGATTCGTGATTTGCCAATGCTTCAAATTCCTCAGGATTTAGTGGTATATCTCCAGTTTTTAAAACTGTTTCAAAATCATCGTAACCCATTTTATTCATCATAGCATTTTTAGCAAAATACTGTGGAGGTGGAGCAATGCCATCTAAAACCTCTTTTACAAACTCTTGTTTAGACATATCTGCTCGTAAAGCATAGTTTGTTTCTTTTTGCTCTCCTAATAGACCTACGGTTTCTTTGCTTAAATTTTTACCACAAGCAGAACCTGCACCGTGAGCCGGATATACAATAACATCGTCAGCCAAAGGCATGATTTTATTTCGAAGAGAATCGTATAACATTTCGGCTAAATCTTGTTTCGTTAAATCAGATTTGATAGCTAAATCTGGTCGGCCAACATCTCCTAAAAACAAAGTATCTCCAGAAAAAATAGCATGGTCTTTTCCGTTTTTATCTTTCAATAAATAGGTGGTAGACTCTAAAGTGTGACCAGGTGTATGCAACACTTTGATAGTGAGCTTGCCTAACTTTAATTCTTCACCATCTTTTGCTGAATATATATCATAATCAGTTTCTGCATTAGGACCAAAAACAATTTTCGCACCTGTTTTTTTTGCTAAATCTACATGTCCTGAAACAAAATCCGCATGAAAATGGGTTTCTAAAATATATTTTATTTTGGCATTATTAGCTTTGGCTATGTCAATGTATTGTTGTGTTTCTCGCAACGGATCAATAATAGCAACTTCACCTTCAGATTCGATATAGTAAGCACCTTGTGCTAAACAGCCTGTATATAATTGTTCAATTCTGTCTCTTATACACATCTGACGCTGCCGACGAATAGAGAGGTGTAGA
>OJHM01000513.1_pt1 | contig 11666 bp, 7 predicted proteins | sample 1595241 | NCBI WGS metagenome assembly OJHM01 (sample SAMN05416781, study PRJEB24817) | seawater metagenome | isolation source: Sea water | place: Canada:Atlantic | collected 2013-11
GAGATGCTCAGGAGTCTCGTGGGCTCGGAGATGTGTATAAGAGACAGCCAATGATCGCCGCGTCTAAAAAGGGAATGCCTTTTTGCATGTGTTCATAAATATTTTCACCGGCAATAATGGCATCGTCAACCACGATCCCCAGTGCAATAATAAAGGCGAACATAGAGATCATATTGATCGACACATCAAACAACGGCAGCAAGAGCAAAGAACCTAAGAACGCCGTAGGAATTCCCATTGTTACCCAAAAGGCTAAACGGTATTCCAAAAAAACACTGAGCAAGCAAAGCACCAGTATTAACCCAATGGTGGCATTTTTTAATAACAGTCCAACCCGCTGCTGATAGGTTTCACCATCATCATCCACCACAATAATTTCAATGCCCGCGGGTAAGTCCAGTCGGATTTGATCAAGCTTTTCATACATAGCCGCAACAACGGTAGTCGGTGTTTGATCTTCAGCGCGATAGATTCTTAGCGCAATCGCAGGTTTTTCATCATAGGTCACCGAGCGATTAGAATCAGAAAAACCATCTTTAATCGTTGCCACATCCGAAAGCTGAACCAGAATGCCCGATGCATCATGACGCAGAATAATATCTCTAAATTCAGAGGCCCAATAACGGCGATCATTTAACGTGACCAGAATTTCTCCACCTTCGGTACGAACACTGCCTGCCGATTGTTCAATCGCGTTGCGACCAACAATATTCGCCACCTCAGCCAAACTGAGGTTAAAGCGTTGCAAATTGGCTTGGCTAATTTCTATATGAACTTCTTCGCTAGGGGTTCCTCGCAGTTCGATGGTCGAAATTTCATCAGCGGTTAACAACTGATCCTTAACGTCTTCGGACAGATGCTTAAGTTCTAATAAAGACACATCACCATAAATCGCTAAGGTCGCCACATCAATCGAGCGACTGGCTAACTTGATAATCGGCTTTTCGGTTTCAAGCGGGAACGTTGTTATACGACTTACCGCCTGCTCAATATCCTGATAAGCCCGCTGCCGATCAACACCATTAGCCAGTTCTATTATCACCCGACCACTACTGGCACTCGCTACCGAACTCACATCTTTAATGCCATCAAGGGCGGCAACTTCATTTTCAATCGGCAGAATAATCGCTTGTTCTATTTCGGCCGGTGTTGCCCCTGCATAAGCCACATCAACAATAACGGTATCGGCGTCATAACTAGGAATGAATTCTTTTTTAATCGTCAGCGACATTAAAAAGCCACCAATAATCAATAGCGCCATAAACAAGTTAGGCGCTACGCCATGGCGGGCCATCCAAGCCACAGGGCCACGATGCAAATGAGGTTCTCGGTTCATTATTTCTTCCCACTCTGAGTTGAAATACGAACAGGAGTGCCCTCAGTCACCACCCCTAGATTACTATTTAATAAACGATCGCCTGGCATAAACCCGTTTTCTATCCAGGTTTTATCGCGGCTTTGATAAATAACCTTAGGGCTACGTTTAAACAATTTATTATCATTCACGACCCATACCTTGCCATCGTCTTTTAGATATTTGTTTTCAATAACAAAGGCATTTTCAATCGTATCGGCAAATAATAAAACGTCCACGTAGCTGCCAATTAATAAAGCGCTGCTATCGGGATTTTTAATAGAAATTAGAATTTTTGCTTGGCGGTCTTTAGCATCCACCTCCACTAAACTGTGCAGCACTTCTGCTTCGCGCTGATGATTTCCCGAAGTAATAACAACAGGCTTTGATCGATCTAGTATCGATAAAAACTGCTGTGGCACTTTCACTTGCAACCAAAATTCATCCATCGACACCACATCAAATAACATGCTTCCACTATTCACTTGGCTGCCATTATTAATGCTGCGACTAATAATTTGCCCCTTAAAAGGCATGCGAATATCAGTACGTTCAAGTTTCAATTTTGCCAAGGCCAAATTCACTTGAGCGGTTTTTAACCCCGCCTCTGCTGCGGCTATTTGAGGCTTTCTTAATACCAGTGCATTATTTTTCAGTTCTGTTTGTAATTGACCTTTAGCCAAATCGTACTCTTCTTTGGCTAATTGGGCCTGCCCTTTTTCTAGGTCGAGAGTCGCTTGTGCTTGAATCACCGCGGCCTGCTGTTGCTGAACCTGTAACTGATAGTCTTGCTGTTCAATGGTGGCCAGTGACTGGTCTTTGGCCAAAATAGCACCAGGAACAGCGTGCGGCTCAAGTTGTTCAATTCGTCCGGCAACTTGAGCACTGAGTTGAACTCTCTGAGCCGCAGACACTTCACCGCCGCCCTGCCATTGGGGCCGTAACGTGGTACGTTGCAGCTCAAGAGTTTCCACCAAGCGTACTTGCTTAATCTCTTCACCGCGCTTAGGCTTAGGCGCTGTTTTATAAATGACTGCAGCGATAATTAAACCGATGAGTAATATAAATAATAAAAGAAAAGCCTTTTTCAAGCCGCCGCTTCCTTCGTTATAGTTGCCATCGTTATGATTGCTATTAGATTGATCGCTATTAATGTTACTCATCTTCATCCCCACTCTCGATGACCTTGTCTGTGCTAAATCGACCATGACTCAATGATGTTAATAGCTGTATCCGATATTTTAATTGTTGGTAGTCGGCGGCAAGTACTTGTCGTTCAAGCTGCAACGTTTGTTGTTGGTTGGTTAATAACGACAAGAAGTCTCCGGCCCCATTACTGTAACGCTGAGTTAAATACTGCTGAGTTTTATTCGCTAACTGCAACTGCAATTCTAAGCTCTTGGATAATAAGAACTGTTGAGTTTCATTAATCAGCCCTTGTTCTATTTCTTGCATGGCCGTCAATATAACCTGCCGGTAGTTCGCCACGGCTTCTTCAACAACGGCTTGATTACGACGCACTTCTGCTTGTAAGTTATCGCCATCGATTAATGGCACCGCCAAACCTGCAATTAGGTTAGTCATCCAGTTATTTAAAATATCGCTGGGCGTATCAACTGCACTGATATAAGACGCAGATAACGTAAATCTAGGATAACGATTAGACTGCGCGACATTTAAACCAGCCTGTGCGGCTAAGATGTGAGCATAAGCTTGTTTAACATCAGGGCGTTGATGCAACGCATCACTAGTCACTTGAGCAATGGGATCTGTAAAACGTGGAATGTGGAAGGGCTCAGGCATCGTTTTAGCAGAGACTTGATCAACACTTACTGTACCGGTCCATAGCGCGAGTTGCTGCTTATAAATGGCCAGTGCAGTTTCGCTACGGATGATGTCGCTATTAATCGATTCTAATAGCTGTTCTTGCTGCCACATATCAGACGCATTGACCTTGCCTCTTAAGTAGCGCCCTCGAATCACCTCCAAAGCGTTTTTAATACGCGCTTGCTGCTGACCCAATAATAACAACTGCTGGCTTTCTTGAAGACTGCCATACCAAGCCAATGCAACCTGACTCACCACAGTATTGGTTTGGATATTCTTAGCGGCACGGCTGGCATTCAACTGCTGCAATGCTTGCTCGTCTAAACTGTCGATACGTCCCCAAAAATCCAGCTCATAGCTGGCACTCAACCCCAACTGCCATTGGTCTTTGGTGGTGCCATCTTGCTGTAAACCATCTTGCCACTGACGAGATTGCTGGGCCGTTAACTGAACACTTGGAGTTTTGCTACTGCCAGCTTGGTCCCAGCGGGATTGGCTTTGCTTAATGCGCGCGAGCGATGCTTGAAGGCTGTAGTTATTGGCCAGCGCTTGGTCGATCAGTCCGTTTAATTGCGGGTCTGAAAAATCACGCCACCACTTATCCACAACGTGCTTATTAGAGCCAGAATCCGACTCTGACCCTGGATCTGACTCTGACCCTGAGTCTAAACTTTCTATACCGGATATCGCGTTTGTCGTTGTAAACGCCGGGCTTAATGGAATGTCTTTCACCGCCTTTACAGCCGAAGATTGAGTACTGGCACAGGCACTCAATAAGAGTGAAAGGACTAACGTAAAAGGGACAGGCATCTTTTTATTAATAATAATCATTCTCAACTTAAATTATGCAGTGACAATAACATCCGGAATAGCAACCAAGATACTTTTTACTCTATTTTAAACAGTATTTTTTACTGTTTTACTAAAATCTGAATTTTGCTGACGCTTATTGACATTTTTATCGAGTTTTATAGAAGCATTAGATTCAAATTTAAGCATAAGTTCAGATAAAATAACGTCCAAATACGGCCATAAAAAAAGGCCATACTCATATCCAGTATAGCCTTCTCATTTTTCATTCAAGTACTGAACGAATCAATAATAATAATTCAAGCTAACCTGCACATAATCATCGCGTTTAAAGGTATGACTTATATTTTCAACGCCGTCTGACATTAAGATAAATGCATCCACGTTGACCGTAAGACCAGCCCCTACCCGCGTTGCATATTCTAACACTAGGCTTTGGGTATTAGCATGATCTAAGTCTTGGCTTATACCGGCTAGTAGTTCACTAGACGCCGCATCATTAAACGCAAGTCGACTCCCCACGAAAATATCGTTTTGACCATTGGCAATACTCGCATCTTCACGAGAATCATACTGATACTCAGCTAAAACACCCCAATCCCAAACCGTTTCGAACGGACCATAAAAGGTATATTCAAAGCCACCCGTCGCGGCGCTATAATCTGTAATACCAAAGTCTGTTTGAGTTAATGCTCCAAGATCATCAAACTGGCTTTTTACAGAATCATCATAACTGCGATAAATGGCCTCTAATTTCCACAACCAAGAATCTAGCGTTGCCTGCAAATCAAAAGCTACCTGATTGATTTGCGCATAAAAAGGGACCGCTTCCGTAAAGGTATTATTAAGGGTGAAGATAGGATCCCGGCTAGTACCGTTGAACCACGATACACCTAGATCATAGTCCTCAATGGTATGATTCCAACGCAACGCATAATCGACATGAGCATCTTCTTCTGCCGCTTGGTATTGCGCATTATTAGAGTCGATAGGTAAAGATGCCCTAAAGCGTCCTTCTTCACCCGGAAATGTACGTTCGCGGAAACCCGGTAAAATAAAACCCGTTACCGTGCCCCAGTCTCGAATGGCTGTTAACTTGATCATTGGTTGGCCTAGCTTATCTTCACCATCTGGCGCTTCTACAAAATCAGTCTGGTTAACAATATCCACCAAATGCTGCGATTCAGTAACGCCCCAATAGACCTTCGAGATACCCGCCGTTATTTCCCAATCATCACCATAGCTCATCCACGAAAGTTCGCGAATATCCATATGTGTGCGTTCTTCGTCGGCACTATCAATACGCCCATACGGTTTAAACACAATCGTATGTTCACCCTCGGCCAACGACCAAACCATTTCGGGTTCTGCGGTCAAACCGATTTGACGATCCGCTTGCTCACTGCTTGCGGTATTGAACTGGCCTTTTTCAAAGTGCTCACGCCATTCAAGCCCAACATAACCACTGATTTCAAACTCTGCCGCGTGCGCTACGTTCGCAGCCAGTAGCGCACTCATCATTAAATACTTTTTATTCATGACTCACCCATTAAAAATCCTATACACTTTTATTGAATAGATCGGCACTATTCATAATATTAACGTGCACGTTTTAAGGTCGCTTTATTAAAGTCAGAATCTTTGAGGCCGGTCTTAAACTCTAGAGTCAGAGTATTCAATTCCGTACTCTTTTTGGTTTGATGATTAACCATATCCATCTTCATCGGACGCCAGTACTTATCTAAATACAGTTTATGATCTGACAAGGTTAAGGTTTTTAATAATGATTTTTTGCGGTCATAAAAGTCGACTTTCTGTCCACGAAAGTGCTCTTTATCGACCCAGGCAACTTGGCGGGTATAGCCTGAGTTTTTATCCGTTGGAATTTGTTCAACTTTATAGCATTCGATGCCATTAACCGTTTCTTCGGCCAACAACTTGAACGAGTACTTACCAATCTCGAACGAACTCAAATCTTCATAGGCAAATTCACTGCCCATAAAAGGACCGGATTTGTTACGCGAAGAAATACGCTTAACACGTTTTAAGGCAGGTAAATACAGCCATTGATCATCAGACTTATCAACGTGAGAGAAGTTTAAAAACGCCGTTCCTTTCACATCTTTTGGTTTATCAAAAATGGTTAAGCCTTTATCACCATCATCGCTCACTTCTAACGATTGCATACGCATTTCACGAATACTTTCTTCACCCTGAGAATTACGTAACGTCATAACCACGCTAGAAGCCGAGTCACCCCAGCCAATATCACGAGACTTACGTTCTTTCGCAATGGCCAAGCCTTGCTCTTCTGGCGACAAGCCAGCAAGGTTAAGCTCTGCCTGAACATTGATACCCGACATTAATGCAACGGCCGTTGCCATTGATGCGGTTAGTTTTGTTAATGCATTCATAAGATAACTCCTACTTTTATATTTATTATCGTTTTTTTATTTAATATCGTTTTTATTTAACGCTTTTTTGAGAACAAGAACTTCATCCTGATCATCCTTATCGGTAAGCAGTAAAAAAGCCGGCAAAAATAAGAAATCAACAACCAAGGCAACAAAGATAATAATTGCTGTGGCCATTCCCATATCGGCATTCAATCTAAAGGCCGAGAAGGTTAATAACGAGAAGCCTGTGCACAATACTAAGGTCGTAATGGTCATGGCTCTGCCAACGCTTGAGAAGGCATAACGTATTGCCTGCTCTGTATTTTTTCCGTCATTACGAGCGCGTTGATATTTACTTAAGAAGTGTACGGTATCATCAACAATAATACCGAGTGTCATTGAGACAACAACCGATAATCCAAGGTTTATTTCACCCGATATTAATGCCCAAATACCAAAACCCACTGCAGCTGGGCCTATATTAGGAATTAAGCTAATCATCCCTAAGCGGAACGAACGCAAGGCAACAATCAGCAACGCCGAAATCAAGAACATCGCTAACGTCATACTGATAATCATGCTGTCCATATTGGTCTCTCCAATATGAGCAAACATCAGTCCCGAGCTCGATGCCGTGATACGAACATGGGGCGCATGCGAAGCAAACCAGGTCATCGCTCGCTCTTCTAGAGCCACATATTCTTTACTGCCCAAGTTTTCTAAGGTACTGACAATACGAGTAGATGATTTGTCGATATTGAGCTGATTAGTAAGGTCTAGGCCATACGGTAAAGACATTTCATACATCAATAAGTATTGAGCAATGAGCTCTCGCTCTTTAGGCAAACGATAAAAGTTTTCATCATCACCATTCATGCTTTTATTCAGGCGTTTTATAGTATCGGAGATTGTATCCACATGATCTGTTTCTGGCTGATCACGCAACCAATCACTAAAGTCAGATATGACTTGTACAAACTCTGGGTTATTAATACCTTCTGCTTCGCCACTGTATAAAGCCCAGTTAATAATGGTCATGCCTGAAATGGTTTCCTCTTGCTTATCAACCGACTGACGAAAATCTGTTGAGGGCGCAAAGTACTTAGTCGACTCATCATTAATTTTGTTGAGCGGCACTAAGCAGGCAAAAAACAGCATCACACCGGCACTGACTGGTAATATGGCTTTGTTATGTTTAATTACCCAATCGGCTAATTTTTCCATGCCGTCTTTATTCTCAGAGGCAGGCTTAACTTTCATCGGAATAACCACCAGTAAGGCGGGTAATAACGTCACTGATAATAAGAAGGCCACCATCACCCCAATGGCACTCAACTCACCAAAATCTGAGAGCACTGGCGATTTGGAAAACATTAAGGTTAAAAAACCAATCGCAGTGGTCGCGCTGGTAATAAAGACCGGCATAAGATTTAAATCCATCGCAAAGGCAACCGCTTCTTCACGCGACTTACCTTCGCGCATTGCAAATTGCGCTGACGCCACTAGGTGCACACAGTCGGCTACGGCTAATGTCATTACCACAATCGGTACATTAATAGTGCCTGTCGATAAGAAATAGCTAAGCCAACCACCAGCGCCCATCGTCGCGGTAATGCTAAAAAAGATAACGACTAGGGTCATTAACATGCCAGTGATACTGCGCAATAGAGCCGTGAGCATTAAGATAATCAGCAAAAACATACTCGGCACTAGCGTGAGCATGTCTTTTTGACCTTCCGTCGCAAAGCTGTAATTTAATAAAATTACACCGGTATGATAAAACTCTGCATTAGGATATCGCTCGGCATAGCGATCTGTCATGGCCTTCACATATTCTGTGACTTCAATAATTTCTGAGGTTCGGTTTTCTTTATCGGGTAGTTGAATCGTGATATTCACGACTGCCGCTTTACCATCTGGCGATACTAAACGATTCACTAAGGCGGGCTCGGTGGTCGAAACGTCTTTGGTTAACTGAATGGACTCAGCATTAATCGTGTCGACCTCTAAAATTAAATCTTCTACAATCAGGTCATCATCTTCTGCACGAGTATGCTGATAGTTAGTAAGAGAATTGACTCGGTTCGAAAACGGCGTTTGCCATGCTTCATCGGTTAATTCTTTTATCAAAGTCATCATAGGCTCAGTAAAAACCGTGCCTTCTTTTGGCACAATAATTAGCGCAGCGTTGTCATTATTATTAAACAAGCGCTGCATTTCTTCATGAGCGACTAGCTGAGGAAAGTCTTTATCGAAAAAGACTTTATAATCGGCGCGAAAGTATAAGTTTTTACCGCCATAAGAGACCGCAGCGACAATGGCTACGACCATCAATATAATAATCCAGGGATGGCGAATAATACTATTAAGCCAAGCCTGTCTAAGTCCTTTTTTTGCTATGGGCTGATCCATGTTGAATCCTTAAAGTTATTATTTTTATTGTTTATAAGTTTTACATCTTTCATTTAAGTACTACGGTTACTACCGCTGCGGTTTTTCTCTTTTTTAAATGTATTTTCAATGTGCTTTTTAGAAGCTGCTAGAGGTCGTCTTAGATCTAATCTAATAACAAAAGCTGCGCGACTTCTTTGGCAAAAATCTCTTTTTCTACTCGCTGCCAGGTTTTCTGGTAATTCCAATCTTTTGATAACGGCTTCCAGTTCATACCGTCCATCAAAATACTGATGTTTTGCAGCACGAGCGTATTGGAATTCAAGCGATTCACCAATTGAGATTCTGGCGCAGTCATCACAAGCATATTAGTACCAAACGACATCGCCCAATTAGAGAAATACAGCGTTTCAATCGATAGATGAGAAGGCAGCTCTAAATCACCATTGGTAATCGCGCTACGAAACATCTGGTCGCTAAATTTGTTAATCGTATCTTCATGAGAATCTAAAATTGCCAATTTTTCAGGCAAAACTTTCTCGCGCATTCCCGGTGCTTTACTGCTCAATACCGCCATAAATAAGGTAGGCTCAAGACGCGCATACAACTGATAGGCATAGTGAATGGCAACGGCTTTTTCTCGTAAGCTGCCATCAAACACAATAGCGCGATAAAACAGCTCCATAATCGACCCCACCGCACGAATGCTTAAGCTTAATAAGCAGTCTTCTTTGCTCGTGAAATGATTATAAATAGTGCCCTTTGAATATTTCGATTTAGCCGTTAGTTTCTCTAGACTCAGTGCGGCAAAGCCTTCTTCATTAATAATAGAGATCGCCAAATCAAGCAGCTCTTGTTCGCGGTCGGCTTTTTTCTGCTCGCTTTTAGATAAGCTCATTCACTTTGGCCCTACTTCAATGCTCAATTTTCTATTCACTCTACTGCTCAGCTTTCTCTAAAATCACAAATTATGACGATTCGTCAAATTTGACGAATCGTCATAATGCAGCTTTTCGAAGGATTTAGCAAATACGTTTTAGAAGTAATTTAAGGTGAGCAGTGGATTGATATCCGATAAAAGAAAAAAGCCTGAGCCCTCACCGTTCAATGTACCCATAGAGAGTGCATTGAACGGTAAGAAGTCAGGCTTTATGTGACAGGCTTAAGAGAAGTACAACCTACCAGTGAATACCTCTCATAACGGCTGCGAATGCGACTTGCTCAGAAGAAACCTTCTGCTTTTTAGCAGGCTCACCTTCAACTTTGGGTGGTGAGTCTGGGAACATACGATACCCAGTGTTCATTACGATCTCGCCCACTTTAGGAACAACCGCGTGCAATACCTGTGCAAACGTTCCAAGACGAGTAGCAATACGCTTAGGTCGCTTAATAATTGCGGTTGCTACCAAGTCTGCGGCTTCTTCCGGAGATAGTGTCGGTACAGAATCGTAGATCTTAGTCGGTGCAATCATGGGTGTTTTCACTAACGGCATATTAATGGTCGTGAACTTAACGTTCTGATCTGACCACTCAGCAGCCGCACATCGGCTGAATGAATCCAGTGCCGATTTAGACGCAACATAAGCCGAGAAACGCGGTGCGTTAGTCAGTACGCCAATCGATGAAATATTAATAACATGCCCACTTTTGCGCTCTAGCATTGAAGGCGTGAAGCCCATAATCAAACGCACAGAACCAAAATAGTTCAACTGCATCGTACGCTCAAAATCATGGAAGCGATCAAACGATAGCGACAATGAACGACGAATAGAACGACCGGCGTTATTCACCAGTACATCGACATGGCCATGGTCAGCCAATACCGCTTTAACAAAGCGATCACAGTCATCCATGTCAGAGAAATCACACTGATAAGCGTGAACATTGCCACCTTTAGCTCTCAAAGACTCGGCTACTTCATCCAGCGTCTCTTGAGTACGAGCGCCGATCACCAAAATAGCACCTGCTTCTGCTAGCTTCTCTGCCGTTGCCAAACCAATACCCGAAGTGGCGCCGGTAATAACACAGACCTTGCCTTTAACCGTACCTTTAAGCGTATGGTCTTTGAACAAATCAGGATCTAAATGACGCTCCCAATAATCCCAAATCGCTGGCGCATAGCTTTCAAGGCGAGGCACTTCGATACCTGTTCCCTTTAGCACGCGCTCAGTTTCACGAGAATCAAAGCGTGTTGGATAGTTGATGAAAGACATCACTGAGCGTGGAATACCCATGTCATCCAAAATAGCACTCACCAAGCGTTTCACCGGTGGTAGATTTTTCAGGCTCTGACGAATAAACGGCGGGATAAATCCGAACATGCGAGAATCAATGCGCATGCCCATCTTAGGCGCATGGCCCGCTTCGCTGTAAATATTTAAAACTTCACCGACTTTATAAGGATCAGAATCGACAAGGTGGAAACACTTACCGTCTTCGCCATCAGCGTGTGCAATGTGATCCATCGCATTAACAATATAGTCCACAGGAACAATATTTAAACGGCCGCCTTCAATACCAATCGTTGGAAACCACTGTGGCAATGAACGACGAATTTTCTGAATCATTTTGAAGAAATAATATGGACCATCAATCTTGTCCATCACGCCTGTTTCAGAATGACCAATCACCATACCAGGGCGGTAAATACGATAAGCTATTTTACACTCTTCACGAACGACTTTTTCAGATTCATGTTTGGTCATCAGGTACGGATGATCTAGCTTGCCCGCTTCCTCAAACATATCTTCACGGAAAATACCCTTAAACAAACCGGCTGCTGCAATCGATGAAACATGGTGGAAGTGTTTCGCGCCCATAATATCGGCGGTATTTATTGCCTGTCTCTTATACACATCTCCGAGCCCACGAGACTCCTGAGCATCTCG
>OJHM01000523.1_pt1 | contig 11561 bp, 10 predicted proteins | sample 1595241 | NCBI WGS metagenome assembly OJHM01 (sample SAMN05416781, study PRJEB24817) | seawater metagenome | isolation source: Sea water | place: Canada:Atlantic | collected 2013-11
CCTGGTCGATCCAGCGGGCCAGTTGCGGCAGGTCGCCTTCGTCGATGCCGAAGCGTTCACGCACCGCGGGCACATCCAGCAGATCGAGAATATCGGTGGCGGTGAAGCGCCACTGGGGCAGGTGCAGCAGGGATTCCACTGCCTGGGCCAGGGGGGAGGCGGCACCGGCACTGCGGTCACTGAGGGTGTAGGGCAGATAGCGCGGGTCGTCCCGTTCCAGCCGACCGAACACGGCATCGATGTGCGGCGCATAGGCTTCGATGTCCGGCACCATCACGATTACATCGCGGGGCTGCAGGCTCGGGTCGTTGCTGAAACGGTCCAGCAGTTCATCCTGGAGAATTTCCACTTCCCGCTGGGCGCTGTGGCCGATGCGGAAATGCAGAGAGCTGTCCACTTCCAGGGGCGGTCGCTGGTCCGGCGACGGCAAGGGTTCCAGATCGAGAATGTCCTGCTGCAATTGTTGCAGCAGACTTTGCCCGTGGATGGGCTCAAACAGATCGATCTGGTTCTGGAAAGCGCTGCGATAACTGTCCGGATCGTCGTGGTCGTAGAGCAGGCCAATAAAGTCCCGGCCCTGTTTGCCCCAGGCGGCCAGCAGTGGATTAACGCGGTTTTCCGGCAGGGCGGTTAGGTGGCGTTTGCGGTTGTCCAGCTGGCGGCGCAGCAGTTGTTTGTCTTCGACGATATCCGCCCAGTAATGCTGGCAGGGGTTTTGTACCAGCATCAAGATTTGGCAGTGCTGGCTGAGCGCGGCTAGCGCTTCCAGAGCCTGCTGGGGCAGAGCGCTGATACCAAAAATGATCAGCCGGCGTGGCAGGCCCGGCGGCGGTGTGCCTTGTTGGGGCGCGAGCGCGGCCATGAAATCACGGTGGATGGCGCTGCGGCTGAGGCCTTGTTTGCTGGCGTCCATGTCTGCCAGCAGGGCGCGCCATAGATGTGCCTGCCATAACTGGCTGGTGGGGAAATCATCAAAGGCTTCGCGATCCTGAGCCTTGCGCAGGCGGTCGTTACCGCTTTCCCAATCCGCCAGCCAGTCTGCCCGGTACATTTGGTAGGCATCGAACAAATCCGCCAATCGCTCGGCCAGCTGGTGACGTTTTCGGCCATCCACATCGTCGGCCAGAAAGTGCCGCAGGGGACCGAAGTGCTCGTTATTGAGCAAGGCTGGCAGCAGCCGGTACAGCCGCCATAGCAAGCGGGATTTATCGAACGGTGACGTGCGCGGGACCTGGTCTTCGCCGAGCACGGTGCGGTAGGCGCCCCACAGGAACCGGGCCGGCATCTGAAACTGGAAGCCGGCGCTGATCCCCAACGCATCCGCCAGTTGTAGTTTCAGCCACTGGGCCATGCCGTTGGACTGCACCAGAAAGGTTTCCGTTTCCAGTGGTGGCAGTGGCTGTTGCTGTAGCCAGTCCGCCACCAGCTCGGTAAGGGTTTCCAGACGGTTGCCGTGCAGCACCATCAGCCCGTTTTGCATGTGCCATCCTTGCCAGATTTGTGTGTATGCGAAAGGAGTTAGATTAAGGGAGAGTGCCTCTTGGTGCTACAAAGAGGGATTCCTTACGCGAGAAAACACCAGAATAATCTAATGATGAGACAATGAGTGTTGCACCCTTTCCATGGTTTTGTGGTTGCTCAAATAAAAACGCCCCGCGATGGCGGGGCGTTTTTATTACGTCGGGTTGTTTCTATTCGGCTTCCATCTCGGCCAGTTCGTCTTCAAAGAAGAACTTGTCTTCCCCGAACGCGGGCTCCAGGTGGTTCAGCCAAGTGGCTTCTTCGTTGTATTTGGCAAAGAAGGGGCGCTGAACCCAGTCGTGGTTGCGGCCTTGAATGAAACGCAGTGCGAAAACTTTCTCACCCTGAATTTCGGTAACGCCCTGGATTTCCACTTTGCCGGGGTGGCTGGACATGCTCGGCCCCCGTGCGGTGCGGGCAATACCGGATACTTGTTTCATGGCATCGCGGTAGATTTCCCAGGCTTTGGCCAGCGGTACTTCAAAGTAATGGCGAGCGCCGGTGTCGCGCTCCACAAACATGTAATAGGGAATGATGCCCAGCTCGACCTGGGTCTGCCACAGGCGGGCCCAGTCGTCGGCGTTGTCGTTGATGTGGGCTAGCAGCGGGCCCTGGGCGCGAATTACCGCGCCGGTGGCTCGGACCCGTTTCACCGCTTCGCGGGCGATGTCGGTTTCGAGCTCTTGCCAGTGATTGTAGTGGGCCATCAGCGCCAGGTGCTTGCCGCTGGCAATCACTTCTTCGAACAGGTCGAGCAGGTCTTTGGCGTCAGCATCGGAGACCACACGTTGTGGCCAGAAGGTGAGCGCCTTGGAGCCGATGCGGATAGTGCGGATTTGTTCCAGTTCCAGCAGCGGTTCGATATGGGCGCGCAGGTTCTTGGTCTTCATTACCAGCGGGTCACCGCCGGTGATCAGCACATCGGAAATTTCCGGGTGGGCCTGAATGTACTTCTTCAGCTGCCCGGCTTCCTTGGTGGCGATCTTCAGGTCGTTGTCACCGATGAACTGCGCCCAGCGGAAACAGAAGGTGCAGTAGCTGTGGCAGACCTGCCCCTGGCTGGGGAAAAACAGTACGGTTTCGTTGTACTTGTGCTGCACGCCATCGATTTTTTCGCCGTCAACTTCCGGCATGTTGTGTTCCATCTGCCCGGCGGGATGCGGGTTCAGCGCGTCACGGACGTCGGCGATGGCGGTCTTGATTTCAGCCTTGTCGCCGCCGCGCATGGCCTCGGCCACCTTGTCGAAGTGTTCCGGGGCCAGCATGCCTCGCTGGGGAAAGGTGAGCTGGTAGATGGGGTCATTGGGGACGTTGTCCCAGTTGATCAATTCGTTGATCACGTATTCGTTGACCCGAAACGGCAGCACGTTGGCGACCACGTCCATGGCAAAGCGGGTTTCGTCATCCAGGCGCTTGAGCGGCTCGATTTTGTCGAGCTGGCGTGCGGTGTAGACCTTGAAGCGACGGGGTTCGTCGAAGTCGGGGTCGAACGAGTTGATCTGCGTGTCGGCGCTATCGAGAGTCGTCTCGCGGGTGTCCTGGTGCAGCGGAATAACCGTATTGGTTTCGGGCATGGTATTGCTCCTCATCATGCGCCGGCATGACGAAAACGCCGTCAACACCGGTACACTGGTTGCCTAAACCAGCGGAATTAATCGTGACTACTACTGACGGCCAGCGGCGGCTGGCGCTGAGTGGGGCTCATTTGGCCCGTTAACGTGCGTCGGCGTGGCGACGCAGAGGACTTGGGACGGATCGCCTCCCAGCATAATCGGGGAGGGGGTGGCCATTTCTGTACGCGGTGTGACTGGTGTCAGCCGGCCAGTGTCCCAAAAGAGGGCGTATTCTAGGGAAGCCACGGGCAAAGCGCAAAGCCGGGCGGCGGGCGGGTATCGCCGGTTATGTTATCGTGGGTCGGATACCCGTTTCAGGGACGGAGCTTAATGCCTTTGGACGTCATGCACTGGACTGCCAAAATTGATGCAATATTGCTGATACTGGACCCGTACTGGCCCTATGTGGCGGCGTTTATCAGTATTAGCCTGGCGGTGACCGTGACGGTGCACGTTGCCCAGAACAAGCGCGATGCCCGCGCCGCTGCGGCCTGGACCGGGCTGGTCTGGCTGGTGCCGCTGCTGGGCGCAGTGCTGTATTACATGCTGGGGGTGAACCGTATCCGCCGGCGGGCCCGTCAGCTCACTGGCGGGTTGATCGACAGCAACGATGGCTGGCGCATTGCTGCAGAGCCAGAACCTGACCTTAAACACCTGAAAGTCCTCAGCCGCCTGGTGGGGCGCCTGACCCACCTGCCACTCACCGACGGCAACCGCATTACTCTGCTGGACGCCCCCGGTGCATATCAGGACATGCTCGCGGCGATCGACAGCGCCACGGAAAGCGTCTATCTGGCCACCTACATTTTCGGCAACGATGCCGCCGGCAAGCCGCTGGCCGATGCGCTGGCGGCAGCGGTGGCGCGGGGGGTCAAGGTGCGGGTGCTACTGGATGGAGTGGGTGCCCTGTATTCCCTGCCTTCGGTGGTCTGGCGGTTACGCCGTGGCAAGGTGCCGGTGGAGCGTTTTTTGTATTCCCTGGCGCCGTGGCGGATGCCGTATCTGAACCTGCGCAATCACCGTAAATTCATGGTGGTGGACCGCCGTTATGGATTCACCGGCGGTATGAATATTCGCGCCGGTTATATTCAGCAGCCACCGAAAATCACCGATTTGCATGCCCGTATCGAGGGCCAGGTGGTGGGACAGCTGCTGCGCAGTTTTGCGGCGGATTGGTATTTCACCAGTGGGGAGCTGTTGGATACCAGTTACCGCGGCCCGGCCTGGTTGGGGAATGTGCAATCCCGGGGCATCAGCGCCGGGCCCGATGCGGATTTCGACAAGCGCCGTATGACGCTGCTGGCCGCCATCGGCAGCGCCGAATCCCGTATTCGTATCGTCACCCCGTACTTCGTGCCCGACCTGACCTTGCTGGCCACGCTGCAACTGGCGCTACTGAAAGGGGTCCGGGTGCAGATCGTGATTCCGCGCAAGAACAACCTGCGGCTGGTGCACTGGGCCAGCCTGCATGCCTTGCGCTGGCTGGTGGCCGAAGGGGCCGAGCTGTACCTATCACCGCCGCCTTTCGATCACAGCAAGGTCATGACGGTGGACCAGCACTGGGTCATGCTGGGCTCGGGCAACTGGGATGCGCGCAGTTTGCGGCTGAATTTCGAGTTTGATCTGGAGTGCTATGGGGAGGCGCTGGCGGAGCAGATTGATGCGGCGCTGGATGAGCGGCTTGTCCTGTCTCAGCGCCTGGATCAGGCCGGATTCCGGCAGATGGCCCCTTGGCGGCGGGTGCGTAATGCGTTGGCGCACATGATGGAGCCTTACCTCTAGAGGCAAGTCGATGTGGGCGGTTATGGCAAAATGCCATTATTTATGTGGTCTTGATCACGATCTCCCGGTTTCAAGGAATACATCGCTGGCACAGTTGGTTATAAAGTGGCCGCTTAAACAGAGTGTTTAATACGGTAGTACAACATATGCAGCGCAACATCGAGGACGTTGCGCGCAACACTGTCAGGACGATTATGATAAAAAATCTGACAACGCTACTGGCGCTATTGCTGGCGCTGGCGGCTATGCCAGCTCTGGCCAGCGACGGAGAGTGGGTGTTGGTGACCGACCGGGACGGCATCCAGGTATTCCGTCAGGATGACGGTGACTCACGCCTGAAAACCTTCCGGGGCGTGGCTGACCTGCGGGTGACTGATTTCAATGCCATCGGCGCCTTGCTGGATGATTACGATGCGGTGGCGTCGTTTATGCACATGGTGTCGGAAATCCGTGACCTGAAACGCAACTCCCCCTATCAACGCGACGTGTACATAACGACCCGCCTGCCATGGCCGGTGAAAGACCGTGACGCTCCCCTGCGGGTGACCTTTTATCAGGAGCCGGACACGCTGGACCTGGTGATGCCTTTTGCCTTGAACGAAACAGGTTATCCAGAGCAGGCACACTATGTGCGCATGCCGCAGATGGAGGGGTATTACCGGTTTTCCCCGGGCGAACCGGGCAAGGTGCAGGTGACCATCGAAGTGGTGCTGGACCCGGGAGGGGCGTTGCCGGCCTGGCTGGCCAACATCATTCTCCGGGATATACCGTATTTTTCCCTGCGGCGTTTGCAGCGGGTAATCAATCAGCCCCGTTTCCAGGGCATCGCGCACGGTTACTACCAGACGCCGGGCGCCTGGCAGCAATCCGGGGATGTTCGCGAGGTGGCGGATGCCACCCGCGAAACCCAGGTTAACGCTTCAGCGGTGAGCCCGGCCCCATCAGCGCCCAGATAATCAGGCCGATCAGCGGCACAATCAGCACCAATAGCACCCACAGCACCTTGGCGCCGGTCTCGGCGGACGATTGAATAATCATTACGATGGCGTAGATCGCCACGGCCAGTTGTAACAGTCCCAGTAATTTCATCGAAATTCCCTTTTTATCCGACGTGAGCCCTTAATCTAGATCACTTGCGGGAAAGGGTAAATCACTGCGGTGTAAAACCCGATCAACTTTCCTGGTTGCGGGCACGGTGAGCCCCGGCCTGCATCAGTAAGCCATAGAGCAGGGCTACCACCGCCAGCCCGGTTCCCAGCAGCACGACCCCGTTCCAACCCTGCAGATCGTAGGCGGCGGCGGAGGCCAGTGAACCGGAGGCGCCACCCAGGAAGTACAGGAACATGTAGCCGGAATTGAGGCGGTTACGGGCACTTTCATCCAGGGAGAAGACCAGGTTCATATTGGTAATGTGAACCGACTGTAGCGCCAGATCCAGCAACACAATCCCCGCCAGCAGGGCGATGAGCGATGTGCCGCCCAGCCCCAGCAATCCCCACGACAGCAACAGAATCAGGATGCCGGCGATAGTCAGCCGTTGGCCGTGGCCACGGTCGGCCAGTACCCCGGCATGGCGGGCAGACAGGGCGCCTGCCGCACCGGCCAGGCCGAACAGGCCGATGGTGGCATCGTTGAACGCCCACGGTTCGGCGGACAGCAGGAAGGCCAGCGAGGTCCACAGCACGCTGAACATGGCAAAGCCCAGAAAACCGAGCACGGAACGCTGGCGGTACACTTTATGCCGCACAAACAGTCCGACGATGGAAGTGATCAGTTGGCCGTAATGGAGCGAGGCAGGCTGGTGGTAGCGCGGTAGCAAGCGCCACAGAGCCAGGGTGTTAAGCAGCATCAACGCAGCGGCCACCCAGTAGACGGTGTGCCAATCACCCAGAGAGGACAGCGCGCCCGCCACGGTGCGTGCCAGCAGAATGCCCAGCAACAGGCCGCTCATTACTGTGCCAACGACTTTGCCGCGGGTTTCCAGGGGGGCCAGGGTGGCGGCAAACGGCACCAGCACCTGTGCTACCACGGAAAACGCCCCGGTCATGGCGGTGCCGGCCAGCAGCATCGGTAGGGAGCGGGCGCTGGCGCTGATCAGCAGCCCGACCATGGCCAGCAACATCATGATCACAATCAATCGCCGTCGTTCGACCAGGTCGCCCAGCGGTACCAGCAGAATCAGCCCCACTGCGTAGCTGGCCTGGGCCGTGGTGACAATGATGCCGGCTTTGGCGTAGCTCAGGCTGAGCTGGTCCGCGATGGTGTGCAGCAAAGGCTGCGCGTAATAATTGCTGGCCACCACCAACCCGGTGGTGGTCGCCATCAGCAACACCAGCAGTGGGCTAAGAGGGGAAGAGGAGGGCGTGTCGTGGGTCATGCTGAATCCTGGTATCGATGCACGGCGACAGTGTCTGGCAAAGAGTGGGCGTGAGCCAGAGCAAAGAGCTGATTGGATTGATACAAAAAAACGATGCAGGCAAAAAAGGAAAGATGGTGCCCCGGAGACGATTCGAACGTCCGACCTAGCGCTTAGGAGGGGGTTATAAGGTTGTTTCAGGTAGTCTATAATGTCCCATGTTAATCGCACAATTTGCCTTTATTTATAGGGTTTAAAGCGTTTTCTGTCTGAGGCGTCGATAGGTCCTGAAAAATGCAAATTGTGGGGATTGTGGGGATATTTGTGGGGATTTGAGCCATGCCCAAACACGACGCCAAGCACGCCAGCACGATCACCAAGCAGGGTGATATAGCCCGATTGAAGCCAGCCGATACCCGATACCGGGTGAAGGTTGAGAACGAAACGGAAGACGGCAAAAAACTGGGTGGCCTTTGTCTGCAGGTCAGTCCCGGTGGCCAGCGAGCGTATTACTACCGCTACCGATTCCAGGGCAAGCACATGGAGTGCCGTCTGGGCGGTGCCTCCCCTCAATTCCGGCTCAAGGATGCCCAGGCCCTGCACGCCGAGTTGTGGCATGTGGCCGACAAGGGCCGCGACCCCGGCTTGTACTTGAAGCTGCAGGAGCTGGCGGCACAGAAAGCCGAATCAGAGACCTGTCAGCATCTGTTCGAGGAATGGATAGAGCACTACGCCGCCACGGAATCTCCCAAGACGAAACGCAAGCCGTCACCGAGCGTAGTGGCCAAGCATTCCCGCCGCTGGGATCTCTACTGCGGCAAGCTGAAAGCCTTCCCTTTCCGTGATATTGAGCGTGTCCAGATTGTGAACCTGGTGGACGAGATCGCCAAGAAAGGCGACCGGGGTAACGGGGCGGCAGTGGAGGCCCGTCACGTCCTGAGCCTCATTCGCCAGATGTTTCACTACGCGGTGAATAAGGGGTACATGCAGGGCAGTCCCGCCGCCACCATCGAGTCGGGCGATACCGGGGCAAGTCAGGGTCAGATCAGAGAGCGCTGTTTGAAAACCCACGAGCTTCGCCGTCTGTGGGCCGCTCTGGATGCTGGTGTGGCCGGCCGTGAGGGGTTGCCGTCTTCTGCGGCCCTGTCCCTGCCAGTGGCGTCTGTGATCAAGATGCTGATTCTCACGGGGCAGCGGGTGAGCGAAGTGGCCCAGATGCAGTGGCGTGAGCTGGATCTCAATGATGGGGTTTGGACGGTGCCTGGCGGGCGTTCAAAGAATCGCCGCGCGCATATCGTGCACCTGTCACCGTTGGCCGTTGATGTGATCGTGGCCATGAAACGCTACTCACAGGGCAGTGAGTACGTTTTCGAGTCCAGCGTGAAGGCCGGCCACCCTATCCGGTCGGACGTGGTAGGAAAGGCCATGGCGCGGCTGCAGGGCGTTCCGGCAACGAAGAATGGCAAGCCGAACGAACAGGCGCCGCTGTATGGCATGGAACACTTCACCCCGCACGATTTGCGGCGAAGTGCCGCCACGGCTTGGGCGTCTGATTTGAACGTGTTCCCTCATATCGTGGAGCACATGCTGAATCACACCCTGCCGCGCCTGCAGCGTACTTATCAGCGCGGTGAGTATCTGGCGGAGCGTCGAGAGGCATTCAACGCATGGGGCGAGCGAGTGGCCGCACTGATCGCCCGTGACCCGGGTAGTAATGTAACGCCAATCACCGAGAAGGGAGCGGGGCAATGACTGATCCTGATGCCATTAAGGCTGCTCGCCGGCAACTTTCCAGACTGCCGGCAGATCACCCCGAAGTTAAACATGCCCATGAAATGCTGGATCGAGCCACTACGGAGCTTGCCCAGGGCGATATCCGGTTTGCCTGCGAACTGATATTCAAAGCGGGAATGAGCGCTGCGATAGCCACTGTTTCACCTATTGTCGAGGAGCTTGACTCGCTACGATCAGACCGGAGCCAGGAAGCGCTCACTCGCGCTCAGAGTCAATATGCAAAACTTCGCTTTCATTTGATGCTTGAGGGTAATCGACTTAGATCCGAAGGTGTTTCGTTTAACGACGCTGCCGATTTGCTTTTTAGTAAACAGCGCGCCATAGCTGAGCGCGAAGGAATTGAATACCAACCTGAAAAGCCTCTCACAGCCCGAACAATAAAGACCATTAAAGACTGGCTCAAGAGCGTATATCCGGAAGCAGAGCGCCCCAAGCGCGGGCGTCCTAAAAAGAAATAATTAGCTGCCCCGGCGGTGGATTATTTTTCTACAGAATCCCAATAAGCACCATTGGTCTCAAGCGAATAAGCAACGCCGGAGACCAAAATGGTAAACGCCCCCGAAACCGAAAATAGAATTGTCCGAGCCAAGGAGGCCATGCGCATTACAGGCATGAGCCGGGCTCACCTTTACCGGGCTGCTGCCGAGCCTGGATTCCCACCAAAGTACCGCCTCAGTGCCCGCTGTGTCGGCTGGATGCACTCTGACCTGATCGCCTGGCTGGAAAGCCGCAAGGAAGCGCCCCAGAAATGAAAAACCCCGGAACCGTTGGGGCGGTGTCCGGGGCTGGGATGGTGCACGACTGGACACATTTTAACCATCCTCAGCACGCGACGCCAGCCGAGCGCCTGCTTTCCCGCATTGATGCCCGCCATGCTGGCAAAGGTCGCTGGATGGCTTGCTGCCCTGCCCATGATGATCGTAGCCCCTCGCTTTCCATTCACGAGTGCGAAGATGGCCGGGTGCTGGTGCACTGCTTTTCCGGTTGTCCTGCTGATGATGTGGTGGCTGCCGTTGGCCTTTCCCTGGCCGATCTTTTCCCGCGCCGCCTCGATAGCTCCTCCCGCCGTCATGGCCTGCCTGAGTGGAAGCGCCGCCAACTGCTGGACGTTGCCAGTTTCGAGCGCCTGGTGCTCGCGGTTGCCGATGCCGACCGCCGCGCCGGTTTCCCCCTTTCCGGTGATGACGCCGCCCGTGTTGCCCTGGCGCAAGAGCGCTTGCGGAAAGTCGAGGGGGTGCTTCTCCATGGGTGACAAGCTGAAAGAGCTGCAGGGACTGGATCGCCAGCTGGCGGAGGTTGATTCAATGCCAGAAGGGCCCCGCCCGATTGATCTTGAGTCTGGAAGTGCTGCCAAGCTGCTGGAGAAGGAGCCGCCGCCGCCCGAGTACCTGGTGGAAGGCTTTATGCCTGCGAACCGTGTTGGGCAGATCAATGCCCCGGGAGGGACAGGAAAGAGTATGGCTGTGCTGCAGCTTGGTGTGTCACTCGCTACTGGCTTTCCTTTTCTGGGGATGGCGGTGCCTTTCATTCGACCCGTTGTGATTCTGAATGCAGAGGATACTTCCGAAGACCTGTCACGCCGCCTGCATGCAATCGCTCGCGCCTATGGCCTGGCTCCATGGCGAGAGGAAACCGCACGGCTTCACGCGAATTTATACGCGGTGAGTGTGGTGGGAGAGGATAACCGGCTGACAGAAATCCGGGATGGCAATGTGGTTGTTAACCCCCGTGGGGTGCAGCGTGTTGTGGATGCGATTGCTCATCTGCAATCGCCTGTGGTTGTGGTCGACCCCCTGAGCCGCTGGCGTGCCGGTGATGAAAACATGTCGGAGCCCGCTACCCGAATCGTTGAGGCCTTGGAAATTATCCGGCAGGCAAGTGCTGGATCTGTTGTCCTGGTGCACCACGCGAGAAAGGGCGCAGATGGTTCCTCCGCCGATGGGGTGCGGGGTGCCTCTGCCCTGGTCGATGCCTGCCGTTGGGTGGCAACTATGGCCAGCCCTGATGCAGAGGCCTCCCGGCGCTATGGGCTCGATGACGATGCCTGCAGGGAGCTTGTGCGCCTGCGAGTCGTTAAGAGTAATCACCGCGTAGACAGTCCGGAGTTATGGCTGCGTCGCGGAGAGGGTGGTGTGTTGCACGCTACCGCCCCACCAACCCCAGCCCCAAACGCTACCGCAGCCCAGCGCGGCGAGGATCGTTACCAGACGACCCTTCCGAAATTGAAATCTTTCATCCAAACCAAGGCGCGGGAAGGGCGACCGATGACCGCGAGAAAGTTGCGCGAGTATGCCGGCATGGAAGGCCTGTTTCAGATGGGCGACCGCTCATTGAGAGGGGTGCTTTCACGGGCGATTGAGGAAGGCGAGATACGCCAAAGCGGAACCGGGGAGCTGTCTGCATGAAGGCTGTTAACCGCAATCAGGTGGGGTGCTGGGGTGATTATCAAATGACCCCACCCCATGACCCTGTCTCTTATACACATCTGACGCTGC
>OJHM01000530.1_pt1 | contig 11493 bp, 12 predicted proteins | sample 1595241 | NCBI WGS metagenome assembly OJHM01 (sample SAMN05416781, study PRJEB24817) | seawater metagenome | isolation source: Sea water | place: Canada:Atlantic | collected 2013-11
GTCTGCTCGAATACTCCGTGGTTTTCACCGACCGTTCCCTGAACCATATGTCACAGCGCTTCCAGCAGGTGATGCGGGATATCTCATCGACCCTGAAGCAGGTCTATAACGCGCATTCCGTGGCGGTGGTGCCCGGTGGCGGCAGCTTCGGCATGGAAGCGGTGGCGCGTCAGTTCGCCACCGACCAGTCCTGCCTGGTGATTCGCAATGGCTTCTTCAGCTTCCGCTGGAGCCAGATTTTCGAGATGGGCAAGATCCCGTCCAAGGAAACCGTCCTCAAGGCTTCCCCGGTTAACGACCAACCCCAGGCTGCGTTCGCCCCGGCGCCCATTGAAGACGTGGTCGCCACCATCAAGGCTGAAAAGCCGGCCATGGTGTTCGCCCCTCACGTGGAAACGGCTTCCGGCATCATCCTCCCCGATGGCTACATCAAGCAGGTGGCCGATGCGGTGCACAGTGTGGGCGGCCTGTTCGTGCTCGACTGCATTGCTTCCGGCACCATCTGGGTGGATATGCAGGCTTGTGGTGTCGACGTGCTGATCAGCGCACCACAAAAAGGGTGGAGCAGCTCGCCGTGCAGCGCCTTGGTCATGCTCAGTGAAGCGGCGGACAAGCGTCTGCACGAAACCACTAGCAGCAGCTTCGCCTGCGACCTGCGTAAATGGCGCGACATCATGATCGCCTATGAAAACGGTGGCCACGCCTACCACGCCACCCTGCCCACCGATGCACTCACCGGTTTCCGCGACACCATGATGGAAACCGTGGAACGCGGTCTGGAAGCCGTGAAAGCCGGACAGTGGCAGCTGGGCAAGGCGGTCCGCGCACTGATGGCCGAGCACGGCTTCGCCAGCGTGGCCGCACCGGGCTTTGAAGCCCCGGGCGTGGTGGTGTCCTACACCGGCGACGATGGCATCAAGAGCGGTGCGGCGTTTATCGCGCAGGGCCTGCAGACGGCCGGTGGTGTACCGCTCATGTGCGACGAGCCAGCGGACTTTAAAACCTTCCGCGTGGGCCTGTTCGGCCTGGACAAGCTCGGTGATGTGGATGCGGCGGTTGCCCGTCTCAAAACCGCGCTGGATCAGTTGTCGTAAATCGCTCTATTGGTATTGCGCCCCAACGTACTGTCGTTGGGGCTGTTTCCCGGTTTCTTCTCTCCGTTTCTCCCCGAGTAGTGCACTGAATCTTTTCTAGGTATTCCCGTTGTGCTCGTGCAATATGTGATTCTTGTCACAAAAAGCCTTGCGCTTGCACAGATGAATAATCAGTGGCCTCAAGTGTTGCCGGGCAATAATGGTGTAACCATCCTAGGGGGAGAACATGCGTCATTACCATCGTTTAATAGTGGGCGGGGGCCTGCTGTTGTCGCTTGTCGGCTGTAAGTGGGATTTAGCCGACCAACGTGGCTGTGGAAGGGGAAACGTCCTTTACGTTAACTCGGAGCCTGTCTACGGATAGTTTTTCTAGCTCTGAAGAAAGCTCTAATCCAACCAGCTGCCTGTCATTGCCGCAAAACTGGGATCATGAGGTGACAGCGGAATTCACCACAGAGCTGGAGACTGATCCAGAGTTGGCTATTACCGAGCAAAGTAGTGCGGCGCAGATTCTGGAAACAAGCGTGCCCCGTGACGGCTATGAGTGGCACTGTTATTCGGCGTTTGGGACAAACACTATGCTGGGATCAGCCCAGGGCTCAGTGACGTATACCCTGACACCGGAGGGCTTTGATGCCCCCGTTCAGCTGATGACCTCTTTGGGGACCAGCATCTCTGAAGTGAAAAGTGCGCTGATCGTTCAGGATATCTTTCCGGGCAGTTTGCCTGAGGGCGAGCCGGTTAGGCTGGAGGCGACGACGGTTATCAACGGACAAGGAGGTATTTTTCCCGCGGGTAGTAGCGTTTTTTCGAGTCAGGCATTCCAGGGGAAATTATTCGTGGCCGGCTTTAATGGCTTACCGATTACCGCCTTTTCCGACAACGGTGATACTTTTACTGGATCACCAGCGGATACGCTGTCGGCATTTGGCGGCCGCCTAACGGTTATTGATGATGAGTTGTTGCTTCCTTTTCTGGGCCCGCATTCTGTTTATATTCTCTCTACAACAGATGGTGATAACTGGGAAGAGCTAGATACCACGATTGCTATTTCCGGCCCGGCCTCTATGGAATCGCTGACACTTGATGAAACCAACAATCGCTGGCTTCTTGTCACCGATGAAGAGGCAGGGCCCAATGCGTATTACTTGTCTGCTGATCAAGGTGAAAGCCGCTTCACGGTACTCTTGAATCCAGGGCCTGCCAGCGCCTTGTCGGTTGATACACTGTATGAAATTCAGGGCGCAGACGAAGAATTCATGGCGCTGGCTGTGGATGACGAAGGAATTTATTTGGTTCGCATGGGGGCAACAGACTGGGTTGTCACCACGGTGTTGGAAATGTCAGAGAGGCCGGAATCTGTCATCGGTCTGGTGAGCGATGGCATGTTGTATGTCGCGGTTGGGGGTGACGGGGAAGATACTGGTTTTTACCATCAGGCCTTGTCCAGTGAGTCCGGCTTGCAAGTGGTTTCTGAGTTGCCTGCGTTCAGCGAAGCTTACGATTTCCAGCGGGTGGGAAATGCGTTGGTGTTAGCTACGGATAGCGATCTGCTTGTCAGCAATAATGATGGCGCTACCTGGGAGCCTTTGCTGGCGGCGGCGCTGAATGAGGAAATTGGTGAGGGCTGGGCAGTTCAAGCCGTGCAGATCCATGCGATTACCGACGCAGAGTTGTTGGTGTCTGTGGAAATGGGCGCACAACTTGGATCCAGTAGTACGCTGATAGCCATGCTGAAAATCAATCGGCAGAGTGGCGCCGTCCGGATAATAGGCGGCAGTGGCACGAAAGGTACGCGGACCTCCCCGGACACACCGAATAACAGCTGGCAATATCTGGGCAGCGTGGAAGGTAATCATTATCGTGCAGCGTTCGATATTGATAGGGCCATGGTAATGGAGCGCTTTGCATTGACTGCAATGGTAAACACTGGGCAGCAAGCAGTGAGCAGCGATAGTAGTAGCGGCGGTGGTGGTGGCGTGCCGGCGAGCCTGCTCTTTACCCTTATACTATTGGGCTGGAAGCGCCGTCGTTCCTGAGCTTGAAGCCAGCGGCGAGATTGGGCGAGAATTCACACTCATCTTCACGTTTCCAGGAATGTGATTGAAGGAAGCTGGGGAAGGGAGGCGGAGCATAATGACTGAAACACATACTGTCATTTTGCTCCATGGCTTGGCGAGAACCGCCCGTGCCATGAAAAAAATGGAAAACGCTCTGCTTGATGCCAGTTATACGGTGATCAACCAGGGCTATCCCTCTACCAAACAGAATATTCAGACCCTCGCGGCGGAAACCCTTCCCGCCGCATTAGCAAAGTGCCCAACCACCGGCAGCATTCATTTCGTTACCCATTCCATGGGTGGCATCCTGCTGCGCCAGTACCTTAGCCAACATAACATTCCTCGCCTGGGCAGAACCGTCATGCTCGGCCCACCTAACCAGGGCAGCGAAGCGGTGGACCGCCTGAGTGACTGGGCCCCGTTCCAATGGTTCAACGGCCCTGCCGGCAGCCAGATGGGTACCGGCCCGGAAAGCATCCCCAACCAGCTCAGCCCGGTGGATTTCCCGGTCGGCATCATCGCCGGCAATCAGACAATCAATTTCCTGCTCTCCACGCAATTACCCGGCCCCAATGATGGCAAGGTCACGGTGGAAAGAACCAAGGTTGAAGGCATGCAGGCGCACCTGGTTCTGCCGGTGACGCATCCTTTCATGATGCGCAATGGGGAGGTAATTGAGCTGGTGAAGGTGTTTTTGGCGACGGGGACGTTCAGCAAGTAGGGATTGCGATTCCCCTTTTCAACGGAAGCTTCCGTTGAACCCGGAAAGGGAAATGCCAACATGTTGATTTAGTGGGGCTTTGGTTTTCCTGTCTCCGGATTCAAAGGAATGGAGTTATAAGGAACGTTCCTTATAACTCCGTGTAGGAGATTGGCTATAGCCACTCAAGCCGTTGTTATGGCAGGATTTTCCTTTGGTTGGGTGTGATCTGGTTCCAGAGTTATAAGGAACCGAGTTATACGGAACGTTCTAATTAATACGCTTTTATATTTCACAAAGGTGTCCATGAAGTTACTTTCAGCCATAGAGATTTTATCGCTTTTTATGATTTTGGCTGCGCTCGTAGGATTCGTTCTTTGTGTGGTATCGCTATTCAGAGCAATGGGCGGTCGGCGAAAAATTCCCTACGTTTCAGCTTCTTTCCTATTAATTCCGGTTGTCTTCTTGCTTGCATCAAAATTTATTGTTGTCGAAATATTGGATAAAACGATAATCAAGGATGAAGCTCGCGTTACGGTGTCGCCTAAAACAGCCATTGATCCAAAGCTGGTTTTGCTCAAAGCTTTTTCAAATATTTACAGAGTTAAAGGGGCTTCAGGCAGCCATCCACTTCAAAGTCAGCATGTGTTCGACGTCTGCGCTCAAGGAGATTGCATTGTTATCGTTGTTGCGCAGGATTCTCGCGATTTAGAAATGTATTGGGTGAGTTACGAGCCTTTTTCAGGCGTCAGCATTCCATTGGGGTATACGCGCTTGGGTAGTAAAAAAATATAACAAGTCGCTGTAGTGCGCGGCCGATGGCCGCCGGACGCCCTTTTCATTGCGGCTTCGCCTTCATTACAAGGTCGCCGCTAAGCTCAGCGTTAGATCAGCCGGAGAAGTGATTCGTGACCGAACGCGGCATCCTCATTACTGGTGCAACAGGAAACGTCGGACGTGAAGTCGTCCTGGCGGCAGTTCGGGCTGGGCTCTCTGCCACCGCGGGGGTTCGTCATCCCGCAACCGCGTGTGGGCTTCCCTATGGTCCCGTTTGACTTTGATGACTGCACGTCCTGGCCTGCAGCGCTCCATGGGCACGATGCCGTTTTTTTGGTTCGGCCGCCGACTATCTCAGACGTTCATCGAAACCTGAACCCCTTCATCGATCAGGCGTATGCAGCTGGTGTCCAGCATATCGTCTTTCTTTCTGTCGCAGGTGCCGATCGTAACCACTTTGTCCCTCACGCCAAAGTCGAAGCGCACCTAAAAACACGGGGTGGCGGCTATACCAATCTCCGCCCTGGGTTTTTCGCCCAAAACCTTCAGGACGCCTACCTCGCTGATATTATTGAGGATGATCGAATTATCCTCCCTGCTGGTCACGCGAAGGTGAACTGGGTCGACGTTCGTGATGTTGCAGACTTGGCTGCAGCCATTTTCGCAGCCCCTGCCGAGCACCAGGCGAAGGGGTATTTGCTTACCGGCCCCGAACCCGTGGGCTGGGACCATGTCACTCAGGCGCTTACGGCAGTGACCGGACGTGCCATTGAGTACCAGGCGGTCTCGGTACTTCGTTATATGCTGCATCTACGGACGCGTCAGCTCCCAGCGGGGGCGATCGCCGTCCAGACCATTCTGCGCGCCTTGCTAAGATACGGTCAGGGTGCCAAGTACGATCCTACTTTGGAAAGACTGCTGGGCAGGCTTGGCCGGTCCGTTGAACAGTATATCCGCGACAACGCAAACGTGTGGAAGGTCGCTGGCCGGCCATAGCACGTGCCGTTCTTTCGGTAAAGAAAGCAAACTGCAGTACTCCGCTATCGCTGCCCGGATCAGGTGTAGGGCGTGCTGTTCTCCGTAACGAGACATTCCCTCCATTGTGATAAAGTGCCCCCACATTCCCAATCTGGCAACCAACATGCTCGTATACCTCTTAGTCGCCTGCGATCGCCTTGATGAAAAGCAGGAAAAGAAGCTCAAGCGGAACCTGACTGATCTGCAAGCCGCGTTGCTGGCTTATGTGGATGCGAATGAAGCCGCGACGCTGATTGATGACTGTGAGAGTGAGGATTGTGAGGACTGGGTGCTGGGCATTAGCTTGCCGGTGAAGAAAAAGATCCAGCTCAAAGATCCGGTGAATCTGTTTAATGATCTGGCCAAGCAATACCACATTGATTGTGAGGTAGGGTCGATTGAGGACGATCAGCGAGATCCGGTGAGCTACTTTGGCAAGCGGGAAGGCATCGGGGACGCGTTTCTGATTGCGGAGTATTTGGGGGTGTGATGGAGGTTAGGGTAAAGGCGCGATTTTTCCTTCGCACTGTTGGGGAGCCGTGTGGATAACGATAATAGCGGGTTTATATTTTAATGAATATGGTTCATGCGGGAGGTGTTACGTTTCCTGCATGGAGCGCCATTGGCGGAATCCGGCGGTGCGAAGAACAAGCCTGTACGTCTCGTAGCGCAAGAGGCGGATAGGCCGATGTCATCGAATAATCAAGGGAGCGTCACCCTCAATTGGGGTGCGAGATGGTATGCCGGAAGAAAACCCGCTGAGCCAACGACAGTTGGAAGTGCTGGAGCTGGTGAGTAAAGGATGTTCAAACTCGGATATTGCACGGTTGCTGCATGTTTCCCACAACACGGTCAAAACCCACCTTTCCAATATTCTCCGCCTGCTGGATCTGAGTAATCGTACCGAAGCTTCGGTCTGGTACGAGCAGCATTACAGCCAGGAATTACAGGGGCAGTTCCTGCCGTTGACTGTTCGGGACGGCGCCGGTGTAACCGAGTACCCGACTCTGACCCAGGACCTTGCCGATATTCTGGGGCGCCGGGATCTTATTCAGATCTGCGAGAACGATGCCGAATGCCTGTATACGCTGGAACTCAGGAAAAACGAGAATGGTCAGCTGTTTCTGGCGTTGCTTTACCAGGAGACTCACCCATCCCGGCAAATGCTGTGGAGCAAAGTGCTGGAGGATTCCGCCGGTGCCCCGCGAGTGGTTTGCCATCTTGCCGCCCAGCTGGGAAACAAGCTGGTCAACCACTATGCCACCGAGGTGCTGGCAACGCGCACTGCGCTTGCGGGGCTGACCCCGCTGTTTCAGGTGGAGCACAAATTGCGTCACCGTTCCCGGCAGCATCTGACTGAAGCGCATGAGACGCTTTCCCAGCTGCAACAGCGTTATCCTGATGTGCCGGTGGTGCACAGTTACCGGGCTATCGTTGTGTATGTGTCGCTGCTTGAAGGGTTTTTGCCGGCGACGGGGGATTCTCTGGGAATGCTGGCCGAGAGTGCGCAGTATGCCTGTAACATGGCACCGGAATCGGCTCTGGCTCAACAGGCTTTCGCGCTGCATTGTATGCTGAACAAGCAGTATGGGCTGGCGTTGAAGCACATCAGCCTTGCGGTGGAGATCAACCCGGTGCTTGAGTCTGCGTTATTTCTCAATGGCCAGGTTCTGGCGCTTAACGGCCATTATCAGCAGGCCCTTGCCTGCTATGATGATTACTTGGCCCTGTACCCGGAAGGGGAGTTGTCTGGCCGGTGTTATGCGGGCATGTGTCTGGTGCATTACCTTTCCGGCAATTTTGCAGAAGCCAAGGAGCTGGCTCACCAAGCCATGCTCTATAACCAGACCGTACAGGCAGGCTTGTGTCTGGTGTTGATTAGTATCGCCGTGAGGGAAGAGGACGATCGCCAGTTGGCGTCTTTGCTCAACGAGCTGTATACCATTACCGGCGGCGACCAGAACCGGGTGAACAACGTGATGGCTTTCGTGTCGGCAGTGATACCGGCAGAAAGCGTACAGCCATTCTTTGCGGATCTGGTTGCCGCGGGGGTAACGGGAGGTGTTACTCGCCGTAGCCCAGCGTGATGGTGCCGACCGCCTCCAGGTTCTTGCAGCCATCCTTGAGACAGGCCGGAGTGACAAAGGCGCTGCTATAGCCCCCGGCCTGGCTGACCAGGGCTTCCTTGAGCGCCTTGTGATCCTGGTTGTCCAGCAAATGCAGCAAGGCTCTGGCGGCAGCTTCCAGCAACTCGTTCCCATATCCCTCAAGTTGACTGGCGGAAATGTCTAGGTCGACTTGCTGCAGGGTGGACAGGGTGGCATCCAGGGAGGTTGTGTCGAGAAGCTCCGGTTGGATGGCCTGAAAGCCGGTGTCCAGCTCCAGCAGGGAAGTCACCTGGCTTAGCTGCCCGGATTCGATTTCGAGAGTAAATTCCGGGCCCGCATCCTTGAAGGCGGTTGCCACGTACTGGGAGCAGACAAAGTAGTCGCTGTCTTTTTTGTGAAATGCCTGGTTCACACGATACAAGACATGCTTGAGCAGTTTGAGAATTGCCTTATCCACCGCATTTTTCGGGGCAAGGTCCTTGATGGCCAGCAGCACGCCCAACATGACCAGCCACAACTTGTCATAGGTGGAGTGGCCAGCGTAGGACTCGGCGGCCTGGATAACCGGTTGCAGCGAGGGCTTGTGCATCCGGCGTACATACCAGCGCCCAAAGCGGGGATCGCTGGTGTTGTCGTCGTCGGCAATCTTGCGCAATCCCACGCCATTGAGCGCATCATCGATCAACTGATGTCCGGTACTTGCATCTTTGCCCACATAAATCGCGCCATGGCAGGCGTCGGAATCCGTGAGCAGCATGATCAGTTTGTCTAGGTAGCGGGTGGGGTTGCTCTTGCGAAGGTCTCCCACCATGACCAGTACGTCGCCTGGAACCAGCTGGTCTAGTGTCAATTTGCTATCACCCGTCATCGTTTTCTCCTTGTTTTATGTCATTGGCTTCCGTCAGTGGATCTTGCCCGACGACAACGAAAGTGTATATCGACAGGCAAGGGCCAAACGTTCAGGGACAATGGTAGTCATTGTTCTGGCTGCATTTCGTGACCGGGCCATCATCGCAGCTCCAGGACTTGCCGCCTCTTTTAGTGCAGCAGTTGTGGGCGCTGTTTCCCGTCCAGATCTTATTGTTTCCATTCCTGTCGGAGTAACACTCGAGGTTGCCTCCCGCCATGGTTTTCAGTGAGGAACCGGTGTTGTCGACCTGGCTGTGCGGCGGTTTATCTGTGCACGCCATGGTGCCAATGGCAATTAGGGTGATGACGAGGCAAGGGATTAGCGATTTTTTGAATGACATGAGTCGTTCCTCTTCGTTTCGGGTCGTTTTGGGTTTACTGGCTTTTTTTGTCTTGGGCTTTCATGAGCTTCTCGAATTCCTGCATGGCACTGGAGACGAGGGGCTTGCTGGTGCTGGAAAGCGAAACCGTGGCGCCACAGCCGCTACAGGTGAAGTGCGTGCCGGACAGCAAGGCATCGGTTTCCAGGTGAATTGACGTCTTACAGTTCGGGCAGGGAATGTTGGTATTCATCGTAACCTCTGCGCATTAAAGGCCCGGTGTGGCCACCGGGCGTGGGTTTCCGGATTATCCGTTCTGTTTGGCATCAAGCTCGATGGGGCTGATGCTGTTGGTGAAGGCTTGAATGATGGTGGTTACCCCCTCCGGCAGCTTCTGCTGACCGGCATGAACGCTAACGCTGTACTGGGCGCTGTTGCTCTTCTGGTAGGTGGTGCTGTGCGAGCTGGCGGTCTTGCTGTCGTAGCTCACGCTGCCCTTGACTTCCACGGACCACCAGGCACCGCCAAGTTTGGCGTCGGCGGACATGCTGCCCTGGGTCTCGCTGCTGTTTGATTTGGATGATTCGTCGCTGTAGCTGGACTTCACTTCCATGTCGAAGTCCACCTGGACTTCATCCACGGCCAGCGAGTTCAAGGGGATAATGGTCAGCAGAGGAAGTTCGAACTGGGTGGGTACCGACTTCACCTTGGGCTTGCCGGGCTTCCCTTCCTTGCCTTCTTCTTCGTAAATGACACTGCGGTTGATTTCCATGGTGACCATGATCGGGATCAGGGTACGGGGTTTTTCTTTATCCTTTTCATCCACCTTCTGCTTGTAGAAGCAGGTATCGAGCATGAATTTGGTCTGAGTAACGGCCATGGTGCTATTGGCTTCTGCTGCCGCTTTCAACGGACCACCAATCAGTGAGCGCATGGGCAAACCACTGAATTGTTGAGCCATGGATACCAGCGCAGGGCCTGTATCAACATCTGCCATGATATTTCTCCTCAATATCGTTGTCGGTTATGGCTTTGGTGTTGCAAGCAGGCACAGTTACCCGGGGATTTGTGCCCGCAATGCTCGCTCATACCCCTCGACCATCATTTTCAGGCCGCTGGGTGAACTGTCATCGCCGAGCACAATTTCCAGTTCGGCAATATGTGTTTTGGTTCCCTTGTCGGACTTGAACAGGCCGCCGCTATCGCGGCTCGGGAAGGCGATTTCCATTTCGTTCCTGTCATTGAGGCTGACTTCCAGGTGGGTCTTGAACCTCAATTCTTTGATGCGAGAGCTGGTAATGGGAACCAAGGTGAGAAGGGGAACCTCGACGGGAGTCGTTTCAATGCCTTTGGCGGTTTCTTGCGGGTAAAGCATGGTGACTAGCTTGGGTTGGTACACGGTACGGGTTGGTGGCTCACCGGATTCCGACTCGCCGCTGTCGACATGTCGATCATCTGGCACCTGGCGTTGGTCGAAGAAATCCCCGATGACGGACTGATTTCTCTGTTGCAGTGACTGGTTGGCGGCATGAACGCTGGTTTGGACAGCGGATACCAACGACTCGAGATCTATCATTGCTACGCCCTTCCTGCTCGTTTCAGTAATGGCCTTGATGGATTTCGAGTCTAGAAAGAGAGGGCCCTGGCTATCCATCACCCAATGGGGTGATTGGCCTCACCCGGCCAGACCATGACTCATCCATGGCACGGGGAATTTTTATCAGGGATGGACGGTAGTGAGGTGTCAGCATGATTGTGATCTGGCGGCAATCTCATCGACTGACACTGCGGGGCAGCGGCTTATTCGTTAACGTCAGAGCGTGTGGCTACTCTCGTTCTACAGCCTGTTAAGGAACCTCTGAAAAACTCCTTGCATGCTCAGTTTTTCAGGCTGCTTCGTATTCGAGGTGCAATTTTGAAGGTGTATGTTTATCCATCGACCTCCTGACCTTTAAAGAAAGGCCACGCTGAGTACGCAAGGCGTTTTTCTTTAAGAAGCAGATAGCGGGGCGCATGACCAGGAACGAGAAGGTTCTAGGCTGGGTGTATGCCGCCATTGCCATGCTGGCGCTGGTGGCTACCTGGAGCAATAACATCGCCTTCGTGATGGAGACCGGCAGCTTTTTCCTGAGAGGCTTTGTTCCAGCGTTGTATGTGAACTACGCGGCAGCGTCCATCGCCCATGATCTCTTTTCTTCTGTCTGCCGGCGTTCATCTTTATGGTTAACTAAGCCCGCCGGTTGGGAATTCGCCATGCCTGGTGTATATCGTGCTGCTTGGAATTGGCACCCATTGAGGACGATCAGCGTGATCCGATTGGCTACTTTGGCAAACGGGAAGGGATCGGGGATGCGTTTTTGATTGCGGAGTATTTGGGGGGCGTAGGGTACCTTGTCGGATTCCGAATTCTGGAAGTTTGTGTGATTTGTCGGATTACGCCTTTCAGGCTAATTCGACCTTGTGTCTCTCCGGCGGAAGGATTTGCTACCCTTTCGTCACTGCTGGCGG
>OJHM01000536.1_pt1 | contig 11403 bp, 7 predicted proteins | sample 1595241 | NCBI WGS metagenome assembly OJHM01 (sample SAMN05416781, study PRJEB24817) | seawater metagenome | isolation source: Sea water | place: Canada:Atlantic | collected 2013-11
ACCTCTCTATTCGTCGGCAGCGTCAGATGTGTATAAGAGACAGCCATTTGTAGTAACTCTGATGGTGTTGCAGGGAGTTGCTGCGCGGCCAAAAGGGGTAATCCGGCCAGCCCCGGGTTTCATGGGGACCGGGGTTGCTGGTGACTTGTTCGATCAGGCCGGTGAGCCCCTGGGGGCCATGGTTGACGGCACAGTCGTGCAGGGCGTGGTCGACGCCGAACTTGTGGAAGGGGTCGCCGTAGTTCACCCGCCCGCCGATAAATTCGTAGGCGGAAATATGGCTGTGGGCATCCACGAAACCGAAGATGTCGTCATCGTCCAGGCCATCCACGTTCTGAAAACGGGGCACGTCGGTGAGGTAATTGGCGGGGCCGTTATCGGTGATGTCCGCGTTGAGCTCTGCTTCCGGGTAGTCGCTGCATCCGTCACTGGCCGCCAGAGTGAAGCGGTTGTTGTCGGCCTCCAGTTGCGGCGAGGTGAGAGTCAGGCCGTCGTCGCCGGCGGTGAGCAGCAGGCCGGTGACATTGGAGGCCAGGGTAAAGGTATCGCCGTCGCTGCGGTTCAGATTCCACACGGCCAGGTCGTTGGCATCATCCACCATGGTCAGGGATGGCTGGATGTTGGTGTCGCCCAGGCCGGTGCCGATGCCGCCCAGGCTTTCGCCCAGTTCCCGCAGCAGGCCGCCAAGGGGAGCAACCGGATCCAGCACCAGGTTCAGGGTGTCTCCCAGCCCGGATACCAGATAGCTCAGCTCTCCGACAAAGTTGCCGCCCTGATCCAGGAACTCTCCGGCTGGGTCGCTGATACCGAGCAACTGTTTGCTGCCGGCACTGCCGGGATCACGTTGATAATCGGACAGCAGCAGGTAGCGGCCCAGGTCGGTGGGTTTCATGGTGAAGGCGGTGGCATTGCCGGGGTCGTCGGTGAGGCCATAGCCGTCGCCGTTGCTGGCCAGAAACTGTTGCTGGCTTTGCAGGGTGTAACAGCCATTGGCGAACTGGTAGCGGTTCAGGGGCTCGGGTTCTGGCTCTGGCTCCGGTGTCGGGTCTGGCGTTTCCGGCTCACGAGGTGTTTCCGGGGTGGCGGGGGAATCACTGGTAACGGCCGGTGCACTGCTGCTGCCACCGCCACCGCAGGCGGCAAGCAGGCTGGCACTGAGCAGTAATGCCAGCGGGAGCCGGTGAGAAGAAAAGGCGGGAGCCTGGCTGAGTAGATACATCGCTAACCCCTTGGCGGTGCCTGCAATGGGCACTGTTCTTGTTTGTGCAATGTGTAAAAGGTGCCGTGCATGTGCCTGGCACGATCGTGCACATTGGTTGGTACAAGTGTGCACATTAATCAGGGGGCGATGCTGTAGCGTTATTGTCAGTGTTGGTGACAGTTTCTTTTCATAGGGATACAAAACGGAAAAGCCTGGGGGCAGGCTTTTCCGTGTATTTGGGTCGGAAGGGGGGCAGAGACGCTGAGTGGCGGGTCAGGCGGCTTGGTTGGCAGGGCTGTCCAGTGGGCGGGTCAGATAGCTGAGCACCAGGGTGGCCACATCCACATTGGGCTGATAATGCAGGAACAGCCCGCCCAGGGTGCCGAACACCCGGGCCAGCATGATGAAGTCACCGGGCAGGGTGTCCACCGGGTCATGTTCCAGCCGGCCCAGTAATTCGCTGACTTGTTGCATCATGACTTCCGGGCTGGGCCAGCCGGCCTGTTGGTCGGGGTTGATGATGGCGTCGCGAACCTGATCCAGCACGGCAGACACAAAGGCCAGCAGAGTGGCCGGATCGCCGCTGCGGGTAACAAAGCCGAGGGCGGTCAGGGTATCGGCGATAACGGTTTCATCACCGACGATGCAGGCCTGCAGAACCCGGAAGTAGCCACGGCGAGCGTCGTCAGTGAGCGCCTGTGCGCAGCCGAAATCCAGCAGTACCAGCGTATTGTCCGGGGTGATCATGATGTTGCCGGGGTGTGGGTCGGCGTGGAACAGGCCGCCGTTGAGAACCTGGCAAAACCAGGCATCCAGCAAGGTGGTAAGCAGGGCACTGACCCGGGCGGGATCTGTGTCTTTGAGCCGGTCCAGGGCCAGGGTGAGTTTTTCACCCTGAATGAATTCGGTGGTGAGCACATGGCGGCTGCTACGCTCGGGGATCAGGGTGGGGACCTGAATTCCCGGAATGCGATTGATCTGCTGCCCGATGTCACACATCACTCGGGCTTCGCGCTGGTAATCCAGCTCTTCACGGACGGTGCGCTGGATTTCGTTGACGATGGTGTCGATATCCATGGGCGGCAGGGTGGATTTCACCGCGTCCATGAAGACCTTGAGCAGGGTCATGTCCAGCTCAACCACTTCATCAAGGCCCGGGCGTTGGACTTTGACGGCCACTTCGCGGCCATCGTGCAGCCGCGCGCGGTGAACCTGGCCGATGCTGGCGGCGGCCAGGGGCTGGGGATCCACGTGGGCAAACAGGCTATCCAGTGGCTTATCGAATTCCTGTTCCAGCACTAAGGCAATGTCGGCAAAGTCCACCGGGCTGGCCTGATCCTGCAAGACCGCCAATTCATCCACCCAGGCCTGGGGCAGCAGGTCCGGGCGGCTGGAGAGCAGCTGGCCGATTTTCAGGAAGGCGCCGCCCTGTTCCAGGGAGGTGTCGCGAAAGCGTTTGGCATTGCGTTTGTGCAGGTTGGCCAGCGCGGCATCGCGCATGCTGCCGGGCAGAAACGCGGCTTTGGTGCCCCACAGGCGGTAACTCGCCACAACCTTGGTCAGCATCCAGCCGGTTTTTGTCAGCCGTTTCAGGCGCGCGGGCCAGCGGCGGGCTTCGTCGGCGAGCAGCTGCATTTCTTCGTTCACGGCGCTGGCGCCACGGGTGACCGCCTTGCAGGCAGTCAGCGCCTGGTCGGCGATTTCCCGGCCTTGCCAGGCGGTTTTCTCGATGGCCTTGATGCAGCCCTCGACCACGGCGATCCAGGCTTTCAGTCCGCTGTCTCGCTGTTTGCGCTCAGCAAAGTCATTGAGCGGCTGCCAGCTGGGCGCATGGGCAGGCAGCGGCTGGGCAGGCTGGGGATTGTTGTTTTCCGCTGATGTGGCTCGCATAAAACGGGCCCTCCGCCGTATTTTGTGAATGAGTGTTCACAAAATACTTCGAAGGTGACAAGGGAGCAAGCCAAATGTCAGTATGCGGCCTTTATTGTTTGACAATGCGCCGCAATGCTGGGAATAGGGCTTATGAAAGGGCCCTGACCAGCATGGCGACCAGTTCTGTCTGCTTGCGATAGCCATTTTTGGCCAACAGGTTTTTGATGTGTTGGCGGGCTGTGTGAACAGATATGCCATTTTTGTCGGCGATTTCGGTGGCGTTCAGGCCGTGGATCAATTCGGCGGCGATGCCCGCCTCTGCCGGTGTGCACTGGAACAGCGACTGCAACTTGCCCATATCCGGTTCCATGGTGCTGTCGTAGCGGAACAGTTCGGCGAGTACGCCGTTATGCTCTTTTTTTTCTGCAATCAGTGGCGTCAGGCAGATGGCGATGCGTTCATGGCGGTTATCCACGAACAGGGTCTGGGTGGCGGGAGTGCCTTTCTGGGAATGAACCAGGCAGGTGCTGATGGCATCGCTGAGTTTGCGATTCAGGCGGGAGTCCTTGCACTGCAGTCGCTGGTTTTCTGAAATGCTCAGGGTGTCGCTGTGGGCGAGTAGATCCAGGGCGTTATTGTTGGCCTGGGCAATGGTGGCCAGGGCGTTGAATACCACCATGGGCTTGTTTACATGATTGAGCGCCAGGGCCAGGCTTTCGTTATTGCTGCGTGACTGGTAGAGCTTGAAGTGCAGGCTGACGGCGTTTTCCACATGGGGTGCCAGCAGGTTCATCTGCAGGATGTCATGGTCCGTGTAGGGGCCAAAATCCCGGTGCCGGTTGGCCAGGAAGACCACATCATTGTCGTCCTGACGGCTGACTAGCATACCGGCGCTGTCGCCCATGCCTACCGCTTCTGCCCAGGCACGGCTTTCCGCGCTCAGCATGTCGAGTATGGTGTTGCCGGCATCGCCGCGCAGGAAGGAATCGAACTGACGTGGAGGCAAGGCTTCGTAACGGGCCAGAGCCTCATCCCGTTCTGGCAGGTCACTGTTGATGTACCACTCTTCAAAGCCTTCGGGGTAGCCGAAGGTCCAGCCGTAGACCATACGGCGCGGGCTGCTGCTCAAGCCGAGAATGCCCCCCTGAAGGGCGTTGAAATGGGCCTGAAAGGCATCAAAAAACGGTTGAAACCCCTGACTGGAATGCAGGCAGCCATAGAGGGTGGCGACTAACTGGTTGAAGCGGTGCAGCTCATCGTGGCTCAGCGTGGGTGCCTGCGGATCTGAATTTTGCGGCTGCTCCTGCGGATTGATCAGCGTGATGGTGCTGGAACGCATGGGCTTTTTCCCCGGAAAAAAGCCGATACCGGCTTGCGCCAGGATGACAGGCCGCTTCGCCATTATCCGTGTCTATCGGTTTTGATTGATCGAATGTGTATTGGTTAACGTGTTATATCGCCGGCAAGAGGGCAAGGGCATTGGCCGGTGAAAGGGGGCCGTTAGTCTTTTTGGCGTCTTTTGGCGTCGGTGGGTGAGTATCCGGTGGGCTGGTGTGCTCCCTGGCTGCGTGTTGTTGGCGTTAGGCTTTTACTGGCATATAGGCGGTGCCTGACATTAAATCGACAGTCTGGTTATCAAGGGAATGCACTATGTGGAAACGTACGGGGGTGGCTCTGGGGGTGGTTCTGACGTTACAGGCCTGTCAGGAACCGCAAAGCACGGCGGTACCCCCCAAAGCCATGTATGGCGCTTGGGGTGTGGAGTCTGAACACATCAATCCATTGATTGTACCTGGAGATGATTTTTACCGTTATGTGAATGACGGTTGGCTCAGCAGTGTTACGATCCCGGACGACCTACCGCGCATGGATTCCTTCATTGCCTTGAGCCTGCGCACTGAGACGCAGCTGCAGGATATTGTCGATAGTTTAGAGGAGCAGGATGAATCCACGGACCGTTCCGTGCAGCAATTGTCTGCCCTGTATGCCAGTTTCACCCACCTGGCCGTGCGGGACCGTGCGGGTATTGCCATGCTCTCGGATGAGTTGGCGCAGATTAATGACGCTCAGGATGATTCTGCACTGCAAGCATTGATGGCATTGCCGGGCATGCCATCGGTGGTGGATTTTTCCGTTCGCCGTGACCCGCACCAGCCAGATCGTTATGCCCTGTTTTTTTCGCAAGCCGAACTGGGTTTGCCCAGCCTGGAATATTACCTGAGCGATCAGGCGCCTTATCCGGATCACCGCCAAGCCTACCAGGCCTACATCACCGGTGTGCTGGAGCGTGCTGGGGTGGCATCGGCGAGTTCGCAGGCGAAGGATATCCTGGCGTTCGAAATCGCCATGGCAGAGCATTATTGGACGCCGGCAGACAGTCGCGACGTGATTCGTAACACCCACCGCATGACCATGACCGAGTTGCAGGCATTTGCTCCCGGGCTGAGCTGGGCATCGCTGCTTAAGCATGCGGGTTTCGGTGAGCCCTCATCCGTGATTGTTTCCACGGACACGGCGGTGAAAGCCTCTGCTGACCTGTTCGGGAAAACGCCGGTTGCTACGCTGCAGGCATGGATGCGTTTTCACTATCTGGACGGTTTTTCCGAACTGTTGTCGGCCCCCTGGCGGGATGCCTATTTTGATTTTTATTCGCGGCGCCTGAAGGGGGTTGAGGCGCCCCGTTCTCAGGACAAGCTGGCATTACAGTTTCTGAATCAGGTGTTTGGTGAGCCGTTGGGCAAGCTGTATGTGAGACGTTTTTTTCCTGAGGAAAGCAAAGCCTCAATGGAAAAAATGGTGGGCTACTTGCGGAGCGCTTTTCATCAGCGCATCGCTGAAAACACCTGGATGGATGAGGCAACCCGACAACAGGCGTTTGCCAAACTGGATGCGTTTACGGCCCGCATTGGTTACCCGGACCGTTGGCGCGACATGAGTAATATTCGCATAGAAGATGATGACGTGGTGGGCAATGTACAGCGGATCATTGCCTGGCACCGTGCGGATCAAGTGGAAAAACTGGCCGGCCCGGCAAGAGACTGGGAATGGGGCATGACGCCCCAGACAGTCAACGCCTATTACTCGCGCAGCCATAATGAAATCGTATTCCCCGCGGCGATTCTGCAACCGCCGTTTTTTGACCCGGCGGCAGACCCTGCGGTGAATTATGGCGCTATTGGTATGGTCATTGGCCATGAGTTGAGCCATGGGTTTGATGATCAGGGTAGCCGTTACGATGGCCGTGGCGTGTTGCGGGAATGGTGGTCGACCGCGTCCAGGGAACGGTTCGATGAGCGTGCGGACCGGCTGGCCAAGCAGTATGAGGAGTATCGGCCATTACCGGATATGACGGTCAATGGGCGCCTGACGCTAGGGGAAAATATGGGGGATCTTGGTGGGCTGACGATGGCGCATACGGCGTACCGTGAATTCCTGGCTGCCAATCCGTCGGCAGATACCGTGGTGGATGGGTATACTGCCATGCAGCGGTTCTTTCTTGGCTACGCCCAGCTTTGGCGCGCTTTGTATCGTGATGAACACCTGCGCCAGATTGTGCTGACCAACCCCCATAGTCCGAACGAATTTCGGGTCAATGGTGTGGTGAGAAACATGGACGCCTGGTACAAGGCATTTGATGTTAGCGAGAAGCAGGTGCTGTACTTTCCCCCTGAGCAACGCGTGCGGTTGTGGTAGGGGCGGGCGTTGTTGTTAGCCGCCGAGTAGCTTGGCTTCGGCGGCTTCCACAGCTTCCAGCGGGCCGTAAAGAATGATCGTATCATCCGGTAACAGGGTCTGGTCTTCCCCGGGGTTTTCCAGCGTCTGCTCGCCGCGTTTTATGGCGCGGATCTCGATATCCCTGAGCTGCAAATGGCCGACGTTCTGGCCGATGCCTTTGGCGTTGCCGGTGAGCGCCACGGCATGCAATAACCGGTAGGGGTTCCCGGCACTGTCGGTGGTGGGGAAGGAATCGCCATGGTAATAGCCCTGCAGCATGCGGTAGCGGTCACGGCGGGTTTTGCGCAGCATGGCGAGTACCCGCTCAAAGGGCACGTCCAGCATCATTAGGGCGTGGGCGACCAGCATCAATGAGGCCTCCAGCACCTCGGGCACCACTTCGGCGGCGCCGGCTTCGGTGAGGGCATCCAGATGGGTGTCGTCGCGGGTGCGCACCAATACCCGCACGTTACTGTTGAGGCTATGGGTGGTGTGGATGATTCGCTCGGCCAGGCGGGCATTGTCGAAGGTGACCACCAGCAGGCGAGCGCGGTGGATGCCGGCCCGTTCGAGAATGTCCTTGCGGCTGGCATCACCAAACAGGATGTGTTCGCCGGCGGCGCTGGCTTCCTGCAGCCGCACCAGGTCCATATCCACCGCTACCGCATGGTGATGGAAGCGGTTCAGGTAGCGCATCAGGTTCTGACCGACCCGGCCATAACCGCACAGGATGACATGGCCGGTGATGTCGTCGGATACCGGTGTGTCTTTGGGGATTTCCATCCAGGGGCGCAGCAGGCGGCGGCTGAGCTTGCCGCTGTGTTGCAGTAGGGCGGGGGTCACCGCCATGGTGAGCACCGTAATGGAGACCAGCAGGCCGGCTTTGCCCGGCGACATGACCTCGTGTGACACCCCCAGTGCGACCAGCACAAAACCGAATTCGCCGCATTGGGACAGAATCAGGCCGCTGCGGGTGGCGGTGTCGGCGGGTTCGCCCAGCAGGCGCAACAAGACAAATATCAGCACCGCTTTGAACAGCATCAACGAAACGGCGGCGAGGATAATCCAGAGCCACTGTTCGGCGAACAGGTTTGGGTCTACCAGCATGCCGACACTGATAAAAAACAGCCCGAGCAGCAGGTCGCGGAAAGGTCGCAGGTCTGCTTCGATCTGATGCCGGAAGTGGCTTTCGCCCAGCATCATGCCCGCCAGAAAGGCCCCCAGCGCCATGGATAAACCCAGCCAGTGGGTCACCCAGGCGGCCACCAGCGCCAGTAGCAGCGCCGTCATTACAAACACTTCGTCGGAGCGGGCGCGGCCGGTTTCTTCCAGCAGACGCGGCAGTATCCACTTTCCCACCACGTAGATGCCGGCGAACAGCAATAGGGATTTGCCCAGGGTAATGCCCGCCATGGTCCACAGGGCATCACCGCTGCTGCTGCTGATCACTGGCAGCATTACCAGCATGATCACCGCCGCCAAATCCTGAAACAGCAGGATGCCGGTGGAGGCACGCCCGTAGCCGGTATTCACCGCGCCGCGGCCGATCAGATCCCGGATGACGATGGCGGTGGAGGACAGGGCCAGTGCCCCGGCGGTGATGCCGGCGGTCATGGGCTGAAAGCCGAACAGCCGCATGGCCGCAAAGACAGTGGCCCCGGTGAGAATGACCTGCAAGGGGCCGGCGCCAAATACAATGCGGCGCAGGGTCAGAAGACGGGGGATGGAGAATTCCAGCCCCAGGGTAAACAGTAAAAAGACGATACCGAATTCAGCGAGATGCTGGATGCCTTCCACATCGTTGATCCAGCCAAAACCAAAGGGCCCGGCGGCAAGCCCGGAAAGCAGGTAAGCCAGAATAGGCGGCATGCCGAGACGGCGAAACAGCACGACGGCAGCGACAGCGCTGCCGAGTAAAACCACGATAAGTGTCAGGGTGTCATGCATAACACTGCATTCCGAATGGCCGAATTTGCAGTGTAGCAGCCCCCGTTGTCGGGGGCAGTCTCAGGTTTTTTGATGCGCTTTGTGGCGTCGATTTAATTACAGCTAAAGCGGTAGCTATCGTCCAGTGCCACGGGCAGGGTCAGCGAGCGAAAGCTCAGTGTGTCCATGTGCTGGCAATGAATATTGTGGCCCTGAGGGTCCGATCCATACAGGTAATCGATGTGCAGCACGGGTTTGCCTGCCTCGATAAAGGGGGTCAGCAGATGGCATTCCTGCCACTGGTGGCAGGATTCGTTGATGGCAAAGTCGGCATACTCGACCAAATCTTCTATCTGGCCCAGATCGTTTTTCAGTGATACCGCCAGGCCATGGTCATGGGCGGTGTCGAACAGGAAGCGGTTGTAATCCAGCTGGCTGTTATAGGTCAGCGGGAAACCGGTGCGGTTGCTGTAGCCATCCACATTGTCCGGGTCCACCCCGTCACAGCCTTTGCTGGCGGCCAGGGCAATGCGGTCCGACATGATCGAACGCACGTTGACCGAACGGGTATCCACCCAACGCTCTCCGGGCCAGTTACCCAGCCGGCGTCCTTTGTCGGCGGTGGTGAAGCGGCCCTTGTCCCCGCGCCAATTCTCGAAGGTGCCGGCGGAAAAATAGCAGATCACCCGGCGGCCACTGGCGTGCAGGTCGTCGATCACATTCTGTGGCGTGTCGAACAGGTCGAGCACATACAGGTCCGCGTCGTAGCCGGTATTGATCGGCCCCTGTAACTGGATTTGCCAGTTGACCGTGGTTTCAGGCTGATACCAAGGGGCTTGTGGGGCAGGTTCAGATCCCGCCAGCAATGACGCGAGCAGGGAGGAAATCAGGGGAAGTGACGCAGCCATAGCAGTCTATCCTCATTATTTCTCTGCGATGGTAAGCGCTTTTTTATTGCGAGAATGTGAGGGTATTCGGGTATTTTTGTAAGAAATAACGCCGGGACTGTAAGTCCCGGCTTACGCAAAAGGCATGAGGCGTTACTGCGGGGTACGAATCACCAGCAGCCGTTCTTCGGTCATGTCGTTGATGGCCCAGCGGATGCCTTCGCGGCCCAGGCCGGAGTCCTTCACGCCGCCGTAGGGCATGTTATCCACGCGCCAGCTGGGTACGTCGCCGATTACCACGCCGCCCACTTCCAGTTCGTCCCAGGCTTTGTGGGCCTTGTACAGGTCGCGGGTGAAGATGCCAGCCTGCAGGCCGAATTTGGAATCGTTGACGGTGTTCAGGGCGTCGTCGAAATCACTGAAGCGGCTGATCACGGCCACCGGGCCGAAGGCTTCTTCTTCCACGATGTTGGTGCCCTTGGGGGCATTTTCCAGCAGCGTGGCTTCCAGCATGGCACCCTCGCGTTTGCCGCCCACCAGCAGGGTGGCGCCGGCATCGACGGCTTCGGTGACCCAGTTTTCCAGCCGGGTGGCTTCGCCTTCGGAGATCACCGGGCCGATAAAGGTGTCTTCGTTTTTCGGGTCACCCATTTTCAGTCCGGCGGTTTTTTCCACCAGGCGGGTTTTCAGCTCGTCGTAGATGGCATCGTGAATAAGGATGCGTTGTACGCCGATGCAGCTCTGGCCGGACTGATAGAAGGCGCCGAAAGTGATGCGCTCCACGGCATCGTCCAGATCGGCATCTTCATCCACGATCACCGCCGCGTTGCCGCCCAGTTCCAGGATCACCGGTTTCTTGCCGGCACGGGCTTTCAGGTCCCAGCCCACGTCCGGGCTGCCGGTGAAGCTGAGCAGCTTGAAACGCTCGTCGGTGGTGAACAGGTCGGCGCCTTCCCGGTGGCAGGGCAGAATGGAAAACGCGCCCTTGGGCAGGTCGGTTTCTGCCAGGACTTCACCAATGATGATGGCGCCGATGGGCGTGCGGCTGGCCGGCTTGAGGACAAACGGGCAGCCGGCGGCGATGGCCGGGGCCACTTTGTGGGCGGCCAGGTTGAGTGGAAAGTTGAACGGGGAAATAAAAGAACACGGGCCGATGGGCACACGTTTGACCATGCCACGGTAGCCTTTGGCGCGGGCGGCAATTTCCAGGTTCGGCATTTCGCCGTCGATGCGTACGGCTTCTTCGGCGGCTACGCGGAAGGTGTCGATCAGGCGGCCCACTTCGCCACGGGCATCCTTGATGGGTTTGCCCGCTTCAATGCACAGGGCCAGCGCCAGCTCTTCGTAACGCTCTTCAAAACGTTTTACGCAGTGGTTAAGAATGGCCTGGCGCTCGTAGGGCGCCAGTTTTGCCATGGGCTTGGTGGCCTTGTCGGCGGCGTCGATGGCTTTATCAATGGTGGCGGCATCGGCCATGGCCACGCGGGTGGCCACTTCACCGCTGTATTTGTCGGTAACGTCGAGATCCTGGTTGGCGAAGACGGCTTCGTTGGCCAGGTAATAGGGGTAAGAATTCTTCAACATTGTTTTCTCCAAAGGCTGAAGAACGCCGGAAGCCGGACGCCTGGCGCCTGACGCTGAAAATCAAAAGCGTCAGGCGTGAGGCATCAGGCGTCTTGCGTCCTTACAACTTGCTGCTGAGTTCGCGGATTTCCCGGTTGAGGATGCGGCTGTTATCGCGGTAATCGACCATGCAGTCGATCACGTGCACGCCGCCTTGCTGGTAGCACTCTTCTACCAGCG
>OJHM01000537.1_pt1 | contig 11387 bp, 10 predicted proteins | sample 1595241 | NCBI WGS metagenome assembly OJHM01 (sample SAMN05416781, study PRJEB24817) | seawater metagenome | isolation source: Sea water | place: Canada:Atlantic | collected 2013-11
GCAGTTTATGAAAACTGCCTCTTAACTTGTGACCAAATTTAGTTGACCACAACATCAAAATCTACATACCCGATTTGACCCATCGGAGCTTCACGAGTCAGCAACACGTCTCCTCGCAATACTTTGGCCCTACGAGTCCACTTATCGTAAGTATCTTCTTCTACAAACCTACAATCAGTACGATCAACTCGACCATTTTTTATATTAGGCGTTCTAATCATTTTGTATGGTGTTTTATGGTCTACACGTGGAGCAGTTTTATTCACACAATCAACGATTAGTTCACAAACCTCGGAGATTTGAACTCTTGGCCAATCAGCACTCATAACCCAACCCCGCCAAGTTCGTCTTAATCTCAGTTTCTAAGCGGCTAGATTCTTCAAACTGCTCTTTCAGAGTGCTGGTTAACCGTGCCATTTTATCGGCAAAGGGTTCGCCATCGTCTTCTTCTGCAGCAGCGCCTACGTAACGCCCTGGGGTGAGTACGTAATCATGCTTTTGAATGTCTTCTAGTTTGGCGGATTTACAATAGCCTGCGATGTCAGCGTAAGCAGCTTCTTGTCGGTATAAATCCCGACCTACAGTTGGTTGTGCTGAATCTTGGCCTTCGGTTTGCCAGTTATGGAAGGTGTCGCATATGTGTTTTACATCGTCATCGGTAAAGTCGCGTAATACGCGATCTTTCATGTAACCCATTTGGCGAGCGTCGATAAATAAGACTTCGCCTTTGCGATCTCGCAGTTGTCGGCCAGAAGCCGCAGTGCGTGCCCCTTTGTTTTTGGTTAAAAACCAAATACAGGCGGGAATTTGAGTATTGGTAAATAGCTGGCCGGGTAAGGCAACCATGCATTCTACTAGGTCGTTTTCGATAAGTTTTTGACGTATTACCCCTTCACCCGTGGTATTAGAACTCATAGAACCATTAGACAATAATAAACCTAAGCTGCCGTTTGGTGCGGTGTGATACAACATGTGCTGTAGCCATGCAAAGTTTGCGTTGCCTGATGGCGGCTTGCCGTATTGCCAGCGTGGGTCGTTTTCATCTACGCCTGTGTCCCACTCTTTCATATTGAAGGGAGGGTTTGCCATAACAAAGTCGGCGCGTAAATCGGGGTGTTGGTTGTGGGTATAGGTGCTGGCGGGTTGTTTACCAAAGTTAAAGTCGATTCCGCGAATTACCATGTTCATGGCGGCCAGCTGCCAAGTGGTGTGGTTGGCTTCTTGTCCGTAGATAGAAACGTCGCCTATTTTGCCTTGGTGTTCGCCAATAAACTTTTCAGATTGTACAAAGAAACCGCCACTGCCCATGGCTGGGTCGTATACACGCCCTTTGAAGGGTTCCATCATTTGTACGATCAAAGTCACGATGGATTTTGGTGTGTAGAACTGACCGCCTTTTTTACCTTCGGCAAGGGCAAACTGGCCCAGCATGTATTCGTAAACATGGCCGAGTATGTCTTTGCTGTTGAGCGAGGCATGGTCAAAAGGAATGGTCGCAACCAGATCGATCAATTCACCGAGTTTGGATTGGTCGATTTGTAATTGGGTATAGCGTTTATTTAACACGCCTTTTAGTTTTGGGTTGTCGGCTTCGATGGCCTCTAAGGCGCTGTCGATTAAGTGACCGACCGAACTGATTTTCAGCGTTTTAGCTTTGCCGTCAGCATCTTTAATGCTGAGTTCTGCACCACCGATAACGGTTTTGTTATTGTCTTGCAAAAACTGCCAGCGTGCTTGGCTAGGTACCCAGAAGGTATTGGTTTCTAGGTAGTAATCGCGGACTTCTAATTCGGCTTCAATTTCTTGTTGGTATTCTACGTCTTCAAAATCGGCAGGGGCGAGAAAGTATTCATGGTCGGGGTTGGTTAGCTGTGCTTTTAGCTCTTTACTGCGCAGGTCAAACGCGTCACTGACGTATTTGATAAATACCAAACCCAACATAACGTGTTTGTACTGAGAGGCATCGAGTGATGGCAGGAGTTTGTTGGCACTGGTCCAAAGCTTTTTTTCTAATGAATCTAGAAAGGCTTGTTCTTCTGTTTGCAAAACGGTTTTGGTCATTTGTGATCTTCTGTTGTAGGCAGGAAGGAAACCGAACAAAGGAAATAGACCGAGCAAAAGTGGCTCTTGGTTATCCTTAACCTGCTGTTTTTGCTGCTTTTTTGAGCAGCAATAGTGATATTTTTGTATATACCCTATTTATACTCTTTTGGGGCTGAATGGGCAATGCTAGGCAATGTGGGTAGTGTTTTGAGTAATAATATAGGCGTCACCGTTATTTTTTAGCTCGGTAGCAAATTACGCCGCATTCGCTTTTAAATAATATTTGTCTAGCCTAGCACAAGACTATATGTGGCTCATATTCAGCCGCTAGCTGATCGGCAACCTCTGCAAAGTAATCTTCTAGTGAAATCAGTAACGACTTTTCTGAATTGTTATGTGCACTATGGTCGTGAATTATTATGTTGTTGAAATCTGCTTTTAATTTTAAAAGCGCGGTATCTGCGATTGCTTGGCGCTGTGATTCAAAATCAAAAGGTAGCGTCGCGACAATGGTTATAGATTTGTTGTGCTCTTTTGCAATTTTTGCCAGCACTGGGGCTACATTGGTTCCGGTGTTGCCACCTAAACCAACCACTATTATGACTTTTTGTTTGTGCTGTATAAGTTGTTGAAAATTGGAAGATATAGAATTAGCTGCCATTACCAATTGTTCGGGTGTGGGTATGCGGCCATTACTATTTTCTAGGTTTAAATTTAGTTTATGGTGTGCTTTTTTATCTGTAAGAGTTGAGTGTGAATCATTAATGGCTACAACTTCACAATTGTGCGCATTACCTATTTTTTCGGCGATGTAACAACCAGCGCCTCCCACACCAACGACAATCGAAAGTTGTTACATTTTTTATCCTGCGTTAAAAGCCATTGTTCGCCTAAAGGCGAACCTACATGTGATGGGCATTGTTCGCCTAAAGGCGAACCTACATTTACATGGCCACTGTTAAAGTTACGCCTGCGCCTGTCAGAATTTCTTCATTACTTACTTGATTCACAGAATTAGTATCATAGTATTCTTGTGTTTTAAGCGAATTAAAAATTGCACCTCTCAATTGGATATTTTCGTTGGCTTGTAGCACTAAACCAAGCTCTGAACCGACAACAGCGCCAGTTTCTATAGAGCTTCCATCGTCATATTCGGTGTCGGTTTCATACCCCAGCGATACGCTAGCCGTTAGGTATAGCTGAGGGCTTAATTTAATTTTTGCGTTAGAAGATACGGTGTAGGTTTCGCCGCCAGACACACCGTCGGCATCTTCATTAAAACTTGCATTAAACTCAAACTCTACACCTGCCGTTGTGTTTTCAATATCCGATGCACGTAATACAGCCCCAATTTCATAGGTATCAAAATAATCCGCACCTCTTACATCGTAACCTGCGTATACCAAGTGGCGTTTATCACCAGAATCTAACAAAAAACCTGCCTTAAAATTAATGGCATGTTGCTTGTCTTCACCATCTTCTTCAATTTCGATAATGCTTGAACCCATTGAGATAATGGGTGTGAGATTACCCGTTGTTTTGCCGCTACTAATTAGATCAAACGAGGTGACATTGTAATCGGTATCAACAACCTGTGATCGAAAACCGTTATTAATGTCTTGGCTGAGTGTTGCCTTGCCAAAGCTTGCAACGGCATAGGTACTTTCTGGTGTAATGTCAGTTTGTAAAACTGCAACTTCTGCCTGGCTGGCTGAGGAATAACATGCCGCCGCAATGATAGCGGTTGCAAGCTTTGAAAATTGAGAAAGTTTTGTGATTTTTAATTGTGAAAAATTTTTGTTCATGTGGGTCGTTTCATCCGTGTTGGTTAATAAAAAATTCATTATAAAAAATTTAAAAAAGTGCGTTGCCTTCCTTGGCCAAGCAGTCCGTGCTTCATCCGTGTAAAGCCATTTCACCTGATGTTTGGCAACGCTTCAATACTGGTTAAATAACAGGGTCGTTTTGCGACCCTGTTTTTGTCGAGCTGAACCTCGACCTACTTTAATTTTTATTTCGGTTTACGTTTTTTGTCGAGCCGTACCTCGACCTACTTTAATATTTGTTTATTAGTACAAATACGGTTCAAATTCTTTAAAGCAGCTTGGGCTAATGACTATTTGCTGGGCTTCGGGTTTTGGTTGGTAGTGGTCTAGGCGCAGGCGTTGCAGTAAATACCTTGCTAGTGCAGCGCGTACGGGTATTTCTCGCACCCAACTGCCCTGTTCGTTCTGCTGCATTTGGTAATCTAGAGCGATGATGCGTTGTTGTTGTTCGTTGAGGCGGCTGTCGGGTTCTATTTTGAGTACCAGCTGGCTATTCCATTCTTGGTCTTGTTCTTTGCCATGGGTGCTTGGGCCTTCAAATTCGGGTTTGAGGGCTTCATTTTCAAAGCAGAATCGAGAGAGTACAAAGTCGCGGTAGGCGTTGTTTTTTTCACAATGCGCGCGAACGTGGTAGCGCAGGCCGTCGAATACCAAGCTGTGTGGGCTGATGATGCGCGACTCATAATCGGGGCTGGATAATGACTGATAGCCAATATCGATGCGTTGTTGGTTACGAATGGCGCGCAGTATTGGGCGTATTAAATTAGGGTCGATGTTACGCAGTGGTGCTTCTAATAGCTGAATGCCGATCACGTCGGATAATTCACTGCGGCAGTATTCGTCGATGTGCCCTTGGGTAAAAGCCGGGGTAAATAGATCGCTGGGTTTGTAGCCTTTTAGCGATGCGTCGTAGGTTAGGTTGCTGGGTTGCCGTTCTAGGTATTCATTCAGTAGCTTTTTGGCTTTGCTGCGACCAAAACCAAATTCTTGTTGCAGGTGTTGCAGTGTTAAGCGCCCTTCCCATTGGATGATGATTTCAATGTAGGCGTAGCATTGGCGTTGTTCTCTGCTTAGATTAAGGCTCACGATTTACGTCCATGTTAAAAAGTTTTTAATCAACAAGGCGTAAGATAACGAGTCTGGTAGTTTTTGACAAGGATAATGATGAGAGGGCGATTGTCGGGCTGAACCCCGACCTACATTTAGAGCTTAATTTAGGTCGCCCTTTAGGGCGACAAAAAGATAGAGATATTTGCAGGGCGTTTGTCGGGCTGAAGCCCGACCTACATAAGAATTGTCTGCTAGGCCGTTTTGCTTTCAGCTTCGGCTGGGCTAAAGCGTTGTTCTAAATAGCTAATGATGTCGCCTGATTCATACATCCAGCTCACGTCACCGTTGTCTTCTTCTATGCGTAGGCACGGCACTTTTAACAACCCACCACCTTGGGTGAGTTCTTGTTTGTATTGTTCGCTTTTTTTTACGTTGCACGTTTGTATGTTCAGGCCGTTACGTTTAATAGCACGGCGTACTTTTACACAAAACGGGCATGCTGGGTATTGATACAAGGCCAATTTGGTTGTTTGTGTATCGATTACCGCTTGCTCACTGGCTTCGCGTTTGATGCTTTTAGGGGTAAATACCCAGTTAAAAAACAAGATAAGTGCACCTAATATTGCGCGTACGATAAACATAGTTGTTTTCCTAAAAGTGGTTATTTAGTATGAAAAATGGGCATTATACGCGGTTGGCGCTTATAGGCTAGTCGATTGCTTCCCTATCCTGCTTATCTCATGTATAAACCCATTATGAAAACTCCAAAACGTATACAGCCCTTGGTGGATGACGGTGTCGTAGACGAAGTCTTAAGCCAGTTAATGAGTGGTAAAGAAGCCACGGTTTATGTCGTGCGCTGCGGCGATGAAATTCGCTGCGCTAAAGTCTACAAAGAAGCTGCCAAAAGAAGCTTTAAGCAGGCTGTTCAGTATCAAGAAGGCCGTAAGAGCAAAAATAGTCGTCGCCAACGGGCGATGGAAAAAGGCTCTAAATATGGTCGCAAGCAGCAAGAAGAGTCTTGGCACAATGCCGAGGTCGATGCCTTGTATCGCTGCGCTGATGCGGGTATTCGTGTGCCGACCCCTTATGGGTGTTTCGACGGTGTGCTGCTGATGGAATTGGTAACTTACGACGATGGTGATGTGGCACCCCGTTTGAACGATGTGTCTATGTCGGAAGAACAAGCACTGGAAGATCACGCCACGGTAATTAACGACGTTAAGCGTATGTTGGTTGCCGGATTGGTGCATGGGGATTTGTCGGAATTTAATGTGTTGGTAGACGACTATGGTCCGGTAATTATTGATTTACCCCAAGCGGTTGATGCCGCCGCCAACAACCATGCCTTTTCTATGCTTGAGCGCGATGTGCGTAATATGACCGAGTATTATGGCCAATATGCGCCACAATTATTAAAAACCAATTACGCCAAAGAAATGTGGGCCTTATACGAAGACGGTAATTTAACCGCCGATACAATTTTAACGGGCTTGTATGAAGAATCCACCGAGAGCGCGGATGTGGATTCGGTAATGGATGAAATTCGTGCGGTACTCGCCGAAGAACGTAAGCGTAAAGAGCGTGAAGCGAACGCCGACGACGATTACACTTACGACGAAATAAAAGATTAACTTGTTTTTAAACCGCCTTATTTACAGCCCTATCTAAACGGCATTAAACGCAAGTTCGTTTTGAATTTTGTTTTTAATGTCGCTGTATCTTAACTTTTCACAACACCCAAATCCTTCCAGTTGCCTAACCTTGTTGCGTGCAAATACCGGCACGCTGATGCCCGCCAAAAAGCGGCATTGCAGATCCACCGATACGCTTATTTTGCCAGCGAGTTGCCGATTTAATCCTGCTAAACACTGGCTTAAATAGTCGTTACTTGGCCACTGGGGTTGTTCACTGTAATTGAGCTTTACCGCCTGCCCTCGGCACACTGAACAATGCCCACATTGCTGCGGCGCGTTTTGATCGTCGAAGTAACGCGCGAGGTTGTAACTAAAACAACTAGTAAGTTCAAAAAAGCGCACTAACGCCGCAATACGTTTAATTTCTTTTTCTTCTTTGTCGACAAAATACTCATACAGTTTTTGGGTTAAATCAGGTTGATTTAACTCGTGCTGATTCACTTGAAACACTTCGGTCATTTTTTTACTTTCAAGTTCAATCAGTTGCTTTTCGGCTAAATAATCCAGTGCCACAACCGCGCGGCCTCGATCGTATTGAAAGCGGTTAAATAAGGCTTCAAAATCGGGAGTTGCCCACACTTTTTTCATTTGGCTGGTGTCAAAAATGGCTTGTAAAAACGCCCTGCGCTCGCTGTTTTTATCGCCGCTAAAGTGCGCGAGTATTTGATCTTTTGGTTGTAAGAATTTATATCTAAATTCAGCAAAATAGGCGTACATGGGTTTTATAACGCCTAACATTTCGAGCTGTACTAACAGCGTTTTAAGCGGTAATTGGCGAATATTACTGGCATTGGATAAGCTGATCACTTGCAACTCCCATTCGCCTTTACTTTTTTCGCTGTTTTGTCCGCTGTTTTGATTTTGCTCGCTACGAATGTTTTCCAATAAATAGTCAATGGCAGAATATTCTGGGGTATCGCCATAAACAAAATTTTCTACCGTATTTAAGCCGTCTAAATTGGCTAAGGTGATGCAGTTAGATGGCTGACCGTCACGCCCTGCTCGGCCAATTTCTTGGCTGTAATTTTCAATCGATTTTGGTAAATCGTAATGAATAACAAAGCGAATATCCGATTTATCAATGCCCATGCCAAAAGCAATGGTTGCGACCACGATTTGCACATCACCGCACATAAAACTGTTTTGAATGTGCTGGCGTTTATCTGAATCAAAACCCGCATGATAGGCGCTCGAATCAATGCCTTGGGCTTGCAGTTTTGCGGCAACCAATTCAGCAGTATGTTGCAAGGTAACATAGACAATGCCAGAGCAGTTTTGCTGAAAAATACTGCGCTGCTGATGAATAATCTGCGCCAGCTGTTGCGGTTTATCGCGCTCGGCCACGGCGACCACAGACAAGTCTAGATTTTGTCGATAAAAGCCGGTTTGAATAATGTGCTCTGGCTTAATAGAAAACTTAGCCGCCATGTCGCGCTTAACGGCTTTGGTTGCCGTGGCGGTTAATAATAATACCAAGGGAATATTCAGCTCTTGGCAATACACCGGCAGTTTTAAATAGTCGGGGCGAAAGTTATGCCCCCACTCAGAGATACAGTGGGCTTCGTCAACGACTAGCATGGAAATGGGCACAGCACTGATGAACTGGCGAAAACGTTCATTTTTAAAACGCTCTACCGACACCATTAATATTTTAGTTTTGCCCGAGCGCACATCGGCCATAACTTGTTGGCTTTCTGGGCCTGTTAATGAGGAGTCAATACTGGCTGCAGCAATGCCTTTGCTGGCTAAAAATTCGAGTTGATCTTTCATCAATGCTAATAACGGCGAAACCACCAAGGTGACGTTCGGCAGATGCATCGCGGTAAGCTGATAACACAAGGATTTACCCGACCCTGTGGGGAAAATGGCTAACGAACTTTGCCCGGCTAATAGCTGAGTAATGGTTTGTTGTTGGCCACTCCGAAATTCATCAAAACCAAAGGTGTGTTTTAAAGACTGCTGCAGTGCGCTGGTATGTATATTCATGCAATCAATCTATCGGTATCACCGCGTGAGCGCAAGTACAGTTAGCCAGTCTAAACAAACATAGCGATTGACTCGGGTTTACGATAAAATCGCGCCATTATTAGACCTAGCTGTCTTTATTTTTTAGTTCAACCTTGATGAGCCCGATATGTCAGAAACTCCCATTTCTATTGATCCACAGAATCCGAGCGATGTTATCGCTTCTAGCAAATACGATAGCAGCGGCAAAATCGGCTTTGTGAGTCTGGGCTGCCCGAAAAATTCGGTGGACAGTGAACGCATTCTTACGCAATTGAAAATGGACGGTTATGACATTACCAACACCTACGAAGATGCCGACGTGGTGGTTGTGAATACCTGTGGTTTTATTGATGCGGCCAAACAAGAATCGTTAGACGCCATCAAAGAAGCCATGACCTCGAACGGCAAAGTCATCGTCACCGGCTGCATGGGCAAAGGCGCGGATGCTGATTTAATTAAAAAAGAAAATCCTGGCGTACTGTCTATTTCTGGCGCTCATGCTTACGAAGAAGTGATGACCGCGGTACACGAGTGGGTGCCACCGAATCCAGACTTTGACCCCTTTACCGATTTAATTCCGGCTCAGGGCGTTAAGCTAACCCCACGTCACTATTCGTACTTAAAAATTTCGGAAGGTTGTAACCACAAGTGCACTTTCTGCATCATCCCAGACATGCGCGGCAAGCACGTTAGCCGCCCGATTGGCGATGTGTTAGAAGAAGCTAAGCGCTTAGTCGATGCGGGCACCAAAGAGTTGTTGGTGATTTCTCAAGATACCAGCGCCTATGGCGTTGATATGAAATTCCGCACCGGTTTTTGGAATGGCATGCCGGTTAAAACTAATTTGCTGTCGTTATGCCAAGAGCTTGGCAAGCTGGGCGTTTGGGTACGTTTGCATTACGTTTACCCTTATCCGCACGTTGACGACATTATCCCGATGATGGCCGAAAATCATATTCTGCCGTATTTGGATATTCCGTTTCAGCACGCAAGCCCAGCGGTTTTGAAATTAATGAAACGCCCTGCTCACGCTGAAAATACCCTAGCGCGGATTAAAAAGTGGCGTGAGATTGCGCCCAACATTGTATTGCGTTCGACGTTTGTGGTTGGCTTCCCGGGTGAAACCGAAGAAGACTTCCAGATTCTTTTAGACTGGTTAGACGAAGCTGAACTAGACCGTGTGGGTTGTTTCAAATACAGCCCAGTTGAAGGCGCACGCGCTAACGCATTACCAAATCATGTACCAGAAGACATTCAGCAAGATCGCTGGGAGCGCTTTATGGCCAAGGCGCAAGAAATTAGCACGCGCAAACTGGCGCGCCGCGTTGGCCAAACCATGCAAGTATTGATTGATGATGTTGATGAAGAAGGCGCGGTTGGTCGCACAGTAGCCGATGCACCAAATATCGATGGCATGGTGTATTTGAATGAATACTTCGATTGTGCCCCAGGGGATTTTGTTGAAGTCGAAATCACGCATTCCGATGAATATGATCTTTGGGGTGAAGTTAAAGTCTAAACAGTAAAAAGTAGGTTGTCCTTTAGGGCAACAATTTGCATCGTTGTTGGGCTAAACCCCAACCTACCTTTTAATAATTATCACCGGGATAAATGGACTCTGCATATAACTGCAATTCTTGCAGAATAAACATTTTCTCTTGATCGTGCTGATGCTGCACCGCGGCTTCTTGTAACGCTAAGGCAAACTGCTCAAAATTCAATCCTGGGCCATTGCCCATTAAGCTATTAAAACAGTGTTTTTGCCATCGCTCAAACTCGTCTTCTTGGAGTGCTTCTGGGTAATTGCGCGCCTTAAATCGAAAGAACATTTCTTCGCCACGGGGGTCCTGAAACTGAGCCTGAAAACCCGCTAAAGCCGATGCTGGTGTTGCATGAATTTGAGCCATCATTTTCTTGTCGGCATTACTCCAAAAACCCCCACTGTATAACTGTACGTCAACATCGCTATTCTTACGGTCAAACTCCCGCTTAGTAAATAATGCATGCAGGTTTTTTATAATGCTGGGCTCTGCTGCTAACAGTTGATGCATGCTGGCTAAGTTAGCACGTAAGAGTTCACCGGATAAGTTCCAGCGCTCGGCTTGATCGGGGGTTAGTGTTTTAGCCGGTGCTAATACTGGGCTTTTGTTTATGTGCACTTCTTTTATCGCTAAACGCTCAACCCCTTCGGGTAAGTCTGCCTGCTTGGTAAATAAACGCTGTTGCATTTGTTCTACTGATAAACCCGACAAGGTATTGGGGTCTTGGGATAAATCAAAGGCAAAAAACGAGTTTTTATTGGTTGGGTGCCAACAAATGGGCACGACTACGGCTAAACAACCACGATCCACACCGTACATGCCAGAAATATGCACCAAAGGTTTGTGTCGATCCACGTCAATTAAACCCATTATCTGTTGCTTGGAACGATTAGCATAAAGATAACGGTATAATTTAGGTTGCTTTTCTAACAGCAGTTTAGCAACGGCTATGGTGGCTCTTACGTCGACAACGGCATCGTGAGCTTTACCCAAATCAATGCCATTGGCGGCGGTTAAATCTTCTAAGCGAAAACTAACCTTACCTTCAGCATTTTTGGGCCATTTAATGCCTTCTGGGCGCAGTGCATAGGCGCAACGCATTACGTCTAAAATATCCCAACGGGAATTGCCGTTCTTGTATTCACGCTCGTAAGGGTCGTAAAAATTGCGGTATAAGGTATCTGTCTCTTATACACATCTCCGAGCCCACGAGACTCCTGAGC
>OJHM01000542.1_pt1 | contig 11285 bp, 6 predicted proteins | sample 1595241 | NCBI WGS metagenome assembly OJHM01 (sample SAMN05416781, study PRJEB24817) | seawater metagenome | isolation source: Sea water | place: Canada:Atlantic | collected 2013-11
ATGTTGAGGCATTACTACCTTGGAATACTGCAAAGGTGGTTCGTTAGGCGCTTACTATCCAGAATCGGTTTGAATCAATATTGAAATGATAAAAGTTGTGAATGGATGACTCAAGATCCTTTTGCTCAGAGGCGAAAGAGAGGTTGCTTAGTAGTAAGCAGAAAAACATAAGAAGCGTAGTGATGACTTTCATTAGAAGGAAGTCCTGCAAAAGAAAACGAGGGCTTAGTCTAGCGATATAGCAAGGTTAGGCGACCTCACTAAGGGACAGAATAGAGTCTTTTACGGCCAGACCAGACTATAACTTGGCGGGTGATGGTATAAAATTCTAAAATGTACTTATAAAATGAAGTCTGTATGACTATGAATATACTTGGGAGAGGGCAGTTCTTTGTTGTCAGTTCATACCTTCAACAATTGCAATCCTATTTAAAATACTTAGATTTACCACTGGTTGAGTTACTGAAAAATAGTGACTTACCTTTGTATGCACTGTCGCAGCCGGGTTTATATCTTGGGCATGAATCTATAGCCGACATTAATAAAAATATTTGTACTTTAGTGCCATCAGAGGCTGATTTAATTAAATATTTGGCGGCTGAGCGAGATGCGTTAGCTCACGGTTCTTTAGGTATTGCCGCTGCGCTCAGTATAGATCTTGAGAACGCCATTTTTTTGATACAGAAGTACATTAAAACACGCCATAGCGGAATGAATATTGAGGCCGCATTAAGTGGAGAATTTTTTGAAATCTTACTTACCGTACCAAAAACTAATCTCTATTCTGAGCGTTTAACGGTCTTATCTACTCTATTAGTATTCGAAAGTGGTCTGCGAAAAATGTTGGTTGTTGATTCTGAAGAGTATTTGGTAATTATCAATGTAACTTACCCTATGCCTGATGGCTGGACAGGAGTGTCGTCGAATACAAAAATTCAATTTGATCAGTCTCGCAATTCACTTGAATTTTCACAAAACCTGTTGAAGAAACAGCTAATATTTTCAGATCAACACGAGCTCAATCTAGCTCAAAAAATATGTGATGTGGAATTAAAGAATCTTGAGGCGTTAAATGATTTATCGGAGGTTGTTAAATCAAAATTATCACGAGCGGCGTTACCTTTGCCTAATATTGAAGTGATTGCGAGTGACTTGAATATATCGGTGAGAACATTAAGAAGACGTTTAGAAAGTTTAGGCGTTCAGTATATCAATCTTTAACAGGAGGTTTTGAATACCAAAGCAGTAGAGTTGCTTTCTCTTAGTGATTTAAGTTTACAGCAAATATCTTGGGAGCTGGGCTATTCAGATTATAAGAGCTTTTCTAGGTCGTTTAAAACGTTAAATAAACTCACGCCAAACCAGTATCGAAAAGCGCTCTAAGCTTGGCTATTGCTAATAAAGGTTAGCGAATTATCGGGGTGTTTTGTGATTTAAATGGGCGTTTTGTGGCTTATGTGGGGATTAGCAGGATTTAGCTTTGCAGGTTGAGAAGTCCGCCTGTAAAGTGTGGTGACTTAATTGATCTGTGGTTGGTGACACTCGTGAATTCTAAAAACACATTTTTTCCTTATCAGCTTCGGCTTATCGTCATGCAAGAATTGATAGTCTCTTTTGCCAGTCGTCGTGGACTGTTTGTGACAGGGGTGTTTGTAATTACTTGGGCTTTTCTTTTGTTTTATCCCATCAACTTTGCAGCTCAATCGATGCAAGGAGCAGAGGGGGGCTCGTTGATATTAGCGGCGTTAGATCTTATGGGGTTAGAACCGTTAAAAAATTGGCTAATGCCGGAATTTGCCGTTTATTGGTTGGTGGCGCTTTTTCTTTTTCCGGCCTTTAGCCTGTTTATGGCGGCGGACCAAATGATCTCTGAGAGACAGCGCGGCGGTCTTCGATTTTTAACCCTGCGCTGCAGTCGAGCGGATATATTCTTTGGCCGCTTTCTTGGGCATATGCTCATTCAGACGTGCTTGTTGGTTGTCACACTCGCCATTACTTATCTATTACTGATGGTCAATAGCGTTCAATACTGGCTAGAAGGGCTGCAAATATTGCCTTTGTTATTATTAAATCTCATCTGTGTTACAAGCCCTTTTGTTGCTCTGATGAGCTTGTTGTCGGTGACGATGAGTTCTGTCCGTATGGCGTCTCTAGTGTCGGTTATTGTATTAGTTATGGGCGGTTTCTTAATTAATTATGCCGCGTCGTACTTACCATTCCTGTCTATATTGAATTATTGGGTTCCAGGGGCACAGGTTTCGCAAATGGTCATGTTAACTCCGAGTACTGCACTCTTAACATCGTGGGTTCCTGTGATGCAAACGCTGAGTTTTTTACTGTTGGGCTATGGCTTATTTAAGAGGCAGGCAATATGAGTGTATTAATTGAATGCCATGGCTTAACCAAGGTTTATGGCAATAGCAAGGCGTTAGATAATGTTAGCTTTGAAGTGCAATCAGGTCAGCCTATTGCATTGGTCGGCCCAAATGGAGCAGGTAAGAGTACCTTGTTTAGCATTTTGGCCGGTTATACTCCTGCTACTTCAGGAGAGGCCAAAATTTTAGGGCATAACGTCGGTAGTCCAGAATTAATTGGACGTATTAGTGCCTTACCGCAAGATGCTTTATTTGATCCGAATCTTACTATCTCTCAACAGTTGAGTTTTTTGGCTCGACTGCAGGGCTTCAGCCGACGCGAGAGTATTATCGAGGCTAGCCGTGTTCTAGAATTGATGCTGTTAAGTAACGTGACTAAAGACAAAATCGGCGCGTTAAGTCACGGCATGAAAAAGCGGGTGGCGATTGCACAGGCATTAATGGGGCAGCCTGAACTGGTTTTATTAGATGAGCCTACCGCGGGCTTAGATCCGGCCAATGCGCGCAATATTCGACAGCAGGTCATGGCCTTGGCGGGTGAAACGACGTTTTTGATCAGTTCTCATAACTTAGAAGAACTCGAACGTTTGTGTGGTGAAGTACTTTACCTTGAGCAAGGAGAGTTGAAGGCCCAGCAGCTTATTGGCCAGCAAGCGACTCAGCATTCAAATCACAATACACCCACGCAGGCTAAAGAAGGCACACATCCGCCTGCTATATCTTACTTGTCGTTAAGGCTAACCACTAAAAATAGTGTGCTTGACGCTAAGTTAAAAGCGCTGAAAGGCGTCTCTGCAGTAGATTGCCAGCAAGGTGATGAGTTTGTTATTGCTTATGATTATCAACAAAATCCAATACTCGATCAGCACCTTTTACTCTTATTAGCAGAGAGCCAAATCTCTTATCGCCAGATTACTCACGGTCAATCTTTAGAGGATCAGCTTTTTAGAAAATAAAGGCTTCGGTTTGATCATGCTTTGCGGGGGATTGTGCATATCAGTAGATGATTAATGGCGGTTGAGTAGGTACAATCAAACGTCATTTTACTGCATAGTCGATCCTGATCCATGACCAGCCCTGTTGATACGCCAGAAATTATTGAAAAGCTGCCTGCACCTGCCCAATTTGTTCATTTACGGGTGCACTCAGAATTTTCTATGATCGACAGTATTGTGCGCATTAAAGGCCTTATCAAAGTAACCGCAGGGCACCATATGCCTGCCGTTGGATTAACCGACCAGAGCAATATGTATGCGCTGGTAAAGTTTTACAAAGCCTGCCAAGGAGCGGGTATTAAACCGATTATCGGTGCTGATATCTGGCTCGAAAATGAAGAAGAGCGCGACGCCCCTCACCGTTTAACCCTACTGGCCCAAAACAAGGTTGGCTACCGCCACGTTACCGAACTCATTTCTCAGGCCTACAGCCATAACCAGTTTGATGATAAAGCCATTGTGCGCAAAGAGTGGTTGCTTGAAAAAAGTGATGGCCTGATTGTGCTCTCGGGCTTTCGAGATGGTGATATTGGTCAGCAAGTGATCAAAGGGAATGTTGAAATAGCCGATGCTTTGTTAGCGGAATATGTGCAGCATTTTGGTGATCGTTTTTATTTAGAGATACAGCGTACCAATCGTGAAGATGAAGACCTTGTACTTAATGCCTCACTTGCACTGGCCAGTAAATATTCCGTGCCCGTGGTGGCGACCAATGATGTTCGCTTTCTTACCCAAGATGATTTTGAAGCTCACGAAACGCGAGTCTGTATTGGTGAAAGTTACGCACTAGCCGATAAACGCCGTAAAAAACGTTACAGCGATCAGCAGTATTACCGCAGCCCTGAAGAAATGATTGAGCTGTTTGCGGATATTCCTTCGGCGATCGAGAATACTTTAGAAATTGCTAAACGATGTAATGTCGAAGTGGAGTTGGGTAAGTACTATCTGCCCGATTTTCCAATTCCCGATGGTTTAACGGAAGCGGAGTTCTTTCGTAAAATTTCATACGAAGGTTTGGATGAGCGCTTAGAAAAAATTCTAAAACCGGAGCAGCCCGATTACGAAGAGCGCAAGAAAGAATACTACGATCGTCTAAAATTCGAACTCGATATTATTCTCGATATGGGATTTCCCGGCTACTTCTTGATCGTAATGGACTTTATTCAATGGTCAAAAGATAACGATATTCCCGTTGGTCCAGGTCGTGGGTCCGGTGCGGGTTCGTTGGTGGCCTACGCGCAAAAAATTACCGACATTGACCCTATCTTATACGACCTGCTATTCGAACGATTCTTGAACCCCGAACGTGTTTCCATGCCGGATTTCGATATCGATTTCTGTATGGATCGACGAGGCGAAGTAATCAACTACGTAGCCGATCATTATGGTCGTGAAGCGGTATCGCAAATTGTGACCTTCGGTACGATGGCGGCGAAAGCGGTAGTACGCGATGTAGCGCGAGCGCAAAGTAAATCGTTTGGTTTGGCCGACAAAATTTCTAAATTAATTCCGGGCGATCCCGGTATGAGCTTGGCCAAAGCGCTTGATATGGAACCTGCGCTAAAAGAATTCATTGATGAAGATGAAGAAGCACAAGAAATTTGGGAAATGGCAACGCGGCTGGAAGGTATTGCGCGCCAAACCGGTAAACACGCCGGTGGTGTGGTAATCGCACCGACTAAACTGACCGACTTTTCACCGACGGCTTGTGATGAAGATTATACCGGGCTGGTGACGCAATTCGATAAAAGTGACGTAGAAGAAGCAGGTCTGGTTAAATTCGATTTCTTGGGTCTTCGAACCTTAACGATTATCGATTGGGCGATTAAAACGATTAACCGCTTTAAAGATAAAGCGGGCGAACCTCATATTCGAATTGAAGAAATCGACCTTCACGATAAAGAGTGTATTGAGTATTTAAAAACCGCACAAACTACCGCCGTATTCCAGTTGGAATCTCGCGGTATGAAAGATCTGGTACGTCGACTCCAGCCCGATAACCTAGAAGATATGATTGCACTGGTTGCCTTGTTTCGTCCGGGGCCATTGGAATCAGGCATGGTTGATGACTTTATTAACCGTAAGCACGGTCGTGCAGAAGTGGCTTATCCGCACCCTGATTATCAGCACGAAAGTTTAAAAGGCATTTTAGAGCCGACCTATGGGGTAATCGTATACCAAGAACAGGTAATGCAAATTGCCCAGGTCTTGGCAGGTTATACTCTAGGTGGCGCCGACATGTTGCGTCGTGCTATGGGTAAGAAAAAACCCGAAGAGATGGAAAAGCAGCGTGGTACTTTCCGCGAAGGTGCGATCTCGGTTGGTGTTGATCCTGATCTGGCAATGAAAATTTTTGACTTGGTAGAAAAGTTTGCCGGTTATGGTTTTAACAAATCTCACTCCGCCGCGTATGCGGTCGTTTCGTATCAAACGCTTTGGTTGAAGTGTCACTATCCTGCGCCTTTTATGGCAGCGGTATTAACCTCAGACATGCAAAATACCGACAAGGTCGTTGGCTTTGTTGAAGAATGTCGAGAGATGAAACTCGACCTGGTATTACCCAATGTCAATCAGTCTGAGTTTGGTTTTATCGTTAATGATGAAGGCTCAATTGTTTATGGTTTAGGCGCAGTAAAAGGCGCGGGCGAAGGCCCCGTTGCGGCGATAGTAGAAGCACGAAATCAAGGTGGCCCATTTAAAGACCTGTTCGATTTTTGTAAGCGCTGCGATCCAAAGAAAACGAATAAACGCGTACTAGAAGCGCTGGTTCGCAGTGGTGGCTTTGACTGCTTTGGTGAAGATCGTGCGGTCATTATGGCCAGCATTGAAGATGCGGTAAAAGCTGCACAGCAAAGTGCAGCCAATGAAGCGTCTGGAGTATTTGATCTGTTTGGCGATGCCGAAGCAGAAGCGGCTGAAGATGTGCAGTTTGATGTGTATGAGAAACATCGCCACCTGCGTGGCTGGACATTAAAAGAACGCCTTCAGGGTGAAAAAGATACCCTAGGTTTATTTGTGACGGGCCATCCGTTTGACGAATACGAAGATGAAGTACGTCAACTAGCACCAACCAAACTGTCTAATTTGCGTGACGACAAAAAAGTACAAAAGCTTGCGGGATTAATCGTTAACCTGCGTATTATGAAAAATAAACGTGGGGAGAATATGTGCTTTATTACCCTTGATGACCGAACTGGGCGGGTGGAAGTATCATTGTTTTCCGAAGCGTTTGAGAAAGTGCGCGAAGTCATCGATAAAGACAAGGTTATTATCATAGAAGCGAACGTGCGCCACGATGATTATTCTGGTGGTCTAAAAGCCAATGCGATTAATGCTATGGAAATTAGCCAGGCGCGCTTAAATTACGCTAAATCGTTAAAAGTAAAAGTGCGTCGCGATCAGCTTGATCATAAGTTTGTTGCCAATTTCAAACAGATGCTAGAGCCAGTAAATATTGCACAGGGTGAGCACGGTTGCCCTGTTATTTTGGAATATTCTAACGACAGCGCACAAGCCGATATTCAGTTGGGTGACCACTGGCGTATTCGCCCTACTGATGAACAGTTATTGGTATTAAAGTATGCCTTTGGTGAAGAATCTGTGGCGATGGATTATTCCTAAATGGATTTAGGAAAAGCGATTTTATCGGCACTTGAACAGGCTAACGAGCAGGGTGATGTTCAGTGTATTTGGGTTGCGCTAAGTGCGGGTATTGATTCAACTGTATTGTTGCATGCGTTAGTTGATGAGTTATTCGATAAACGGTCGGCGTTACCAGCTGAAAAAATAACCACGATTAAAGCCATTCACGTGCATCATGGTTTATCTAACAATGCCGATGATTGGGTCAAGCAGGCTCAATCATTGTGTTGCCAGCTTTCGGCTGACTATGAGGGCGCTGTATCAGTTGAATGCATCGTAGAGCGAGTGAATTTAGAAGCGGATTACTCTGACGGAATTGAGCAAGCCGCTCGTGAAGCACGCTATCAAATTTTTGAACAATATTGCAAAGTAGGTGATGTGTTATTGCAAGGGCATCACCTTGATGATCAGATTGAAACCTTCTTCATGCGCGCCATTCGCGGCAGTGGTTTAAGTGGCCTATCAGGTATTCCGCAGAAAAGAAATTTATCACGCTCGAATACGTGTCAGGTATTACGACCTTTTTTAGCCGTTGAAAAACAGCAGCTGATTGATTATGCCAAAGCGCATGGTCTTAGCTGGGTTGAAGATGAATCAAACCTAGATTCAGAAATCGATAGAAATTGGTGGCGTAATGAATTATTGCCACAAATATGGCAGCGCTACCCTGACAAAAAACAATCTCTATCACGTACAGTTAATACTGTTAAGCATGAGAAAGACTTGCTGCAAACGCTGCTATTAAAAGAAATAAATACAACGACAGTATTTGTGCAAACTGATCAAAAAATCCACCCTGCACTCGAAGACATTCCACGTTTTGATTTAACCTTGATTAACGAGCTCGATGGCGCAGCTGCTGTAAGTTATTTACGTGCTTGGCTCGCTCAGTTTGTTGATGTACTGCCATCTAAGGCTCAAATAAAGTCTATTTATAGCGATGTTATTGAAGCGAGAGTAGATGCAGAGCCCAGTTTTACATGGGGTGATAAGGCGTTATATCGATATCAAGGTTATTTGTTTTTATGGCATTCAGCATGTGCGTTAAAAGACCAAGTTCGATATGAAGAGGTTGCTGTGATTGAGCAAAATCAACAATCTTTCATTCTACCAAATTACAAAAGAGAGAATGCTTTAGGTGAACTGTCATATAAAACCAGTCATCAAGAGTGTGGATTAAAGCCAGGGGATTATGCAATACGTTTATGGCAACCAGGTGATGCGGCTAAACCCGTAGGCCGATCTACTCGAAAAATGAAAAAGTGGTGGCAAGATTATGGAGTTGCGAGTTGGGTAAGAAATTATTGGCCCATCATTGTCTGCAAAGCAACGAATGAAGTGGTTGCGGTACCTGGACTATTTGTTTGTCAGGGGTACTTTGCTGAGCAAGATGGCTGGCTGTTAGATTGGAGGTTTAAAGGTGGTGCCGCAAGTAATATTAAATAAGAGCATGGGTAATAATTCTACGCTCAGAAGCCGATAATATTGATACCTTTCTAGGCTGTAAAGATTGAAATATGCTCATTTAAGGACCTTTCGGAAAACGAATAGTATCGATAAATAGCCATATTCTAGCGTTAATATATTATTCAATCTTAACGCTGATTCTAGAATGTCAAAAGTAAAGTAGCATTGTAAAACCTTCATAATTATCTACGCAGCTTCTGATAGTATGCCCTCAGATTAATTTGGCTGGAGTGTATATGAAATCTTTTTTCTTAAATAGCAACATCATTATTGGGGTGATATTGCTATTTGCAATGAATATGGCGAACTCTTTGGTCATTGATAACGACTTATCAAGTACTCAAGGTAACTACTTCAGTGTCGATGTTCAATCAGCAGGAAAGACCTTTACCCTTCGGGTTACAGACCCTTCAGCGACAATCACCGCAGAAGATATTGTGTTTGCATACCAGCTTTATGTCGTGGTTGATGGGACGTCACAATTACTGGAGGGTACAGCTCCTGTATTAATTTCAGATGACAAAGTCAGCAGTAGCGGGTCATTTACGGGGGCGGCGGGTAATACAATTGAATGGACTGTAGAAAGTTTAATCAAAGATGGCTCGATGCAAATGCGCAATACAACCTCATTCACTGCCTCTACCGGTACTTTAGGTAATATTCAAGTTATACAGTATTTAGATCAAGACGTTGATGGTGCTGGTGATGATGTGTATTTTTCGCGGGGGAGCGTAGCAGGAAGCAATTTAGAATTATATGTATTAGATGACAATAACCCTATTGCAATCGGTGTAAGTCAAGGCGGTGCATTTCTTACTGAGCAAGGTTTAATTAACGCCTCTTTTGACGGATGGGCTGCTTGTATTTACAGAGAGAGAGCGAAATATATCGATGGCACTTTCACTTATACACCTTCTGGCGAAATATGTTCGACGTTAGATAATAAAAATACAACTCATCCAGATATTGGGGCTGTAAAGGGTGTAGCGGATACCATTACGAGTTTAGCATGGAGTGTCGAACCGACGGCTAATCAATCAATTGTTGTTTCTACATTAGGCGGTGTTCCTGATGCCGGAGTTGTTCTGGCTGTTGATGATTATATTGATCTGATTGAAAATACAAGTACTGCAAATTCAAAAGAATTCAATGTTATTTCAAATGACATTGCGCTCGATACCCCAATTAGTTTTCAGACTCTCACTGCACCGACTAACGGTGCGATAAGCCTAAATGGAACGATTGTTACCTATACACCCAATATCGGTTTTTTTGGCCAAGATAGATTTACGTATGAAATTGTAGATAATTCTGCAGATACGGATAGCGCAACTGTACACTTAAATGTTCAGGAAGATAGTGATGAAGATGGTACTCCTAATGTAGATGATGCTGATGCAGTCGATCCTTGCATACCTTCGAATCTTGTTTCAGCTTGCGATGTGAACAACAATGGCATTGCTGATGGTGTAGAGGCAAGTGCGCTTGAAGTTATAAAAGATTATGCCGATGATCAATCGAGCGCGCTACCTACTCAAGCAGATTTTTCTAACTTACCTGTTACCGGTGTTACTGTTGCTAATATTACCGAAATCAATTCTGTCATTGCTTCATTAGCATCATCTGATGTGGATACGGTTGCTGAAGTACAGGCCATAGTGAATTCTGTCATAAATAGCCAGGCAGCATTAAACGAACTAAAAGAAGACATTGCAGGTAATGCGAACAACGATCTAATTGATGCTTCTGAGTTAAATGCGATTCGCGGTGTATCTGGTGCGATTCAGGCGAACCAAACTGAATATCAGGCTGCGTTTACCGAAACATCACCTAGTCCATTCGTTGATACAAATAACCCAACACCTGCAGAAATCCAAGCGGTTATCAACTCGGTTAATACCATTGTTTCTGATGAAAACACGGCTATTAGCGAGTTAGTTGAAGACCTTAACGGTAATGCAAATACCAACTTAATTACGGCGAATCAGTTAGAAGATATTCGTGGAGTAACTGGTGTTATTTCTGCAAACATTGACGAATACAGTGCAGCGTTTGTTCCGGCTGCGTTTAACGATATCAACAACCCAACGGTTGCTGAAATTAATGCGGTAATTGCATCAGTTAATACCATTGTTGCAAACGAAACGGCAGCATTGAATGAGCTGAAAGAAGACATCGCAGGTAATGCGAATAATGATTTAGTTGAAGCTTCTGAGTTGAATGCAATCCGCGGTGTTAGTGGTGCGCTTCAAGCTAACCAGGCTGAATACCACGCTGCGTTTATTGCAACGTCATCAAGCCCTTTCGCTGATACGGCTAACCCAACACCAGCTGAAATTCAGGCAGTTATCGACTCAGTTAATACAATCGTTGCCAACGAAACGGCAGCATTGAATGAACTGAAAGAAGACATCGCAGGTAATGCGAATAACGATCTTGTTGAAGCCTCTGAGTTGAATGCAATCCGTGGGGTATCTGATGCAATTCAAGCGAACCAAGCTGAATACCAGGCGGCGTTTACTGAAACTTCTCCAAGTCCATTTGCTGACTCAACGAATCCAGCACCTGCTGAAATTCAGGCCGTGATTGATTCAGTTAATGTAATCGTTGCTAACGAAACGGCAGCACTGGATCAACTAAAAGAAGACATCGCTGGTAACAGTAATAGCGACTTAATTGATGCAGATGAGTTGAATGCAATCCGCGGTGTAACTAACGCAATTCAAGCTAACCAAGCTGAATATCAGGCTGCGTTTATTGCAACTTGTCTCTTATACACATCTCCGAGCCCACGAGACTCCTGAGC
>OJHM01000547.1_pt1 | contig 11196 bp, 9 predicted proteins | sample 1595241 | NCBI WGS metagenome assembly OJHM01 (sample SAMN05416781, study PRJEB24817) | seawater metagenome | isolation source: Sea water | place: Canada:Atlantic | collected 2013-11
ACGAGGAAAGAATGCCACGACTTTTATGGCCACTACTGTGTGTACTGATTCTGGCTGGCTGCGCCGGCAACCCGGAAGATCGCCCGGAACTCACCGAGGCAGACCAATATCGGGAGGCCACCGAGTCCATTGAATCAAAGAACTACCTGACGGCCATCGACCAGCTCAAGGAGCTGGAGGCACGCTTTCCGTATGGGGATTATGCTGAACAGTCTGCGCTGGACCTGATTTACGCCCAGTACAAATCCGTGGACTACCCGGCCACCGTGGTGGCAGCGCAACGTTTCATGCGTAATTATCCCGCGCATCCGCGCATGGATTATGCGCTCTACATGCGCGGGCTGGCCAACTTCAACATGGAGAAGGGCCTGTTCGACAACATGGTCACCTCTGACCGTTCCAGCAAGGACATGGATGCCGCGAAAGATTCCTTCCGCGACTTCGAACGGCTAGTAGCTCGCTTCCCGGATAGCGAATACGCCCCCGACGCCCGCGCCCGCATGGTTCACATCCGCAATCAACTGGCCCGCCAGGAACTCCACGTGGCCCGCTACTACGCCCGCCGCGGCGCCATTGTCGCATCCGTGAACCGGGCCCAGTATGTGGTCAAACACTACCAGCAAACCCCCGCCGTGGAGGAAGGGCTGGCGATTATGACCAAGGGCTACCAGCGACTGGAGCTAGCAGATCAGGCAGAAAGCAGCCGCGCCGTGCTGGCCCTGAACTGGCCGGACAGCGCCTTCCTGGATGACGACAAACAGGTGGACCTGGCCTGGTGGCCGGATGAGGACGAGGGGTTGTTGAGCTTGCTGACGTTCGATCTTCTTTGAGCTTCTAGCTTCTAGCTTCTAGCTTCTAGCTTCTAGCTAAAAAAGGGTGGCGCCGACAATGATTCGGGCCACCCTTTTTTTGATTTTGATCGTCCTCGCAGCTAGACGCTCGTAGCTGCCTCTAATCCCCCGGCCGCCAGCCGTTAGTGATCGGGTATCGCCGGTCCTTGCCAAAGGCACGCCGGCTGACGCGGGGGCCGACGGCGGCCTGACGGCGTTTGTACTCGTTGCGATCGGTCAGTTTCACCACCCGATAGACCGTATCGCGGTCGAATCCATCACGGATCACCGCTTCGGCGCTCATGTCCTGTTCCACGTAGCGTTCCAGAATAGCGTCCAGCTCGTCATAGTCAGGCAGCGAATCACTATCCACCTGATCCGGGGCCAGTTCAGCGGAAGGTGGGCGGGTAATCACCCGGTCCGGAATGATTTCCGCCCCCGCCTGCTGATTGCGCCAGCGGCACAGATTGAACACGGAGGTTTTAAAGACGTCTTTCAATACCGAGAAGCCCCCGGCCATATCGCCATACAACGTGGCGTAACCCACCGCCATCTCGCTCTTGTTGCCGGTGGTCAGCACCACAGAACCATTTTTATTGGAAAGCGCCATCAACAACACACCCCGACAACGGGCCTGAAGATTTTCTTCGGTGGTATCCCGAGCGGTGCCAGCAAAGGGTTCGCTAAGAATATCCATGAAACCATTGAACGCCGCTTCGATGGGCAGCACACGGTAATGGACTCGCAGGGTCCGCGCCTGTTTTTCCGCGTCTTCCAGGCTCATGGCAGAGGTATACTGGAACGGCATCATCACCGCCTCTACCCGTTCCGGGCCGAGCGCATCCACCGCCACCGCCAGTGTCAGGGCGGAATCGATACCCCCGGACAGCCCCAGTAGCGCTCCCTTGAAGCCATTTTTATTTACATAATCCCGGGTCGCCAGCACCAGCGCTTGGTACATGCCCTCTTCCGGCCCCGGCAACGGTAACTCTTCGCCGCAAGGCTCGCAGTGCCCGTTCTGGCATTGCACATCCACCGGCACCAATGCCTCGGCAAAACTGGCGGCCTGCACACAACGGTTGCCCTGGCTGTCACAGACAAACGAGGCGCCATCGAAAACCAGCTCGTCCTGCCCGCCGACCAGGTTGCAATACAGCACCGGCAACCCGGTTTCCTGGCTGCGGGCTTGCACCTGGGCAAAACGCTCGTCGGCCTTGTTAGTGCGATACGGCGAGGCATTCAGGTTCAGGATCAGGTCGGTGCCCGCCTGCTGCAACTGGGCCGCCGGGCCGTCGTGCCAGATGTCTTCACAAATGGTAATTCCCAGCGTCCAGCCATCGATATCAAAGGTGCAGGTATCCGTGCCCGGCTGGAAATAACGCTTTTCATCAAACACGCGGTAATTGGGCAGGTGCTGCTTGAAATATTCATGGCGGGGGCTGGCCTCCCCCGGAAATACCACCCCGGCAGCATTACGGCGATGCCCGTTGCGCACGGCCGGATAACCCAACACCACCGGCACCGAAATGGCTTCACCAATGGTCGCCAGCGCCGCATCGACCCGGCTGTTCAGGCTGGGGCGCAGCAACAAATCTTCCGGCGGGTAACCGGTCAACATCAATTCCGGAAAGAGCACCAGGTCAGCGCCCAACAACCGACGCGCCTCATCTGTCGCCGCAATAACGCGCTGGGCATTGCCTTCGATATCACCCACCAGCGCATTCTGCTGGGCCATAATAATTCGCATGATCAACCGGCCTTTCCTCAAGTGAGCGCTGATTGTACTCTTTAGAACCTGCTTGGGGTCTATACGCAGCCGCGCCGGAGGCAATTTTTTCGCCAGGTCGTGATTGCGATTGTGATGTGTAGTCGCTCTACATAAAGAAGAGCAATTGCGGGCTGGCGGCAAAAGGGTCCCGGCCCGGCTGCGTATAGACCCCAAGCAGGTTCTTAGCCGGCAATCTATGAATGCGCCAAGAACACAGAACACCGCCGCATCCGACAAAAATACCAACCCGAGGGGAGCTCCATGGGGCTGATTCGCCTGATTATTATCGCCGCCCTGATCTATCTGGCCTGGCGAGTCATAAAACGACTGCTCGCCCAAGCGCGTCCCAATGATTCCGGGAACAGCTCAGGCAACCCGCAAATCATGGTGAAATGCGCCCAATGCGGCGTTCATGTCCCAACGTCTGACGCGTTCAGCCACAACGGGCAACATTTCTGCAGCCAGGAGCACCAACGCCAATACCTGGAACACCATGACCGCTAGTCAGGGCTGGACCCCAGGGCGCATTTATAATGTGTACCGCATCGCCATTGCCTGCGTGCTTCTTTTGCTGCATTACGGGCCGGACAAGGCCCTGCTCGGCACCCATTTTCCGGCCCTGTTCGAGACGACTCTTTTTCTCTATCTTGGCCTGACATTGGCCTCCGCCACCCTGGACAACCGTCGGCACCTGCGAGCCTTTCCTGCCTGGGCACAGCCGGCAGCATTAATCAGTGATCTGGGGATGCTGACGCTGGTGGTGCATTCCAATGGCGGACTGGAAGGCGGGCTAGCGGTGCTTTTGCTCGTGACCGTTGCCGCCGGCAATATTCTGTTGCGTGGCCGACAGGGTTTCCTTATCGCTGCACTGGCGACCCTGTCCGCCATGTTCGAGCAATTCTATTTTTCTATCCATACCCAGCTATCGTCCCCGTTCGCCCTAACCGAATCAGGCCTGTTGGGCATTGCGTTTTTTATGGTATCACTGATCATTCAGCAAATTTCCCAGCGGCTGGAACACAGTGAAAAAATCGCCAAACAACAGCAGGTGGCCATTGAACGGCTGGAAGCGCTCAATCAACAAATTGTGCAGCGCATGCGCACCGGCATTCTGGTTTTCGACGACAGCTTCCATGTCCTAATGTCCAACCAGTCCGCCAATAATCTGTTTGATAGCCCCATGCTGGGGAATCATCTGCCCGAAACCTTGACCAGCCGTTTTCAGCGTTGGCAGGACAACCCGCTTCTGCCTCTGACAACCTTACGCGTCTCCGAGCAATCCCCCGTATTAAGCCCGCGCTTCGCACAGCTGGACACCGGCCACGAGAACCTGACATTGCTGTTTCTGGAAAACACCGCTCAGGTTGCTCAGGAAGCCCAACAGATGAATCTGGCCTCTCTGGGCCGTTTGTCAGCTACCCTGGCCCATGAGATCCGCAACCCACTCAGCGCCATCAACCATGCCTCTGACCTGCTACTGGACGGCGAGCCCAGCCCGGAAGACAAGCACCTCCTGCAAATCATCCGCAACCATGTGACCCGGGTTAACGGCATTATTCACGATGTACTGGACCTGTCACGCAGGCCCAAGGGGCAGGCCGAACGATTTTCATTGCCCGAGCTCATTCAAGAAGTGACCGCACAATGGGAAATGAAAGGCATTACGGATCGAATCATCCTCCACTGCCAACCTGACGTAGAAGTGCGTTTTGACCGCAGCCAGCTTACCCAGGTTCTGGACAACCTTATTGCCAACGCCCTGCGCCATGGTGGCGACACCTGTGAAGTCACGCTGCGATGTGGACACCATGACCGCACCGGCCTTCCCTGGTTGAAAGTTCAGGATAATGGGCTCGGCATCAGCGCCGACGCCTTGAGTTACCTCTTCGAGCCCTTCTACACCACCGCCAAAGACGGCAACGGCCTCGGGCTCTATTTATGTCGCGAACTGTGCCATGCCAACCAAGCCACACTGGACCTGGAAGAAACCCCGAAAGGCGCCAGCTTTGTGATAACCTTTGCTCACCCGCACCGACAATTCCAATAACAGAATTTCGACAGAATCGCCTATGAGTGCAGACATCCCCCACGTACTGGTTGTTGACGACGAAGCGGACCTTAGAGAACTTCTAGTCATCACCCTTGGTCGCATGAAACTCCAGGCCACCGCCGCCGATTCGCTCTCTGCGGCAAAGCAGCAGCTCAACGAGCAACGTTACGACCTGTGCCTGACAGATATGAACCTGGGGGACGGTACCGGGCTTGAACTTCTGCAGTTCATTTCGCAGCATTACCCGGCCATGCCCACCGCCGTTATCACCGCCTACGGCAGCATGGAAACCGCCACCGGCGCCATGAAATACGGCGCCTACGACTTCATTGCCAAACCGGTCGCCCTGGACCGCTTACGGCAGTTAATTGAAGACGGTCTGGGCATCAGCGAAACCGAAGAACACCATGAAGACGAAAACAACCTGATCGGCGATGCCCCCAGCATGGTGGCACTGAAAGCCCAAGTGAGGAAACTGGCCCGCAGCCAGGCGCCCATTTATATCAGCGGCGAATCGGGAAGCGGTAAAGAACGCATTGCACGGTTGATCCACACCCTCGGCCCCCGCCGGGAAAAACCCTTCGTGGCCGTCAACTGTGGGGCTATTCCGTCCGAGCTGATGGAAAGCGAATTCTTCGGCCACCGCAAAGGCGCCTTCACTGGCGCAGTGGAAGACAGGAAAGGGCTGTTCCGTGAAGCCGACGGCGGCACCTTGTTCCTGGATGAAGTGGCCGACCTGCCCTTACATATGCAGGTCAAACTACTGCGCGCCATCCAGGAAAAATCCGTGCGCCCGGTGGGCGAAGCCAAGGAATTCCAGGTTAACCTGCGCATACTCTGCGCCACCCACAAGAACCTGGAAGACGAAATGGAAGAGGGACGCTTCCGGCAGGATCTCTTCTACCGGCTTAACGTCATTGAAGCCCATGTACCGCCTCTGCGCGAACGACGTGAAGACATTCCCAAACTGGTCCAGCATATTCTCAACCGGCTCAGCCAGACCTGGGAAATGCCGCCGCCCAGCGTCAGCTCTGACGCGGTAAGCGCCATTGAAAATTACGCCTTTCCCGGCAATGTCCGGGAACTGGAAAACACCCTGGAGCGAGCCCTAACCCTGTGTGACGGCAACACCATTCTGCCAGAACACCTGCGCCTGACATCTGGCCGCACAACCCCGGCAGCAACACGTTATAACGCCAGTGCATCAACAGCGCCACCACCAACAAGGCCCAGCGAGCAACCTCTGGAGGCTTTTCTTCAGGAAATAGAAAAGCAGGAAATCCTCAAAGCCCTGGATGCCACCCACTGGAACCGCACCGCCGCCGCCAAAAAACTGGGCATGACGTTCCGCTCGTTGCGTTACCGGTTAAAAAAACTGGAGCTGGACCGGGATGACGGAGAGGCAGAAGATAACGAATAAGGCTTGGGGTCAGTGAACGGCTGCTCACCAGTGATCAACTGGGCAAGCAATTCAGCACTGGCCGGCGCTGATACCAATCCATTGCGATAATGCCCCAACGCAGCAAACACGCCTTTCGCGCCAGGCACCTGCCCGATAAACGGGATATCTCGCTCACAACCCGGCCGCACACCGGCCCAATGAAAAGCCGGCGAACAGGATGCCAGCTCCGGCCATAATGACGCAGCCAACCGCTCCAACTGATAACGACCAGCCACCGTCGGATACGTTGTCCGGTCACCTTTTCTCAACGTTGAGCCCACCAACACAGAGCCATCCTGCCGTGGGATAAGATAGCCACGCTCAGTCAGCATAACCGCAGGCACCTGACCGGGCTTCATGCGATACAGAAGCATCTCCCCTTTTGCAGGAAACAACGGCATCGTCAGCCCCAGCGGGAGCAACAGATCCGGCGCCGCATGCCCTGCACTGATGACGACAGTATCGCTTTGCCATTGCCTGCCATCCGCAGCCAAAATCGTTCCTCCTGACACAGCAGGGAGCACCTTGCTAACGGTCGCAGACTGGAAACAAACACCTCGGCGCCGCAAATACGCGCGCAACACTTTCAACAGGCCAGGGTTACGAATATTACCCAGCGTCGGGAACAACAGCCCCGCTCCAGCAGCAGACTCCCGCATCTGCTCGCTGGCAGACATCGCCTGCACAGGAACCTGCCAGCGCTGCGCCCACTGATGGGCACGAACAGCGTCATCACCAGCCGTTTCCACCCACAGGCCACCGCTATGCAGCAGCCCATTGCAATCCGGGGTACTTACCGAGTCGCATTCGGCCAGTATCTGTTGATAACGGGAAAAGGCGTCCAGTGAAAGGCGCGTCATCGCATCGCAATAACGCCAAGCATACAACGGGGAAAGAATGCCGCCACCGGCCCAAGAAGCCGGCGGATATTCAGACGGAGAATCAATGATCGTCACCCTTCTTCCACGCTGCGTAAGCTCAAACGCACAAAGAAGACCGACAACTCCACCACCTACAACGAGCACATCTGACATGGCAATACGGGGAAACGGAAGACATTAAGGAGGGCAACGATAGCATAACCGGCAAGTACATTCTCCCGTAGGCTCCCATAGCAATGCTAAAGGAGCCCAGCCCATGGTCCACTACCAACACCGGCAACAACAAGGACTCACACTGATAGAATTACTAACGACGATGACGATAGCGGGGATTATCTCTGTCTGTGCCTCACATGCCTGGAATGACCTCATTCCACGCTACCAGGTTCGCACAGCCACAATGACATTACACAGCCTGATCCGGCAGGCTCGTGCCGGCGCGATTACCGATGGAAATCGCATGCTCTGCGATGGCCAGGCAGGCTGCAGCAAGTTCGAAAAAACGCAGACGGTCTGGATGGGGTTTGATCGGAATAATGATGGAGCATTGAATGCGTCTGAAATTATTGAGCGCTACCAACTCCCCGGAGCAACTCGCTTGGTCTGGAAACGCTTCAAAGGGGATGCACTCGTATTTCACAACCGAGGCAATAGTCATTTCCAGAATGGCAGCTTTTATCTATGTAATCACGTCGCAGCAAGAAGAATTGTCATGAACTGGATTGGCCGCCCCAGAGTGGAAACGGCCAAGCCGAAAGACTGCGATTAATGCTCTTTCCAGGAATCATCAGAGCCAATAGTGCAGCCAGAGACTTTCATGCAAGTCTGCCCCTCACTATTGATCTTCAACACTTCGGTGCCTGTCATTAAGCCCGTTTTCGGCGTCGTGGTAATTTCATACTGCTGGCTCCCTGTTCCCGTCACAGAGATTGCAGTCGTGAAATACTCACTATTGGCAAGCACAGGCGACAGATCAGACAATTTGGTATTTGCATCTTTATAGGAAAAATTCTTGGCGCGGTAGCGCTCCAGCGCCCCGGACAAGGCCATCATCTCCCCTTGCGCTTCTGCCTGCCGGGTATCCTGAACATAGCGTGTATAACTGGGGTAGGCGATAGCGGCCAGAATGGCCACTATCACTACCACAATCATCAGTTCAATCAGGGTGAAACCCCGCTGCTCCAGACTGCGATCTCTCATCTTGAGCGAGCTCATGGATGCATCCCCTCCACCTTGAACTGGTCGGCTTCTGTTTTATCCATCTGGTACCAACGACGCTTTCTTAAATGATCAAAGCCGTCATCCCTTATCTCCATGCACTCAGTACCGACACAAGCGCTCCCTTCGCTAGAACCGTCAGGCTTATCAGGATCAGGGAAATCAGTAAATTGGGGTGGAATCCCGGTCTGCTCAAGATCTTCACGCGGCGGCTCATCCGCCACACCGTCATTGTTATAATCAATGCCTTTTCCGTTAAGGAGGTTAATGCGATACAAGGCAGCAGATCCGTATGTCACAGCGCAAGGAGACTCCTGCTGATCCTGCCTGGTGGGGGAATACGAAGTGGCCGCTAAAACCGAAATTGTATTTTTTTGATCATCCACGGTGGTGTACACGGTTGGAGAAGCCAAAATCTTTTCACCGTTCAACTCCATAGGATAAAACCAGCCCTTATCTCCGGCTTCAGGAGTTTCGGAAGAGGCATTCGTCAGATTTTCCAACCTTACTTCCGTCGGCGCCGCCTGAGCCGCAGTCATCGCAGTATCATCCTTCACCACGAAAAGCATGTCATCCACACTTTCATCTAGCGGATGCGAGCGATAACCTGAACCAGCAACAACATAGAGCTTTTTCTTCCCTTCCTCGACAACGTAAACCACTGCGGGTGCATCATAAAAGCGGCGATTACCACTGGCTCCTGCACCGCCCAGTTGAGCCAGACGATTCAGCTCCATTTTCTTGGCACCACTCTGATCGATATCAACCCGGAAAAGCTGCCCACCAAGATCACCGAAATACAGGAAGTCGACCAAACCATCCAAATTCTTATCGACTACAGAAATACTGCCGGGAACAGACCATTTCATTTCGCCGCCACTGTGAGACCAAATCAACTTACCAGTCTCTGCATTGACAATATAGATGGCGTTACCTACAGAATCACCAGAGTTGCGTGCCTTTCCCTGTTTATTGTCATTATCGTTAGCACTATAACCACCGCCAAAGACAAGCACAGGAACCTTGTCGTCCCCAATCATCATTTGCGTTAGCGTCGGCGCAGACCAGGTCTGACCAAGATCAGCAAACCCATTTGTCACGCCACCTTCAATTTTCCATTTTACTTTAGGGGAGTTTTTGCTGGACACATCCAGGGCATAATAAGTGCGCCCCCCCCGACGCATACCCCCATAGAGATACACATGCTCTGGCTTACCTGCTACGGGATCCGTGGCGTTAGGCTTACGCCACGCTATCCAGCTGCCATCAAGGCCATAGGTCTGGCGACGATTGTCATTCGTTAAAGGAAAGGTATCCGAAGTGTATTTCTCTGCCTGGCTAATAAACTCTTCCGGCATAAACGAATAGCTTTCAGAGCCATCATCGGTATCTATCGCATGCAGCATGCCGCCATTGGTAGAGACGAACACCATGTTATTGTCTGCATTGCTACCGTAGTTAATTAGCACCGGAGCGCTATGAAGAGGATCTCCCCACTGGACCTTCAACTTATTGGCAACCGCCAAAATCTCATCATCATCAGCGTTCTTATCAAGCCCCAAAAATTGAGCCCAATCCTCAGGATCATCTTCCACCTCACTCCAATCCAGCTTCTTAACTGATGTTCCTGTGTTGTAATAAAGATTACGGCTTACCAGCTCTCCTCGCGCACCACCTTTCTCTACATCGACACCATCGTCTTCATCACTCCAAAAACTACGGGAATCTTTTTTAAAGTAGCCCGTGTCAGGATCAATCACATTAACCCCTGAAGCGCCCACAATGTCGCCATCTTTCAGACGATAGCGCTTAAGATTCCCTTCCCAATTACTATTCTTATTTGGTGTAAAGACCGCGTAGTAAAGCTCATCAAGATACGAAAACCGGTTCATTTGGTTGACTGCCACGCCTGGTGAAGACAGGGTACGGGAGTCTTTATCAACCAAATCCAGAATTTCTTTAAATTCAGCCGCAAGCTCCTCTGCATTATCTGCAAACCGCACTTTTGCATTCGAGCCATCCTGACCCGCCTCTGCTACAAGCTTCATTTTTTCAGCTTGAAGAGAGTTTTCATCAACCCCCAAAGCGATTTGCCAAGTACGAACCGACTTTCGCTCTCCATCAACACCTTCGCCCTCATTGTAAAGCCACTTAGCCAGATTCGCTTGACACGCATATGAATCAGAATAAGTTCTACTGTTCCCAGGAGCTTTATATGTACCAACAGAGCAGTTACTTCCTGTAATATTTTCCACTTTTTCGTCATCCCAATCTTCAGTGGGATCACCATCAGTCATGATAATAATATGATTACTTTCACACTGATTATTAAGATTAACCGGTGACTTATACTTCCCATCACTTTGCCAATCATTCACATAACCGGCCTTACACCTTCCCCTCCAATCCCTGTACGCACAATTACTCCAATAACGATGAAGTGTCATATTAACCGCAGGGGAGGGCATATCCTCTATAGCTTCGCCCGTCTTCGCGTAATCCGTTGGACTCATTCCCAACATATACCTTGCTGATTCACTATACGCTTCCATGGTGGGCGTATTAGATGTTCCCTCCAAACCATTAACAATTTGTTTAATATTGACGCGAGCACCGTCAGTCATTTCGGAAACAGGGAAAAATACATAGCCTCCATAGGCGGCATCATCTTCGCCGCCATTGAACTTTGCTACTCCAACATCAATATCTGATCCAAGCCCATCAATTACAGATGAAAACGCATCCTTGAGCTCTTGCATCTTCGTTTGAGAGCCATTGCCGCTTGTTTGCTCCATACTTCCCGACGTATCCATCAGGAAAAGCACATTTGCTTTTGGTTTATTCTCCGAGTTATCCGCATTCGCCTTGGCAAAAAATATTTCGGTATCATCCGCATATACACCCGTAGGTGCCAGCGCACAAACCAGCATTAGACCCATGACTGTTTTTAATTTATTCATATCTCCCCCTACTCGATTTCAGAGCCAGGCTTCAGGCCACGCTTTAGC
>OJHM01000549.1_pt1 | contig 11173 bp, 7 predicted proteins | sample 1595241 | NCBI WGS metagenome assembly OJHM01 (sample SAMN05416781, study PRJEB24817) | seawater metagenome | isolation source: Sea water | place: Canada:Atlantic | collected 2013-11
CGAGATGCTCAGGAGTCTCGTGGGCTCGGAGATGTGTATAAGAGACAGGAGTAAGATTAAACAGTATTTTTAGACCCAATTAATTTTCATTCAAAAATTTATTCGTAATTTGAGTTAGATTTATCAACTAGCTTCAATGAACCAATCACTTTCGCCTTTTACAAAGGCACAACTCTTACCACAGGAAGAAACCTTAGAAATCCTTAAACGTAAAGGGGAACTTTTTATTGGCATACCCAAAGAAACACATTTTCAAGAAAAGCGGATTTGCTTAACTCCTGATGCTGTTTCAGCTTTAACCGCAAATGGGCATCGGGTGCTTTTTGAGTCTGGTGCAGGTGAAGGAGCTAAATTTAAAGATAAAGATTATAGTGAGGCAGGTGCTGAAGTTACTAGAGATACAGCAAAAGTGTATTCCTGCCCTATTATATTAAAAGTAGAACCACCTTCCCTTGATGAGATTGACCTCATTAACCCACAGACCATTTTAATTTCTGCATTACAGATTAAAACACAAGAGAAATCTTATTTTGAAGCTTTAGCAAAAAAACGAATTACAGCATTGGCCTTTGAATATATAAAGGATGAAGACGGAGCTTATCCTGCTGTACGTTCCTTAAGTGAAATTGCTGGCACAGCTTCTATACTTATTGCGTCAGAGTTACTTTCAAACGTTAATGGTGGAAATGGTTTAATGATGGGAAATATAAACGGTGTACCGCCAACTGAAGTTGTAATATTGGGTGCAGGCACAGTTGGTGAGTTTGCTGCACGTTCGGCTATTGGCTTGGGAGCTAATGTAAAAGTTTTTGATAGTTCTATCACAAAGTTAAGATGTCTTCAAAATAATATAGGTAGAACAGTTTACACTTCTACCATGCAACCAAAAAATCTCTTAAAGGCGCTTAAACGCTGCGATGTAGCCATTGGTTCAGTTAGGGGAATAAATAGATCACCAATAGTAGTTACGGAAAGTATGGTAGATCACATGAAGGCTGGTTCTGTAGTGATAGATGTCAGTATTGATATGGGAGGTTGCTTTGAAACCAGTGAAGTTACCACGCACGATCATCCTACTTTTGCCCGAAATGGAGTTATCCATTACTGTGTGCCTAACATTCCGGCTAGATATTCTAGAACAGCCTCAGTAACAATCAGTAATATCTTTACTCCTTACTTATTGGAAATCGGTGAATATGGTGGATTGGAAAATGCGCTAAGATTTGATAGAGGTTTAAAAAATGGATTGTATTTTTACCACGGTATTTTAACTAATAAATCTGTTGCCGAATGGTTTGGTTTGGATTATAGTGATGCCAACCTTTTAATCTTTTAAAAATAAGTTCTCGACTACATTCGAACTAACAGAAAACTACTTTTATGAAATTTACGCAGCGCTTAGGTTATTACCTAGGAGGTTTTGGAATTGGGCTCATTATCCTTATGTTTTTTTTAAACGGAAAAGACGCTTCATGTGATTACGGTCCCAATGCCAGGACTGTTAAGAATATTTCTTCAAAACCTATGGTTTATTCTAATAACTCTTCAGAATTTATTAAAATGAATAAATTGGATTCTACGACCATAATTAACTTAGTTAAATATGGTAATGTAGATTTCTCTAAAAGTGACACGAGTAAAGATTCTTGCAATATTTACCTAATAGAAAATAGTTATAAGGAAAAAGCACTGGAATTATCTGTTAAAAACTGTGACACTATAGCCACGCTTTTGAAAATCTATTATGTAAAACCAATTTAATTTGATTTTTTGGTGACGTTTGTCGTAATAATCACGTAGTTAATATAATAATTTATAAAAAATGAAATATTTCCTACACTTTTGCTCGTGTTTATAAATTAACCCAAATCAAAATGTCTTATAAACCTACAAAGTCATATATCTTATTTATACTTAATCTGAAAAAATTTGGCATAAACCATGTCACAAAACTCTGTGTAAATACATTTGTTTTCACTGTGTTTTGTTATTGGTTTTTACCATAAATGATAACAATACATAAAAAAACTCTAAATTCAACCTTTGAAAAACCTATAGATTATGAAAATTAATAAAATTTGTTGTATTGGTGCAGGCTATGTTGGCGGTCCTACCATGGCAGTCATAGCAAAGAAAAATCCTAATATACAAGTTACCATCGTAGATATTAATGAAGAACGTATTGCGGCATGGAATGATGCAGATGTCTCAAAATTACCAATATACGAACCAGGTTTAGCAGAAATTGTTGAAGAAACCAGAGGAAAAAACTTATTTTTCTCAACTGAAATAGATAAAGCCATCGATGAGTCTGAAATGATTTTCATTTCCGTCAACACTCCAACCAAAACCTACGGCAAAGGAAAAGGAATGGCTGCAGATTTAAAGTATGTTGAACTTTGTGCTCGTAATATTGCTAAGGTTGCAACTTCAGATAAAATTGTTGTAGAAAAATCTACTTTACCTGTTAGAACCGCACAAGCAATAAAAAGTATATTGCATAATACAGGAAGCGATGTTAACTTTCATATCCTTTCTAATCCAGAATTTTTGGCAGAAGGAACTGCCATTCAAGATTTATTAAATCCAGATAGAGTTTTAATTGGAGGCGAGTCTGAAGAAGCTATTGAAAGTTTAGCCAATGTTTACGGGAGTTGGGTGTCTCAAGACAGAATATTGAGAACAAATGTCTGGTCTTCAGAACTTTCTAAATTAACGGCTAATGCCTTTTTAGCACAACGTATTTCATCTATTAATGCTATTTCAGAATTATGTGAGCACACAGAAGCCAATGTAAACGAGGTAGCAAAAGCTATTGGTATGGACTCTCGTATTGGTCCTAAATTTTTAAATGCATCTATCGGTTTTGGAGGTTCTTGTTTTCAAAAGGATATTTTAAATTTAGTTTACATTGCTAGAAGCTATAATTTAAATGCTGTAGCAGATTATTGGGAGCAAGTCATTATTTTAAATGACCACCAAAAAAGACGTTTTTCAGACCACTTAATCAGTACATTGTACAATACCGTTTCCGGAAAAAAAATAGCTATGCTAGGTTGGGCATTTAAAAAAGACACTAATGACACTAGAGAGTCTGCCGCTATATATGTTGCAGATCACTTATTAAATGAGCAGGCAAATATTGCAGTTTACGATCCTAAAGTTAACGGAGCTAAGATGCAAGCGGATTTAAACTATTTAAATACAAGATCTGAAGAAGAAAACAATGAATTGGTTGAAACCTTTGATGATCCTTATGAAGCTGTAAAAGGTGCACATGCTATAGCTATTATGACGGAATGGGATGAGTTTAAAACTTATGACTGGGAAAAGATTTATTCAGTTATGAAAAAACCTGCTTTTATTTTTGATGGTAGGAATATATTAGACCCAAAAGAAATGTCAAATATAGGTTTTGAATACTCTTCAATTGGAAAATGAAAATAAGAAATTCTTGAATTTATCTGTAAAAAGAATATAATATCAATAGAAAAGAGCCTGAAAAATATAGCTTCAGCTCAGGATTTATGTATTAAAGTATTGATTATATTATAGCCGATAATAATTAATTCAATTAAAGTTTTGAAACAAAAAAAAAAGAAAATTGCCTTTGTTATTGGAGCCTTGACACCTGGTGGTGCAGAACGAGTAATATCAGTACTTAGCAATGAGTTAATTGAAAAATTTGAAGTTACTATAATAACCTTTGTTAAATCTGATCCTTTTTATCCTTTGGATAGCAGAATAGAAGTAGTCTCTTGCTTTAATAAAATTGATAAACCAAAATCTTTAATCGGTTCTTTAAAACTTAATTACGCTCTAACTAAAAAGCTATCTAAAATAGTAAAAGATCAACGAATTGATCTCTTAATTGGTTTTATAACATCTGCGAATGTCCTTACTACTATTGCAGCAAAATTAAACCGTATCCCTTGCTTAATTAGCGAGCGAAATGATCCTTTAAAAAAATCAATTCCGAAGTTGTGGGTAATTTTAAGAAAGTTTGTTTATCCCATGGCTAATCATTTAGTAGTGCAAACAAAAAAAGTTAAAATTATTTATGAGACTATCGTTAAACCTGAGAAAATAACAATCTTACCTAACCCTATATCCCCTAAATTATCTGAAAGCAGAAACAGTAGTACTCCTCGTGAAAAGATAATTTTATCAGTGGGTAGGTTGAATGATGACAAAAGACAAGATAAAATAATAAAAGCGTTCCAAAAATTGAATTTAAAGGAGTGGAAACTTTTATTGATTGGTGATGGCCCCAATAAAAAAAAATTAATTACACTTATTAACAAAAGTAGTCTATCTCATGAAGTGGAAATATTATCAGGAATAAAGGATGTGGGTAAATTTTATAATAAATCTTCACTTTTTGTATTTACCTCAAAGGCAGAAGGTTTTCCTAATGTTCTTCTTGAAGCCATGCACTTTGGCTTACCTTGTATTTCTACAGATTGCAACTATGGTCCTTCGGACTTGATTACTAATGGAAAAAATGGTTTTTTAGTGCCAGTTAATGATCAAGAAGCATTAATACTTAAAATGTCACAATTAATAAATGACGAAAACCTAAAAACACAATTCTCAATAGAAGCTAGAAAAACAACTGAGAACTATATGAGTAAAATAGTAACAACCAAATGGGAGTCTTTAATCCTTAACCATATCAAATGATTTTATGTTTAGGTCAAATCTTATTAATTAAATATAAAAAGCGCAAAAAAATATGAAAATATTGAAATATATAGCATTTGCGTTAGTTATATTAAATTTGCCATCAATAGCACTATCCATTTATGGTAGTGCAATGGGTAGCCTTTTGAGTTACTTGACCATAATGCTATTAGCACTTTATTATTTTTTAGAAAAAAAAACTGCTCTAAACTGGTGGCTTATTATAATTTCTCTCACTTATTTTTTTATTTCCAGTTTACAATATGTTGGGCCTACTGCTCCTTTTATTTTGGAGGTTATAAAGTATTTTGTTTTTTTAATATGTGGCTATGAGTTAACTAAACATATTACCGTTATTGAGTTCTATTTTTTCCTTTTAATTGGAGTATTGGGTATTGCTGTTGAGGCTCTCTTTTTCCCTAGTCATTTTGGGCGCTATTCAGGGTTTTATCTAAATCCCAATGTAGCAGGTTTTATCTGTATTACAGGATATGCAATTACTTATGGTTTAAAGAGTACTAGCTTAAAGCTTTTGGGACAATTTATATTTACACTCACTGGCCTTCTAACTTTTTCTAGAACATTTATTGTTGTATGGGTTTTATTAAACCTTATTTCCCTTAAAATAAGTATAAAAAACATTCGTATTCTCGGCATCGGAATTCTAATATTGAGTACATTATTTTTTATTGACGAAATGGTAGGCTTAAATAATCCGCGTTTTGATCAATTAAGGAGTATCGCTAATAATGAAAGTGTTTCTACTCAAGAAGTCAGTGAAGACTCTAGGACAAGTACTTGGGCACTGTATTATGATCAAATTTTGAGCTCTCCATTAATAGGAAATGGATTTGACACTTTTTCTGGAAGAGGGCGTATAAAAGTTGGTGTACACAATACATACTTAAGAATAATAGGAGAAGCTGGCATTATACCTTTCTTCCTTTTCATTGCTTACATAGGATACTTAATTATAATGAGTCTTAAATATTTTAAAAAAGCCCCTAATTTAATCATGCAAATTATTGGCTTATCATTATTTTTATTGGCGAATCACAACTTTTTTACTTTTTATTATGTCTCCTTTGCTGCGATGTGGATTCAATATCAAATTTATAAGTTTAAAAATGAACCTATTGTGAAAGATACATTGTTACAACAATGATATTTTGTAAGTAAAGTCTATATTAATAAATCAAGAAGCCTTATCTAAAGCTTAAAATAAAATCATAGTTTATTACCTATGCCTCTTTTTTAACTATATATCTAACAAAATTACTTTTAATTAATAACTAACTTTTTTGTTGCTTCCTTTTCTTCACCTATAAGTTTTAATATATATATACCATCTTGTAATTGAGATACATTCAGTCTGTGTGAAATTGAAGAGTCTTCATTTTCATTTAGTACTTCTTTTTTTATAATACGTTTTCCTGTAATATCATAAACTTCGATTTTGCTAGTATCAAATACACCTGAGATTTCAACATTTACATAATTTGATGCTGGGTTTGGATAAATTTGCATACCAAAACCTAAAGGTTCTTCTCCAGGTATCACAGCCTCTTCGTCACAATTTAGATCTACTTCTACTGTTACAGCAGCTTCATCAAAATCTAATGCATTAAACACTGTTACAAAATAATCTGTGGTAACGGTTGGTGCTACTTCTATGGTTTGGGTGGTTTCTCCTGTACTCCACAAATATTCATTACCTCCATTTGCGGTTAAGGTTGCTGTTTCATCTATACATATAGACACATTTGGCCCTGCATTTGCTATAGTGGGCTGAAAAACATTTACGGTTATAGCCTTTTCATCATAACAATCATTTATATACCCTTTGACTTCATATGTAGTCGTTTGAGAAGGACTTACGGCTACATTTGGTTGTGTAGCACTATTGCTCCATTCATAAGTATTTGCACCAGATGCAGAAAGAGTAATAAAATCCCCATCTAAGATATCTACATTATCTCCATTTGCAATAACGACGTTGGGGTTTGGGTCTACGTAAACGGTCACATCATCATCATCTGTAAGGTTTCCAGAGGTCACGGCTACAGTGTATTGCGTTGTTGATAACGGACTAACTGTTATACTTTGTGTAGTTTCTCCTGTATTCCACAAATAACTATCTCCTTGGTTAGCAGTAAGTAGAACTTCATAGTCGTCATTTTCACAGACGCGCTCATCTACTCCTGCATTAGCCTTATAAACGGATACTGTAACCTCAGCTTCTACAGCACAATTGCCATTAAATCCTATAACAGAATACGTTGTGGTCTCTGTAGGGCTAGCTTCAAAAGCTTCTACTGTTCCTCCGGTATTCCATATATAGGATGAGGCTCCACTAACAGTAATCATTGTACTTTCTCCTTCAGCAATTGTAATGTTATTGCTAATGGTTAATTCTGGCATTTCATTCACTGTAACTACAATACTAGCAGTATCTTCTTGACCATTGTCATTAGAGACAGTAACTGAATACGTTGTGGTTACACTTGGATTAACTTCAATCGTTGCTGTTGTTTCGCCAGTACTCCATAAGTAGTTTGTACCGCCTGTTGCAGTTAAAGACGTAACATCTCCTTCACAAATACTTTGGTCATTACCAGCGCTGGCTTGCAGCGCTTCATTAAAAACCGTTATTTGGGATGTGTCTGTAAACCCACCATCTGTGGAAGTAAACGTTATTATCGCTACACCTTGACCAACAGCTGTAACCAAACCATTCTCATCTACTGTTGCGACATCAGCGTTATTAGAAAAATATGTACCACTTTGGTTTGTTGTGTTTGCAGGAGTAAATGTTACATTTAATTGAAGTGTAGCTTCAACTGTTATTTCATCGGTACTAGGGGATAAAGTTACGCTTTCTGCACCTATAGACTCTGCGTTATCCACTTGGTTCATATACTCTTCTAACCATGTGTAACCACTTGGCGCAATATCATTATGATCTTCACCATCTGGTACATTGGCACTAAACCAAACTTCTGGGATATGGTCATTGGAAACATAGAAATTATCTGGTCTTACATTTGAAGATGTTTGTATAGGTAACACTAAATTGGTATCTCTTGCAGCATTACTATCGTTGATTATTCCATCAACGTATTCTTGGTCGTAAACATCCCTAGAGAATACGGCGTTACCATTGTTGTCTATATATTTACACGCACCTATCTCTGGTAAAATAGAATCCTTTAGTTGGGCATTTTGGTAAATAGTGAAAGCTCTTCCGTTTATATCATGTTGTGTATCTGTAAAATAGCTAGATGGTAACGATACAAAGTTTTCTTGAAATTGTGTCCACGCAATACTTTCATCCGCATCAAATCCCTCTGGTTTAGAATAATTACCACTAGGGTCATCTTCTAAAAAATTATTGGTTGTATATATTTGTGGATTTCCTGTATTACTTAAATAGCTAGTCCACTTTAATTGATTAGTTGTATTACTTCCAGCTTGATAATAATTTTCAAAATGATTTAATCTATATTCCCACCCATCCATTCTTATAGTCCTTGAAGACCAATTATGAACTATGTTATTAATAACATCTGCTTTGATGGAAGCACCACCTTTTAGAGGTACCCTGTGGCTTATGTTATAATAACCATTTCTAATAACCGTAAAATAGCCATTGGTGTTAGAGCTAGGAGGAGTACTCTCACCTGCTATAAACCCTAAAGTATTGTTTCCTAAAAGATTATTGCTAAATGTGCCATTTGAATAATCATTTACATCGGAATTTCTCTTGGTAGCTATAGAAACTGTGGATTTAGATGGACTATGGTGTGAAAAAGAGCAATGGTCTATTATATGGTTATCTGCCCTACCTAAGTTTATGGTTCCATCAGTGCCACTATTACTTTCTTGATGTCTAAACTTTATGTACCTCACAATGGTATTAAAACCACTTAAAGTAATATTATCTCCTGTTATGGTAATTCCTCCTTCTGGTGCTGTTTGCCCTGCTATATAAACAGAACCTGTGAACCCTCCTTCATCCCCTGGATTATTTGAAGCATATAATCTGCTTTGTAAATCTATTACACCACTTACATCAAAGACTATAATTCTATCTAATGCTTTATTGGCAACACCTTTTAAAGCCCATCTTAAAGTTCCTACATCTTCTCTGTCGCCATCAGCTAAACTTGTTACGTGTATAACAGTACCACCTCTTGAAGGATTCATGTAAGCTGCTGCGCCATAAGCATCTGGAAATGCTAATTGTTGGGCATAGTTATTTAAACAAAAAAGGTTTAAAGTAATTAATAAAAATAGTTTGAAGCTCTGCTTCGCAGTTAGTAGGTTAAGTAGGGATTTCACAATTAAATAATTTTTAGTTTAATACATTTTTTTTTAGGGCGTGTGCAAGTAAAAGATATTTTTTTTATTTGCAAGTTAAAACACAAAATTATTCGACAAAAAGAATTTATTTGTAAGTAATTATGTGCAAAATATATTCATATCGATTAATTGCAGATAAATACGACTATATACACCTTTTTGGATCACTAAATAATTAATTTAACAAGTTGGAATATTTTCTTACTGTTTAGGAGTTGAAATTTGGTCATTGTAGAATATTAAGTAGAGAAAGTATTTTGTATATATATATGTTTACTTTGGACGTTTAATCGTGTTTTTTATCAAGAGAATACAGAATTCTAATTTTCATTTTTTAATATTTGTACATCATTTAAATACATCTTTTACAATATGTCGATTAATTTTATATTAGTTGTATCATCTATATGAGCCTACAATATTCAAAAAATTATCTTTATAAACTATAGTATAGCTTTAAGATGAAAATAATTAGGCAATTGAATTGCACTTAAAAAAAGTTAAGATAAAATGTCTCGAGTCTCCAAGTCTTTAAAAAATGCAAAAATTGGTGTGTTTTTCTTTATCGCATCTATTTTTGTACAATTCTTTTCAAGAAAAATCTTTTTAGATAATCTTGGTGATGAATTTATCGGTCTCGAAACAACATTAAGAAGTGTTTTAGGATTTCTTAACCTAGCAGAATTAGGGATTGGAACAGCTATTGGTTTTACGCTTTACAAGCCAATTTTTGATAAAAACCATAATGAAATTAATAAAATTATAGCACTTCTTGGTGTGCTCTATAGAAAAATTGGATATGTAATATTTGGTGTTGGCTTTATTGTATCACTTTTTTTTCCACTAATTTTTGCTGACACTCCTTTTTCCTTGACATTAATATATTATGTGTTTTATGCTTTATTGACCTCTACTTTACTTAGCTATTTTGTTAACTATCACATTAGCTTACTTGGTGCAGATCAAAAAGGCTACATTGTTCAACAATACTTTCAGACGTTTAATATCATTAGAGTATTATTACAAGTTTCTGTAGCCCTTTATTTAAAAAACTTTTATTTATACATTACATTAGAGTTGGTTTTTAGCATACTATATAGTATCGTGGTACGATATAAAATAAAACAAGAATATCCTTGGCTAATCATTAATTCAGCCCAAAAAACAGAAATAATAAAAGAATATCCCGACATCATTAAAAAAATTAAGCAAGTCTTTTTTCATAAAATGAGCAATTTTGTTAAAAATGGTACAGACAATCTTCTTATTTATGGGTTGATTAACCTTCAAAGCGTAGCATTTTTTGGTAACTATCAGCTAATATTCACCAAGCTGGGAGGATTAGTAAAGATGGCGTTTGCCGGTACAGGATCTGCTGTTGGTAACTTAATTGCTGAAAATGATGAGAAAAATATTAAGAAAGTACTTTGGGAGTTGGTTGCTATACAATTTTTTATAGCTGGTTTTTTTAGTATGGTAATCTACCAGGTCATGGATTCATTTATACTACTATGGCTCGGAGAAAAATACATTTTATCCAATACCATTCTATTACTGATGATTGCCAATTTCTTTATAATACAGATCAGTTCCCCTATTGAGCGTTTCAAAAATGCTTACGGATTATACTCCGATACATGGGCTGCTGCAGCAGAGGCGATAATTAATTTAGGTATCTCTTTTGTATTTGGACAAATTTATGGTATCGCTGGTGTAATGTTAGGTACAATGATTAGCATGTTAATGATTGTTGTAATCTGGAAACCTTACTTTCTATATAAAAATGGTTTTCAAAAAAGTGTATGGTTGTATTGGAAAGGTTTATTTCCTATACTGTTAGTTTTTTGTGCCTCAGCTATTATGGTCAACTACATTAGTGGTTATTTTAGTTTAATTAAAGAAAATTTAAATCTTTATACTTGGATTATTTATGCCTTTAAGATCACTGTAGTTGTAACACTTATTTATGCTACATTACTATTTATATTTATTCCTGGATTTAAAGTTTTCTGCTATAGAGCAAAAGATTTAATCCTTAAAAAGTTTTAAAAAAAATAAAGACTCATAAAAATCTTCCCTCTTCAACCAACCCCCTTACATTTTTTTTATAATTGAATAAATTATATAT
>OJHM01000552.1_pt1 | contig 11120 bp, 13 predicted proteins | sample 1595241 | NCBI WGS metagenome assembly OJHM01 (sample SAMN05416781, study PRJEB24817) | seawater metagenome | isolation source: Sea water | place: Canada:Atlantic | collected 2013-11
TGTCGTGGGTCTGCATGCTGCGTGATGCGCACCCGGAAATAGACCTGCGCATCCATGCTTCTCATGAGCCGGTTGCCCTGGATGGAGTCACCGCCGACCTGGCAATCCGGTATGGCGATGGCGACTGGCCGGGACTGGTGGCGGAGAAGCTGTTCGATAACACCTTTATTCCAGCTTGCAGCCCTTATTTGAAACTGGACGCTGTGGCGGACTTAACGGATCACCCACTGATTCACTTCCGCCCACAAGGTGCCTTGGCGGCTCCCATAGACTGGGCTGGCTGGCAAAAGCGCGCCAAAGTCACGGGGCTGGATGTCAGCGCCGGGCTGGTGTTCTCCGATGAAACCCACGCCATTTCCGCCGCCATTGGCGGGCAGGGCGTGGCCCTGATGAGCAGGACTCTGATTGCCGATGAGCTGGCCGAAGGGCGACTGGTTCAGCCCTTCGGACCGGAACTGGAGGGCAAACCCTTCTATCTGGTGTACCCGGAAAGCCGTCGGCATGACCCGGTGATTAAAGCGATTCGGGACTGGGTGATGGAGGTGCCGGGCGGGTTGTGCCCGGCGGTAGGGTAGGGTAAGGCAACTCTTTTTTATTGATGGCAGTGTGCAAGTAAAACTACCGCTTGGGGATTTAGTGCGTTTACTACGTGCTCTGGGGCGGGAGCTGTTGAGTTGGACACGCACGGGGCAAGACCTGGCCCCAATGTTCCGGGTGATGTCACTGACCCGATGGGATGGTATGGCGTGCTTTCCAGTCTTGGGGTGTCATGCCGGCCCATAATTTAAAGGCTGCACGGAAGTTGGATGCATTGCTGTAGCCCAACTCAAAGCCAGCCTCTTCAACGGTGAGCCCAGCGTTCAGTAAGAGTTTCTTGGCATGCTCAAACCGGGCTTGCCCGAGAAGTTCTCTGAAGCTGACATCATCATTGCTTAGCTGGCGTCGCAAGGTTCTTTCTGTCATGCCGATTCTGGCGGCGATGGCCTGAATGTTCGGGTAACCCCCTTCGCAGGAAAGCAATATTTCACTGACTTGGCGTGCGACAGTGGTGGCACTTTCCTGGCTGCTCAATTCGCTCTTGCAGCTCTCCTGAAAGATATAAAAGCCGGCTTTATCTGAAAAGGGGAAAGGCATGTCGAGCCAGCCTTCGTCAAAACAGATGGAGATTTCTTTTGTTTCGCCTTCGACGAACTGAATAGGATAGTGATTGAGCGAGGAATAATAGTGTTCTTTGAACTTGGGCACCAAAAGCTCGGAAACCGAAAACGTACTATGGGTAATCACTTGTAGGGAGGTCAGGAGCGAAGTTATCGCACAATCGATAAAAATATTATCGAGGGTTGAGAACCCAGAGTCACACCGATAAGTCAGGTGAACGATACCGTTTTTGCAATGACAGGTAATGGTCAGGTAAGGAATGCGAACCCGGACATATCTTATTGCAAAATCAATGGCGGAACGAAGGTCGGGACTCAGTAGAAAGGCATTACCAAAAGAGCCGTGTGACGGTAGCGTCACGGACTTTCCAAAAGTGATGCCAAAGTCCGGTTGTTCCAGCTCCCTCATGATCTCTTCAATAAAAACGGAAAAATGTCTCGTTTCAATCCCCCCGGACGTCAGCAAGGCCTCAAAATTAGTGATCCCGATATTTGCATAAATGGTGCTGATGTCCGACCCGTATTGCGCAATATGATTTTCCAAATGGGGAAGATAGTAAGCCAAAGGGCGGGTATCCCAGCGCTTGGGTTTACTGTTCGAGTTAGTGCGAGGCTTGTTTGGCATAAGCAATGGCGATTGAGTCGGGAATGTGGGGAGGCAGTTTTCCTGGCGGCAACGAAGCCATGGTGTTTGGCCGAAAATCACCCCCTATCTGACCGAATATAGACTGATCCCCGGTTTTATTTCAATAGATACTTTGTGAGTGAAATTAAGGCAACTGAATCGTCGGCACTCACGGAGTTTAGCTATGTCACCCTCTGCAGAAAAAAAGCCCCTGGAAGGCAAGAACGTTGTCGTTATAGGCACGGGAATAGGCGGTGCCGCTGTCTCCGCGCTACTGGCTTCCCAGGGAGCCAAACCTGTAGTGATTGAGCGTAGTGCCATCGTAGGCGGCAAGGCCGGAGCGTATGACCGCCGGGGATGCAAAATGGAAGTAGGTATCCATATCGCTCCTAGAGGAAAGAAAGGCCCGCTGGGAGAAATCGCCAAGCTAACAGGCGCGAACATTGATTTTGTCGATATGAGCCCTGTGGTGAGGTTGATCTATGGCGAAAACGAAAGGAAGTTGCCGCAGAAACTGGCCAGTGTGAAATCAGCCTTTAATATCATCAGCACCATCAAGCCGGCATTCAGTGAATACGGTGGTTTGATGCGGTTTTCCTGGTTGGTATGGAAGTCAAAGTCACTGGACGAAGCGTCTTCTTACTATGGAATGTCTGCCCATAAGTTGTTGACGCGCTATTTTACTGATCCGGATATGCATGCCTTCATGAACTATTGCAGTTCCATTATGTTCGTTATGTCCACCTCTGAAGTATCTGCAGCACAGTTTCTGGTGGGGCTGAATAATTGGTTCAGTGATGGGGCCACGGCTTATCCGAAAGGTGGCTACGGCGCTATCCCGCAAGCCTACCTCGATGTATGCGAACAGAGTGGTGGCAGCCTGAAGCTTAAAGAAAAAGCAGAAGAAATCGTCGTCGATGATGGCAAGGTTGTTGGCGTAAAAACCAATAAAGGATTCTATCCGGCAGATATTGTTGTGAGTAATGCCGGTATCCTGAAGACAGTGGATCTTTGTGGTGAGGGGGTTTTCCCTGAACAGTACGCTTCAAAAATCAGGCAGTTAAAAGACTCTCACGGTGCTGTGGTGGTAAAGTACGCGCTCAAGAAAAAATTAACATCGACGCCGATCACCATTTATATCCCCAAGCGTTTTGACCTGGAAGGTTTCACCAGCAGTGTACAGAATAAAGTGGTTCCGGATGACGGTCCGCTCTACATCATATCGCCCACCGTGGTCGATCCTGATTTGGCCCCTGAGGGGCAGCATATTTTGATGGCATGCACCGGTGCGCCGGCAGATATGTTCGACAAGGACGTGAACAAGAAACTGCTGGACTTGGTCGAGGAAAGGATGGAGGCGCTACACCCCGGATTGCAAGAAAACACGTTATGGAAACAACGGCATGGCATCGATTATTTCGCTGCGGTCGGTGGCAGGGGGTTTGGTGAAGCAATCGGATTGGCACAAACGTATGAGCAGGATGGCCAGCGCTTTTCCCCGCGCACCCCGGTCAATGGTCTATACGTGGTGGGCGCGGACACCGGGGCATATGGCATCGGCACGGAACTGGCTGCGCTCAGTTCACTGACAGCCAGAGACATGATACTGGATGATCTGGGCGCTAAATAAGGCTCCCTGTCTCTCTGCGGGCTCCCGCATCAATGGTTGGCGTGGCTAGTGCTCTGTCGTTAGCGCCATGATGCGGTTCACTGGAAATGGGGGAGTCTGCTGAAGCGGGCCAGAGCGAAGGTGGTGAGTAGAAGACGGCAGGAATGCGTTGTTCCGCTTGGTACGCCTGTATCAGGTATACTCGCGGCCCCTGAGTTTTTCGGTGATGTTTCATGCAGGCCTCGTCTACTTCCGTCCCCGCGAATGGCTGGCGCCAGCGCCTGACCGTTTGGCTGAACTCCTCGTTATTCGGTAACAGCATTACCGCGCTGATTCTCCTCAACGCCATCATTCTCGGGGTGGAAACCTCCGCCGTGGCACAGGAGCGGGCAGGGCAGTGGCTGGCCCTGGTTAACCAGGTCATCTTGTTCGCGTTTACGCTGGAGATCGCTCTCAAGCTGGTGGCCTTCGGCCCGCGCTTTTTCCGCTCCGGCTGGAACGTGTTTGATTTCCTGATCGTGGCTATTTCCCTGACCCCGGCTTCCGGGCCTCTGGCCATTTTGCGGAGTCTACGCATCCTGCGGGTGCTGCGCCTGCTGTCGTCAGTGAAACGGCTGCGCATGTTGGTGGAGTCGCTGATGCAGGCGTTGCCTGGCATTGGATGGACGGCGGCGCTGTTGCTGATGATGTTCTACATCTTTGCCGTGATGGGCACCGAGCTGTTCGGTGAAGCGTTTCCGCAGTGGTTTGGCACTTTGGGGGCCAGCATTTATAGCCTGTTCCAGATTATGACCCTGGAAAGCTGGTCCATGGGGATTGCCCGGCCAGTGATGGAAGTCTATCCCATGGCGTGGATCTTCTTTGTGCCATTCATCCTCATTTCCAGCTTTATGGTGCTTAACCTGTTCATCGCTATCATCGTCAGCGCGACCCAGGAAGTGCATGAAAGCGAGCAGCGCGCCGAGCGGGAAGCCAACAACCAGGTTGCCCACGACGAGCGCCAGGAAATGCTCGATCTCATGCGCAACATGCACGAAAAAATCGTCGCCCTGGAAGCTGCTCAACAGAGCAAGGGCAATCAGTAAGGTCTTTGCGTCCAAGAAGGCCAGAAAACAGGGGAGGGCTGGCAGCGTTTAAAGGCTCGCCGTGCCCCTGTTTTGTCGGAGCGCCTCTCGAGACGCGAACCTGTCTTGATCCTGGAAAATAGATTTTGGCTTCGCAATAGTGCACGTTTAAGTGGTTGTTTTGCCCCCAAAGAGTGCATGCCGCACCCCCATGACCACTAATCTAGCCTGCTTTTTGGCACAGCTCAGCCAGCTTCTGGTCCAGCATGTGCAGGATATGGCGGCGGCTGATTACCCCCAACACCTTGTTTGACGCATCCACCACCGGGTAGATCTTGGGCTTGGCGGCCAGCATCTGCTGGGCCAGGCTCAACACATCGTCCTCCAGCGATACCGTCAGCACCTCGCTCTGCATCAAGTCTTTAACCGTGGCAACGCGCTGGTTGTGATACACCACCTGTAGCGCGGCCTGCAGGCACTCGCGCTCACTGATCCAGCCCACCAGGGTGCCGGTATCATCGATAACCGGGCTGCCCAGCATTTCCAGCTTGATCAGGTGGCTGGAGGCTTCCACCACCGGCATGTCGGCGTGGATCTTGGCAAAACGGGTGCACATCAGCTCTTTGATGGATGCAGAATCCATGGGTTTATCCCCTTTATGGTTATCAGGTACTGCCATCGGTACTGCCGGCGGTTACCCCTGATACTGCGGGAACCATGCCAACTTACCGCAGGCCATACCTGCTCCCCCCCCCTGTAGGAGCCCCACTTGAGGGGCGAACCCTTCTTTCTGCCTCTTACCAGCAACACAAAAACAAAACCGCTGAAGCATATTCATTTATTTGCGCCTGAAGATTGTGTACATTCGGAACTGGATCACAAATAGAAAGATACCAATAACAACGGCTGGCCAGGGTGGCACGGCCTGAAGCGTGACTCAGGGGAAGGGATGCCAGTCCGGTTATCACCATATTCAGCACAACTGCGCCCGTTTAACGCCAAACGGGAGATAAGCCTGTGGAATTAGGCGTTCTACTGGCTATCGCCATTGGCGTCATGCTGATTCTGGCCCAACAGAAACGGGCCGGCGGCGGAGCGTCACCCTTCGGCTATCGCCGCAAACCCTATCTGCTTTCCAAAGCCGAACGCTCCTTCTACGGCGTGCTCACTCAAGCCGTGGGCGACAAGGCCCTCATCTTCTCCAAAGTCCGCGTGGCGGATGTGCTTGCTCCCCAGAAAGGCCTCAACCGGTCCAACTGGCAACAAGCTTTCAACAAGATTTCCGCCAAACACGTCGATTTCCTCCTCTGCGACCCACAAGACTGCGCCATAAAACTGGCCATTGAGCTGGACGATGCCAGCCATGGTTCAGCCAAACGGCAGAAGCGGGATGCCTTTCTGGAACAAGCCTGTGAATCGGCTGGGTTGCCACTGCTGAGAATCAGGGCGGCCAGGGGGTATGGGGTGGCAGAGATTCGTCAGCAGGTTGAGGCGGTGCTTTTTCCTGTGCAGCACGAATCTTCGCTGGAGACCCCGGGGCTGCTGGAAGGGCAGAGCGTTGAAGCTACGGTCAGTGAGCAGGAAAGGGTAGATAAGCAGACCGAACCGCAAGTAGTTGATCAGAAAGAGACGCTGACTGGCGCGCAAATCGCTGCTAAACCGGTTGCACCTGCTTGTCATCAGTGTGGTGAGGTGATGGTGCTGCGCAAAGCTCGCTCAGGGAAGAATGCAGGGCAGGGATTTTGGGGGTGTAGTGCATTTCCGAAGTGTCGGGGAGCGAGGAAGTGTTGAGTTTTAGGTGCACTGGGCAAGACCTGACCCTAATGTTCGGAAGTCCGATCTCAATACTGCCATGTGTTCTGAGATGAATATGGAGCTTTTGTGGATAGAAAGTTGAAGCATTTGGATTTTATTCAGGGGGTTATCAATAGGCTTTCAACAAATTCATTTCTTTTGAAGGGGTGGAGTGTGGTTTTGGTATCTGCACTTTTTGCACTTTCAACGAGCGGAGGAAATGTCAGATTTGTTATTTTGGCTTATTTTCCTGCGATTGCATTTTGGGCGTTAGATGGTTACTTCCTTGCTCTGGAGCGTGGATACAGGAAATTGTACGAAAAAATAAGAGTAATTAATGAGGATGATGTTGATTTTTCAATGAGTGTGGTAGCGGATAGAAGTGGCGCTCATGATTGGGGATGTGCATTTATATCTAAAACTTTGCTGGTCTTTCATGGGTCTCTTGTTGCTTCGGTATTGTTTGTGATGCTTTTTACAATTTAATTATTTTGGTTATAAAAGGGGGTTGGTGTGGGTAGAAAAATTTTTGTTTCTTATAAATATGGGGATACGAAAGTTAAGTCGATAAAAGAAGGATTTTTAGAGGTCACCAAGGTTCGTGATTATGTCAATGAAATACAGGAGGTTGTTGGCAGAGAGGATGTATATAAAGGGGAGAGTGATGATGAGGATTTGAGTGATTTCAAAGACAGCACGATTGAGTCAAAAATCAAGGGAAAAATTTTTGATAGCAGTATAACAATTGTTGTTGTTTCTAAAGGTATGAAGGATGAATGCGTTAGTGAATCGGATCAATGGATTCCTTGGGAAGTGGCGTACTCTCTGAGGGAGCAGACTCGTGGAGAGAGAGCGAGCAAGCCAAATGGGGTTCTGATGGTTGTCTTGCCTGACGAAGATGGTGGTTATGAATACTACATACGAGAAGGTTCATGTGAAAAATGTAATTGTCGAATTCTAGATACAAGTTTTCTTTTTGGGATTCTTGGAAAGAATACCTTTAATCAAAGGAAAAAGACCGAATCAGATTGTGATCAGCACGGCAGTATCCCGGTATATGTCGGAGATAGTTCATATATATACTCTGTTAAGTGGTCTGATTTTTTAAAGGACTATGTTAAGTATATTGATAAAGCTGCTGAGATTCGAGATAAGATTGATGATTATGATATCGTTAAAAAAATTGGATAAGCTTTATGGATTTGGTTAGGCAATCATTTTTGCGCGATGTGGGAAAAGAGCTTTTAGAGGATAATGTTGCCGTTTTTGCAGGAGCAGGGATGTCGGCCGGCTCTGGGTTTGTCGATTGGGCGGAGTTGCTGCGCCCAATAGCTGAAGAGCTAGGTTTGGATGTGGAAAGGGAAGGGGATCTTGTTGCTGTTGCCCAGTTCCATTGCAATAGTAATGGAAATAATCGTAGTCAGCTTAACCAGATGTTGATTGATGAGTTTTCTCGTGAAGCTACGGAGAGCGAAAATCATCGAATATTGAGCCGCTTACCCATAAAAACATACTGGACAACCAACTATGACAAAATCATTGAGGCAGGGCTTGATAGAGCGGGGAAGATTGCTGATGTAAAATATACTAAAGAACATTTGTCGCTAACGAAGCCAAAGAGAGATGCCGTTCTCTATAAAATGCATGGTGATGTTGATCATCCGAATCAAGCTGTTTTAACCAAGGATGATTATGAGCGTTATCATGTTAAAATGGACCAATATATCTCTAACCTTAAGGGCGATTTGATATCCAAAACATTTATTTTTATTGGATTCAGTTTTTCAGATCCAAATCTAGACTATATTTTGAGCAGAGTTCGAGTGGCTTATGAGGGTGGGCAGCGTAGGCACTATTGTTTTATCAAGGAAGTTTCGAAGGGAGAGAAGGAGAGTGTTGCTGATTTCGAGTATAGAAAGATCAAGCAGTGTTACTTTGTTAAAGATCTGGCTAGATTTAATATTAAAACAGTGTTGGTTGAATGTTTCTCTGATATTACGGACTTGCTTAGGGTTCTGGAGTTTAACTATAAAGCAAGGACGGTTTTTTTCTCAGGTGCAGCCCACGAATACGGAAGAATGAATGAGAGAGAGGCGTTAGCGTTCGTATCTGATTTAAGTCGAGCTGTTGTCTCTAGGGGGATGCGTGTCGTTTCAGGATATGGTCTTGGGGTTGGTAGTGCAGTGATATCTGGAGCCTTGGAAGAGACCTACCTTAACCCTAAGGCGAGAATTGAAGATGGCTTAGTGCTTAGACCATTTCCTCAATCGTCTGAAGGGCCGACTCCATTGAATGAACTTTGGACAAGGTACCGTGAGGACATGCTGGATTATGCGGGTATTGCTGTATTTGTGTTTGGTAATAAGCTTGTGGGGGATAAAGTAATAGCGTCGAACGGAATGCGTGAGGAGTATGAGATTGCCAAGCGTAAAGGCCTTTTTTTGATTCCTATTGGTGCAACCGGCTATATGTCCAGGGTGCTTTGGGAAGAGAGGAATGAGGAGATTAAAAATGATAGTAATCTTTCTGATGATTTGAAATTAAAGTTTGAGGATATTGGTGAAGGGTGTGGCGATTCAAAAGGCATCATTGAAAATGTTTTGTCTATTATTGATTTGATTAATTAGTGGTCGTGTCAAGGATGGCTAAACGGGGGGCCGGGGTCAGGTCTTGCCCCGTGCGTCAATTCGTTACAAAAGGGCGCTAGAACACCCATCAATTCGCCGACGGTGAGCAGAAATATCGGCTCCTCGTTGCGCAAATACACCCCTGATCCAGTTGTGAAATATCGCTATGACGGCCTTACTTGATTGTCTGTATTCCTTTCGGCGCTGTCCCTATGCCATGCGGGCCCGGCTGGGGGTTCTGTTCGCGGGTTTGCAGGTTGAGTTGCGGGAAGTGACCCTGAAGAACAAGCCTGCGCAGATGCTGGCGATAAGCCCTAAAGGCACCGTGCCCGTTTTGCGGTTGGTCGAGACACGAAACAACAGGACACCCATCAATTGGCAGATCTCCTACGGATCTGTCTGGTGTTATCTGATGGTTGACTGTCCGTAAGGTCAGTATTTTGAAGTCATGAATCAGCAAGGAGGTGATCATGACCCGAGCCCGTTATCAGCAAGTCTCTCTTGGCGAAACGCCGTACTACCATTGTATTTGTCGTTGCGTACGCAGGGCGTTTCTGTGTGGTCGGGATCATTACTCTGGCCAGGATTATGAGCACCGTCGGCAATGGGGGGTGGAGCGTCTGGCGACGTTGGTGAGTGTCTTTGCTATTGATCTGTGTGCGTATGCGGTGATGTCCAACCACTACCATGTGGTTCTGAGGGTTGATCGGGGCCGGGCTGAAAGTTGGACACCGCGGCAAGTGGCTGAACACTGGATGTTGCTGTTTTCCGGGTCTCTACTGGTAAAGCGCTGGTTGCGTGATGACACCGGCGAGACGGAAACCCTGAAGGCGCTGGAGATTGTGGAAGAGTGGCGCTCCCGGTTGTATGACCTGGGTTGGTTCATGCGCTGCCTGAATGAGTACTTGGCTCGCAGGGCCAACGAAGAAGATGACTGCAAGGGCCGCTTCTGGGAAAGGCGCTATAAAAGTCAGGCGCTACTGGATGAAAAGGCCCTGCTGAGTTGCATGGCCTACGTGGATCTGAACCCGGTGCGGGCTGGTATGGCGGCAACCCCGGAATCGTCGGATTACACGTCTATCCAGCAACGCAGTTGCGCCGTTCAGAATAAGCCCCCAATCGTGAAAGCCCCGAAACTCCTGCCCTTGGTTGATGCCACTCATATCGAAAGCGATGACAATGCGACTATTTGTCGCATGCGGTTAATGGATTATCTGGAGCTGGTGGACGCTACGGGCAGAGCCCTGCGTTCGGGCAAGCGTGGCGCGATAGAGGACCGTGCGGCGGGGATTCTTGATCGCCTGGGGGTGGATCAGAGGATCTGGCTGAAACACATGGCACCTCGAAAGCAGCGAGCACCTTTGGCGATTGGCTCGTTGGCGAAGGTCAGAGCCTTTGCCGAGGCAACAGGACGGTGCTGGATAGCGGGGCAGAAGACGGCTTGTGCGTTTGGGTGAGGTTTGGGGTGACTTTCAATTTATGGGTGTCCTTAGTGAACTTCCTTAGCGACTCTTTATCCATCTTCATTCCTTTTACCTCTTTCCTATACGTGACAGCCGAATAGATGAACGGGGTTACGCTTCAAGTGGGTCGTAAAATATACTGCTAAGTAGTATTTGGTATCCCTGAGTGAGGTGCTACATGGCGATGGTGAAGAAGAGCATTACGGTAACGGGTCAGCAGGATAGCTGGATTAAGGCCCAGCTTGAGACGGGGCATTACGGTAATGAGAGCGAGGTGGTGCGCGAGCTGATCCGCGAGCGCCAGTTGCGCGAGCAAGAGAACGCTCGTGAGGTGGAGGCAATTCGCGCCAAATTGCGGGAAGCGGAAAGGAGTGGCTTCACGGGGCAGAGTCCTGCTGAACTACTGAAAGAGATCCAAAACGGTTTGGGAAGGGATGACGTATAAACTCAGTAATGCAGCCAAAAGGGATGTGGCTCGAATTTACTGGCACGGCGTTGAGGCATTTGGTGAAGCGCAGGCGATTCGGTATTTTGAGGCTCTAATCCAGCGCTTTGAAGGCATCGCAAAAGCGCCTCGTCTCTATCCCTCGGTTGATCATATTCTGGAAGGTTATCGGCGAAGTGTGTGCGGCGTGGATAGTATCTACTATCGAGTCAATGGCAGTACTGTGGAAATCATGCGGGTGCTTGGGCGCCAGGACGTTGATGAAAAATTGTAGGTTCCACAAAGAAAAACCCCGGCGGGTAAGCCGGGGTTTTTTGTTTCCAGTCCTGCCCTTGT
>OJHM01000561.1_pt1 | contig 10899 bp, 8 predicted proteins | sample 1595241 | NCBI WGS metagenome assembly OJHM01 (sample SAMN05416781, study PRJEB24817) | seawater metagenome | isolation source: Sea water | place: Canada:Atlantic | collected 2013-11
GTGTACCAATATCTGCAGCAATAATAATTAAGCGCATTCCAATTACAGAACTCAAAATACTTTTTCCAGGAAATAGATTTCCTATTACAAAAAACAGTTGGTGTAAAGGTGGGTAATTGCTGAAATGAGAAGCGCTTAGTTCTCCCATTCCATTATATAATTCTATTTGATTTGGAAAACCCGAAAGTATTCCCAGCTCCATTTGAAAATCTGGTGTAGTTAAGTATGGGTTAAAGCCAATCCTAATCATTTGACCATCCCAAATAAAGCGGTAGAAATCCTGTGATAAATTGGGAATAGAAAATATAAAGCAAAGCCTAAATGCTATTGAAGCAATTACCAAAAGCCTAAAATAAAATCCTGATGTTTTAAACAGCTGTGATGTAAAGACAAATAGAACTATGTAGAGCGTTAACAGTTTGGTGACATCTGTTCTTGCCAAATCATAAGCAAAAGCAGAGTAAAAACCACAGCTCAATACAATGAAGAGAAGGGGGATTTTATGGTATTTAAATAAATTAGAAACCCATTGCATAGATTCAAAGATACATAGAAACTAAACCTTTGAACTAAGCGATTTAAAAAAGACATAACCAAAACCTATGAAAAGCATTAAGTGAAAAGGAAACAGTCCAAAATCACCACCTTGGTCACCAACTACAAATGCACTGTACAAACCAAATCCAAAATAGAGCATCAAAATACCTTCAATTACAACATGTGGAGAAAGCTTTTTCCTTAAATACTTATTGCCTTTCCAAGAATCTCTAATGGTGCTGATATTAAATTTAGGTGTTCTTACAAACTCACTTCGTTTTCCTATGTGACCTTCAATAACAGCAATTGAATTGTGAAGTGAAAAGCCCATTGCAATTGAAAAAAATGTAAAAAACATACCAGTAAAACCAAAGAACTTTTTAAAGCCACTTCCATAAATACTTCGGTACATAAACCAATAGCATACAAAGAAAATGATAGTACTCATTACAAAGAAACTCATTACATAAAAGTAATTTCTTAAATGCTCATATTCATTCTTAATGTATAACATAGGGATACTTAAAATAGCAACCGTAAATATGCTTAAAAACATGGTACTGTTTAAGAGGTGAAGTAAACCGTGGACTTTTGTTTTAATCGAAATATTATCGGATTTTAAAACACGCCAAAGCATTTTTCTAAAGTTTTCGGCTCCACCTTTATTCCAGCGAAATTGTTGTGAACGTGCAGCACTAATTACCACAGGTAACTCAGCTGGAGTTTCAACATCTTCTAAATATTTGAATTCCCAATTCTTTAATTGTGCTCTATAACTTAAATCTAAATCTTCGGTTAAAGTATCTCCTTCCCAATTTCCTGCATCAAGGATACAGTCTTTTCTCCATACACCAGCAGTACCATTAAAATTTATGAAATGACCTTTGCTATTTCTTCCAACTTGTTCTAATGTAAAATGGGCATCTAATGCAAAAGCCTGTATTTTGGTTAGCAAGGAATAATTTCGGTTAATATGTCCCCAACGTGTTTGAACCACTCCTATTTTTTTATTCTTAAAATAAGGAATGGTACGTTTTAACCAATTAGGTTTTGGTAAGAAATCGGCATCAAAAATGGCAATGAATTCACCTTTAGCAATTTTCAAACCTTCTTTAAGTGCACCTGCTTTAAAACCAGATCTGTCTGTTCTGGTAATATGCTTTATATCTAGGCCTGTTTCAGCAAGTTTTTCAATGTGTTTTTTTGTGGTTTCAATAGTTTCATCTGTTGAATCATCTAAAACCTGAATTTCCAACTTCTCTTTTGGATATTCTAAAAGTGCAATATTATCCAACAAACGATCCATTACGTACATTTCGTTGAATACCGGAAGTTGTATGGTTACATAAGGAACCTCATCTGGATTGGAAAAGTCAAAAGTGTCACATTCCTCACTGCATTTTTTGGAGGACAAATAATTGTAAAGCAAATTTAGTTGTGCTAAGGAGTACATAAAAATAAGTACTATGGCAACAGTATAAACTGCTATTATAATTGATTCGAGAATCATCTTTTTAAACTATATTTAAAAATCCAACCTAGGATTTTAACGCCTGCAAAGATAGCTCCTTTTATGGTACCTGAAACTTTTGAGACACCTATTCTGTTTCTATAATTTACTGGAATTTCAGTATATTTTAAGTTTTTCCGTAATGCCTTAAGTTGCATTTCAACCGTCCATCCATAGGTTTTGTCTTCCATGTTCAGACTTAAGAGTTTTTCGTATTTAATAGCTCTAAAAGGTCCTAAATCTTTAAATTTTGAATTAAAGAAAACAGCCATTAATTTAGTAGCGAGCCAATTACCAAATATTTGAGGAACTGTCATTGAACCTTCTTGTCTCAAATTTTTAACACGAGCACCAATAACAAAATCAAAATCCTCTTCTAAAATCGGTTGAACTAGTTTTGTCAATTCTTCAGGATAATCGCTATAATCACCATCAATAAACACTACAATATCTGGTTGTTTATTTTGTGTAGCTATATATGCTAAACCTTTTAAGCATGCATAGCCATAACCTTTTTGGGTTTCAACCAAAACAGTTGCACCAGCATTAGCTGCGTTTTGCTCAGTTTTATCTGTTGAATTGTTGCTAACCACAATAATTTCATCAACAAACTCTGGAATATCTCTAATGACTAAAGGAATTGAATCCTCCTCATTGTAGGCAGGAATGATAACTTTTATAATTGGCATTTAGCTAGTTTGAAGGTGCAAAAGTACAATTGAAAATGTTATTATTAGATAGAAAATTGAAGCATAAGTATTATTTAGAGCTTTCCTATATGGATTTAATTTCCTGTTAGCTAAAATTCAATACTACTTTTGGTTTACCAAATCCATTAAGTCCACATCATTTCCTAATAAAATTTCGTTGGAGTTAATTCTACCTTTCATAGAATCGTTTTCTAACTTTAAAACTCCTCGTGGACAAACCGCTGAGCAAATGCCACAACCAACACAGCTAGAGCGTATTATGTTTTCGCCTTTTTGTGCATAAGCTCTAACGTCTATTCCCATTTCGCAGTAAGTAGAACAGTTACCACAAGAAATACATTGACCTCCATTAGTCGTAATTCTAAATCTTGAAAACAAGCGTTGCTGAAAACCAAGAATTGCTGCCATAGGGCAACCAAATCGGCACCAAACACGGTTACCGAATATTGGATAAAACCCAGTGCCAATAACACCAGAGAATATAGCACCAATTAAAAAACCATATGTAGATCTCAAAGTTTCCGCTTTAAATAAAAACAAATTAGAACCATTAAAATAATGCATGCCCAACAGTACTAAAATAATTACAAAATAGCCTATAGCACCATATTGGGCATCTTTAGCCAATTGATCTCTTTTAAAAATCATTGCCAAAGCAAAAACTAATGTCAGTATTACGGCCACACTGATAAGAAATGTACTTTTTGTTAACCAGTATTTACTACTGTCGTCTCCCAAATAAGAGTAAACAACAGCCGTAGTCATTAAAACCACAAACACCACAACGCTATGTACAACCCAACGTTCAATCTTCCAAGCAAACTGACGTTTATCACTTAAGTGTCTAAAAGAATCTCCAGAAGTTTCTGCAAGTCCTCCGCAGCCACAAACCCAGGAGCAATACCAACGTTTTCCGTATTTAAATGTTAGTATGGGAGTGATCACAAAAATAGACAGAATACCAAAAATTAATAGTGCTAAACCAATGTCTCCAGCTTCGATAAAGGAATCAACTCTATATTTTTCAAAATTATAATAATTAAGAGGCCATATATTCTTTAAATCATAATACGGTAAACTGAAAGAATCAGAATTCAGACGAGCCATAAATTCCGGAATCAAAAAAGCAAACGCCAATTGAAAAAACATTACCGAAAACGTCCGTAAACGCTCATAACGATTATATCTGTATTTCAATAAAAACTTATAGCCGAAAACTAAAATAGCAACTGTGTAAAGTGTGCCATAAACAAACCATTGAGTGGCAGCACTACCATTTAATAATTTGCTTAACGGATCAAAAAGAGCAACCAAACCAGTGTTTTCTGCACCATCTTTACCAAGGCCCAACCAGCCAGCTTTAAAATAAAGTAGAATATAAAAACCTGTAAACGCTATACCTGAAATCCAAGCCCAAAGACCACGTGAAGAAATCGATTTAAACATCACTCCATCGTTTTTAATACCGGGAATTTTATTAAGGTACATGTCATTTGCAAAAAGCACAGTTCCTATAGTTATAGTGAGAAGTGAAACCGTTAAGGTTATAGTTCTATATGGAAATGTAACATTGAAAGCAGCCAAAGCCAGAATCATTAGACCAATCATGCCAATAGCAACGTATATACGCTGCTTGGCTGTTAAATCAAAAGCTTCAGGTTTTGTGAGTGACATGCTTGGTTTTGGAGAATTCATAAATTAAGCAATTTGGAATTGTTTGTTATATGCAGTTTTAATTTCGTCTTCAAAATGACTGTAAAATTCAGGATCAAAATTGGCAATCTTTAGGTTTTTAATAATATAATCTACATTCCGTTTCTCGGTGAGCCATTGGTCAAAAACGTTATGCTTCATTCTAATCCCTAAAGTATTAATGCCCAGAAATTCGTTAGTGTCTTTGTGAAAAGCAATGGTTATACATTTAGTGTCATCTGTATGTTTCCAATGAAAATGTACTTCGGAATCTTTTTTATTTTTTTCGCTAAAAACCCAACCATAGGTTTGGTACTCAATATCCATAAATTTTGCAGAATTAAACCAATGGCCAGGATTATAGGGCATTTTATTTCCGCAAAGCGTTTGCGCCAAAACTTCACCCATCATTCGGCCAGTGTACCAAACAGCTTCCACTGGTCTGCGGTTTTTAGAAGGCTCTTGTTGCTCGGCACAATCACCAATGGAATAAACATCTTTAATATTGGTTTCTAAAAAACGGTTGACTTTTACTCCCTTATTGGTTTCAATGTTAGAATCTTTTAAAAAATTTATATTTGGTGAAACTCCAGCGGTTAAACCTACAAGATCACAAGGAATTTCCTCTCCGGTTTCTTCAATAATTATAGATTTTACTTTTCCGTTGTCATCAGGTTTTATTTCTTTTAAACTACTAGACAATCGTAAATCAATATCATGATTTTTTATATGTCTATTAATCATTTGGCTATCAGCTTCTGGTAAAACACCGTTCCAAAAACTACTTTCCCTAACTAAAAAAGTCACTGGTATATTTCTAGAATTCAACATTTCTGCCAATTCAATTCCAATTAAACCTCCACCTACAATAACAGCTCGTTTGCACACTTTGTTATTAGGAGCATCTATTTCAAGCTGATCTACATCTTGTTTGCTATAAAGTCCTTGAACTCCTTTTAGGTCTTGTCCTGGCCAACCAAACTTGTTGGGTTTACTGCCAGTAGCAATAACTAATTTATTATATGCTATTGCTTCTTCAGAACTGAGAATAACTTGTTTTTTATCAGTATCAATATGTTCAACAAAGCCGTTTATGAGATTAATATTGTTTTTTTTCCAAAACCAATCTTCGTAAGGTTTAGTGTGCTCGTATTTCATGTGGCCCATATAAATATACATGAGTGCTGTACGAGAGAAAAAGTAGTCAGTTTCAGCAGAAATTATAGTAATTTTTTTATCGGAAAGTTTTCTTACATGTCTGGCAGTTGTAATACCAGAAATTCCGTTACCAATAATGACAATATGTTCCATCAATTTTAATTAGTTAAAGAATAGGTCGAAGGTTTTGTTAAAAACTTAATCGCTACAATCTATTTTCTTTAAATTTAGGTATATTTTTAAAGTATGCGGAATTTTTTATATCTCCTTTTTTGTATTTATCTCTATACTTGTTCAGTAGCTCCATACAAGCCTTCAAAAATAAATGGCGTCAGTTTTGTTGCTGCACGAGATGCAGTAGATACAACACATGTAAATCCGGTTTTAAAGCTAGGTGCAAATAGTGCTGCCATTATGCCTTTTGGTTTTATTAGAAATACAGATCGCCCACAAATTATTCATAACACAGATAGACAATGGTTTGGTGAAACAAGGGCAGGAGCAAAACAATATATTGAAGAGTTAAGGAAAGCAAACATCAAAATTATGATTAAACCTCAGTTATGGATTTCACGAGGGTATTTTACAGGGTTATTGGAAATGAAAACTGAAGAAAATTGGAAATCTTTGGAAACATCTTACTCAGATTTTATATTAGAATATGCTGCATTGGCCCAAGAAGTAGATGCAGATATATTCTGTATTGGTACAGAGCTAGAAAATTTTGTAAAAAACAGACCAAAGTACTGGAACGGGCTTATTGATAAAATAAAACTCATTTACAAAGGAAAACTGACCTACGCTGCTAATTGGGACGAGTATAAACGTACCCCTTTTTGGAGCAAATTAGACTATATAGGTATTGATGCGTACTTTCCTGTAAGTGATAAAAAAACACCAACGCTTAAAGATTGTTTAAAAGGATGGGAAAGGCACAGACCTGTAATAAAAGCGTTTTCAGAAAATTTAAATAAACCAATTTTATTCACAGAATATGGTTACAGAAGTGTGGATTATAGTGGTAAAGAGCCTTGGCAATCAGACCATAATATGAAAGGTGTAAATATGCAAGCACAAGTAAATACCACAAAGGCACTTTTTGAAACATTTTGGAATGAAGATTGGTTTGCAGGAGGTTTCGTTTGGAAATGGTTTCATAAACATAATGAAGTTGGTGGTAAAGAAAACCATATGTTTACTCCTCAAAACAAACCTGTAGAAGCTGTTATTGAAAGTTATTATAAAAAATATAAAAATATTAATTGAAAGCCATATGAAAAGAACACTTGCAATAGGAGATATCCATGGTGGATTAAGAGGTTTAACACAACTCTTAGAGCGTGCAAATGTCAAAGCTAAAGATAAACTTATCTTTTTAGGTGATTACGTGGACGGTTGGAGTGAATCCGCTCAAGTTATGCAGTGTTTAATTGAACTTTCAGAAAAAAATGAATGCATTTTTATAAAAGGAAACCATGACATTTGGTGCGAGAAATGGCTGCGTCATCATTCTATACCTCAAGTATGGTTGCATCATGGTGGTAAAGGAACTATTGAAAGCTACAAAGGCTTTTCAAAGGAAGACAAACAGCAACATTTAGAGTTTTTTGAAAAAATGCCCATGTATTATATCGATGATTATAATAGACTTTATGTACATGCAGGTTTTACTTCAATGCATGGAGTAGAAGAAGAAAAATATGAATTAAGCTTTTGTACAGATAGGACACTTTGGGAAATGGTTCAAACTATGGATAAAAGTATAGGTAAATCGTCTGACTTATATCCAGACAGGTTAAAACATTATAACGAAATATATATAGGTCATACACCTACAATACGTAGTAACAGTGATAAACCCATAAACAAAATAAACTTGTGGAATGTTGATACTGGTGCTGCGTTTACAGGTATGTTATCTGCGATAGATATTGAGACCAATGAAATTTTTCAAAGTGAAGCATTGCCCGATTTATATCCAAATGAAGATGGGAGAAACAGTTGAAATTATAACCAAAGTTTATAGCTTTTAATTTAAATCAATTCCTACCCATTATCCATCTACATTAAGAGATTATGAATTAATAGTTGTGATGCAATAATTTGAAAAACAGAAGGATTTTTTATATTTGAATAATAATCTTTAACTATGAAAAGTATTGCAGTTATTATTGTTTGTTTTGTTTCGTTTTTTTTGAACGGACAAACTGTCTATTATGTTAATGCTAATAATGGAAATGATATTAATGACGGTCTATCTTGGGGTTCCTCATTTTTGACTTTGCAAAGCGCTTTAGAACAAGTCAATGCTGGAGACGAAATTTGGATGGCTTCTGGTGTTTATTACCCTACCGCACCACCAGAGAATTTATCTGGTACACCTACCTTAACCGATAGGGACAATACATTTCAACTAAGAAGCGGTGTAACTATTTATGGTGGTTTTTCGGGAGTAGAAACTATGGTTTCTCAAAGAAACATTGAGTTAAATCCTACTATTTTAAGCGGTAATATCGGTGATTCAGAGGTTGCCACTGATAATGTCTATCATGTTATAATTTCAGTGAACAATACTATAAATACTAATGTTGATGGAGTTATAGTTGAACAAGGCTATGCGGATGGCACTGGTTCTATAGTTGTAGAGGGTGAGACGCTAAGCCGAAATTATGGTGGAGGTATAACGATACGTTTAAGCAGTTTAAATATGAATGAAGTTTTACTTCGCTCAAACCTAGCTTCTACAGGAGGAAGCGTTTATTTGAGCAATCCAAATAAAATTGATATTATTAAGTCTAGGTTTTCAAATAATGCTGCAACTAATTCCGCAGGTTTATATTCTTCAGGTAGTAATGGTAGTGATTCAGAAATTAACATCATCAATGTAATATTTGATGGTAATACTGCGACTAGCTGGAGAGGAGCCATAGGGTTAGATTATGCATTTGCCTCTGAAGTGAACATAATAAACTCACTTTTTTTTGGAAATCATGCTTTTAGTGCCGCAGCCATTGGCACATCTGAAAGTCCAATTAATATTGAAAATTGTACGTTTACTTTAAATAGTTCTACAACTTATGAATTTGCTTCTTCTACCTATAATCATTTTGCAGAGACTATAATGTCAAGTAACACTATGACTAATACTGTTTTTTATAACAACAACACTCTTTACGATATTGAAGCAAGCGGAGATTTAGGCGGTGCAACAAGTCGTATTGTTGTATCACATTCTTATTGGGAATCTTTAGATAATTATGTCAATGGAGGTATATTCAACGCTCCACCAAATTCAGGTGCTCTTACTACAGATCCTTTTATGGATAGCTCTGATCCAGATGGTGATGATGATATACTCGGTACACCAGATGATGGTCTTGTTCCTTCACCTGTTATAAATAACCTAGGATTATTAACAGACAATACACCAAATAATGATATTACTGGATCTGATAGATTAGTAGGTACAATTGATGTTGGCGCCTATGAAAATCAAGTATTGGATATAGAAAACTATAAACTTTCTAAATTTGAATTATATCCAAATCCCGTTGATGATTATCTCAACATTCATAGAAAGGCTATGATTAATCCTGAAACTGATTTTGAGATAATAAATAGTTTAGGTCAATCCATTTACAAGGGCAAACTCAGTAAAGATTTAAAAGAGTTTGATGTTAGTAATTTACGCCCAGGTTTTTATTTTGTCAGTATTTCAATTAATTCTCAAAAAGAGATTTTGAAATTTATAAAGCGGTAATTTACTACCATTGCATTTCCAAGACCGTTTTTGTTCTCATGCTAACTATCACAAATATTACATGGTTTCCAAGACTTTTATAGAATAATCAACGTAGATGCTTCTTATAATAAGCTAACATCTCATCCGCTGAAGCACCAAACCATTTTTTTACATAGATGGTCCAAAAGTGGTATTGTACTTTCCATACACCATGTTTTCTGTACATACGTGCAGAAGTTCTTAGCTTTTTGTTGATGACCACAAATTGTTTTCTGGCAAAAAGTTCGTTGATTAGAATGTTGTCTTCGTAAATAACATACTTTTCGTCATAGCCACCAATTTCTTCAAATAGGCCTCGGATAATAAATTGACTTTGATCGCCGCCTCTGCATGCTCTCCAATTAAATTGTGTTAGCCAACTTGCTAAGCGTAACCACCAATGATCGCTGTCAAATTTTAATCTAAAGCAACCTGCATTATTCCCTTTATTCACTTCATCTAAAATCAATTTATCATACCTAAGAGGAGGAAATGAATCTGCATGCAAAAAATATAGAATATCGCCTTTAGCTTTTTTAGCTCCTAAATTCATTTGCTTTGCTCTCCCTTTTTCAGAATTAATAAGAATGATATTTAAATCTAATGATTTTACTATTTCTTTGGTATTATCTGTACTCCCTCCATCCACAACTATAATCTCAGAGATTGTACTTAAAGATGCATTGTCAATTAAGTGAAAAAGTAAATCCTTAATGGTTTTAGCCTCATTTAAAACAGGAATTATTATGCTAATCATATAATTATTTACGGAAAAACTAAAGCTGTAGTTTTAATTATTCAAGTCCCAATTGTAATCTTTGTAACGCACTTTTGCGGATTGGGATATAACAATATCTGAATATTCATTCAGAAAATCAATAAGACTTCCATTAAGTTCAAAATCTTTTTTAAACCATTTAAAGATTCTTGAAAGTTTAAGTTCATCTTTTGAGATTTCATTTTTAGACGCATCAGCTACAAATTCCTGTGTGGCATTAGTCAATTGTTCCTCTAAATTTGATGCCGTAAAGGCTTTATTTTGAAGTTTAGGACAAGAAAACGAAGCACAGACTATGGCAAAATGAATACGAGGCTCGTTCATTTTTCTTAAAATTTCGTGTTCAATATCATTTAAGTTGTACCATTTTTCGCCAAACTGCCAAAGCCGTTGATCCCAAGGATTTTGAATGTCTTTTATACTTTCAACAGGATAATTTCTAAGGATTAAATCAATGGTTAATGCATTGTAGGCGTTGATCCAAAAGGCAAGTAGTTTGTCTTTAGACCATTTGTCCATAGTTATAGCTTCAGACAAAGACTTGATGTAGTTGCTTAATTTTTGTTGGTCTTTCTTAAAACCAACGTAATTTACTTTACCATCATAAGAAACGTGTTTTTTAAGAAGTTTATCCCAATTATTATGATTTATTACAAAAATTGCTTTGCCAACAGATTGAACTCTATCTTTTTTTAACTGTTTATTTTGAGCTTCGGTTTTTAGACTGAAATTA
>OJHM01000568.1_pt1 | contig 10811 bp, 9 predicted proteins | sample 1595241 | NCBI WGS metagenome assembly OJHM01 (sample SAMN05416781, study PRJEB24817) | seawater metagenome | isolation source: Sea water | place: Canada:Atlantic | collected 2013-11
AATTTTCATATCATGCCCACTTTTATTTAATGAACCAATATTCGGAGGTAAAGTGAGTTTTTTCTGATTCAACATACATCAATAATACAAAGGTGTGTAAGCTGGCAGCCAATGCGTTGTACCTTCGACTGCCAAGCCTTCGTCTACACGAAAAGCTATACTTATAATTCGGCTGTAACAATAAGTGCCTTACTCAAACCACGCTCCAACTTCTTCCAATGCGACCATTGCAGTGTCGAAATCTATGGCCTCATCATCACTCGCGTAAGACATGGCATCAACAAACCGACTATATTCATTACGGTACTCAACGTCGCTCTCAAGGCAACCTATTGCTGCTTTAACTGACGAAGAAAGTGGCTCTCCTGTAGCCCGCTTTACTGTATTCTGATCTTCCTCAAATGAAGACTGTACAGTTTCAACAAACAGAGATTGGCTATCCCTAGTTATTGTTATTAGTGCAGCAATGTCATGAAGGTGACGAATCATGGCCGGATCATCAGCAGCAGCAGTCCGATCACGCTTCAGCACACGCCAAGTTAAAGCGCTTAATTTATCAGCGGCGGTTTCAATGGGCGACAAACACAATAGCTCCAGCTCAGCTTCCCCGCCAGAAAAAGCCGAGACGAATGATTGTATTTTCCGTGGTTCCGCCTCTATTCGTGGCTGAGTGAAACTGAACTCTACCTGCAACCCTGAACGTAATGCAGGATTACTAGCTTGCTGCTGATGATAACCAAGTTCGAATTTCACATAATTGCTAGCGGTCGCGACCCCGTCTCTCTCCAGCACCAATGCCTCTGAACAACCCACAGCATCCAGCATACCTTCTCTATATGCTCGACGAAGCCGCCGCATATGTCCTCCTGTCCCAGACTGAAGCGCAAGACAGCGAAAATCCAAATCCTCTGAAAAGCGCTGTATCAGACCATAGCCTTTCGACAGGCTAGTACCACCTGAGAAAATGGTTTGAAACCCATCGTTTTCAAGGCCTGCAATTGCTTTAAGCGCCTGAACTGAGAACCAGTCTTTTTCGACAAAGGCAGGACTGATACCCATCTCAGCTGCTATTTCGCTAACGATTTCAGGATCAGGGGACATATTGATACTTGATTGATTTGCCACCATAGGTCATTTTCCTGGATACACGTCCTTTGACTGCTATTACACGCCCCGTTGGCACCTGCGTGGACCGTTTGTTGTTATATTGAGCCTGCGCATTCTCCTGAACCACCTCCACATGCAGCTTTTGAACCAATGCCTCTTTCGCCAGTTCCGGGAGCGGCTTTACAGGAATGACCCTATTGGTAAGAGAAGAGCGCTTGGCCTTGGCATACAGCCCGCGCCCGAACTTCACCAGAACCTCCTCTGTTATCAGCTCGCGCAGAGCACGGCCAACTTGGTCCCGACCTGACAGATCCTTAAAGTCACCAGGAACAAATACCGCATCGACACTACGATTAATTCGGTACTTAATCTTACTTTTCAATGAGTTGAGAGCCACAAACACCTCCCATAAGGTTTATCGCACATCTTGCAATTATACGACATTGTAGCATAAATAAAATTAATTATACTCCTTTGCTATCAACAACTTACAGCGAAACCAGGGAAATCGCGACCCGGTGTTCACATCCGGCGAACGGACCGCGATGCCAGACAATGCCCCCCTCCTACCACCATCCATCTTCGTCCCGAGCCAAGGAACCAAAAGATCCCAAATCGGGAACTTTTCCTTTACAGAGAATAGAGAGCAACCTAAGATGATCCCAAAACGTGAACATATGACTGGTGAATAATGCGACTTATTGGTCGTGGAAAGATACGAAGCATTGAGATTGAGGACGAGGAGTTTCAAGCTTGGCTTCGCGCTTGGGCATCGGAGATATCTTGCGCCTCTTGGAATTCTCCCGCTGACCTCCTTTCCAGCTACCCAAATGCCTCCTCAATGGGTGGCAACAATTTCCGCTTTAAAGCAACTAGTTGCTTATCGCTTGATGTCCGCATCTGTTTCGAACGGCGGCTAGCTTGTATTTCCGGTTTATCAGAAGAAGTTGACTGAATATGAAATCAGACACGATAGTCTTTTCTGAAACTAGAGTTATCAAGACAGAAGAACAATATCATTTATACCTTTCTGAGGTTGAGTATTTACTCGCGCAAAGCGACACAATGTCACCAGAACAGAACGAGCGCCTGGATTTGCTGACATTGCTTATAGAAAGCTACGAAAGCAGCAACTACCCGATTGAACCTCCAGACCCAATCGATGCCATTAAATTTCGAATGGATCAACAGAACCTAAAACAGATCGACTTAGTCCCATATTTTGGAACTAGGGGCCGAGTTTCAGAGGTTCTAAATCGAAAGCGCCCCCTAACAATCCCTATGATCCGATCCTTAGCGGTCGGGCTCGGCATATCTACTGAAACACTTGTGGGGCTCAGTAGTGATGAACCTAATGCAACCCGAAAATCTGATGTTGACTGGGCAAAATTCCCTGCTAAAGAAATGATAGCTAGAGGGTGGATAGCTAAGGTTACTGATAAAAAAAATTTTTCTATTGAGTCTCAAGTACAGCAGTTTATTAGCAACATAGGCTGGAACTTCGGAGATGCCGCTTTCAAGCGTTCAATCTCTGGAGACGCTTACTCTGCCCCTACGAAATATGCACTTTATGCATGGCTCGCCAGGGTTGTACAAAAATCAAGATCCAAAAGAAAACACTTGGCAGATTACGATGAAAACCTTGTTTCAGAATCGACCCTCAGAGAACTAGCACAGCTTAGTTGGTTCGAGGAGGGCCCTCTTTTAGCCGTAGAGTTCTTACAGAAGATTGGTATAAGCGTCGTAATTGAGCCTCATCTACGGGGGACCTTGCTTGATGGCGCAGCTCTTAAAGATTCTGATGGCACACCGATCATTGCGCTCACGCTTCGACACGACCGATTAGACAACTTTTGGTTCACACTTCTACATGAAGCGGTACATATATGGAAGCATGTCGGCCAAGAAGAGACTTTTTTGGATGATTTGGATTCCTCAAGCCAAGACCAAAGAGAGGCAGAAGCAAATCGTATCGCCAGGGACTCCCTTGTACCTCGCGTGGCCTGGAGACGAAGCGAAGTTTCTCGAAATCCAACGGAATCCAATATTTTATCGCTATCTAGAGAATTGAAAATCAATCCCGCAATTATTGCGGGGAGAGTTCGTCGAGAATCTGGCAATCACCGAATATTCAGTCAACTTGTTGGCTATGGTGATATACGTAAGCTATTCAGTGAATAACGAGGCAATCATGAATCCATACTACATCCCCATACTTCAGATTAAAAAAGGTGAGCTTGATGCCTTGAGCCACCTAAAATCTAGCACCCAAAAAGTAATCCGCCCCATCTTTGAGCTTCCAATCCTCACAGATGACGCAATACGTCGCTCCAAGAAGCTGCGAGAGAGTAATGCGCCGCTTATGATGCATATCAATAGCAAGGTAGAAAGCGTCACCAATATTTCAGGAGAAATTGCTTTTTATTTTGATATACGGGGATGGGCATCTAATGCCACCGTAGAAAGTGGCGAACACGTAATAAGCCACTTCAGCAGAAGACTTACTGACAATGAAGTCGCAGTAAACCCTGTTATTAATTACAACTATTGGGATGACCCAGATTATCAAAAAGCAATAACCAGCCTTCCAGTAACACCCAAGAGTCATTTTTTAGTTCGACTTAGCGGTGACGCACTGGAAGATATAGATGATAGAGAATACTTTCTTCATCGATTTAATGAAATCCTGTCTGCACTGCCAACTGACAGCTCACCGGTTGCTGTACAAATAGACTTTTCTGATGTAACCCATATTTCACCCACCGAAATGCAAGAATTAACCGAAAGTGTTATCAGCACTCTTTCCCTCTATAACCTTGAGTTTATATCTCTATCGGGCAGCTCAATGCCAATATTTTCAAGTGACATGGTTAAAGAAGAGAATTCAGCGGCAATACATCTACGTCGTGAGTTCAATGCTTGGCAGGCATTGCGCACTGCCTACCCATCAGAAAAAATCATTTTAGGTGATTACGGGATAAATAACGCAACCATTGGCGGCTTCCCTAACCCACATGCCAATGGAAAAATTCGTTACACCATTTCCAGCCAGTTTTTTATCGCTAGAGGGCATTCGAAATTAAAAGGTGATGGCTTTGCACAGTTTCACAGACTAAGCGCCATTATCATGGACTCAAAATATTTCATGGGAACTGCTTTCAGCTGGGCTGACCACCGAATCAAAGAGTGTCGGGATATGATAACCGGACCAGGAAGCCTAACTAGTTGGATAGCACACGATACAAATCATCACATTGAATTCGTGACCACAGAAATCGCCGAGTTCAATCGTCTCATCGCTGCCAAAGAAGCTATTAAAATTAAAAATCCGGCTTCCTAGAAAGGACAATAATTGTTAGAGAGCCCCATCATTTCTCTCTCCAACTAGGCATGCCTCTCAGAAAGAAGCCTTTTGTGGAAACCATACGATAGAAAAATCAGTTGGGAAAATGAATATACAGCCTTACAAGCTTGGCAATGCCACACCAATATTGGAGATAGGTAGCCTACCGGAAGCATCATAAGCTCGATTTTCTACACCCCGGGCAGGATAAGAAAGCTGGTCAGTTAATGGCGATGCAGGACCTGGATCAAGGGAAAGGCCGTGCATTTCTGGCGTATCAAGAGGTGCAGCACCTGGATATATGAAACAACGATTTAAATCGCCGGAATACACCGCTCCCTGTAAAGAAATATCCATGGCGCAGGCCGGAGCCAGCTTCAAACGCAGCAATTGATCAGAGGCCCTTTGGAACAAATTGAAGTACTTTGTTTTTCCTCCAGAATCCGCTAGGTTACTCTCTTCACTGTCACATTCCTCGACTTCGGAAATACTGATGTAGACGCTGAAATTCGGCATCCTTCGTAAGTCGGGGTTCAGACTGTTCGATTATTATTAAACATTGTCCCAGTTCCGATGGAGCCCACGGCTGGTCAGAAATAACCGCACTTAGCATACTTAGAGCATCGGATGGAAATCGGCTACATAAGCCCGATTCTTCCAGTAAATGCACGACGTAATGTGGATGATCAATAGGTTTCAACCAGTCTCGTACCGCAGCCAAAGCCGCCGGGAACTCTCCTCGTGCAGCTATCACTAAACGTGACAGAGATTCAGCTACCTGCGGTGTAGCCAAATCACGGGACTTTGGCCAGATCTGCTGCCAAAATGGTTGGGCGCGATTTTTCCAATAGTCTTCACGTTGATCGGCGGCACTTTCAAGTGCCTGGGAGAGGGCCTGAGCCGACTCCTCAAGCCCTTTTTGTGGTAGCGAACCAATTGCAGACCGAAACTCATCTACGGTGTATCCTTCGTTCGGCCCCAATGCTGCGTAGGTTAAGAAGGCCGCGAACTGATGACGGTGCTCGCCAAGATCAGCATAGTGGTTTGCACAATCTAAAAAATGCTGCTTGAGAACTGTTAGCAATGGCCAGTATAAGCGCGGCGACCAAAGAAACCCTTCCCACACTGCTCTTGCTTCACCTGGGTTACTCCAACTGAATAACGGCAAAAGATGCTTTTCTGTCCAAGGGCGGTCGACACGGAAAAATGAGATCAGCTGCGAGCCCAGCAGCACCCTACCATGACGAAACCTAGGGACCTGCATATCACATAACATCGTAAAAATGGGCCTAAGATTATCTGGAAGCATATCATTGTCGCTCGGTTTCTGCTTGAACCACAGGTTCATTAAGGCCTGTGCGACATGCCCGACAGGATGGTTAATCGCTGAGCTAACGGGATCATAGATCTCTTGGTTATTACGGGTAATGCGCGTGCCTGTATTTACTTCAATTGGAAGCTCCAACATGCGGCGACAAAGGTCTAGCAGTATGCTTTCGTGACAATTGATCGGTTTTGACGCAGTTTCCATCCACCACGTTACACTGTGGTCAATCTCCTGAAGTACAGCATCAGGCATGGTCTGAACAAGCGGCGCAGCATATCGCCAAGAACGTAATATCCTGTCTTCTTCTGCCCAGGTCTGAAGAGCCTCCCGCCATCGGCCAGTAGGCCAGACATCATCTCTCGCTAAATCGCACAGCGCAGAGAGACTATGGAAGAAGCGTGTACGGCATACGTCACGCCAAGTATCTTCGTAGAGTGATCGACGCTCTGGCGCCGGTTTCGTGAGCCATTGAACTAACTCTTGTCGCTTCCTAGGAGCGATATCTACGACCCGGCCATCCTCAAAATCAGGATCACCAGTGCCACTCATCCAGTGTGAGAATTCGTCACGCTCATTGGTCGCTAACTGAAATTGCGGATAAGCTTTAGATAATTCCGCCAACCGAGCGGTCGCTAGAGCCCCCAGATCGCAGCCCGATGCGTTTAGTTTAGCCAGGTGCAGCCAGATGGAACGATCTACCAAGCCCTGCCATTGATCTTCTTCAAGGTTATCCCGATACATTTCGCGCGGAGGGCCGGCTAAAACAGCCTCCTCCAGGCGCTCTTGTGTGTCACCAGCCAAATTTCGTCCCTGCAGAACGAACAGTCTAAACACCTCTCGCCCCGTATCTGCAGACCACAGCCACCACGCGCCTTCGGTGACCAACCAATTCACCCACTGTTCGGGCGGAATACAATTATCCTGACTAGCGGCGAACAATGCTAAGCGTTTGAAGGTAGGGTATGGCAATTCGAACCAATTTTTTGCCGTCCGAGACGCGCGGGCGCTGTCGCTGGCTCGAACCACTTGCCACGCATCCCGGAGTAACTCGATCAGGCTAACCCAATCACGGAACCCTCGGTTTTGCCAGTGAGGAGTAATGGAAGGTAGATCCCAGAAGGAACGATCACTGCGGTCGCCAGCCTCACCCAACTCGCGCAATAAATCTAGCGCATCAAGCAATAGCTGCTGAAAATCTTCCAACAAGAACGGTAAGGCTGATGTCCAGCTCTCGCCAGCCAAATCGTTCAAAGCGCTATGAACGTGACCAGCAGCCAGCACAAGCTCACAGTTCACCAAATGCTTTATCTGGGTAGGTTCATCCGCGACATTTGAGTCTTCGCTCCAGCGAAACGGCTTTTTCAAGACCAACTTGGGTGCAAGCAAATCGCGTAACTCAAGACGCAAAGCAGTATTCAACCCTTCTCGCTTAAAACGGCCTTTCCAGCGATATAAATCAGGATCTCGCCACCGCAATTTCACCCGGCCACTGAGCAGTAGGCGCCACAAAGTGCGAATCCTTAGGGAAGGAATAGCCTTTGGTGCATGCAATCGGATTTCGTCTAATTCGGATACCTTCCCATCATTCTCCAGTGACACAATGCGATCCAGTTCGTGCTCGATCAGCCACTGCCAACGGTCATGTAACTGCCCCCCCCGTTCTGCAATCCAGATAATTAACTGAGGATCATTCAGGTGACGCACTAACCAACGAGCAAGCTGCAACATCACAAGATCCCACTGGCTGTCGGAAGCGCCTCCTGAGGCCAAAAGCATCTTAGGAGCAAGGTCATAGGAAGCAGGCCTACAAATCAAGCTAAAGCGCAGCGTGGTATCCTCTTCATCATGTGGGGGCACACCAAACCGGGCAAGATCGCCATGATCAAATCGCTCCGACGAGAAGGCTTTTAAAAGCCAATCCAGCTGAGGTACGGGATTGAAGTCAGCAAAACGTTTGGCAGGCAAGCCTGATTTATCCGACAAGGCCCAGAGCATACGCCCAATAAAATCATCTTGCTGCGTGCTGTCCTGTGGCTGCGCCAACGCGTGCTTGACCACGATAGCCTCTTTGCCCTGCACCCCATCACGGTAGGTCTCAGCCCAAGCGTGTAAGGTCTGGTGTAGAGCGGAATGATCGTGGCTGCCAGTGGGGACAGTGTAGAGAATGGGCTTTACCCCCTTGGCCTCCCACTCAATAGTTTTTCGATGCTCTTGCCCCGGTCTGCAGTCTCCTAGAGCCCAAGCCTGCGGCGTGCTTTCCCCCTGCATCCGGTCGGCTGCTAACGCATCCATCATGTAGCGAAAAACCGGGTCATTGATGCTATATCCCACGAAACAGACCACGTAGTTCCGAAACAAGTCACTGACGAAACGGGCAGCCCAGCGTTCTGTGAGATAGGCCAAGCCAAAATCACCACTGGTTATCACCAAGCGATTCAACTCAGTTTCGTCCGGCTTTGCGGGTAGCAGTCCATGAAGATAGACGAGTCCATCCCACCGACTATTTTTAGGGATAGGAAGCATAGGGGCTGCATATGCTTGGAAGGCTTGCCCTGTGCGTTTAGCAGCAGTGTGAAACGTACGGTCAAAATTGGTAGTGACTAATCGAAGAGCCCCCTCGCGGCCCCGCGCTAGCCGCAAAAGTGCAGCCTGTGTCTCAGTAGCACCCTTCCTCCGAAGTTTCGGCTTCAACACCCTTTCAAGCGCCTTTCTGAGCTCCAGTCGCTGACCCGGAAGGCGCCGTTCCAACAAATCAAGGGTGGCGTCAAATTGCCCACGCTCCAAAGACTCTTGCTCAATTTCCGTGGGTGATGTCCCGATTAGCCGGTAGATTTCCTCCACGAGCCCCTGGAATCCTGGCAGGCCAGCAGGATAGGAAATACCCGCACCACAGAAAAACACCACCCTGCCCTCTTCGTGCGCCTGCAATAGATTGTCCGGAATATCGGGACCATTGATGATGAATTGCATTCTTTCACTCCCCTCCCAAGGAACTCATACATGGAGCTGATATATGCAACACAGCATCTCTGTATCCGGCCACCGACAATCATACAAAGGGAACGCTATCTCTATTTTTCGCTATACTCCAAAACTTGCTTACCCATTGCAATTGCGACCTCCTCAAATTTCTGGGGATTATCAATAGACTCTTTCAATTGATCAGCCCATTCAGGGCGCTCCTTCGTCCATCTATAAGCCGCAGAGCCATCAATAAACAACGCCCCCGAAAAATACCGGTTAAAAATTTTTCCCGGGATTTGCTCTCGAACATAGTTTGAGCTTCCTGGCCGAGCAACCGAAAGCAGCCGAAATGCAAGCGACATGGCCTGAAAAGCCCCCTCCTTTGCAAGATCAGATAACAACTCAAGTACGGCCCCGGATGGAGTGATATAAGCCGAGGCTCCGTGCTTGGCAATAGCTTCAATAACTCTATCTAAGTGGACGAGATTCATTTTGGAAAACTCCTCTTTTAGCTTCAATAATATCCGCTCTTCATGAGCATCCCTTTTCGCTTGCGCAAAACGCTGAATTTCATGAGCACTATCGTCGTCTGGCACCCACACCCTCACTTCCTTCCAACCGTAATCCAATCGAAGCTTCCGCTGTTGAGAAACCCGACGACGCTCTGATTCAGCCATAATTCAACCCTCAACCCGTAATACACTTACGGCTTCAATTATGATTAGCCTCATGATAATTGCAACCCCTCATCAAGATATCAACCAAAAAAACTTCAAACACATATCACTCCCATGAAACCAGGAAGGGATGGCCTTCCTAGTCCCACTTCATGGAGGCTTCATGATCATTCAATGCCCCAGCTGCCAATCTATCCGGGTATCAGCACTCCACAACGGACGCAGAGTATGTGGCTCCGTCGGCACAGCTGCTGGTGCCGCTAGTGGGGTAGCTGCAGCCACCAGTGGCGCCCGGGTGGGCATGACACTGGGTTACGTCGCAGGCCCGTGCGGATCACTGCTCGGCGGGATAGCCGGTGCCGTGATTGGTGGTCTGATTGGAGGTGTTGCCGGCGGAGAGGCCGGTGCCGCTCTCGGTGACAAGCTCGACCAGACCTTCCTCAACAACCTGAAGTGCCTGGATTGCGGCCACGCCTTTCGACTCGGCACTGATTAAACCGTATTTCGCACTTGCCCCCTTCACTAGATACCAGAGCCCGCCTTGTGCGGGCTTTTTTATGCCGTTTTGGAGTTTTTATGAATATCCCCACTTTCGTAAAGAACGAGCAAGGCCTGTACCACGTGCAGGGCTGCGTTAAGCCCGAGGAGATTGTCAGCACAGCGGCCACCATTCTGTTGGATGAGCTGACCGGTCAGGAGGCACTCACCTCCCCCACCGATGTCGCCCAGTTCCTACAGCTGGCTCTGGCCCAGGAGAAGAACGAGGTCTTCGCCGCCATCTTTCTCAACAACAAACACAAGGTGCTCAGTTTCGAGCCCCTGTTCAACGGCACCATTGATGGCGCGGCGGTGTATCCCCGTGTGGTGGTACAGCAGGCACTGGCCTGTAATGCCGCTGCAGTGATCTTTGCCCACAACCACCCCTCCGGGTGCTGTGAGCCTTCCCAGGCTGATCGCACCATTACCACCCGGCTCAAGGACGCTCTGGCCCTGATCGATGTGCGGGTCCTGGATCACTTCGTCGTGTCCCGCTCCGAATGGGTCAGCCTGGCCCAGCGCGGCTGGCTCTGAGTCTTTCCTATTCTGCTTTAGCTCTACCCCTGACTCTCCACACCTCTTCTCATTCGTTAACCCGCCCGCTTCGGGCGCACTGCTATTTCTTGGAGATTTACCATGGCACATCTTGTCGAAAGCATGGCCTATGCAGGTCGCACCCCCTGGCACGGGCTGGGCAACCAGCTCGCAACCCAGCAACCCCTCAATGTCTGGATGCAGGAAGCCGGCATGGACTGGGAGATACGTGAAACCCCAGTTCGTTTCATTAGCAGCGAGGCCGGGGCCCTCGGCCAGATCTCGTCCTTCCCGGATCAGAAGGTGCTGTTCCGCTCAGACA
>OJHM01000571.1_pt1 | contig 10779 bp, 10 predicted proteins | sample 1595241 | NCBI WGS metagenome assembly OJHM01 (sample SAMN05416781, study PRJEB24817) | seawater metagenome | isolation source: Sea water | place: Canada:Atlantic | collected 2013-11
GGGCCAACCCGGAACCGGTGGCCAGTACTGCACTGCCGGCGGCGCTCAGCTTGAGGAAGCCGCGGCGATTGATTCCCTGATCCATAGCGCACTCTTCTTGTTTTGAGTTGAAAGGAGCAAGTTAAAAGTTGAAAAGCGCGGGTTAGGCTCTTGAACGTTGTCATGCCGCGCCCGCGATTAACGGTAATGGCGCGGGTATGGCCGTTCAGTACCCCGCGCCCTTTCCCGCGCTTTTTAACTTTACACTTTGAACGTGGAGCCAATCATTTCAGCAGGTACTTGTAGATGAACTTGTGCATGCCGCGCCCGTAGGGGGGCAGGATGTGCTTGGTGGCGTTCATTTTGCCCTTCTTGTAGATACCTTTGGCTTGGGAGAAGGTCTGGAAACCTTCCGGGCCGTGGTAGGCGCCCATGCCAGAGGGGCCGATGCCGCCGAAGGGAATGTCATCCACGCCCACGTGGGAGATGGTGTCGTTCAGGCACACGCCGCCGGAGTGGGTGTTCTGCAATACGTGGCTGCAGTTGTCCTGGTTCCAGTCAAAGTAATACAGCGCCAGCGGACGGGGCCGGTCGTTCACGTATTCGATGGCGTCATCCAGGGTCTTGTAGGGCACCATGATCATCAGCGGGCCGAAGATTTCATCCTGGGCGATCTGCATGTCGTCGTTCACGTTCAGCACCAGGGTATGGGGGATTTTCTGGCTGCCGGTGAAGTCTTCGTTGGCCGGGTTGATTTCAATAACGTCAGCGCCCTTGGCTTTGGCGTCGTCCAGGTAGCCCAGTAGTCGCTTGTGCTGGCGCTCGTTGACGATGGCGGTGAAGTCCGGGTTGTTGAGCATGGTCGGGTAGGACTGCGCCACCTGGGCTTTCCAGGCATCCACGAATTCCTGCACGCGATTTTCCGGGCAAAGAATGTAGTCCGGTGCCACACAGGTCTGGCCGGAGTTCAGGCATTTGCCGAAGGCGATACGCTCGGCCGCGTCCTTCATGGGGAAGTCTTGGCCGATAATGCAGGGGCTCTTGCCGCCCAGTTCCAGAGTCACCGGAGTCAGGTTGGCGGAGGCGGCGCGCATGATGTGCTTGCCCACGGTGGTGGAGCCGGTAAACAGCAGGTGATCAAAAGGCAGCTCAGAGAAGGCCTGGGCCACATCCACTTCACCATTGACCACGGCGACTTGCTCCTGCGGGAAGGTGTCGGCGATCAGCTTTTCCAGCAGCGCACCGGTGCGCGGAGTGGCTTCGCTCATCTTGATCATCACCCGGTTGCCGGCGGCCAGAGCGGTAATCAGGGGTACCACGGCCAGCTGCACCGGGTAGTTCCAGGGCACGATAATACCGACCACGCCCAGCGGCTGGTATTCCACCCAGGTTTTGCCGGGCCAGTTCATGGCGCTGACGTGGCGCTTGGAGGGCTTCATCCATTTACGCAGTTTCTTGGTGGTGTATTTCAGCCCTTCCAGGGTAATCATGATTTCCGCGAGCTTGGTTTCGTCGGCAGAACGGGTGGTGAAGTCGTTGTTCAGGGCCTCGGTCCAGGCGTCCATATGATCAAGCAGCAACGGCTTGATTCGGCTGATCAGCTCAATGCGCTGTTCGGCGCTGGGGTAAGGATTCTGGCGGTATGCGGCTTTCTGAGCAGCGAAAATGCTCTGCATCCGGGCGATGTCTGGGTTGTTGCTGTGCAGATCTTTTACTTCGGCGACCATGGTCCTCGCCTCCCGAGGTTAAATGTTATGTATGATGGTGGTTAAAAATTCACCTTGAGTCTGATTTTTAGAGTAATTACTCTAAGAGTCAACATAGTGTATCGAAAAGACTACATTTGGCCTCTTATGACCAGCACTAAAGACCGCATTCTGGAAACCAGCCTCACCCTTTTCAATCGTCAGGGGGAGCGCAATGTGACGACCAACCATATTGCGGATGCCCTGGGGATCAGCCCGGGCAACCTGTATTACCACTTCCGCAACAAGGGCACGATTGTGGCGGCCCTGTTCGATCGTTATCAGCTTCAGCTGCTCACTCTGTTGGAAGCCCCACAGGGGCCGTTAAGCTGGCAAGTGAAGGTGCATTACTTCGAAGGGTTGCTGGCCTCTATGTGGCAGTACCGGTTTTTCCACCGGGACCTGTCTCACTTTCTGCACGCGGACCCGGCTTTGGCGGCACGCTATCAGCAGTTTGTGGAAACGGTGCTGGTGCGAGGGACGGTGATTTATGAGGAACTGCGCAGCAGCGGGATTCTGGCGCTGGATGATGAGCAGCTACAGGGCTTGATGGTCAATACCTGGGTGCTGATGTCCTCGTGGGCGGCCTTGATCCATGGCTTGCGCCCGGACGCGGCGGCAGATGAAGGCTTGGATGAGCGCCTGATGCGCCACGGGGTCTATCAGATTATTTGCCTGGAGGAGCCCTTCCTGAAAGGCGAGGCCCGGGACCATTTAGCGGAAATGAAGGCGCGCTATCGGGCGGCGGACAACACCAGCGAATTGTTGCTGGGCCATTCTCTTGGTCTGTCACCGACGGGCAGCTGAGCCCGGTGATCGGCTGGCTGTGCTAGCGAAACCCGAACCCCTGCACAAACGCCAGTAGCCGTTGTTCCAGCCAATAGCGCTGACTTTTGTCTCCCACAAAGCCCACATGGCCACCGTAATCGCTGACTTCCAGTGTCACCGCTGGCCCCAGTTCTTCCTGTCTCGGCAGGGTTTCGGGTGTCATGAAAGGATCGTCGCGGTTCTGCAGCATCAGGGTGGGAGTACGGATCTGTAGCAGTTTGGGGCCGGCGGAGCATTGCGCGTAATAGTGGTAGGCGCTACGGAAACCGTACAGCGGCGCGATGATCTGGTCGTCATAGCGCCAGAACGAACGGATGCCGCTCATGTTCAGACGATGCAGCCGTTTGGCTTCCGGGGGATTTACCTTGTCCAAGTGGGTTTTCTGGACGGCAAACTGTCCCAGCAGGTTTTTCAGCAGGTGCTGGCGGTACAGTTTCGACAGGCCTTGATCCAGCCGGTTGGCACAGATATCCAGCCGCAACGGGGAGCAGACCGTGGCCACCGCACTCAGGTCGCCGTTGTCCCGGTGGGCCAGCCAGTTCAGCAGGCGGCTACCGCCGAGCGAAACGCCAATGGCGATACGGTGGCCGGTGGGGTTCTCATGGAACACATGTTTGATGACCGCATCCACATCGTCCACTTCCCCGGCGTGGTAACACAGGGCGGTGTCGTTGGGTTTCTTGGCGCCCCGGCTGTTGATCGCCACGGAACGAATGCCCGCTTCGGCCAGCACTTTCTGCATGCCACGCATGTAATGGGAATCGCTGCAGCCAGACAGCCCATGCAGTAACAGCACGGTGAGTTGCCCGGGGCGGCTTTGCGGCCCGGCCCAGTCCAGTAGCAGATAATCACCGTCCTTCAGCGCCAGCCGCTCACTGCGCCGTTCCACTTCCGGCAGGCTGCGGCCCATGGGGCCCCACAGGGTTTGCAGGTGCGGGCTGCGCAACCAAAACGGCGGTCGGAAAGCCGACCGTACGATCTCGCCCATAGGCAGGGTCTCATCCAGCAGAGTGGGAAAATCACGCCAGTGGCGTGGCGCACGTATGGTAGCCTTTTGTTTTTCCCGCTGGCACCTATTCATGATGGAGACTTCATGCCGCGCCGTTTTTTTGATGATCAGGATTTCCAGGCCGGCCAGGCCGCCGAGCTGGGCGCCAGTGCCAGCCACCATATTGGCAAGGTGTTGCGCATGGCGGTGGCCGACGAGCTAGTGCTCTTCAATGGCCGGGGCGGCGAGTGGTCGGCACGGATTAACGCCATCAGCAAAAAAGCGGTGACCGTTGAGCCGCTGGTGTTTACGGATCAGGATCGTAGCGCCCCGCTGGCGGTAACCGTGGCGTTACCCATGATCAAGGGCGAGCGCATGGACTATGCGATCCAGAAAGCCACGGAGTTGGGCGCCAGTGAGTTGGTGATTCTCGACACCGAACGTTGCGAAGTGCGCCTCAAGGGTGAACGCCAGGACAAGAAACTGTTCCACTGGCAGCAGGTGGCGATCAGTGCGTGTGAGCAGTGCGGGTTGAACCGGGTGCCAGCGGTGCGTGGTGTGTTGAACCTGCGGGACTGGCTGTCGTCGGATTTGCCCACCCTGAAACTGATAGCCCACCCCGGCGAACAGCCCTTCTCCCCTGCCGCCTTGCAGGAGGAAAAAGAGCTGGTTCTGCTCACCGGCCCGGAAGGGGGCTTTTCTGACGAGGAATTACAGCGAGCCGCGGATGCGGGCTTTGTCCCGTTTGCACTAGGCAACCGGGTGCTGCGAGCGGAAACCGCTCCGGTGGCGTTGCTGGCGGCCCTGTGGGCTTGGCATGGCCACTAAGACAAAGGGCCGGCGGCGAAGAGCGCGTCGTCGCACGGGGGCCAATGCTGTTGCTTCATCGGGTATCACCGCGGCATTGATGGTCATTGTGGTGTTTGCGCTAGTGCTGGGTGTTTATGCCCGCCACGACAACCTGCTGCCATGGCTGGCGGGCGTTTATGGGGTGTTATCGATATTGGCATTGGGGCTTTATGGCTGGGACAAGCGTGCGGCCGTGCGGGCGCGTTCGCGTACTCCAGAGTTAACTCTGCACCTGCTGGCGCTGGCCGGGGGCTGGCCCGGTGCCATGCTGGCTCGCCCCTTGTTTCGGCACAAAACCCGCAAGCAACCGTTCAGCGGAGTCTTCTGGTTCACGGTGTTGCTGAATGCGGGCATGGTGACGGTGCTGCTGTGGTAAAGCGGCGCGGCCTGGCTAGGGAACCTCTGATTAAGGATGGTTTGTTGATGTCTGCGAAACGTAGCCTGGTTTTGACTACTTTGGCCATGGTGGCCTTTGCGGCCAATTCGGTGTTGTGCCGCCTCGCACTGCGCGAAGGCACTATTGATGCGGCCAGTTTCACGGCGGTGCGGTTGGTGTCCGGCGCGCTGATGTTGGCGCTGATCCTGCTGCTGCGAGACCGGCAAGTGAAAACCATGGTCACCCAGGGGAATCATGGCTCAGCCCTGGCCTTGTTTGTTTACGCTGCCGGGTTCTCGCTGGCTTACGTGGAGCTTGCCACCGGCACGGGTGCCTTGCTGCTGTTCGGCGCTGTGCAGGCCACCATGATCGGTATCGGTTTGTATCGTGGCGAGCGTTTAGCACCGCTCCAGTGGCTGGGGCTGGCATTGGCATTGAGTGGCCTGGTGGCATTGCTGTTACCCGGCGCGGCGGCTCCGCCGCTGGCGGCAGCAATGTTGATGTTGGCGGCCGGTGCTGGCTGGGGTGTGTATTCACTGCGGGGCAAGGGCGCGGCCGATGCCACGGCGGTCACAGCGGGCAATTTTCTGCGCGCGTTGATCTGGCTGCTACCGTTGGCGCTATTCGCCTGGCCGGACCAATGGCCACAGGGACCGGGGCTGGTGTATGCGGTGCTGTCCGGTGCGTTGGCATCGGCAGCCGGTTATGCCATCTGGTATCTGGCGTTGCGTGGGCTGGCCAGCGCTACGGCGGCCACGGTGCAACTGAGTGTGCCGGTGCTGGCGGCGCTGGCGGGTGCATTATGGCTGGATGAGCCGCTCACCCTGCGGCTGGTGCTGGCATCGGTGGCCATTCTGGGCGGTATTGCTCTGGTGATTCGGCGGGCTTAACCCCGGTAAGGCGCTGACTTCAGGGCTTCTGGCTGCGGGTTTTGGAATCGAACGGTTTTTTCTTCTAGATAACGAACCGGAATCGTTATGCTGCAAATCGGGATTGTGATCTACGATGATGCTGAGGTGCTGGATTTTGCTGGCCCTTTTGAGGTATTCGCCACCGCGTGTCGATTGTGTGGGGAAGCGCCTTGGTGCGTTTCGCTGATCAGTGAAACAATAACGGTGATGGCCCGGGGCGGGTTTCCCGTGCAGAGCCATTTCACTCTGGATAACCATCCGCCGCTGAATGTGTTGCTGATTAGCGGTGGCGAGCATACCCGGGCCATGCGCAGCCCTGCTCTGCTTGCCGGGATTCGTCGGGCCGGGGAGCAGGCCGATTGGGTGACGTCGGTCTGTACCGGTGCCTTTCTGCTGGCCAAGGCCGGGCTGCTAACCGATGAAAAAGTGACAACCCACTGGGAAGACCTTGCTGAACTGCGCGCGGGTTTTCCTGACCTGGATGTTCAGCACGGGGTGCGCTGGGTTGAAGATGGCAACCGGCTAACCTCTGCGGGCATGTCAGCGGGTATCGATATGAGCCTGCATTTGCTTGAGCGGTTACACGGCCGTGAACTGGCTGAGCGTACCGCCCGGCAGATGGATTATGCCTGGCAGGCATCTCCTGCGCTGTTGTCGTGATTAGCGGTGCTGGCGGTTATACCCCCAATAAATTATCGCCAGTAATGTAGCCAGCGCTGCCGGCACTAGCAGCGCAGAAAAATGCAGTAATCGGAACAGTAACGTGCCGATGATCCCGCCACAGATAAACCCGCTGATTAACAAGATAAAAAGTAACAGCCGACGATCGTTGATGGGGATACCACGCAGGCGATTGCCAAGCATGATGCCAAGATCCGTGAAGATCCCTGACAAGTGGGTGGTGCGAATAATGGAGCCGCTGTAGGTGGTAACCATGGCGTTTTGGAGGCCGCAGGCCATGGACGCCAGGTAGATGCCGAGATCACTACTGCGTTGCAGGAACAACATGGCGAGGACCAGCAGAGCCGCTTCAATCAGCAGGGAAAAGCCGTAATGGCGGCCCAGCTTCAGGGCCGTGCTGGTAATTAGCAGGCCGCTGAGGATGGCGCCGGCAAGAAAGCTCATTAGCGTAAGTAACAGATGCAGCGCATTGCTCAGGGCTAGGTCCGCCAGTGCCAGACCCAGCAGTGATGAGGTGCCGGTCAGGTGAGAGACGGCTTGGTGGCTAAAACCCAGCAGGCCTACCGCATTGACACTGCCGGCCAGTAAGGCGAGAAGAAAAGCCCCGACTTCTACCCAGGGAGGAAGACGTGTCAGCAAGAAAACTCCGCTACACAGGCGCATGGATATTGCAGTGTAGCATGGGGCTGAGAAAATTCTGCCGTCAGGCTTATCCACGTCGTTGTGGGTAAGCGGGTGTTTAGTTTTGCTGTTGTTCCATCATGTCGGCCTGAAGAATTTCAATCCAGTAACCGTCCGGATCCTTGATAAAAGCGAGGCCTTTCATTTTTCCGTCATCGGGGCGCTTGATGAATTCCACACCCAGTTTTTCGAAGCGCTCTGCGGCAGCGTACACGTCGGGCACGGTGATGCCGATGTGACCAAAACCCTGAGGTTCGGCGTTGCCATCGTGATAGGAAAAATCAGGGACGTCTTCGCTGCCCCAGTTATGGGTCAGCTCCAGCATGGCTTCCCGGCCAAAGGTGTAAGTGAGTCGCTTGGCTGCATCTGCAGGCACATCCCCGGCGTCCTCCTCACTCAGGTAGCCGAGAAAGTAGAGGCTGAACTGCATTTCCGGAAAGTCCAGTTTGCGAACCAGCCGCATGCCCAATACTCGGGTATAAAAATCCAGGCTGGGCTTGGGATCCTTGATACGCAGCATGGTCTGGTTGAACAGATACTCGTGGGTGACTTCATCCGGGTGTTCATACAAGCCTTCGGCTTTTTCAAAGTGACGGGACATGTGACCTCCTGGTGAGTGTGGTTGCAGGGAGCTAAAGAATATCGGGATGGTGGGGGGGGAATGCAAGGTTAGGTGGTGGGCAATGCTTACGAGATAAAGGTAAGAGGTGTCTTAAGTTGCGTGCCAAGCGGTAAGCCGAGTTCGCTAAAAGCTAACCTGCATAAGTTCTAAACTTGCGCAGACTACCTAAAACTGATTGTCGCTAGTGACTGAGAAAGTGGCCCGTAATGGGGCGATGAAATCGCTGGCGGTAGCTTGGCTGGCCATGTTTATCGTAGCCAAGGTGCCAATAGAACCAGTGATTCGGCGTCTCACTCCTCGTTTGTACTTATTTGCTTAGTTTGAATCTGACGAGGTCATTCTAGACCGCAATCGCTGGACTGTTTTATCTGTGGTCTTGTGGCTTTGGACGCTGTTACTTAGAGGTAGATGCATAGCCTTAGTGCGACCGCACTAAGATGAAGCAAAATGTACAAATGCGATTTTTTTCATACTCCTCATTTCCTTTACAAAAGCCGCCGTTCGGGCGTTTCAGGCTCTGGCATAGATATTGAATGAACGAGATTCGCAAGGCTATTGAAGGCTGAGCGTTCCATTCATGAATTTGTGCTGAAGTCGGCCTGGCTAAGGCTGTGTTGTTTTACTTTTGAGGGTTTCTTTAATGTTTGAATCTAAAATACTGGTTGGTTCCGCGATGCTGGCGGCGCTGTTAAGCGGTTGCGGCGGGTCTTCGTCTTCTTCTGATGAGGCAAGCACTCCGCCGCCTGGCGCTGATGATGGCGTCGAATTTTCTTTTGTAGAAGGCACCATCGCCGATCTGCACGCCTCACTGGAGACGGGCGGGATCACCTGCGAGGAGACGGTGCAGGGATACATTGATCGTATCCAGGCTTACGATGACACCGGCACGGACCTGGAATTGAACAGTGTGGTGGCGATTAATCCGCAGGCGATCATCGAAGCGCGAGAAAAGGATTTGAACTTTTCGGTGACCGGCATTGATGGCTCACTTTACTGTGTGCCGATCCTTCCGAAGGACAATTTCAATACTCAAGATATGCCCACAACCGGTGGTGTGTTGGCGTTTGAGTACAATCAACCCACTGCTGATGCTTACACAATTTATAAGATGCGTGAAGCTGGTGCTATCATTCTTGGTAAGGCGAACATGGATGAGTTTGCGTTTGGCTTCCGGGGGGAAAGCTCGGTACGCGGCTTGGTGAAAAATTCTTATGACCTGACGAAGGGCTCTGGGGGCTCGTCCACAGGGACTGGCACTGCAATTGGCGCGAGCCTGGCGCTGCTGGGGACCGGCAGTGATACGGGTGGTTCGGTACGGGTACCTTCAAGTCTCAATGGCCTAGTGGGTATCCGTCCCAGCCTGCGACTGGTAAGCCTGGACGGCATCATGCCGCTGGCTACATGGCAGGATACAGGTGGCCCCATGTGCCGGACTGTTGAGGACTGCGCTGTTCTAATGGATGCCATGGTGGGATTTGATCCTTCCTCGGGAAGTAATCAACGGGTGAGTTTTGAGATTGACGCTCGTTTGATTAACAACGAAGTGGAGTATCAAGAAGTCACTGGTGTACCGGAAACATACACCGAGTTCCTTGATGAGGATGGCTTGAGTGGTGCTCGCATCGGTGTTGTCCGTGAGATGTTTGGTGATAACGAGACGGTGCTCGCGGTGATGAACCAGGCTATCGCGAATATGGAAGCGGCTGGAGCTATCGTTGAAGAGGTTACCATTGATGATCTGGCAACGATCCTGGGCGATTACCGGTCGATGTCCAGTTATGAGTTCCGCCACGATTTGGAGGAATACCTTAACTCTTGGCCGAATACCATGGACGGTCACTTGCTGGATTATGACGAAATGGTCGCTACCGGTGCTTATCTGAGCCGTAACCAGGGCTCGCTGGAAAGCCGCGGTGAAGTGGACTTGAATCATCTTACTGCTGAGCAGCAGGAAGTTTACGAGAAGAACACCATTGAGCGCCCGGTGTTTGTGCGTGAACGTCTCATGCGAGCATTCGATAACGTTAACGCTTCTGGAGATTCGCTTGGCCAGCCTTATGATGTTTTGGTGTATCCGGGTATTACCGGGTTGGCGGGCAACTTGGGTAGTAGCCCATCCGCCGGCAGCAATAATCGCTTGAGCCCCTTCTCCTTATTTCCCGCGTTATCGATGCCTGCTGGCATGGCAGCTGATTTGGAGCCGTCGATGCCTGTTGGTATGGAAATGTTGGCGCGAGAGTTTGATGAGAAAACACTGATCAAGCTTGCGTATGCCTATCAGGAGCAGTTCCATCCGCGTGTGCCCCCAACCTTTACACCAGAGCTTTAAATGCTGTGGAGCCCATCATGGATGGGGGCTCCGACATCACGGCGTTGTAATGTAGACCCCTTTAGCGGTGATTGATTCTCTCTTTCTTCCTTTCTCTAATTGAGGCCTTTCCCATAGGCTAGGTTAGGGCCACGCTATATTCGACAGCCCTACAGATAAGCAGCTAATAAATAATAGCGCCGCGCGAAATGCTCAGAGTGATGTCACTACGGTGATGACCCCGGACAGAATTATCTTCCTAGTAGTAATGCGCAATATATTTAAATTCAAAACGGTAGATAGAGTCGTCGATTAAGGCAGGCGGGCATGGAAATTCCGAGTTGATCAAGATGGCAGGATTAGAATTTGGGAAGGGATGAAAATGCAAATCAGGAATTCGATGGTAAGCCAATAAGACTGGGCATGGCTCATGGCGTTTGATGCTAACTGGCGAGCCGTGAGGGAAAACGGCTGGAGTCGCCGCCTTCCCTTTGCCTGGGGTTTCTCGCTTAGGCCGGGGTTTTTTCCACGGTCTTGAGGACCTTTTGCAGGCCGGCAACGGTGCCGCCAATATCGCTGAGCCCCTGGGGCAGCAGCATGGTGGTGGATTCCTTGGCGACTTTTTCAAAGGCGGTTACGTATTGCTCTGCAATACGCAGGCTGACGGCTTCCTGACCGCCGTCTTCTTTCACGGCAGAGGCAACCTGACGCAGACCTTCACCGGTGGCGGTGGCGATCAGCTCAATTTGCTGCGCACGCCCTTCCGCTTCGTTGATCTGCTTCATTTTTTCACCTTCAGAGATGTTGATCA
>OJHM01000580.1_pt1 | contig 10674 bp, 7 predicted proteins | sample 1595241 | NCBI WGS metagenome assembly OJHM01 (sample SAMN05416781, study PRJEB24817) | seawater metagenome | isolation source: Sea water | place: Canada:Atlantic | collected 2013-11
GAGCTGGACGACAACCTGAAGCCCATCAAGAACTACTACCTGGGTGACGCAGAAGAAGCGGCGAAAGCCGCAGAAGCCGTGGCCAATCAGGGTAAGGCGTAAGGGCGCTAGACGCCTGACGCCAGAGGCCTGACAAAAAGCCCGCTCCGGGAAACTGGAGCGGGCTTTTTTGTGTCCTTCGCATTTCACTGGCACGGTACCGGCCTGCTGTCTGCTGCTGTGGGAGCTTGCCTGCAAGCGATATCATCGCCTACGAGGAGACAATCTACAGTTGTTGCGGTACCTCCCCATCGGCATCATGATCCTGCCGCCCCGCTTCCCACGCCGAACGTAGCACCGAGTCCTCATAGGGGTTCGCCGCCCCCCACCAGGCGGTGAGCTGGCCGCGTTCATACGCGACTTCCACGGTATCCTGCTCCGATGCCTGCGGGGCGCGCCAGCGGGCCAGCCAGCGCATCATCAGGATTTTTATGTCATTGGAGACCACCAACAGGCTGGGCACCAACAACAGGCTCACCAACGTGGCAAACAGCACCCCAAACGCCAGTGATACCGCCATGGGGATCAGGAAGCGGGCTTGCACGCTGGTTTCCAGCATCAGCGGTGCAACACCCGCAAAGGTGGTGATCGACGTCAGCATGACCGGCCGTAACCGCCCACTCACGCCACCAATCACCGCATCGCGCAAGGCCACCCCTTTTTCCCGGAGCTCGTTGATGGCATCGAGCAGCACCAGGTTGTCATTCACCACAACCCCGCTCACCGCGATGATCCCCACCAGTGACCACAGTGTGACGCTGTAGCCCAGCAGGAAGTGCCCCAGGAACGCCCCCACCAGCCCAAACGGAATCGCGGCCATCACCAACAGAGGTTGGCCATAACCACCGAACAGGATGGTGAGCAGGAAGAAAATCGCCGCCAGCGCAATCAGGTAGCTGATCGACAAATGTTCCAGGAAATCCTTGATCGCCGCTTGCTTGCCCGCCACGGTCCAGCCGGCTTTCTCATCAGTCGCCATCATCGGATCCAGCAGTGATTGCCGCAGAGCTGCCATGACCAGGGCCGGGGATGTGGTGTGCTCGTCCACAAACGCACTCACCGTGGCGCTGCGCCGCCCATCGTAATGGCTGATCATGGCCGGCGCCTGACGGCGGGACAGGGAAGCAACGGCAGCCAGCACCGTCATTTCACCGTCGGCCAACTGCACCGGCATCCGTTCCAGGTCGGTAATCTGGCGGCTATCGGCCTGGGCGAGACGTAACATCACCGGCACCTCCTGATCCTGTTCAAACCAGCGATCCAGCTCAATACCATGGAACGCATTGCGGACCTGCGCGCCTACCTGTTCGGCCCGCAGGCCGGCCCGCTCACCTTCATCCCGAAGTTTAATATCCACAATGGTGCGCTGCGCATGCAGGTTATTGGCCACCTCATGGACACCCTCCATGCGCGTCAGTGCCAACGCAGCCTGTTCACTCATGCGTTGCAGGGTGGCCAGATCAGGATGAAACAGGTTGATATGGATGTCCGGTTTCACCTGCATCAGGCTGGCATGGAACTTCACCGACAGCGCATCGGCGATGACACCGTGTTGATCACGCCACAAGCGGGCGATTTCACGCGGCGGCAGGGCACTGGTGTCGCCGCTGACCGCCAATGTCACCCGCACCCGATAGCGGGCCCCTGGATCGCGGGCATTGGAGGTTTTCTGGCGCACCCCCTGCTCGGCAAACACCGCATCAATCTGAATCGGTGCATCGCTTTCATCGCCGCCAGCCGCATCCGTCAGCTGCTGCGCCAACCCATGGGCAGACTCTTCCAGCTCGCGCACTTCCCGGGCCAGGCGCGGATCGCCAGTGCCCTGCGGGAACACCACTTCCGCCATTACCCGGTTCCCTTCCACCCGGGAAAACAGCACCATGGTCAGCCAACCACTATTGACCAGCGCGCAGCAGAAGATGAACAGACCAACAAACACCACCACCAACACATACCGCCAGCGCAGGCAGCCGCGCAGGATGGGCCGGGCTCGCCGGTCCAGCCAACGCTCTAGGCCGTCGTTGAGCCGCGTGGCCAGCTGTTCCGATTTCAGCCACAGCCCCCGCGCCGGGCGATCGTGGCTCAAGTGGGCCGGCAAAATCCACAGCGACTCCACCAATGACAGCAACAGGATGGTCATCGAGACGATGGGGATAACCCGCATCAATGCCCCTTCCGGGCCCGGCAGAAACAACAAGGGGGCAAAGGCAAAAAGCGTGGTCATGACCGCAAACAAAATCGGTTTCGCCACCCGTTGCGCCCCACTGATAGCGGCTTGCCCACCGGTCAGCCCCTGACGGCGTTGATGGTCGATGCTTTCGCCCACAATCACCGCATCATCCACCACGATCCCCAACACCAGAATAAAGGCGAACAGGGAGATGGTATTGAAGGACTCGCCCAGCAACGGCAGCATGGCGCAGGCGCCAAGCATGCACACGGGGATCCCCAGCGCGACCCAACCCGCCAGCCGCAGCGTCAGAAAGATAGCTAGCATCAGTGTCAGCAGCACCAGGCCTTGCAAGGCGTTACGCCAAAGCAGGTTGGAGCGCTCACTGAACTGGCGAGCATCATCACTCCACACCTGCAGGCCGACACCGGGAGGCAGATCCACCTCCGCCAGGTAGCTACGCACAGCCCCTGCCACATCCAGCACGTTCTGATCGCCGACTCGGTACACATCCAGCGCCACTGCCGGTTTGCCATCCAGCCAAGCGGCTTGAGTGTCCCGGGAAAAACCGTCCTGCACGTGCGCCACATCGCCCAGGCTTAACAAGTCCCCCTGGTCCGACTGACGAATCACCAGTTGCTCGTACGCACGAGCATCGCCGGGCTGTTCACCGGTCTGCAGCAACCAGTCGCCCTTGTCGCTACGCAGCACCCCGCCGGCAATGCGCTGCACGCTCTGGCTGGCTGCGGCAGCGATGCCATCCAGGGTCAGCTCGTAGCGATACAAGTCATCGCGGGAGACCAGCAGCGCCATTTCCCGTTCCGGCAGGTTTTCAATATCCACACTGGAAATGGCATCGCGATTGAGCAACTGCCGACGCACCCGGTTGCCCAGCTGGTACAGGTCCGTGCGTGACAGCGAGCCACTGAGCAACAGCCGCACCACCCGGTTGCGCACAATCAGCTCCTGCACCCGCGGGCGGGCGGCCCCCTTGGGCAGGTTATCCAGGGCATCCAGCCGGGTGCGGATCTGCTCCAGCACATCGCCAGTGTCGTGGCCTTCCAGCACGTCCATCTGCACGCTGCACAGCCCCTCGCGGGATTCGCTGATCAGCTCGGTGCCGCCCTCCACATCGTCCACCGCCGTTTCCACCGGCGTGCAGACCAGCGATTCCACGGTTTCCGGGGTGGCCTGGGGGTAAGCTACATAAATGCCGATGCGATCCAGCGGCACATTGGGCAGGGTTTCCTGGCGGGTATGGGGAATGGCCAGCAACCCCGCCAGCAGCAGGGTCATCATCAACAGGTTGGCAACCGCCCCATTTCTGGCGAACCAGGCAATGGAACGATTCATGGATGTCCCTCACTGTTCTCGCTGTTATGGGCGAGACCGGTCTGGGACGGGCGCGGCTCAATACGCATGCCTTCGAGCAATTGCAGATCCCCGGCCAGCACCACCGAGGTGGCACTATTCACCCCATCGTGGAGATAGAGGTTGTCGCTGTCCTGATGCAGTACCGCGACCTGCTGACGACGCAGGCGCTGCTCATCATCCAGCACCCAGACGGACTGGTCACCGGCCTGGGCAGAACGGGGCAACACCGCCACCGCCGGCGTAGCCGCACCACGCAGTTCCGCCTGCACCAGTACACCGGGTTCCAGCGGCAATGCCTGCCCCTCGTTGGCGACCTGCACAATCAGGTACATCATCTGGTTACGGTTCAGGCCGCCTTCACGGCGCACCACCTTGCCCTCCCAGTGCCCCTCCCTGCCGGCGAAACGGCCGGTAAGGATCACACTGACCGCATTCAAAGTGCTGTCATCACCGGGCACGATACCCAGCAAGGCAAGCCAGTCATCGCGCACCGGCAGCCGGATTTCCACTTGGTCTTCCTGGTACAGCTGGGCCAACTTGCTGCCAGCCTGCACATGCTGCCCCGCCATCACCTGCACGGCTTTCAAGCGCCCACTGATCGGCGCCAGCAATTCAGTCTGTTCCTGATTGCGCTCGGCCTGGCGCAGGCTGGCGCGGGCGGCACTCAGCCGGCTCAGCGCTTCGTCCAACTGTGGCTCGAACCGACCCAGCGCCGAGGAGCGCCCGGACGCACCGGACACCCGCGCCTTGGCCCGGGTTTCCGCCAAGTGCAGGCGTGCCGCATGGACGCTGTTCTGCCGTGAAGTCACTTCCAGCGCAAACGGCTCCGGGTCCAGCTTGAGCAGCACATCTCCGGCATTCACTCGCCCACCATCGGCAAACGCTGGCGCCACTTCCTGTATGCGTCCGGAGACTTCCAGGCTCAAGGGCAGATCATGGCGCGCCGTGACCTGCCCCTGACTGAACACCGGAATCACCACGTCCTGCCAATCCACGGTCATGGTGTTGAGCGCCAGCACGTTATCCTGCGCCTTGACCGGCGGGGCTGCCGGCGGCACCAAATAAAGGGAAAACACAGCCATCACCATGGCCAAGGTGGCCAGCAATGCCACCAGTGTCCGCAAGCTCAGGGACCGCAAACCGGCAGGCAACTTCATTCAACCACTCCCAGCCAATTAACCCAGCGCTGTAAGCACTGGCGCACCGTGGCTTGCGGCACGCCCAGGGAAGAGTGCACTTTCAGGGACAGGCTCATACAGCCATTGACCACAATCACGCCATTGGCGACCGGGTGGCTCGGGCTGCCCGGCCCACAACAGGCAAACACGGTATCTTCCGGCATCCCTGCCGAGACGAAGTCCATATTCCATTCACCCAGACTGGAGAAAGAACCGCAGTGTTGGGTGCCTTTCTGCAAACGCCCACACAACCAGTTCACCCCCCACTGGCCGATCAAGCGACCAATGCGTGCCAGGTGCCAGTACCGCCAATGCACATTAGCCTTGAGGTAACCCCGCACGGAACGGTCCAGCCTAGCGGCCTTGTCCTCATGGTCCACGGTGAGATAGAACGCACTGGACAGGTTCATGTCCGCACGCAACATGGGCACCACACCGCGCATGTTCACAGGGAAACACCAGCTACCCGCAATGCCGTGCAGCATCAGGGTGTCGCAGACCGCCCGGTGTAACGCCAATAACAGCAGGCTATTCACGGAGACCTTGTGCTGGTGAGCCCGCTGATACAGCGCGCGAGTTTGCGCCGGATTCAACCACTGCACGCATACCGAGCTGTCTTCTGCCGCTTCAGGTTCTGATTCACGCCAGCGCCGCCACACTGGTTCCAGCGCAGGTAAATCCTCCGGCAACCGTTGCCAGCGCTGCCACCAGGGCGGCGCCTGTTTCTGGCGACTCAGCGGCATGGGCGGCGGTGCCACGCCACGCTGCTTCAAGGCCTGGGCGATACCGCCCACGCCATCATGGTCCCGGTGACGCAAGGCAACGGTATCGCGTTCACCGCTGCGCGGATCAATAAAGATAAATTCGATGCGATCATCAATACCCAGCCCGGCACGGGCGCGGTACCACATGCCGATATAATCCACCGGCGGCCGGGACGACGGTGATCTGGCTGACAATGTATTCACAGGCGCGCCACTTCCACATACGGCAAGCGGTCGTCGAGTTGTTCCCGGGGGTCGCCGTCGTAACTCACCAGAAAGTGATCGCTCAGTAACAAACGACGGCGGTACCGCGCCGGCACGCGGGCCAAAGGATCCTGGGAAAAGAACCCACACACCAGCGCATCATAACGACCATGAAAATGGTCCACCGCGTGGTCTAGCAAGAGACGCAAAAAATCAGGCTGGTTGCCTTCCACCACCACACTGTGCAGGGTGAGATAAGACAAAATGCCGCCGGGCGCAGGTAGCTTCATACCACCGCGCAACACGCTATGGGTATTGTAGAGATGGCGTAAAAAACGCAGGCCCCGCGCATAGCCCAATACTCGTGTCTGCTTGATGCCCTGCTGATCCCAGAACCCCAACAACCCCTTCAGCTGACCGTTCACCCATAACCCAAGAAAGCTTTCCGGATTCAGCCCATAACAATAGGCATCGCCGCGCACCCGGCTCACATCCCAGTAGGGGAAGAACTGTTTCTTGGCCCCTTCGCGTTGCAGCAACGCCGCCATGGCCGGCAAATCGGCTTCACCGGTTTGCCGGATTTGCACATCTTTTGGCAACCGCTGATGCCGCGCCCGGGTATACACCAGGCTGGTTTCGATAGTGCCGTGGGGGTAATACGTGGGCAGCCCGGCACGGCCACTGGCCACGGAGCCCAGTGAAGCTTCGTTGTCGCGCAGCACCGTGGTCTGCATCCACTCCCCCTCGGACAGCTGCTTACGCAACTGGCGGAACAAGCGATGTAACACCAGGCCATTACGAAATTGCGGTGCAATACGTAAATCGTGGGCATAACGGATCGCTTTGACTTCGCCATTCACCCACAGGTGGCGCCAGCCCACATTGTAGACAGCGCCCAATTCCCCAGCGCCCCCCTTGGGTTCCGCCACCCACACATCCGGCTGTTCGCAGGTCACCTGGGCGCCCCGGAAATAATCCGGGTTACGCTCAAAATTCAGGGTCACCGCACCGTACTGGGGGGTGCCCTGCAACAGGGACAGGATGGCCCCGTTATCCTGATCACAGGCAGGCCGGATGCGGTAGCTCATACCGACACCTCACCTTCTTGTGCTTTTACCGTGGGCGCTTCCAGCCAGCTCGGCAACGCGCCGGGCCAATACTGCAGGGACTCCATCTTGATATTGCCTTCGATCATGCCGCGTTGACGGCAATGTTGCAGGTAACGTTCACGCATGCCCGGATGAATGACACAACGCAACGGCGCAAGCTGCCCCAGGTTACGGGCCAGTTGATAATGAAAATGCAGCTGCAATGCCGATTCCATTTGCACCGCTATGTGCTGGGCAGCGACCGGGCTCTCCCCTTCCAGCAACAACACATACCCAGGCAGACCATTCGCCGATTGATCCACCGCCACCGTACATACCGGGAGCAACTCCGTCGGCAACGCCAAGGCCGCCATGGCGCCATCCACTGCGGCAGCCGTCATTTTCTCGCCGACCAGATCGGTGGTTCCCGCGCGCCCAAGGAAACGCAGGCTGGGAATGCCACCGACAAAATCATCCACCTCCACCAGGTCTTTCAGTCGATAGCGCAACAAACCGCTACCGGTACTCAGCAACGGCATGACCTGCTGCCCGGCCTCCAGTTCCCAGGGGGCGAAAATACGGCCATCGGTGGGGTCCTGGAACTCATAAACATGGCTGCGATATGCCAGCGGATAGCGTCCCGCATAAGGAATGGTCACCACCCCTTCGGTGGCCCACAGCCCTTTGCCCTGAAACGCAGCCTGGGGGAGCAAGGCATGCAGCTCTTTCGCCCACGGTGTAGAGGCCGCCGTGTCCCAGGCACTCACCAACGCCAGCTTTGGCCACAACGCCATCAGGAAATCCGCGTTTAACCGGCCGTCCCACTCTCGCAACAATGCTGCCGCTTGCGGAGACCAAGGGCAGGAATCCACCGCACCACCAAGCATGCGGTTCCCCCAGGACCCGGTGTTAAGCACCTCTGCCAGTTCCTCTCGCCACTGCGCCATGGCACGCAGCATCCCCAACCCGAAAGTGGGGCTCCAGATCGAAAGCATGGACAGGGCGGGATCGCTGACCAAATAGGCAAGAGTGGCAAACAGAGAATCATCGGAGGTTCTGGCCAGCGCCACATCCTGCGGCACGCACTGGGTCGCCCCGGCCAGCAAGCGCTTGCCCATGGACATCAGCTGGATGTCGTCATTCACATCCTCGCGCATATTGTCGCGCAACGAGGTGGGCACCCAGGACATGGACCAGTAATGGCGCCCCTGTATCAGGCGCGGATACTGCCGGTACAGATCCACAATCCAGGGGCTGATGGCCGCATCCAGCTCGCCCAGAAACTGGCGGGTATAGGGAATCCATTTGATCGCAGACGTGGAGCCGCTGGTGGGTTGGCAGCGCACCAGCGGGGAATCGATCAGCCGGCAATCACCTTTCTCGCGGGACAAAGTAATCGCGTCTGCCCATTCCTCATAATCCGTAACAGGTTGACGGTCCGCAAAGGTTTCCCACGACCAGTCAGCCTGAATACCGTTGCGATGCCCCAGCGAACTGGCCGCCACACGCTTGAGCAAAGCGGCCTGCTTCTGCCGCTGTACAGATTCCAACCGCTCGCGGCCAGCCGCAAAACGACGCTCACCTGGCCAGGCGGCCAGCTTCAGAAGACGATGTCCAAACATGATTTTTCCTGGCTTATTATCAGGCCGCAGTTGCCACTGCGGGCTTGGTTTTACGGCGCTGTTTTTGCCATAACTGGAACGGATAGCTAACCAGAAGTTTCAGGTTAACCTGTCCAATACAGGGCAATTCCGTACCGCGTTGCCAGGAAGGATTTTGTTTTTCAAAAAACTGAATTTTTTCATTACTCGACCGCATTTCATCGGAAATACCTGCCACATCGGATTTCAGGTGCGTATAGCCTTCGCCGAAATCAAGGAGGCGCCTTTGATTGCAGTAATAATCAGAAAATAGCGATTGGCAGTACGCATCAACCAGCGGCGCCAGTCGCTGATTTTTCCCTTCCGGATTGGGATAATAATTATGGAAATTATTGGCCAGCAACAAGTAGGTTTTATACCCCTTGGAGATCAGCAACCAGAACGTTGGCCGAAACGGGTGACGCATTTTCTCGCTAAGCATACGAAAGAAAAACTTCACGTGGAGCGCTTTATTTCCCCAGTACTCTTCTTCGATAATGGTATCGCCACTAAATACGCCTTTTACCCTGCGACCCTCCACGTTCATATCGAGTACCTTCAGGGTAGAAAAACCAACCACGCGCTTGGTTGCTTTCTCTTCCACTAAAAATATACCGCTCTTCTCCACCATGTCCTGGCAAAAAAGATCCAAACTTATATTTTCGTAGTACCCGGAATAAATCTCATACATTCTTCGCATTATGGGTACCGATACCTTGGACAGGGGTAGATATCGGGCTTTCAGGTTAGATGCATTTTCCCGTTGCATTTTCCCGCTCCATGATTATTTTTATGCGTTGAAAAGCGGTGCTCATGATCTACACGGACCGTGATTTACTTAATAGTCAAAGCGGCCATTTTTTTGTTAAAAATGGCAACACTGGTTTAAACCAGTAACAATAACGCGTCCAATGAGACGCGTATCACAAGTAAAATAACAACAATGTCAGGCCGCATGGCCGAGGCAGAAAAATGAAAAATAATGGGATGGCACTGGACGTTCCGCTAATTTCTATTCGTTATGCTCGCCGTTTTTTACGGTTCACACAAAAACAAGGATTAAATGGAACCATCGTACTCAAAGAGGCCAACATTGACCCCGCCTTATTAAATAATCCTGACGCCTACCTGACCATGAGACAGCTAATAACCATGCTGCGCCATGCCGACACCCTGCTCAAAGACGACACCGCATCATTTCGCTTCGGCCAGGAGTTGGATTTACAGGGCCATGGCCTGCTGGGTTTTGCCCTGCTTCGCCAGCAGGACTACCGCAAGCTGGTCAACATGGTGGTGCAATACCTGCGCGTTTCATTACCCATCATGGATATGGAGATTCACTGCACGGGCGAAGACATTTCCATTCGACTGCATGACAGCTGGGATCTCGGCGAGCTACGACCGTTTGTTACCAACATCTACATGGGCAGCATTCATGCGCTGGCGTCACTTGTCTGTCGACACTTTACCTTTGAGTATGATTTTCCCTGCCCAGCCAAGTCCTCCAGTTTTCAGCATCTGGGCGACGGCATCGAAATGAAATTCAATTGTGAGCACAATCGCGTTTTGCTCCCGTTGTCCGGTCGTCAGGCCCGCGATGATGACGCCACCGTGGCCAACTATCTGGCCACTGCCCGCTCCCAGGAGCAGGCCCAGGGCGATGAAAGCCTCAAAGTAGTCATTCAGGTGCGCCATGAAATTCGCAATGCTCCCGGGCGTGACAGCACCCTGGAACGGGTAGCCGCCCGGCTGGGGATGAGCCCCCGCTCGGTACGCCGTCATTTAAGCTTGTCCGGGTTTGCATTCAGCGGGCTTCGCAACGAAATTCGCGAAATGTTTGCTACTCGCTATCTGGTCGATACCGATATGGCACTGGAAAAAATTGCCGAGTATCTGGGTTACAGCGACCAGGCCAGTTTCAGCAAAGCCTACCGCAGCTGGACCAGCCACACCCCCGGAGAAGTCCGCCGCAATGCAAAAATACCGCCCCCTTCCTGGGACAACACAGAAGAAGAGAACCAGAACGGGTGACACCGATGCACCCGACGGCGAAGCACCGGTTCTGCCAGGCCATTGACTTAATATCCCGCATTCATGACGCTTGGTGTTTTTGCTTTCCCCGATTCTGGCACTAGTATCGGGAAACGCTCCCGGCGTCAGCCAAATACTAGCAATAACAATCAGGAAGAGACTGATGAAGAAGCTGTTCACCGCCGT
>OJHM01000581.1_pt1 | contig 10658 bp, 10 predicted proteins | sample 1595241 | NCBI WGS metagenome assembly OJHM01 (sample SAMN05416781, study PRJEB24817) | seawater metagenome | isolation source: Sea water | place: Canada:Atlantic | collected 2013-11
TGCGTATGACACTTTTGCTCCTGCTCGCCACCGCGCTGCTGGCAGGCTGCGACGACCCGGACGCGCCGACCAAACCCACTGAAAAACCGGCCACAGCCGACAATAACGACACCGCAAGAACCGGCACGCCTCCCGAAACGCTGGTGCGTATTGTGCATACGCTGCAAAAAACCGATGAACAGTGTGATGCCGATGGCTGCCCGAAAGTGGACCTGCAATGGCTTTCCTTTGAGGACCAGCCGGCACTGAACAGCGCCATCACCCAACATCTGGCCGCCATGCTGATTCAGGATGAAGGCACCGCCACCCACGACGGTACTATCGAGGGCCTGGCCGACGCCTTTTTGCAGGATGCGTCCGACATGGCCATGGCGTCAGAGCAAGGCTGGGAGCTCAGCGCCACGGTGAAGAAGCAAGGCCGCCGCGGCGATTTGGTGACCCTGTCCATGGAAACCTACGAATACACCGGGGGAGCCCACGGGTTACCCAGCGTGCAGTACTTCCACTGGAATCTGGCCAAGCAGCAAAGCGCCAAACTGGACGACCTGCTGGTGCCCGGCCAGCAATCCGCCTTCTGGGATAAGGCCCGCGAGCAACACACCGCTTGGCTGGATGAGGAAAATCTGGATCAGACCTTCCGCGACAGCTGGCCTTTCGACAAGACCGACAATGTGTTCTTCAGCGACAAGGGGATGGTGCTGCAATACAACGTGTACCACATCGCCCCCTACGCCATGGGCCAGCCCACCCTGACGATCCCCTATGCAGACTTGAAAGGTATCTTGCGCGCGCCGTATTTATGAAAATCAGAAGCGAGTTGAAAGTGCAAAGTTTAAAGTGGAAAAGCGCGTGACAGGCAACAATGGCTTCCAAGCCCTTGCCCGCGTTTTACGCTCTGGCGCGGCCTTGTGAGTTCGACGGTAGCAACAAATCCAAACCGCGTTTGAACGTTAAACTTTGCACTTTCAACTCGCCACTCTCCTCTCACCTTTCTCACACCCAAAACAACAAAAAAACCAACTCGCACAACACCACACTGGCCCCCAACGCATCACCGGTATAACCCCGCAATTGCCGCCACAGATACCCGCCCCACAACAACGGCACCAACGCCACGGCCAACAGCGCAGGCACCAGCGCCCCAGCCAGGGCCGCCACGATCACTGTCATCGCGGTGGCAACACCCAGACGTTGTGCACTAAAGCCTTCTGCTACTGGCTTGCTTTTACTGGCATCCGGGTCGGTCACGTAGGGTAAAAAAAGCATCAACCATAACGGCGCCAACCGACTGATCATCGGGCTCAACAACAGGGCCAACCAGACCGGTTCCGCGTCCGACAGCAACAGTCCTTTCAGCGCCAGCGCCATGATCAACGCCACCGCCCCATAGGTGCCGATGCGGCTGTCTTTCATTATTTCCAGGCGGCGTGCCACGGTATAACCGCCGCCCAGACCATCCACGCTGTCCGCTAGGCCGTCTTCGTGGAAAGCGCCGGTGATCCACAGGTGAAACGCCAGCACCAACGCCACACTGATTCCCGTGCTCCAGTAGCCATTCAGTACCGCGAACAGGCCCGCGTAGACGACGCCCAGCAACAGGCCCACCAGCGGAAAGTACACACTGCAGCGGTTCATCAAGGTTTGGCTGTAATCGATGCGCGCCAACATGGGCACGCGGGCCAAAAACCCCACCGCCAACCAAAAGGCCTGCCATTCCTCTTGGATCCATTGCTGCGAATAACGGTTATTGCCCGCCGGTTGTGTCATTAATCATCCTGTTGTCGATAGGTGTCGGGGCTCACCCCGTACCAGCGGCGAAACGCCTTGCTGAAGTTGCTGGCATCGGAAAAGCCCAGCCGGTGCGCCACCTCTGCCAGGCTCTCACCGCCGCGCACCAGTTGGCCGGCACGCTCTGACCGCCAGGCATCCACCAGTTGCCGGTAGCCGCTGCCCAGCTCGGCCAGCCGCCGACGCAAGGAACGCTCGCTCATGGCCACTGCAGCGGCCAACTCAGCCAGACCTGGCAAGGCATCACCATTAGCGCGCAATAACCCCTGCAGGGTCTGGATCAGCGGGGGCGTAGCATCCAATGCCGCCAGTTCCTGCCGCGCCAACGTTTCGTGCTGCCGCCATAGACCCGCATCCCCCAACAGCAACGGCGCCGCCAGTCGATCACGATGATGCCAGACGATATTGCCCGGCTGATCGAACGTCACCGGGCACCCCAGAATCTGACGCCAGGGCGCAGCATCCGCAGGCGCCGAGCGCTGTAACATCACCTGCTGCACGCCGCCCTCCGGTGAAAGCCGCCGCAGGTTACTCACATGGGCAGCCACGAAAGCATCAATAGACGCCGGGTGCAGAATTACATCCGGCAGACAGCAGATCTCCAGCCCCACCGCATCTGGCCGCTGCTGCAGCCGCACCGTTACCCCGGTGGAAATCAGCCGCTGATAGCGCACCGCCATCTCCAAAATGTGGCCCAGTGTCGGCGCGGTCTGAATCAACAGGCCCATCACCCGCAGATGCATGGGCAGGGAGGTCTTGCCCACTTGCAACCCCATGGCCGGGTCATCGCTCTGCTCGGTGGCCAGCGCCCACAGCCGGGTCATGGCATCGGTGGGCACCCGGCCTCCGGGGTTGGCGCGCAGCACCGCCAGGTCCAGCCCCGCCTGGGCCAGCAGCGTCGGTCCATCGACACCATAACCATTGAGGGTTTCCAGCACGGCCAACGGCCAGGCTGCCACCGTGGTGGACGCCATCAAGGGTCGCTCAATGGCCACGGCGCACCGCACTCTGGCCACCGGGAACCTTTGCCGCCATCCGAGTCGGGACTAGCCTGCTGAGATCAACCACAAGAAAAGAGAACACCATGCGCTACCTGTTTGTTTTATTGGCCGCTCTGCTGGCGGCATGCGGGGAAGAGCAACCCGTCAAGAGTACCACCCAGCTGGCCCCGGATGCGCTCAAGGCGCACAGCGAGGTGTTCCATAAAGGCGTAGAGAAGGTCACCGACGGCGTTTACGTGGCCATCGGCTACGGGCTGGCCAATTCCATTATGCTGGAAGGCGACGACGGCATCATCATCGTCGACACCATGGAAACCGAAGAGGAAGCCCGCACTGTGCTGGCGGCATTCCGCGAGATCACCGACAAACCGGTGAAAGCGATTATCTATACCCACAATCACACTGACCACGTGTTCGGCGCCGCCGGCTTTGCCGACGGTGAGGACATTCCGGTGTATGCCCACGAAAGCACCAGCTATTACATCAACCGGGTGGTCAACCAGATCCGTCCCATCATCACCGCCCGCTCCATGCGCATGTTCGGCAACCACTTGCCCCATGGCGAGCGCATCAACGACGGCATTGGCCCCCACCTGGGCATCACCCCGGACAGCCAGCTCCATGCCCTGCCGCCGACCCACACCTTCAAGGACACCCTGTCAGTGAACATCGCCGGGGTTCAGATCGAACTGGTGCATGCTCCCGGTGAAACCGAAGATCAGCTTTTTGTGTGGCTGCCAGAAAAACAGACCGTGCTCACCGGCGACAATATCTATCAGGCCTTCCCTAACCTCTACACCATCCGCGGCACCTACTACCGTGATGTAAAACAATGGGCCAACAGTCTGGATCAAATTAGTGCCTTGGGCGCCGAGCATCTGGTGCCCAGCCATACACGCCCCGTTCACGGCGAGGAGGAGGTTGCCGAGCTGCTCACCGACTACAGTGATGCTATCAATTTCGTGCACGACCAAACTCTGCGTTACATGAACCTGGGGCTGAGCCCGGACCAAATCGTGGAGAAGGTGCAGCTGCCCGAACACCTGGCCAGCAACCCCTGGCTGCAAGAATTCTACGGCAAGGTCAGCTGGTCGGTACGCTCGGTGTTTGACGGTTATCTGGGCTGGTTCAGCGGCAACCCCAGCGAGCTGCAACCACTGGCGGAACAGGAAGAAGCGCTGCGCATGGCCGAACTGGCTGGCGGCAACGACGCCCTACTGGAAAACGCACAAAAAGCGCTGAATGGAAAAGATGCCCAGTGGGCACTGGACCTCAGCGACCATCTGATGATTCTGCTGCCGGACAACGACGACGTGAACACCCTTCGCGCCGCCGCGCTTCGTCAACTAGGTGAAAAAGAAGCCAACCCCAACGCCCGTAACTATTACTTCACCGTGGCCCGGGAAGTACAGGACGAACTCAAGCCTGGCTTCCGCACGCAGATGAGCGATGACTTTCTCGGCACTCTGCCCATTGAGAACTTCCTGCACGCCATGCCGGCACTGCTCAAGGCCGAAGAGACATTGGAAGAAAACGTGGCACTGGGTTATGCCTTCCGGGATAGCGGCAAGCAGTTCACCCTGCGCATCCGTCGCGGTGTCGCCAAGGTGCACAGCGGTATTGACGACGACGTGGTCGCCACACTGGACACCACCGAGGCCACCTGGAAAGCCATTGCTGCGGGTGTCCAGAACCCGGCCACCGCTCTGGCCGGTGACAAGCTGGATATTGACGGCAGCACTCTGTCAGCCATGAAAGTATTGGGCTACTTCGAGAAAATCGACTGAATCAGGCGTCCGGGCTGGCGACAATAAAGTGCGCCGTGGGGTCCAGGAAGAACATCTTCTTCCACCCCTGCGGCGCGTCATCCGCGCGCCAGAACAACGGCAGCAAGCTCACCAGTGAATAGTGCAGATGCGGCGGCTTGCCCGCCGCATTGCCACTGTCACCCACGGTGCCCACCGGGGCGCCCGCACGGAGCCAACGCCCACTGTCGGCGATCGCCTGCAAGTGCGCGTAATAATGCAGCCGCCATTTCGGCCCCAGCATCAGCACCACCTTGCCGCCCCGCGACAGCTCCCCGCGATACAGCACCACCCCGCCACTGCTGGCGATAACCGGCGTGCCCGCATTGGCAAAGATATCCACGCCCTTGTGAACGCCAGACTTGCCCCACGGGTGATACCAGAAGGTTTGCGGGTGCCAGTCGTTACGGGCGGCATCCTGTACCGGAATCCGCCGGGCTTCCGGCAGCAGCAAGGCCCCTACCAACACAAATAGCAGTAGCCACAGGCCACGGCGCATTACAGTACGGAGGCGCGGCATAATTCGAGCCATCGTTCGATCCCCGGGCTACGGTATTTTTGACGGTGCAGCACAAAATAGAATTCCCGATTGAAATCACGGTGTGGCACCGACAACTCCACCAAAGACCCTCGCTTGAACGCCTCTTGCAAGCACACCCGCGACAGGCAACTAATGCCCAAGCCGGTCTCCACCGCCCGTTTGATCGCCTCGGTGTGCTCCAGCTCCAAAGCCAAGTCCAGCTCCGGCACCAGACCATGCAGGGCCCGCTCAAAAGTTTGGCGGGTACCGGAGCCCGACTCACGAACAATCCAGTGGGCGGCACGCAAATCCGCATCAGTAAGTGCTTCCTTACCAGCGAGAGGATGGTCCGGGCTGCAGAACACCACCAACTCATCCTCGCGCCAGGGCAACAACTCCAGATCCGGGTGATTCAGTTCACCCTCAATCAGGCCCAGGTCCAGCTCAAAGCTCAGCACCCGCTCCACAATAGAACGGGTGTTAGCGACCTCCAGATGCACCCGCGCACCGGGCTGCTGGGCCATATAATCCGCCATGATCGCCACCGCCAGATAATTGCCGATGGTCAGTGTGGCACCCACATTCAGCCGACCCAGATCCCGGCGGGACTGCAAGTCCGACTCCAGCTCACGGGCCTGTGCCAGCAGCGCTTCTGCCCGGGGCCAGAACTGACGGCCCAGCTCATTCAGCTTCAAGCGCTTGCCGGCCCGCTCAAAGAACTTCACATCGTAAAGTCCTTCCAGCTCCTTGAGCGCCCCGGACGCGGCAGACTGAGACATGCTCAAGTGATTGGCCGCATGGCTCACATTTTCAAAGTGGGCAATGGCCAGAAAGACTTCCAGCTGCCTGAGGGTATAGCGCATGGCCACCTATCCATGATTAAATGAGAATCATTATTGATTAATGTGCAGATATCGACTTTGCCGATATCAACTATCGGAATAACCCATTTTACCGATAAATGCCATTCGGTTAAATTTCCACCATCTGGAATTTTGGAATAAGCGCTGATTTAACTATGTCTAATTTGAATACTGAAACCGTCAAAAGCGTTCGCCACTGGAACGACACCCTGTTCAGCTTTACCACCAGCCGGGACCCGGGTTTCCGTTTCAAGAACGGACATTTCACCATGATTGGCCTGGAGCAGGATAACGGCCGCCCGTTGCTGCGCGCCTATTCCATTGCCAGCGCCAACTACGAGGAAGAACTGGAGTTCTTCAGCATCAAGGTGCAAGACGGCCCGCTCACCTCCCAGCTGCAGAACATCAAGCCGGGCGACAAAATCTACGTGAGCCGCAAGCCCACTGGCACCCTGGTGGCCGACCACCTGCTGCCGGGCAAAAACCTGTGGCTGCTCTCCACCGGCACAGGCCTGGCGCCGTTCATGAGCATCATCAAGGACCCGGAAGTGTACGAGCAGTACGACCGCGTCATTCTCACTCACGGGGTGCGCCATGTGTCCGAGCTGGCCTACCAGGACACCATTGAGCATGAGCTGCCCAACAACGAATTCTTCGGTGAGTTCGTCAACGGCAAACTGCTCTACTACCCCACGGTAACCCGTGAGCCGTTCCGCAACGAAGGCCGCCTGACCGACTTGATGACCAGCGGCAAGATTTTCGAAGACTTGGGCTTGCCCAAACCAAGCTTGGAAAACGACCGCTTCATGCTCTGCGGCAGCCCGGCCATGCTCAAGGACACCCAGGAAATTCTCGACGGTTGGGGCTTCAAGGAAACCCGCGGCGGCGAGCTCGGTGAGTACGTGATCGAGCGGGCGTTTGTGGAAAAATAAACGCAAAAGACGCCGCACGCTTCACGCTGCATGCAACACGCTAACGGGCCGCTTTCGCGGCCCGTTTTTTATGGGCGGCATAAACCTATGCTTGCCCGTTTCGGCCCAGGTTCAACGACAAATGACGTATATCCCCGAGGCCCTGCCAGTTCAGGGTAGCTGACACCATGAAAAATATGACATATTTTGATGATCGAAATTTCAGCAACAGAGATATACGACAAAGGGATCGATGGCAAATGTCGTTGAAATAACTGTTATGCAGCATTGTTGGATTGGGATCTAGGAATTGAGGTCGGTATATGGAAAACGCTAAGGCCGATGCGGCTCTTTACCTGTTAACAGGACTTCTTCAGCGACTAAACGCTGAGCGTCCAGGCCTGCTTCAGAAAATGATCGCGGGCGTTGAGGGTGATCAGGCAGCACTGCCTGACAACATAGAGAACAGAGAGCATGTAGAGAAGATTTTTGATGAGGCGTTGGAATTGCTAGCCCGTGCGAACACTGCATAACCAGTCAATTAAGTTCGTTCCCGGCCTAGCGGCCGTCCACCGGACGGCTTTCAGCCGCCGCTTATCTCAGCGTTATGTGGAAATGGGTACAGATCATGGCATTCAGTGAAATTGAGATAGCATGATATAAAAGAGAAGTCGCTGCCTATGTTGAAGGGCCATCCGGGACACGCACAACTCTTTGCGTAGAGAAGTAACACGCTGCGTATCGAGGTCTGCTACCCTTCGCAGACTGTTTCGGGGAAGGAATTATTCCGGCCGTGCAATCACAATCCATTGCCATCATCGGGGCCGGTACCGCCGGGCTGGCGACTGCTGCCTTACTGGCCCGGCAGGGTCATGCCATCACGCTGATAGAGCGGGCACCTGCGCTGGAGCCGGTGGGGGCTGGCCTGCTATTACAGCCCAGCGGGCTCGACGTCCTTAAGCGAATGGGGCTTTATCAGACCATGTGTGCCTACGGTGCCAATGTCGACGCACTGGTGGGGCATACCTGTTCCGGCCGCGCCATCATGAACAGCCATTACCGCCCTCTTGACGAGCAGGCCCACGGGCTGGGCATCCATCGGGCCAGCCTCTGTCATGTGTTGGATAGCCACCTGCAAACACTGCCGCACCAACGCCGCATGGGCTGCACCGTTATCGCCGTGGACACCCAGGCACACCAGACCCTGGTCACCCTTGAAGACAGCCAACGCACGGACGTGCTCGCCTTTGATGCGGCGCTAATCGCCAACGGCAGCCACAGCCAGCTGCGCCCCAGCGACTGGACTCGCTACGACCGCCTTTACCCCTGGGGTGCCATGTGGGCCATGGTGCCCATTGCAGCCCCTTTTGATGTGCCACTGCTACAGCAACGCTATCACCGGGCCAGCGCCATGGCCGGCATCCTTCCCACCGGTTGCCGCCCGGATCAACCGGACACACCCCTGGCCAGTTTTTTCTGGAGCCTGCCCGTCACTGAAATGGCTAACTGGCAGCAGCCCGACTTTGCCCGTGCCCCTTTTGAGAAATGGCGAAACGCCCTGCATGAGTTCTGGCCGGAGCTGGACTCCGTGCTAACCCCACTGACCCAGGCTCACCAACTGACCCCCGCCACCTACCGCGATGTGATCATGCATCAATGGGGAGAAAACCGGCTCGGCGTGATTGGCGACGCCGCCCACGCCATGAGCCCCCAGTTGGGCCAGGGCGCCAATATGGCCCTGCTCGATGCCTGGGCCTTGGGCGAAGCCATGCAACAGTCGGACAGCTGGAATCACGTCTGGGCGCATTATCACCAGCAGCGCGGGCCGCACATTCGCTTCTACCAGCGCATGAGTCGCTGGCTGACACCGGCCTTTCAGTCCCACAGCCGCATCATCGCCACCGGCCGCGATATGCTATTCCCGCTGATGGCGCAGCTTCCCTGGCTACGGCTGCAAATGGCAAGAACCGTCGCCGGCCTGAAAACCGGACTGCTGCGTTAACGCGTTCGGGACAAGCGCTATTAACCGGTAAACGTCAGCACCTGCCGCTGCATCGTCGTATTCTGCCAAGCCTCAGCGACTTGGCTTGCCGGGACGCCCACCGCATTCACCTGCAAGCCTGCCGGCTCGACGGCGGCCAGCACCTGGCCGACCACTTCCACCAGCTCCGCCTTACTCACGCTGCCCAGCCCGCTACCCATCAGGACCAGGTCGGTACTGCGCAGTGCGCCGGCAGACAACGGCAATGCCATCCCCGCCATGGAGCCAATATTCACAAAACGCACGGCGGCGGCAGCACTGGCAATGGCATTGAGCAGGCAACCTGCCGGTGGCCCCCACAGGTAATCGAGCAGCACATCCACACCGTTCGCCAGCTCCCCGGCAAAGGCAGCAGTGAGCGCCTCCTCTGACTGATCCAGACAAATAAACGCATCCGCCCCCAGCGCTCGCAGGGCTGATTCGTGCTCAACATTGCGCGCTGTGGCCACAATTCGGCCCGCGCCCAGATACCGCGCGATCTGGATCGCCAACCGACCAGACGCTCCTGCCGCACCATTGATCAGCACTGACTCTCCCGCCTGAAAATGCGCTCTCAAGATCAACGCCGCCCAGGACGACATCCCTGGGTTGGCAATGGCCGCGGCCGTCACATCATCCACCGCGGGCGGCACCGCTACACATTGCTGCGCATTCACCGCTACCACGTCTGCCATGGCGCCCACCGGTGCACGGGAAAAGGCAAAATACACACGCTGACCATCCGGCAGGTAACCGACCCCGTCTGCGCCGGGCACCAGCGGCAGGGTCTTGCCACTGCTGTAGTGACGGCCCGCCGCTTGGGCGCGCACCAGCTGACTGATCGCCGCCGCACAGGGCCGCACCAGCACTTCTCCCTCACGGGCCTCGGGCAGGGCAAAATCACCCCACACGGGCACCTGATCAAACCCGTTGACCACGACTGCTTTCATAAACTGACTCCTGAACGTTGTGTCGAATAACGCCGTTGTTATCAGCCCGTGCCAGCGTGCTGACGCCGCCACTGGCTGGGCGTCATGTCCATCCAGACCTTGAACGCGCGGGTAAAATTGGCCGGGTCGGCAAAGCCCAGCAGCTCACTGATGCGCTGAATTTCCACATCCGAACTGCCCAGCAAGTGGCAGCTGTCCCGACGCCGCGCGTCTTCCAGTAGCGACTGAAACCCCTGCCCGCGCTCCTGCAGCCGGCGCCGCAGGGTACGGGGCGTCAGGTGTAATCGCTCTGCCAGCTGTTCCGGCGTGGGATAACCGTCCGCGCCGAGCACCAGGGCCTCACGCACGTGCCGCATCAAGGTATCGCCAGGCGCCAACAGCGCACTCTCCCGCTCACATTGCGCAAGGGCCTGGCTCAATGCTTCCGGGTTCGCCGTGGGCAAGGGGCTGTCCAGCCATTGCACCGCCTCCGGCGCCCAGATACCCGCGCGGGGCTTATGATAGCGAACCCCCTCTGCCCCTTCAGGCGCTGTGCCAGATTCCGGCGGCGGCCCTTGCAACCAGATTTCCGGCACCAGCGACAAGCCCGGAAGAATAAAGCGCATCCCGCTCGCCATGCTGCCCAGCATGGAGCTGAGCAACACATCGCGCACCGCCGACGGCAACACCACCTCCGGCACCAATTCGAAGAACACCCCGCCGCCTTCAATCTGGACGCTCAGTACCACACTGCGCCCGCGCAAATGCCAGAACCTGTCTCTTATACACATCTGACGCTGCCGACGAATAGAGAGGTGTAG
>OJHM01000582.1_pt1 | contig 10628 bp, 8 predicted proteins | sample 1595241 | NCBI WGS metagenome assembly OJHM01 (sample SAMN05416781, study PRJEB24817) | seawater metagenome | isolation source: Sea water | place: Canada:Atlantic | collected 2013-11
ATTCGTCGGCAGCGTCAGATGTGTATAAGAGACAGCATTAAGGCAGCAGACATTCTTTTATACGTACCATTTACCAAACGTTCCCTTATAGCATCAAAAGCATCTAAAGTCTGCTTTACATCCTCTAAAGTATGTGTTGCTGTTGGAATCATTCTCAGTAAAATCATTCCTTTTGGAATGACTGGATAAACTACTATAGAACAAAATATACCGTAATTTTCACGTAAATCTCTTACCAAGGCCATTGCTTCCGGTATACTTCCTTGTAAATAAACTGGAGTCACACAACTTTGCGTGGTTCCAATATCAAAACCGCGTTCTTTTAAACCAGATTGTAATGCATTAACAATTGTCCATAGATTTTCCTTTAATTCCGGCATTGTGCGCAACATTTCTAAGCGTTTTAAAGCGCCAACAACCAATTGCATTTGCAATGATTTTGCGAACATTTGGGAACGTAAATTATATTTTAAATAATCTATCACTTCTTGGTCTGCAGCTATAAATGCACCTGTACTTGCCATAGATTTGGCAAACGTTGCAAAGTAAACATCAATATCATCTTGTACTCCTTGCTCCTCCCCTGCACCTGCGCCTGTTTTTCCTAAGGTTCCGAAACCGTGAGCATCATCAACAAATAGTCTAAAATTAAATTTTTCCTTAAGGGCAACTATCTCCTTTAAACGGCCTTGTTCTCCTCGCATTCCAAACACACCTTCAGAAATAACTAAAATTCCTCCGCCTGTTTGTTCAGCCATTTTTGTTGCACGCTCAAGGTTTTTCTCTAAACTTTCAACATCATTATGTTTGTAGGTAAATCGTTTACCCATATGCAAACGAACACCATCAATAATACAAGCATGTGCATCTACATCGTAAACAATAATGTCATCTTTAGAAACCAATGCATCTATGGTAGAAACCATACCTTGGTATCCAAAGTTTAAAAGATAAGCTGCTTCTTTACTCACAAATTCTGCAAGCTCATTTTGCAATTTTTCGTGTAAACTTGTGTGACCAGACATCATACGTGCACCCATTGGGTATGCAGAACCATATTCGGCAGCAGCTTCAGCATCTACTTTTCTTACCTCAGGATGGTTAGCTAAACCCAGGTAGTCATTAATACTCCATGTAATTACATCTTTACCTTGGAATTTCATTCTATTAGAAATCTGACCTTCTAGCTTTGGGAATACAAAATAACCTTCTGCTTGGGCAGCCCATTTACCAAGAGGGCCTTTATCCCTGTAAATTTTCTCAAATAAATCCTTCATGTGTTGCTTTTGCTATTAATCTTTATTCATTTGCTATAAAAAGCTAATAAACAAAACATTAAGTTTTAGTTAATTTAGTCTTATTAGTTGGGGCAAAATTAATTAAATATATTATGAAAGCATAATTTATTCGCCCTAAGTATCAACCGAGTTTTGAACAAAAAAGAAGCCTATCACACTTAAAATATGATAGGCTAATTATTCATTAAAATATTTTATTTAATGTATTCTATTGTTGAAACAGTTGCGGTTTTACTATCAAAAAAGCCTTGATCTTCCATCCATTTATCACTATAAACTTTACTCATATAACGTGATCCGTGATCTGGGAATATAACAACAACCTTATCTGACGGACTGAACTCCCCTTCTGCTTCTAACTGCTTCAAAGCTTGCATCGCAGCTCCACTTGTATAACCCACAAAAAGACCTTCAGTATTAGAAACTTCTCTTGCAGTATGTGCACTTTGTTCATCAGTAACTTTCACAAATTTATCAATGAGGTCAAAATCTGTTGCTGTAGGAATCAGGTTTTTACCCAAACCTTCTATGCGATATGGATAAATCTCTTTATCATCGAACTCGCGTGTTTCATGATATTTCTTTAAAACAGAGCCATATGCATCAACTCCAATCACTTTTATGTTTGGGTTTTGTTCTTTCAAATATTTTGAAATACCTGAAATAGTTCCTCCGGTTCCACTACAAGCCACTAAATGAGTGATTTCACCGTTAGTCTGATCCCATATTTCTGGACCTGTGGTGTTGTAATGCGCGTCAATATTCAACTGGTTAAAATATTGATTAATATAAATAGAACCTTTTATTTCTTCGTGAAGACGTTTGGCTACTTGGTAATACGATCGTGGATCATCTGCCTTAACGTGTGCTGGACAAACATAAACTTTAGCTCCCATTGACTTCAACATATCGATTTTATCTGCTGAAGATTTAGAACTCACCGCTAAAATACATTCGTAGCCCTTAATAATACTAACCATAGCAATACTAAAACCTGTATTACCAGAAGTGGTTTCAATAATAGTATCGCCTGGATTTAAAATACCTTGGCGCTCAGCTTCCTCTATAATATGAAGCGCTATTCTATCTTTGGAAGAATGACCTGGATTAAATGCTTCCACTTTGGCGTAATATTCACCGTCAAAGTTTGCTGTCATCTTGTTTAATTTGATAAGTGGTGTACTGCCTATTAGCTGCAACACATTATCAAATACATTTTTGTTTTTCTCCATAAAAGTTATTTTTCGGCATCTAGATTTTAGACACCTAAAACCTCGCAAAAGTAACATTTTTTTTTAAATTAACTCGAAATGCCTTCTAAATCGAGTAGAAAAGCAAATTCTTCCGCATTTTCTTTTAAGCTTTCAAACCTACCAGAAGCACCTCCATGGCCAGCATCCATGTTGGTTTTAAGGTAAAGTTTATTAGCGTCTGTTTTTAATTCACGAAGTTTTGCCACCCATTTAGCAGGTTCCCAATACTGTACTTGAGAATCATGAAGCCCTGTTGTTATTAGCATATTTGGATAATTCTTTGCCTCAACATTATCGTATGGTGAGTAAGATTTCATATAATTATAATAGAGTTTATCGTTGGGATTTCCCCATTCGTCATATTCTCCTGTTGTTAAAGGAATAGAATCGTCTAACATTGTTGTAATCACATCCACAAATGGCACTGCAGCGATAATACCATTATAAAGCTGTGGTGCTTCATTGATTATGGCACCCATTAATAAGCCACCAGCACTTCCTCCCATAGCATATAAATGTTGTGAAGACGTGTATCTCTCTTTTATGAGATGAACTGAACAGGCAATAAAGTCCGAAAACGTATTCTTCTTTTTTAAAAGCTTACCATCTTCGTACCATTGACGTCCTAAATATTCACCACCTCTAATATGCGTAATGACATAGATAAAACCTCTATCCAAAAGGCTTAGTCTAACTGTAGAAAAATAAGGATCTACGGTTGACCCATAACTTCCGTAAGCATATTGCAGCAATGGGTTAGAACCATCCTTTTTTATACCGTTTTTATAAACAATGGACATTGGTATTTTTGTCCCATCCTCTGCTGTTGCCCATATACGTTCTGATTTATAGTTTTCTTTTTTAAATTTTCCGCCTAAAACCTCTTGCTCCTTAAGAACAGTTTTTGTTTTAGTGCGCATATTAAAATCCATGACTGAAGCTGGAGTTGTCAATGAATTATAGCCGTATCTTAGTATTTCAGTATCGAACTCAACATTAATTGATGTGTATGCTGTATAGGTTTCATTATCAAACGGTAAGTAATAATCTTCGCTTTCATTCCATCGCATTATCCTTATATTGTTGAGGCCGTTGCTTCGTTCACTCAACACTAAATAATTTTTAAAGATATCTATATCTTCAAGGAGCACATCTTTTCTATGAGGAATAACGTCAATCCAATTTTTAATTCCTGTTTCATCTTCAGGAGTTTTCATCAATTTAAAATTAGTTGATTTGTCCTTATTTGTGAGAATATAAAAATATCCTTTATAATGTGAAATACTATATTCCAAACCTCTTACACGTTCTTGAAAAACCTTAAATTTAGAATTAGGTTCATCTGCATTCAAAATAAAATATTGATTGGTAAGTGTACTATAGCAAGCTATTATGATATATTTTCTTGATTTAGATTTATAAACCGTTACTCCAAAGGTTTCGTCTCCCTCTTGAAACACCAATTCGTCTTCAGTTTCTCCCAATGTATGCCTATAAATTTGATAAGCCCTTAGCGTTACTTCATCTTTTTTGGTATAAAACAATGTTTTATTGTCATTTGCCCAGCTTGATGAACCAGTTGAATTTAAAACACGATCCTTTTCAATACTCTTTGTTTCAAGATTTTTAATATAAATTGTATAGTTCCGCCTTCCTGTAGTATCAATACCATAGGAAACTAATTTATTATCAGGACTCACGCTAATTCCCGCCAGCTTGAAATAAGATTCTCCTTCAGCCATTTTATTGCAGTCAAACAATAATTCTTCTGGATTGTCCAAGCTTCCTTTTTTACGTGTGTAAATAGGGTAATCTTTTCCTTTTTCAAATTTAGTGATATACCAATAGCCATTATACTTGTATGGTACAGAAGAGTCGTCTTCTTTTATTCTGGCCTTCATCTCTTCAAACAAATCCTGTTGAAACCTTTTTGTATGTGCCATTTGTGCCTCACAGTAGTCATTTTCGGCATTAAGGTAATCAATAACTTCTGGGTGCTCACGATCTTTCATCCAAAAGTAATTATCAATACGTTTGTCATTGTGAGCCTCTAGTTGGTGTGGGATTTTCTTTGCAATAGGTGGCTGCATAGTCTTCTTTTCTATCATTTGTTTTGAAGGAATTTTAATCTGAAATGCTGCGAATTTAGTAATTTTGAATCGTAATAATTTAAAACACATAATTATGTTTGGAGATATGATGGGTATGATGAGCAAATTAAAAGAGGTCCAGAAAAAAGTTGAAGAAACCAAGGAACGCTTAAACAACGTTTTAATAGATAAAACCAGTAGCGATGATAAGTTAAAAGTTACCATTACGGCAAATAGAACTATTAAATCTATAACCCTTGATGATAGTTTGTTAGCTGACAAAGAAATGCTTGAGGATTATTTAATCCTTACATTGAATAAAGCTATCGAAGAAGCCACAAAAGTAAATGAGACTGAAATAGCAGCAGTAGCTAAAGAAGGTATGCCAAACATTCCAGGAATGACATGTTTAATAAATAAGGTAAACCCCGTTAAAAAAACTCTAAGAAATACAAAAAAAATAGTTAAAATGCAGAGAAATACCAAAAAACCCAATAGTTTGGTATTTTATCTAAAAATATGATAACCAGTTATTTTCATAATTATATTTGTCTTATTAAAAGCTATTAATCAACAATTTAATTATGAAAAAATTAACCAAACTATTTTTATTGGCGGTATTAGTAATATTCGCCTCTTGTGAAAATGAATCTACATCTGAGGATTCTACACTAGAAGAAAACGAAATCAGATTTGAGGATGAGATCTTGGTATCAGACGGACAGGAAGACAAAGAGTTGACCTTTACCGAAAACAGTGAAGCCATGATTAACGAAGGTGCTGTAAGTATTTCTATGGCAAACACTACAAATGGCGGAGGTGTTTTGGAAACTTACACCGTCATCGATGCAGACAGAGCACCTTTTAGCTCCCAACAACCAACCGCAAATTTCTGGTGGTCTGAAACACCAGATGTTTCAGATTATTTTGATGCATCCACTTACTATGCTGCAGCTGATGGTGACAACTTAGTATTTACTGAATACCAAAACGGTACAGCAAGTATCGTTGGTACTACTATTTCAGGAACTTGTGTTGTTGAAGTAAACGTATGGCTTAAAGATAAGAAAACTTGGGCTGAATGGTCTGCTTTAGGCGGCGAGCATAAAAAAGAAGGTACTGCTGGAGATGCATCAGACGAAGAAGACATGAACTTCTACATAATTGATTCAGCTAACAGTGTAATTACTGCAAGTGGAGATTGTCCTCAAGAAGGAACATTTGGACTAGAGCAACGTCCTGATCCTAATGACCCAAACACACCTAATTTTGGTGCACATGTAGGTCCTGGTGGAGCAAACTACGATTCTAACGTAGGCGAATATGGTTTAAGTACTTGGGGTTGGTTAACAGATCCTAATACTGGAGAACGCTTATGGCTAATTGACTTTAACTTCCGTTTAGAAGTTGCTCCTGAAGAGTGTAATGACTGTACAGGAAAAATTACTGACCTAACTTTAAATTATGATTGGTACTGTTCTAAAAGAGTAAAGGTATACCAACGTTATGAAAATACTTGTTATGCAACAAAAATCTTTGATGGTTATGTACATCCAGGAGAGGATTTTACATTCAGCGGTTCTAACGCTAATGGCACTATTGGTAAATATGCATATATTTATATAAACCATTGCTATTACACTAAAATTAAAACAAATTGCCACGAAGCGATTGGACCTGGTTACGAAAAAGGTATTTTCACAGTAGTAAGCGGAAACAGTTCTCAAGGTGGTGAACTTTGTGAATATACACCTCCAGTTGTTAAGTGTTACAGACACTGGTACTGCTTCTTCAACTTGAATTATTGCTACTATAACTACTAATATTCCATAGATTATAATAACTAAAAAAGACGGCAAATTTGCCGTCTTTTTTTGTCATATCTTTTACCACAGAGTTTCCTTATAAACTATTCTATTTATAACTTAGTCTATATTTTTAGCTAGCTTATATCGTAATTTAAAAAAAGGATTAAAAAGCCTAAAACATGTATAGAATCTGGATTTAGTATTTAGCAAAGGTGCTATAACTTGATATACAAATAAATTGTAATCCTCGCCGATAAATGAATTAAGTGGATATGCACCAATTGAACCTATAGAGCCTATTTTTAATCTAACCTCATCAAAATTCATTGTAGATTTTATCATTCTAACCAATAAAAAGAATACAAATGCTTGTTGTCTTGTTTTGATGCGCTCAATACAAGCATGATTAACTTTTTCAATTTTCAAATCGTTAACAATCTCATCAAAAACAAAGATAGCATTGTGAATATCACCTATTAACTTTTTATAATGACTAGGCTTTTTACTTGTCATCGCTGTGCCAGGTGCCACTCTATAACGATGAGCATTCAATGGAAAGTCTGCAATAGTATTCGCTTTTAAAAACAGTTGAGTTGTAAATATAGCGTCCTCCATCCAACGTCCTTCAATGAATCTGACTTTAGATTTAACTAGAAATGAACGTTTTGCAAAATACCACCAAACTGAACTTTTGTATTTGTGCTCTGCGATATAATCTATACCTGTCATTATTTGTGATAACGGTACACATTCATCTCCTTTAACAGCCGGCTCATGGGTTATTTTTTTTGATTTTCCATCAAAAAAAGATGTCCAGGAAAAAGTTAAAATTTCAAGATTATAGGAAATTATTGTATCCAAAAGAAGCCTTAATACATTAGGTTTTAAATAATCATCAGGATCAATGAAGTAAACATAATCTCCTTTAGATCTGTCCAACCCATTGTTTCTAGCACTACCAACACCTCCATTTTCTTTGGTATGTACCATAATATTAGAAAATCTTGCTACATATTCCTCGGCAATATCTAAAGAACCGTCTGTAGAACCATCATTAATAATCAGAATTTCATATTCCGATTTATTAATGTCCTGATCCAAAAGACTATCTAAACATTTTCTCAAATGTTTTTCAACGTTAAAAACAGGAACTATAATACTAAGTTTCATACTATCACTGTTTTATTAGAAGATCTGTTTGTTTTAAAAAATAAATTTTTCAATTTAATTATAGGAAAAAGAAGTTCTTCTTTATTCACAACATATAGTAAAAAACGATATAAAAAAGAATGGTATTCCTTTCCTATAAAATTTTTGATAGGGTAAGCCTCTACTTGCTTATAAGCTTCTATCTTTTTCTTGATATGACTATGATGAAAAGGATTTCTTATCATGTTTAATATATTGAAAAACACAAAAACATCTCTTCGGTGGGTAAGATTGTCAATTAAAACAATAGCATCAAATTTTTCACTTTTATTCACTTCATTAATAAGTTTACTCTTATTAATAATCATCATTTGCATGTACTTAAGGCGATTGGATATAATCTCAAAATCCTTACTTCTCATTAGTGAATTTTGTGTTTGCACATAACGATGGATGGATATTGGTAAATAAGCAATTTTATTTGCCCGCAATAAGGCTTTTAAAGTAAACACCACATCAGCATTATATTCATTTTTGCTGAATGCCATATGGTTATTCAGTAAAAAATCTCTTCTTATAAAATACCACCAAATCTCATGTCTCAGCTTTCTATGCTTCTCGATAAATGATGGGCCTGAGCTAATTTCAAAATCTTTATTATTAATTGGTTCTTCTATTTCTTTTAGATTGAGAACTTTAGTTTCTTTCGTTTTAAAACCAATAATATCAATTGATTTATCTTCAGAAAATTGTAACAAATCACACAAACAGTTATGAACGATATAATCATCAGCATCTAAATTATACACATACGTGCCAGTTGCCAATTTTAATAACTTGTTTCGGGTTGAATAGGCACCTGAATTAGGTTCTTGGTGCAGAAGAATGTTTTTATTTATTTTTTGGTATCCCTTAACAATGGCTACGGAGTTATCATTAGAGCCATCATCCATTACAATGATTTCGTAGTCATCTTGTGGCAGGTTTTGCATTAAAAGACTATCTAAACAATTGCCAATGTAGGCGCTGGCATTATACATCGGTATTAATATACTCAGCTTCATTTTTGTAATTTAGGGTTTTGCAAAATTACCGTTAATTAAATAAAACACTAAATATACTCGTTAATGGGTATATTTTCACCTTTTAAGCTAGAGTTTTCTCAGCGTAGCTAGAAGCTTATTGTGCATTGAATCGTTGTAGTCTAAATGCGTCACCATACGTAGTTTATTGCTACCCATACCTATAATATGTATATTTTTTTCTTTCAACTTTTGAAGGAATTGTGATTCATCTACACTATCATTTAATTCAAAAATGACAATGTTAGTCTCAATAGGTTCTACTTTATTGATTGAACTTAAAGTCTGAAGCACCTCGCCTATTTCATTTGCTTTTTTATGATCTTCCTCCAAACGCTCAAAATGGTCATCTAAAGCGTAAAGACCTGCTGCTGCTGCAAAACCAACTTGTCGCATTCCTCCACCTAAAATTTTTCGGACTCTAATGGCACCTTTCATTAAATCACTATTTCCAATAAGTACAGAACCCATTGGGCAACCTAACCCTTTACTCAAACACACAGATATAGTATCAAATAATTCGCCATACGGTTTTGGGTTTTCATTCTTAGCAATCAAAGCATTCCACAAACGTGCTCCATCTAAATGGTAACCTAAGTTATTGTCATCTGCTACTTTTCTAATCCGCTTTAGCTCTTCAAACTCCCAACATGCTCCTCCTCCTTTATTTGTTGTATTTTCAATGGCAATTAAGGACGTTAAAGGGCTATGGTAAAAATCTGGAGGATTTATAGATGCTGCAGCTTGCTCAGCGGTATACATTCCTCGATGTCCATCGATAAGTTTGCATGAGATTCCGCTATTAAAAGACGCTCCTCCTCCTTCATAATTATAAATGTGCGCATATTTGTCACAAATAACTTGTTCTCCTGGATTTGTATGTAATTTTAAAGCGGCTTGATTTGCCATGCTTCCTGTTGGAAAAAATAAGGCTTCATCCATTCCAAACATATCTGCCAATCGTTCTTCCAAAGCATTCACTGAAGGATCTTCTTTATATACATCATCTCCGACTTTTGCTGTTAGCATGGCATTTAACATACCTTTTGTTGGTTTTGTAATTGTATCGCTTCTTAGATCTATTATCATTATTTTATACTTTATTTAATTTTTTTTGACAGGAATTATAAGAATTTTCACGAATCTAAAACATAAGAAATTAGTACTAATTGGTGAAATTCGAATTTAATCTATTTCTCCCAATTGGTGAACCATCAAGAATATTTTGGGAGAATTTTTAATCTTAATTTTTTTAATCATCAACCCATATTGTCTCTTGCTATTCCCTTCTACTAATTTAAATGGTTCAAATCAAACAATATTTTTCGTTGGATTTATTGCTTTTTTGGGAGGATAACATCAATGGGAAGAAAGAAAAAGACTACCAGAATTTGTTTCACGGTAAAATTATTTTAAGTAAAATGCTAAAGCTAATATATTAATTATAACTAAAATTTCCATTTAAAATTATGGCACTTTAATAGAGCAACTTATATTTGTAAAAATTAGTCTTATTTATGATAACATCAGATCAAATTAAAGATCTTAATTCCCGTCTAGACGCACTTAGACAGTATCTTTGACTTAGATGCCAAACTTATAGAAATCGCCAACGAAGAAGAGCAAACTTTTGACCCAAATTTTTGGAATGACTCCAAAGCAGCAGAAAAGGTAATGCGCTCCATACGAGAGAAAAAAAGTTGGGTTGAAGATTTCAACGCTGCTAAAACATTTTATGAAGATTTAGAAGTCATTTACGAATTCTACAAAGAAGATGAAGCACCTATGGAAAACGTGGAAGCACGTTATGAAAAAACCATTACTTCAATTGAAAAGTTAGAGTTTAAAAACATGCTTTCTGAAGAAGGTGATAGCCTGTCTCTTATACACATCTCCGAGCCCACGAGACACCTGAGCATCTCGTATGCCGTCTTCTGCTTGAAAAAAA
>OJHM01000584.1_pt1 | contig 10614 bp, 9 predicted proteins | sample 1595241 | NCBI WGS metagenome assembly OJHM01 (sample SAMN05416781, study PRJEB24817) | seawater metagenome | isolation source: Sea water | place: Canada:Atlantic | collected 2013-11
CGTTCGATTTTCGCGTTAAGGCGGGCGACAAGCACAAGGCAAAATGGAACGCGCTATTTGCGCTGGGCTCCCTGGTGGCGTCAGTGTCCCAGGGCTGGATGTTGGGCGCTTTCGTTACCGGCCTTACCGGGGATGCCACCAACACCTTGTTCGCCGCCCTGATTGCGTTGGCCCTGCCTGCGCTTTATATCATGTTGGGGGCTTCCTGGTTGCTGATCAAAACCGAAGGCGCCTTGTTTGATAAGGCGGTGCACTGGGGGCGAATGGCGGTGTTGCCAATGGGGGCATTCCTGTTGCTGATCTCCATTGCCACGCCCCTGGTCAGCTCTACTATTGCGGCTAAATGGTTCACCTTGCCCAATGCTATCGGGTTGATGCCTATTCCGATTGCCACGGCGTTGGCCTATGCCGGCCTGATCTGGATTTTCAACAGCCGGCAGATTCTGGATAACGGCTATGGGTGGCTGGCGTTTTTGTCATTGATTGTCATGTGTGTGCTGGCCAGTATCGGGCTGGCGTACAGTCTGTTTCCGGACATTGTGCTGGGGCGTTTGTCGATCTGGGAGTCTGCATCGGCAACGGAATCACTGCTTTTCACGTTTTGGGGAACGGTGATTACCCTGCCAATGATTCTTTGCTATACCTTCTTTGTTTATCGGGTGTTTCGCGGCAAGGCGACCAACCTTAGCTACGAGTAATAAAGGTTAAAGAAAGAATCACCGTTACAAAAAAGGGGCGCCAATTGGCGCCCCCTTTTTTGGCTGATGTTACGACAACAGATCCAGCAGTGCTTTGGCTCCGGCTTCCGATGAGGCCGGGTTTTGTCCGGTCACCAGATTGCCGTCGGTCACCACATGGCTGGCCCAGTCGTCGCCTTTTTCATAGACACCGCCGTTGGCCTTTAGCATGTCTTCCACCAGAAAGGGAACGATGTGGGTGAGCTGCACGCTCTCTTCTTCACCGTTGGTGAAACCGGTGACGGCGCGGCCTTTCACCAACGGTTCGCCGTTATGGCGGGTGTGGCGAAAGACGGCGGGGGCATGGCAGACGGCGCCGATGGGTTTGCCGCTGTCGTTGAACGTTTCAATCAAGGCAATGGAGGTGACATCTTCAGCCAGGTCCCAGAGAGGGCCGTGCCCGCCTGGATAGAAGACGGCATCAAACGCCTGGGTATCCACGCCGGCTAGCGGTTGGGTGTTGGCCAGGGCAGCTTTGGCGTCAGCATCGTTATTGAAGCGATCGGTGGCGGCGGTTTGCGCATCGGGGGCGTCGCTCTTGGGATCCAGTGGCGGCTGGCCGCCCTTGGGGGAGGCTAGAGTGATCTGCGCACCGGCATCTTTGAAGACGTAGTAGGGCGCGGCAAATTCTTCCAGCCAGAAACCGGTTTTATTGCCGGTGTCACCGAGTTGATCGTGTGAGGTGAGAATCATCAAAATATTCATGGAGCGCTCTCCTTCGGTCATTTCTCCGTCACCCTGAAAGCAGGGTGACGTTGTGCGAAAAGGGGTCGATGGCAAGCCGTTAAAGGCTGGCCTGTAGCACTTGGCGGCACACGTCCGGGGTGACGTCGTTGTGTTCACCCAGCGCCGTCATGCCGTGTTCTTCAAGGCTGCTGATTAGTGGATCGATATGCTCAGCCGTTAATTGGTAATCCGCGAGACGGGTTTTCACGCCCAGGCTTTCGAAAAAGGCGCGGGTTTTTTCAATGGCCGTATCCGCCTTCTCCTCATCACTGCCTTCATTGATAGCCCAGACCCGTTGCGCGTACTGCACCAGTTTGCCGCGCTTGGCGTCTTTACGTTCTGCCAGCATGGACGGCAGCACAATGGCCAGGGTTTGTGCATGGTCAAGACCGTGCAGGGCGGTGAGTTCATGGCCCAGCATATGGGTGGCCCAGTCCTGAGGGACACCGGAACCGATCAGGCCATTGAGGGCCAGGGTGGCGACCCACATCAGGTTGGCGCGGACCTCATAATTTTCCGGATCAGCTAGCGCCTGTGGGCCAATTTCAATCAGTGTTTGCAGCAGGCCTTCGGCGAACCGATCCTGCACTGGCGCATTGGCCGGGTAGGTCAGGTATTGCTCCACAATATGCACAAAGGCATCGACCACGCCGTTAGCGACTTGCCGGGGCGGCAGGGTGAAGCTTTTGGTGGGGTCGAGTACCGAGAATTGCGGAAACACATGCTCGCTGTGGAAGGGCAGTTTGGCCTGCAGGGATTTGCGGGTCACCACGGCGCCTTTATTCATTTCTGAGCCGGTGGCCGGCAAGGTCAGCACCGAACCGAACGGCAGGGCGCGATGAATATTGGTGCCGCCCTTGAGAAGAATGTCCCAAGCGTTGCCCTCGAACAAAGAGGCCGCAGCAATAAATTTAGTGCCGTCGATGACGGACCCGCCGCCCACCGCCAGCAGGTAATCAATACCATCGCGCTGCACCACGCTTACCGCTTCCATTAATGTTTCAAAGCTGGGATTGGGTTCAATGCCGCCAAACAGTTGTACCTGGCGGTCGCCCAGTGCGGCCTCTACTTCATCCAGTGTGCCGGTGCGGCGGGCGCTTTCACCACCAAACAGGATCAGCACTTTGGCATCGGCGGGCACCAGGGTGTCGAGGGCGGCAATTTTTCCTTCGCCGAAGGCGATGCGGGTGGGGTTGTAGAAATCGAAGTTATTCATGGTGCGCTATCCTTGATTGATGGCTCTTAATCCGGTTGATGACTATTAAATAGACCGGTCGGCTAGAGTTGATGGGTGAAAAAGCCCGCTCAATAGCGGGCACGGTTGTGTTCAGTGTGGTTGTGTCAGCGTGCGAGCATGCTCTGGGTCAGCACCATGGCCTGATTCATGGGCTGCGCATTGCGGTGCAGCTTGGTCAGCAGGCTGGCGCCAAGCCATAGCTGATACAGGTTGCCGGCGGTCTGCTGGGCTGGCTGCGGATGCAGGGAGCCATCCGCAATGGCGGCGTCGATGCAGTTGGCAATGCGCGCCATGACTTGCTCGGTGCCGTCCCGGAGGGTGATGCGCATGGCTTCGGACAGGTCAGCAACTTCGGCGCTCAGCTTGACTACCAGGCAATCGCGCAGGCCGGCGGGGCCGCAGTAGTTTTCCTGCCAGCCCTGCCAGTAGCCCATCAGCCGGCTAATGGCAGGGGTGCCGTCATCGCTGAACCGGGCATCCAGATCTTGCACGTAGGTGGCAAAATAATCTTCCAGCAAGGCTTGGCCGAATTGCTCTTTGGACTGAAAGTAATGGTAGAACGAGCCTTTCGGCACGCTGGCGGCTTGCAGGATGGCGCTCAAACCGACGGAGCTGAAACCGCGGGCAGCCAGAATGTCGCGGCCCGTATCCAGCAGGTGCTGGCGGGTATCGCGGTGTTTGTCAGGCTGACGTGTGGCGGTTTGCGTATTCATGGGCGTTACTCTAGCACTTGATTAGACCGGTCGTCTAGTTCCGGTGGTGAGGCGAGCTCCGTGGTGGCCTTTGCGCCGCTGCATCATACACCACCGGTCATGGCCACTGCGTTGTTTTGTCGCCAGAGTTGCGGGCAAATACGGCCGTGTCTGTGCCGTTGTGTTTGTATGCCGCTCACGGTCTGTTGATGCATTTTTCCGTAATCTCAAGCAAGGAATTGTGCCTGTTCCAATCATGGCAGCACATGCCACCAAACAAATAGCTGAATATCTGTAGGGCGGCTAATGCAGCGGCCGCTTGACCTTGTCGCGCGCGGGTATGAGGCTTGCCGCTAAACTGATCGCTTTATTTAGGATGCTTTCATGTCAGAACTGATTCTGCACCACTACACGCTGTCCCCGTTTTCCGAGAAGGCCCGCGCCATGCTGGGGTATGCCGGGCTGCAATGGCAGTCGGTCACCGTGGCAGAAATGCCACCACGCCCACAGCTTGCGCCTCTGGCCAGTGGGTACCGGAAAATTCCGGTGGCGCAGATTGGCGCCGATGTCTTTTGTGATACGCGCACCCTCAGCCGCGAAATTGCCCGATTGGGTAACAAGCCCGAGCTGGTGCTGGAAAACTGCAGCGACGAGGTTCAGGCCTTTGTCAGCGAAGTGGACCTGAAAATTTTTCTCGCCTCCATCGTGACGGCGGGGAATTTCACCTTGTTGCGCCGCGTGCTGAAAGAATCGTCGTTGCTGGATCTGGGGCGCCTGTTGCTGGACCGGATCAAGATGGGCAGCAAATCCAAAGTGAAGGCTGACAGCCCCCGCGAAATGCGCCGTAAGGTGGCTGCGCACCTGGACCGCATGGAAACCATGCTGGAACAGGATTTTCTGTTCGGCAATACGCCTAATGCAGGGGACTTTTCGGCGTACCACAGCCTTTGGTTCCGTCGCGATTTGGCCGGGCGCAGCATTGCGGCCAGCCATCCGAAGCTTGAGGCGTGGATGAACCGCATGCAGGCGTTTGGTCAAGGGACGCGCCAGGATATTGGTGCCGACGAGGCGCTGGATATTGCTCGCCAAGCGACGCCTCGCGCCTTGCCGGAACAGATTGAGAAAGAGCCATTGCTCGGTCAGTCCGTGCGTGTGGCACCGTCGGATTATGGTCGTGAACCGGTGTTGGGCGAGCTGTGTTATTGCGATGCGACCACGTTGGTGGTGCGCCGGGACGATTCGGTGGTGGGGTCGGTTCAGGTGCACTTTCCTCGTGACGGCTTTGTGCTGTCCAAAGCCGACTGACGGATACACTAATGAGCCAAGCGAATAATCCATTGCACGGCGTTACCCTGGAAACTGTGGTGACGCGTCTGGTAGACCATTATGGTTGGGGCGAACTGGGGGATCGCATTCGTATTAATTGTTTTATCAGCGATCCGTCAGTGAAATCCAGCCTCAAATTTTTACGCAAGACGCCGTGGGCCAGAGAGAAGGTGGAGGCATTATTTATCGACACCTTTCCCCAGTGGGCAGTTTCAATCTAGCGTAGAAGGTAGATCGAATTAGTCTAATGGCGTAATTCGACATTAGGCAATTAATCGATTAACGCGGGAAAATGTCGAGTTGCGGTTACGCCTGGCCTGACCTGCAAATTCGTCTTGCCGGCAAGGTCCTAACGCCGAATCGAAAGCTTGAGGCATCCTTTAAAGCAAAGTCTTATCAGTCAGCGTAGCCTGCAGGTCTTGCTCCAGCCCTTCCAGATTAATATGAAAGGTATCGACGAGCAGCTGGATCATTGCCTTTGGGTCGGTAATGCTTTGCTTGTCACTGCGCCCGTCCGGGTAACGCACGGTGTAGAGACCGTTCAACAACGTGTGCCGTCGGTCTTGGTCTGTACGCACCGCAATCAGGTTGTTGACGAATTTTGACGCCGGATGGCAAGCCACATACCAGTTGGCCATTTCGAAATCGACGGGCCATTGGGGCATCAAATCGAACCGGTAAAGCAGTCGCCAATCACTGCCTAGTTGCACCTCCATCCGGAAATGGTTGCCCTCCGGTAAAACGCGGAAGGGCTCCAGCGGAGTGCGCTGGGTGGCTTGGGTGTGCAGCCTTAAAGGCGCTGTCGGGGTCATTCCTCCAAAGCCCACATCGCTCAAATAGTCCTCGCCATCGATTGTCACCAGAAGCAGCATGTGTGAGCGTGGCGGCTGTGCGTCCTCGGGCTGATTCCAGTACACCCGAGCGGTAATTCCGCGTACACAGAACCCCAGGTCCGTCAGCACGGCCATAAACAGCAGGTTGTTCTCAAAACAGTAACCGCCACGCCCTTGCTGGATCAGCTTGTGCGCGAGGCCGTCCACCGCCAGAGGGACCGGTTTGCCCAGCAGGGGGTTGAGGTTTTCAAAGGCGATATGCTGCAGGTGTGCCTGCTGCAGCGCGGCCAGAGTCGCCAGCGTGGGCGTGCGCTCGCCGCTAAAACCGATACGGTGAAAATAGGCATTCAGATCAAGCGGCATGGCAGTCTCCGGGTGGTTTGGCTAGAGGAACATGAGAATACGACCTCAACCCCTGTTGAGGTAAAGTAAAAAATGGCCGTTGGATAATAATGAGGGAAAAGCGATGGAGAGAAAGGTGCAGGGTGCGCTATTGGGGATGGGTGTTACTGCTCTGGTTGCTTTGGTTGTAAAGTCTTTGCTGGGGTGGGGGCGGGTAGCCTATCTGCTGTTTATTCAGGATTTAAGTGCTATTGATCCTGATGAAAAAGCGCGGTTCCTTTCCTCCCGTATTGACGAAATGATGGCAGGGTATTGGCCTCTGGATGTTATGCTGTGGGCATTGGCAGGGCTGCTCGGAGGCTGGGTTTTCATGCGTTTTTCCGCGACAGAAAACGGTTTCTGGGTGCTAGGTGTTTCTTTGGCTACGGCGGGGGTTGCTGCCTTCCATCTTGGCGCTGTCTATCTGGCGTTGATTCCTGTGTTATCTGGCGGTGTAGCGGTGTTTGTGAGCTTCTTCACGGGCGCCTGGGTCGCTGAAAACGGAAAGTGGCCACTGAAAAGAATGTGTGATCATCCTTGTCTCAGAGAAGGCAGGATGATTAAAAGCAGCTGCTGACTATGCGAGTCTCCCCTTTTTTCCGACCACTGGTTGCAATGGCCTCCTCAGCGCGGGTCAAAGACGGTCCGCGGTCGCAGATGTAGTGACATAATTCCGGTATGAGTGTGGAGTGGGTCACAGTGCGTTATGGGGCAAACCGTTTCTGGATCACCGTCTATTTACAGGCTGCTGGACTGGAGTGACAGGGATAAGTGCTTGTTGCTGTGCGGGCTGTTGTTGGGCTATATGTTTTTCTATCTGGCCTGGCACCTGATTACCGTGTCGATGACGGACTTTGGTTCGTACTATGTGTCCCCCCAGGGCGCGCAGCAGTTGACTGGGGTTCTGCTATTCAATATCAGTGGCTATCTGCTGCTTATTCTCTGGGGCGCCTTGTTGCGAAAAGCCGACAGCCATTCGCGATTGTATGTGAATGCGTTCGTGCAGTTTTTCGGTGCCAGTTTTTTGCTCCTTGGGATCATGTTCGGCATCTACAGCCCGATTACGGGAATGGTGTTGGTGGGCTCGCCGCTGGTGGGATTTATCCTGTTCGGTTTTCGTCCGGTGGCTTGGGGTTTTGCGGTGAGCACAGTGCTGGTATTACTGCTGTCCTGGTTGTCGGCGAGCGGTGTTGAGATTTATGCCCTGTATTTTCAGGAGGATCCGGCGGCCAAGGATTCATTGTCCTATTACTGGATTGCCAGCACCGTTGCGTTCTCTGTGCCTTTTGTCACCTCGGTGGTGACGCTGGTGTCTATTTTGTTGCGTCGCTGGGTGTATCGCGAAGCCCAAGTGCGTGCCATGGCTGTGCAGGACCCGCTCACCGGGCTGGCCAACCGTCGTGCGCTGTTTGATCAATTCGCCCATGAAATGGCGCGTGCTCGGCGTTCCGGGGAAGCGCTGTCGGTGTGCGTGATGGACCTGGATCACTTCAAGCTGATTAATGATCGTCATGGTCATGCGGCAGGCGATACCGTGCTGGTGTGGGTAGCGAACCTGTTGCGCGAATGCCTGCGCGAGACGGATCGTATTGGACGTATCGGTGGGGAAGAGTTTGTGCTGGTGTTGCCGGATACTGGCCGCGAGGGCGCCGAAAAAGTCATAGAACGGTGTCGGTCCGCCTTGGTTGGCACACCGGTGATGCTGGAAGATGGTGAGTCGCTTACGGTCAGCGCCAGCTTCGGCGTCGTCACCTCGTTTGCGGAAGACAATGCCACTGAATCCCAGCTGGTCTCCCGGGCCGATGACGCGCTGTACCAGGCCAAGCAGCACGGACGAAACCGTGTTGAATTTTGGTCATCCGCCATGTTCGAGGCGGCCACCGCCTGACGCCCTGTCCCTGATTAACCAATTCCTGTCGCGTAATGGCCGGGTGCTGTTCCCGCGCCCGCTCTATGGTTGTTAAAGGCTGGCGCCCGTGTGCGCCATTTTCCGTGCCATTCAATAACAACACCGCGGCGGAGCATCATGCAGCAATACGTTTACGACATCGTGATCAATCATGGACAGTTCTTTGATGGCAGTTGCCGGGACGGCAGTATCCGGCACCTGGGTATCCGCGACGGGCGTGTTGTCACCATCAGTGATGTGCCATTGCCAGACCATGCAGCGCCGAAGGTTTACGATGCCACCGGGCAATGGGTGACCCCCGGATTTCTGGAAACGCATAGTCATTATGATGCGGAAGTGATTGCGGCGCCGGCGCTCAAAGAGTCCGTGCGCCACGGGGTGACCTCGGTGCTGATTGGTTCCTGTTCCATCAGCATGATCAATGCCCAGCCGGAAGATTGCTCAGACCTGTTTACTCGGGTGGAAGCCGTGCCCCGTGAAGCGGTGTTGCCGATTTTGGAAGAAAAGAAAAGCTGGCGGGATGCCAGCGGCTATCGTGCCTTTTATGACGCCCAGCCACTGGGGCCCAATGTGGGGTCTTTTGTGGGCCATTCCGATATCCGCGTGGCGGTGATGGGGCTGGAGCGAGCCACATCACCGGAAAAACCCAGCGAGCAGGAACTGCAGCAGATGGAGTCCTTGTTGGAAGACGCGCTGGATGCGGGCTGTGTCGGCCTGTCACTGATGACCACCCGGCTGGACAAGGTGGATGGCGATCGGGCCTGGTCACGTCCCTTGCCGTCTACGTATGCACGCTGGAACGAATTCAAACGGCTATTCAAGATTCTGCGTCGCCGTAATGCGGTCATGCAGGGCGCGCCGGATGCGGTAAAAAAAGTCAACGTGGTGCGTTTTTTGTGGCAGGCCCACGGCCTTTTCCGTCGGCCCATGAAGTGCTCGATGCTGACGGCCCTGGACCTGAAATCCAACCCGTGGCTTAACGTGGTCACACGCTTGAGTGGCTTTGTGGCGAACCGGTTTTTGCGTGGCGATTTTCGTTGGCAGACCCTGCCCGCGCCGTTCACCCTGCATCTCAGCGGGTTGAATGTGAACGCATTTGAAGAGTTTTCCTCCGGCGAGTTGCTGCGCGACTACAAGGATGAAGATGCCATGTACGCGAAGGTGGATGATCCCGCTTTTCGCAAGCTGTTCAAAAAACACGTCAATGCCCTGTTCACCAAAGGGCTGTGGCATCGGGACTTCAGTGATTGCTGGGTGGTGGATTGCCCGAATTCGTCGTTAATTGGCAAAAACTTTGAAGAAATCGGTGCGGTTGAAGGCAAGGATGCGGTGGACGCCTATTTCGATCTGGCGGTGCAGTACCGCAATGATCTGCGCTGGAAAACCAATTACGGCAATCACCGGCCGGAGATCATGCACAAGTTGCTGGCGAGCCCGTATACCCATGTGGGCTTTGCTGATTCCGGCGCACACCTGGAGTCCATCGCCCAGTACAACTTTCCGTTACGTTTACTGAAATATGTCCGCGATGCAGACGAAGCAGGCTTGCCGTTCATGAGCGTGGCAGAAGGCGTGAATGCGGTAACTGCCGACCTGGCGAACTGGTTTGGTTTACAGGCGGGAAGCTTGCGGCAGGGCAGCCGGGCAGATGTGGTCATCGTGAATCCGGAAGGGCTCACCGACGAATTGGACGAGGTGAGCTGGGCACCGCTGGAAGGCACTTCGTTGAACCGTCTGGTGAAGCGTAACGATGATGCCGTGACCGCCACGATTATTAACGGTCGGGTGGCCTATGATCGTGTGAAGGGGTTTGATGAGAGTCTGGGGCGCGAGCGGAATTTTGGTCAGTTCCTGCCGGGCATGGACGTGCAAACCCGGGCGCGCAGCGCCGAGCCCGGCCTGCAAACCGCCTGATCACCGCCCATTGTGGGAGCCAGCAGATTGGCTCCCACACAAAGGGTTTAGTCGACCCCTTTCAGCAAGTCATTCACTGCCTGGGCAAACTGCACCGGGGAGTCTTCCTGTAAAAAATGCCCGCCCACCAAGGTTTGATGTGGTTGCCCTTGTGCGCCGGGAATCCGTTCCTGCATGTATTTATCGCCACCACGGGTAATTGGATCGCCGTTGCTGAAGGTGGTCAGGAAGGGCTTTTGCCATTGTTCCAGGATTTTCCAGGCAGCCCGGTTGGCGTCACTGGCCGGGTCGTTCGGCGTTACCGGTACCAGTTTGGGGAAAGCGCGGGCGCCGGCCTTGTACTTTTTATTCGGGAATGGTGCCTCGTAGGCGCGGATTTCGTCCGGCCCCAGCTTGCGGAAGGTGGCGCTATTGAGAATGCGGGAAATCGGCAGGATCGGGCTGTAGATCGCAAAGTTCTTCCACAGATGAAAGGCTTTGGGGGCCTGCTGATCGCCGGTGGGGAGCATGCCGTTGCCTACCACAATAGCGCGAAAGCGGGATTCGTTTTCTGCGGCCAGGCGCAGGCCGATCAGTGAACCCCAGTCCTGGCATACCAGGGTAATCTCGGTGAGATTCAGCTGATCAAGCAGCGACTTCACCCAATCCATATGGCTTTGGTAACTGTAGGCATCAATGTCGGTGGGTTTGTCAGATTTGCCGAAGCCGATCAGGTCCGGGGCAATCACCCGGTGGCCTGCGGCAGCGCAGACGGGAATCATGTGTCGATACAGGTACGACCAAGACGGCTCCCCATGCAGCATTAGCACCGGTTTGCCGTCGGCCGGCCCCTCATCCACGTAGTGCATGCGTAATCCGC
>OJHM01000593.1_pt1 | contig 10464 bp, 10 predicted proteins | sample 1595241 | NCBI WGS metagenome assembly OJHM01 (sample SAMN05416781, study PRJEB24817) | seawater metagenome | isolation source: Sea water | place: Canada:Atlantic | collected 2013-11
TCTACACCTCTCTATTCGTCGGCAGCGTCAGATGTGTATAAGAGACAGGGCAAAGAAGGTATTTATTTCTTTTTTTAGTATTGCTAACATGTTTTATTTTCAGTATTCTATATTAAGTGATTTTACTGGTCACTGATTTCTAATCCTTAATTATTAATCACTTTAGTGAAGCAACCTTATCAACACTCCAAGCTTCAGGTTTTGCATTAAATAAAGGTTTTGTTTTTGCCCAAATACCTTTAAATAAATCTGAGTGTCTGTAATTATTTAAGTCACTTTCAGATTCCCAATAACTATACGTAAAAAAAATATTGGTATTGTTTTGGTCTTGGTATAATTCTAAAAAATTACAGCCTTTAAAATTCCGGATCTTCAATTTATTCTTTTCAAAATTAGCTAAGAATTCTTCGGTTTTACTTGGTTCAAAACTCATTTTTACAATTCTTACTAACATAGCTTAAGGTTTTAAAAAGTTAATGGTTACGGTATCCATAGTTTTTAAGCCCATTAAAGTAGATGCACTGCCAACGGTACTAGAGTTGCTTTTGTAAACAGCAATCTCTAAATAATTAGATGAATTAAAAACCACCAAGCCTTTACCTTCCACATTACGTTTAGATTCTTCAACTGCAAAATCAACAACCTCACTGTATTTATTCAATATTTTACTGAATTTATGACTACGAGCAGAAATTTCATAAGGTCTTGTTTTTTGAATATTTTCAAAAAATTTACGCGTTATATTCGTCACTACATTTCCATAATTGTCAATATAAATAACACTACCTATAATCTGTGTTTTTTCATCATTAACAAACGGTATTAAATTTTTAATAGGTTTAATAGTGTTAATAACTTTTCCTATCACTTCAAGTGTACCTCCACGAGCAATGTGGCAAGCCACCTTCACAAAAACGTCTAAAACAGGAAAACTGGTTTCAATTTTATCATGAATATTTATTTCAACAATTTTTTCCGGAGCAATTTCAGAACAAATCATACTCATAATTCCGTTATTGGCACATATAAAGTAATGATCATCTAGTTTTACTGCAATGTGCTTGTTTTCAGGACTTAACTCAGAGTCAATACCAATAATATGAATCGTTCCTTTAGGAAAACTACTATACGCATTTAAGATAATATAAGCCGCTTCAGAAATATTAAACGGTGAAACGGAATGTGATACATCAACAATTCTAATATCCTCAAGTTCGCTATAAATAGCTCCTTTAATAGCACCAGCAAAGTGGTCTTTTTCTCCAAAATCAGTCGTTAAAGTGATTATTGCCATGGATGGATTGTTGATATTTTTTTTAGAATTATGGTTGTAAAATTGTTAGATTTGGTAAGCCCAAATTTTAAACTTTGACTTAACACAAAACTAATAAAAGTAAACAGATTAACACACTAAATAAAGCACGCTTTTGAACGAACTTATCCTAGAACTCGAAGAAATAACACCTAAAGAATTCTTCGGTGCCCAAAACGCTAATATTGAACTTTTAAAGAAGTATTTCCCAAAGCTAAAAATTGTTGCCAGAGGTAATAAGATTAAAGCTTATGGGGACGAAGATTTGCTTGAGGAATTTGATACCAGAATGACAATGCTGATGAAGCATTTTGGCAAATACAACAAGCTCGATGAAAATGTTATTGAGCGTGTATTAACCAGTAACAGCAGCGAAGATTATAACACATCTGCAAAAAGCGGCGAAGTTATAGTACATGGTGTTGGTGGTAAACTGATAAAAGCACAAACCGTAAACCAGCGTAAACTGGTAGAAAGTATGCGAAAAAACGATATGGTTTTTGCAATAGGTCCTGCTGGTACGGGTAAAACCTACACAGGTGTTGCACTGGCAGTGCAAGCCTTAAAAAACAAAGAAGTTAAACGGATTATACTTACACGTCCTGCGGTAGAAGCTGGTGAAAATCTAGGTTTTTTGCCCGGAGATTTAAAAGAAAAATTAGATCCTTACATGCAACCTTTGTATGACGCTCTTCGAGATATGATTCCTGCAGAAAAGCTAGATAATTACATTGAGAAAGGAATTATTCAAATTGCTCCACTGGCATTTATGCGAGGCCGCACATTAGATAATGCCTTTGTTATTTTGGATGAAGGACAAAATACCACACACGCCCAAATGAAAATGTTTTTAACACGTATGGGTAAAAACGCCAAGTTTCTTTTAACCGGAGATCCTGGTCAGGTAGATTTGCCACGTCGTACAATTTCTGGGCTAAAAGAAGCCTTACTAGTTTTACAAAACGTAGAAGGTATAGGCATGATTTACCTCGATGATAAAGATGTAATACGACACAAATTAGTTAAAAAAGTTATTGATGCTTATAAAAGTATTGAGAACAGGGATTAATTTTTTTCAGAAGCTATATTCAGCATTCCGCTATATCTCTTTTGCTAATAGCAAAAAAGGATACCGCTTCAACTGCGAAGCAATCATTGAATACCAATGAAAATAGAAGCGAATGAAATAATCTGGGCTAGGGCTTAACTCTAAGGTATTTCACAAATAAAATCAAAAGCTAATATTTAAGCGTTAAAATAATTAAAATGAGTAACACCATTACAGATACCAATTTCAACTTCCCAAACCAAAAAAACGTTTATAAAGGAAAGGTAAGAGAAGTTTATAATATTAATAATGAGCAATTGGTAATGATTGCCACAGACCGCTTAAGCGCTTTCGACGTAGTCATGCCAAAAGGAATACCCTTTAAAGGCCAAATACTAAACCAAATTGCCACAAAAATGATGAAAGCAACGGAAGATTTGGTGCCAAACTGGTTAGTGGCAACACCAGACCCAAATGTTGCCGTTGGTCATTTATGTGAACCTTTTAAAGTTGAAATGGTAATACGTGGTTATATGTCTGGTCATGCGGCAAGAGAGTATAAAGTCGGAAAACGTATGCTCTGTGGAGTACAAATGCCAGAAGGGATGAAGGAAAATGACAAGTTTCCTCAACCTATCATTACACCAGCAACAAAAGCCGAAATGGGAGACCATGACGAAGATATTTCCCGAGAAGACATCATAAAACGCGGTATAGTTTCAGAAGAGGACTATGCTATATTAGAAGATTACACTAAAAAATTATTTCAACGTGGAACGGAAATCGCGACACAACGCGGCTTAATTTTGGTAGACACCAAATATGAATTTGGAAAAACCAAAGAGGGGCAAATCGTATTGATTGATGAAATCCATACACCAGATTCTTCACGTTATTTCTATGCAGATGGTTATCAAGAACGACAAGATAGAGGTGAAGCTCAAAAGCAACTTTCAAAAGAGTTTGTTCGTCAATGGTTAATAAGTAACGGATTTCAAGGTTTAAAAGGACAAACTGTCCCTGTTATGAGTGACGAATATATAAAAAGCGTGAGTGAGCGCTACATTGAACTCTATGAGAATATTACAGGAGAAGCTTTTGTGAAAGCAGATGTTAGTGATATTCAGAATAGAATAGAGGGTAATGTTTTGGATTACTTAAAATAATAGATTTTATTTTAAACGTATTAAAAAAGGCTTCAGATATTTCTGAAGCCTTTTTTTTAAAGGATTTTTTTCTATTCTCCTAAATAAATAAAGGTATTTACACTAAGCGTTCTTGGTGCAATATTTATGGCCTGCTGAGTAACACCACCATTAATACTGGAGGAAGTGGCTGAATGACCATGAGAACTCATAGCATTGCCACTAAACGTAGCAGTATGTCCATGAGCATTCATTGTGTGAGTATGATTACCACTTGTTTCGGTTTGCACATAATGATCATTTCCATTAAGTTTTGATGCATCTCCCGTAGGATATTGATTTGATGAGTTAGAGAAGTTACCATCATCCTTGTCAACCATATTTAAAGCGTGATTATGATTACCACTATTATTCATAGTAGACCTAGTACTTTGGACGCTTACACTTCCACTTGGAGTACCAGCAGATGCATTAAAAACTGTTATTGATGGTGAAATATTTGGCAAATTATTTTGTGCTATAATCTTAGTATTACTTCCGCTAATACTGCCCAAAGTTGCTCCATTTTGACTCAAATAAGCGTTGCTTGCATTTGGTAAGTTACCAGACAAACCAAGTGTTGTTGCTTGTGCTTGTTGTGTGGCACTCAAAGAACTAAAGCTTCTGCCATCTAAAAGAATCCAACCGTTATGATCAGCATTTTGGATACCAGTTTTAATATCTCCAAATTCATTGTTATTAGAAATTACTGTCCATTGTGGGTTTCCGCCGGTATCAGTAGTTAGGGATTTGTTGGCATCGGTTACGCCAGCTGTACCAATTTTATCAATAGTAACCGCATCATTTGCAATTGTTAACGTTGTAGCACCAGTAACATCTCCTGTATGTGTAGCATTAGTTTCTTTGGCAGTATTCAAAGCTATGGCAGTATCTTGTGAATCTTGTTCTGCTTCAATAGCTGTAATTGCAGTCGCATTTACAGCAATTCCAGAAATATCTTGGTCACCAGTGTTGGTACCAGAAAGATTGTTTAAATTACTTATATCAGTAGCAGTTAAGTTATTGGCTTCACTTGCCGTAAATACAGGGTCATTCTCCGAAATGCCACCTGATATATTCTCAGCGGTTTTAGCATGAAGCGCATATGGTACACTCATAAGTTGGCTAGTTCCTGTGATGGTATATGAAGTTCCACCATTAAGATCTATTTCGGTTTTAACAAAGTAGTTGTTGTTTGCCCAATCTATGGCATTAAAAGAACCACTTGCAATAGTGCCGTTACCTATTTCAATAGATACCAATCCATTAGCATTTGTAGTGGGTGTTTGCGTTTCTACATAAACGGCAGTACCATTAGAAGACCCTTCTAAAATGCTTATTTGCATGCCAATATTAGCATTGGCGAGTATGGCATCACTCGAGTTTCTTACAATAGCTTGATAACTTATTTTTTCAGGTGTTTGAGCGGTTAAGCCTGTAGCACATAGACAGACCACAAATAGTGAGAGTAGAAAATTTTTCATAATAGGTTAATTTTTAATAATCTTAAAAGTTTTGATAAGTTGTGATTTAGGGTTATAGATTTTGAGCAAATATGCCGCAGCCTCTAGGTTTTGAATGTTTATTTTAGACAATTGATTACTTAGTTTACCTCTTTTTACCAATCTACCATTAAGATCGTACATTGAGAACGATAGTAAATTCTCATTAGAATCTTGCAATTTCACGTTAAGTACTGAGGTGGTTGGATTAGGATAGGTAGAAATACTAACGTTGTTCTCTAAATCTATGACTTTAAGTGTGGTATCATCAAAATAGAATTGAATACCTTGTATGACAGAACCGTCAGTATTGTTAAGCGTTTCTTGAATTGTTTGTCCAATTGAAAAGCTAATTGATCCATTGGTGTTATTGATATCTCCACCAGAACTCAAAACAGTGTTTTGAGCATGAATTTGAGATAGCAATGTAAAAAAAAGCAAGCCATAAGTTATGGTTGACTTTTTGAAGCTGCGTAAAGCTGTTTTCATAGTAGGTTGTTTTTAGATTTGGGATCTATTTTATCGATTAAGTGTAAATAAATTACGGTCAAATGTAATATATAATTCAAAATGCACAAATTTTTTTTAACTTTTCATTAAAAAAAGTTTAACAAACTTGTTAAGTCTCAACCTAATTATGGAGTAAATTAGTAAAATGAATGGTGTTTGAGTACAGAATTTTACTCTAGATATTGAGTAATTGTAATCATAAAAAATGATACTGAAGTCCTAAAGAGAATTTTGAGCGTTTATGGCATTTTTCTACTAAAGGTTAATGTAAAATACTACTCTTCTGCTTCATTTTCTTCAATCACAACTTTATCCTTTTTGAAAATTGGAACTAAGTAAGACAGATTAAAACCATAGCCTGTTCCAAAATTTCCGCTATCGTAAGTTCTGTTAAATCCAGGAATGTAGAGATTTTCGAAGTTATTGGGTTCGTTTTGAGAAACAAGTAATTTTAGTTGCACGTTTACGCCAGCGTAGAGATTGTTTAAAATTTCAGCTTTAAGACCTATTATTAACTCTCCCCAAAGAGCCGTTAGGCCTTTAAATTCTTGACCCTCTTCAAATGATAGCTGACCTTCATCCCAATATTGGTTATAAAAGTTATAAACGTCAAAGCTATTTAAGGTTTGGCTAAAGGTGCTTGCACCAACTCTAAATCCGGCATAAATCATGTTTTCCATATCGAGCCAGTTTTTATAGAAGTTGATGTCAATACCTCCTTTAAAATAACTGCCCTTTGTGGTGTTGTCTAAAACCTCATTAGTAATCGTTCGCTCTTCATTACCCAATTCTCCTGCCAAATATATTTGTTTGGTTAAACGATAATCACCCATGATTTCAAAACCTGTATAATCATCGCTTAAAAAGGTGTGTGCCAATTTACTTAAATCAGTCCCAAGTCTAAGCCCATATTTTTGCTTAAAAATTAGAGTGTCCTTTACGGTTTTCTTTTTATCGTTTTGCTGTGCAAATGCCATTGTAGAACACAAAAGCAGAAGAGCAATGCTTTTAATGTAAGATGCGTACATGTACGGTATTTTCATTTTCTATGGTTTCTACGTCAACTATTATATTGCTAATCCAAGGGTCACTATCATCATCTGTATCTACATTTACTGTCAAATTCGTAAATATAGTTTTATAGCCACAGGCTCTGGAGACATATTCAAACTCTGGAATATATGACACATCTATAATATCGATGTTTGAGTCGGTAGTATCATCTTCATCTAACCTAAGGTTGGAATCTCTTTCAAGAATAAAACGTGAGGTTACTTCAATGTCTTCATTTTCTATAATAAGAGGCAACTCTAATGCGTTTAAGTTTTCGTTAAAGGCTAGAAGAAGATCAGGATTCGTTTCTTCATTAGGATCGGTCACCAAACCTTCACCATAAGCTGTTAATCTAGGGACACTTTTTAAATCCTCTGTACTGGTAACATCATAAAACTCTATGATTAGACGAGGAGTGGTTGCGGTGCTTGCAGCACAGATATCGTCGCGTTCGCAACTTTGTAGATTCACGGTTATAAACACTCCAATGGCTAAAGCTATAATTTTTTTTGTTTTGTTTATTAAAGGCATAAGTTTAGTTGATGCGTTTATTTGTTTAGTTGGTAATTGCGTAACGAATTAAGCATATTGGTTATTTTTTCAATTTTTTGACGAGCTAATATATAATCATTCTCAGAAATAAAGCCCAAATCTTTACTAATTATAAGTTGATTTAAAATTTCCATAGCAGAACTAAATGAAATTGTTGTGAAATGAGCTTTGTCTTTTTGGGTTTTTCTTGACGTTCCTTCTGCCAAATTTGAGGCTATTGATATTGATGCTCTGCGCAATTGACTCACTAAACCAAACTTTTCTTCTGAAGGAAAAGAATTTGTTATTGAGTATATAAGTTTAACAAGAACAACAGAATCTTGCCAAACTTCTAATTTTTCAAATGAATATGTTTTCATGCTCTATTAAACAAATCAACGAATAAACAAATCAACACTTAACTTCTTTCAAACAAAACCACCGTTTCAATATGCGCTGTATGTGGAAATTGATCAACTAAACTTAGTTTCTTAATCTCATAACCAGCTTGCATTAGTTGCTCTGTGTCTCTTGCTTGTGTTGCAGGATTACAAGATACATAAACCAAACGTTCCGCATTTAGGTTTATTATTTTTTTAAGGGTTTTGGGAGCGATGCCAGCTCTTGCAGGATCTAAAATTATAGTTCGTATTTTATTTTGGTATTCTGGGTGTTCAGTTAAGAACTTACCAACATCTGCGGCATAAAACTCTAGTCCTTCTATATTATTTCGTTTTGCATTTTCCTTAGCATCTTTAATGGCAGAAGCTATAATATCTACACCAACAATTTTAGTGTTTGTGGCTTTACTTGCAATAATTTGACCTATGGTTCCTGTTCCACAGAATAAATCTAAAACAACAGTATTGTCAATCGCCTCTTTATTTTCCAAAGCATAATCCACAACTTTAGAATACAATTTCTCAGCACATTTTGGATTGGTCTGGAAAAAACTTTTCATGCTAATTTCAAAATTTAGTCCTAAAAGTTCTTCAACAATTTTATCGTCTCCGTAAATTAAATTGATGCTTCCTGTGGTGGCAATAGTTCTGTCGCCCACTTCATCATTAATGGTGTGTAATAATCCAGCAACGCGGTCTCCAAAAAGTTCTACTAAATACTGCCCGAATTTATCTAAATCAAATTGTGGTAAATCATATGTGGTAGTCACTAAATTAAAAAGTAACTTATTAGTTTTATAAGATTTACGAACTACAAAATATCTAAAAAAACCTTCCTTTTTCGGTGCGTGCCAAGGAGCCAGACCTGTAGCTTTACAATACTCACGTATATCTTTTAAATGATTTTCAAATTCAGCATCAAACAATCCAGAATCTTTATCGAGGTTGTCTCCGCACCACCATGTGCCTCTACGTTTAAAACCTAAGGTGAATTCGTCAACGTCTGTTTTAAGGTTTCTGTCGTATCCTATGGCAGAAAAACCATACTCCATTTTATTGCGGTAGTGAAAGGTGTTTGGGGAATTTACAAATTCATCAAACTTATCTTCAATATTTGCAACTTTTCCGATACGTTTAAATAACTCAAGCGTACTTTGCTTTTTATAGTTATGCTGTTTTTCAATAGGTAATTGTATGTACGGAGCACCAGGAATGTCTTGGTACGGCACTTCTATTTCGTCTTCAGACGGTTTAAGAACGTCATAAAGTTTCGCCTCAGCATACTTTTTACTGCTCTTTTTAATCTGTGCTTTTACAAGTTGCCCAGGTAATGTATTAGGTACAAAAACCACAAACTCACCATGCTCGTTTCTAATGCGACCAATACCTTTTCCACCAAAGGCATAATCCTCAATTAAAATTTCTATGATTTGTCCTCGTTTAACAAACTTGTTCCGTTCTCTTCTTGGCATTTAGTAGTGTTTTGGGAGCAAAGATATTGTTATTTTAATAATGTCTACCTATAAATTGAGTCTTGTATTTTCTGAAAATTATCATAGAATTTAGTATCTTGCAACCTCTAGGGATGATTTCTCTCCCACGCTGCTTTTTCGATCTTTCGAAAGAATAAAGGTACAGAAGGAATAATTTTTTATTCATTTATTAAATTATTTTAAAATGGCTGTTATAGACCAATTAACGTCGCAACAAGCGATAGATTTAGAAAACAAATATGGTGCACACAATTACCATCCGTTACCAGTAGTATTGAGTAAAGGGGAAGGTGTGTTTGTATGGGATGTTGAAGGGAAAAAATATTACGATTTTCTTTCTGCATACTCAGCGGTTAATCAAGGACACTGTCATCCAACCATAGTTAATGCAATGCATAAACAGGCGCAAACATTGAGCTTAACCTCACGAGCATTTTATAACGATATGCTAGGTAAGTATGAGAAGTTTGCTACAGAGTACTTTGGTTTTGATAAACTTTTACCAATGAATACAGGAGCTGAAGCGGTAGAAACGGCTTTAAAAATCTGTAGAAAATGGGCTTATGAGGTAAAAGGTATTGATGAGAATGAAGCAGAAATTATTGTTTGCGAAAATAACTTTCACGGAAGAACAACAACTATAATTTCGTTTAGTAATGACGCTGTAGCTCGAAAGAATTTTGGACCATACACAGAAGGGTTTATTAAAATTGAATACGATAATCTCCAAGCATTAGAAGAAGCATTAAAAAACAATAAGAATGTAGCAGGTTTTTTAGTAGAACCTATACAAGGTGAAGCAGGAGTTTATGTACCAAGTGAAAACTATTTAGCAGAAGCTAAAGCATTATGTAAAAAACATAATGTACTATTTATTGCAGACGAAGTACAAACTGGTATTGCAAGAACCGGAAAATTGTTAGCGGTTAATTACGAAAATGTAAATCCAGATATTTTAATTCTTGGTAAAGCATTATCTGGTGGAGCATATCCAGTTTCTGCAGTATTGGCGAATGATCCTGTTATGAATGTAATTAGACCAGGAAATCATGGAAGTACATTTGGAGGAAATCCAATTGCAGCAGCCGTTGCTATGGCAGCTTTAGAAGTAGTGCGCGATGAGGACTTGGCAGAAAACGCATTTCAACTTGGAGAATTATTCAGAAGTGAAATGAATAAGTATATTGAAACAAGTTCTGTTGTAAACCTTGTAAGAGGAAAAGGCTTATTAAATGCTATTGTAATAAACGATGATGAGGATAGTGATACCGCTTGGAATATCTGTATAGCGCTTAGAGATAACGGCTTGTTGGCCAAACCAACGCATGGAAACATTATACGCTTTGCTCCACCTTTAGTGATGACAAAAGAGCAACTTTTAGACCTGTCTCTTATACACATCTCCGAGCCCACGAGACTCCTGAGCATCT
>OJHM01000604.1_pt1 | contig 10295 bp, 10 predicted proteins | sample 1595241 | NCBI WGS metagenome assembly OJHM01 (sample SAMN05416781, study PRJEB24817) | seawater metagenome | isolation source: Sea water | place: Canada:Atlantic | collected 2013-11
GAATTCGAACAGCGCAAAGCCTGGTCAGGCTACGGCCTTAAATCTTGCGCCCACTGGCTAAACTGGAAATGCGGAATCGACATGGGAGCCGCCCGAGAAAAAGTAAGAGCCGCACTTGCCCTAACCCACCTACCCAAAACAAAAACAGCCTTTCAAAAAGGCGAACTCAGCTTCTCCAAAGTACGCGCCCTAACAAAAATCGCCACCCCAAAAAATGAATCATTCCTACTCAATATCGCCGAATACGGCACCGCACAACACATGGAAAAACTGGTAAAATCCTACCGCACCGTAGACAACAACCTAACCGCAGAAGAAGAACACAGCAACATAACCAAAGCACAACAAGAATCTAAACTAGACATAGCAAAAGAAGACAAGCAAAAAGAAAACCGCAGCGTAATATGCTACCAAGACAATGACGGCATGTGGATCATCCACGCAAAACTACCAGCAGAAGAAGGCAGCCTAGTCGCCAAAACACTCAAAGAACTCGGCGACAAACTGGCCGAAGCAGAAACCCAGCCTGAACAAAAAGACAAAACAGAACCCAAAAACGTTTCCGCGGAAACGTTTTCACTCAACCAAACAGAAGAAAAACTCACCTTCCCACAACGCAGAGCCGATGCATTAATCGCCCTATCAGAACACTACCTAGCAACCGTCCACAGCTCATCAACCAACTCACTCACCGCACTAAAAAGCGCAGAACGCTGTCAACTCATCCTACACATACAAGCAGGCTCATTAAATCAAAGCCCTCAACACCTAGACGGCCAATGGCTACCACCCAGCACAGCACGCCGCATGGCCTGTGATGCAGGCTTACTCATAGTAGAAGAAGACGAAGCAGGCAACGTACTCAACATAGGCCGCAAATCACGCATAATACCACCCGCCATGGCACGCGCCTTAGCCATAAGAGACAACGGCTGCCAATTTCCAGGCTGCTGCGAAACCCGCTACACAGAAGGCCACCACATAAAACACTGGGCCGATGGCGGCGAAACCAAACTCGACAACCTCGTCACACTCTGCCGCTACCATCATCGTGAACTGCACAAAGGCTCGTTCTACCTAACACTCAAACCCTCAATTAATAACACCGTAGCAAAAACAGACAAGCCCACACGCTTTGCACAACGCCTATGCTTTTCAAAAGTAGAAAAATACTGGAAAGCCCCATTCAACCAAAAAGCCGACACAATAATAGCCAACAACCCAGCAGAATTTACCTGCGCACACTGCCAAGAATACGAGCAAACAGAAGACTTAAAAGGCTCACTAAAACAAGCAATAGCAAAAGACATTCATCAAACAATCAATGAAAAAACAGCAGTAACAAAATGGGCAGGAGAACGAATGGATATGAGCATGACAATTGACGGCCTACTGAATAAAAGATAACGAAGCTAAAATATTAATATCAAAAGTAGGTCGGGGTTCAGCCCGACAAGCCCTCCGCGTAGCGCAGCGCCTCCGTGTACTCCGAGGTAAATCAGCACCTCACCCGATCAAACACAGACTGAAAATCAGCAGAAATCTTCAAATAAAAGGCTTTCACCTGCTCATACTTGTGTTCAATACGCTTATAAGAAGAGCAGTAACCAGACATTATTTTAGGCTCTGAAAATGCAATTTCAGCATACGTATTAAAATCATTCTGAGGGGAGGTTTGTGAGTAGTAAGTCAGCAACCCCTGCATCAAAAGCTTACCATCAGCATAATAGCCATCGTGCGAGCTATACAATATTTTGGCTTGATCAAACCAATATTCAAAATCAGTTCCGTTGTGCGCCATAAAACCAATCATATCAAATTGATACTTTCGCATTAAAATAGAAGAAAACTCATGATGAAAGGTATGACGCACATCAGAATCACGATCTATGTTTATGCATCAGCAACCAAAGGGAATAAATAGATATCTTGGCTATTAGGCTGAAAGAAGCCCGAAGTAAATTGCTCTCGCTCAGTCTGTATTTGACCACCAACATTAACCGCATCTAAATCAGATTGAAGAATACCCTCAGGATACAACCCCATCGACGAATAGATAACCTGCAAAGTATTCAAATAACGCGCATCTGATAAGCCTCTTAAAATACCATCGACGCTATGAGTACCAAACCGAACCGTTTTACCTGCGATATAACTATCGACAGGCACGTCATCCATGCTTGATAATCTACGTACTGATACACCAAGCAACTTAATCGATGACTCAACATCACTAATACTTTTGCCGTAATTATTCGAACATCCGAATGAAAAACAGCAAAAGAATAGATAGATTAAAGATATAACAAACTTGAACATTAAAAGTATGTCATTTATCTTTTTTGCTTCCAAACTTTGGCTTTACTCGTGAAATTAAAGCTGCAAATGTAATTGTTATCATAATTAAAAATGCATATTCACCAAATACTTGAAAGAAAAGCAGAGACAGCCATGAAATAACAAGACAACTAATTAAAAGCACCATAGTCTTAAATATTTTGTTCTTAAATATTTTACGATCCAATATCTTATGCATACTCAAAGTCCAGAGGTGAATGTTTACCTTTTAATGCTAAAATCGTATACATATTTTGGGCGAAACACTTTTTAGAACAATACAAGAAAGATTTAAAAATTAATAGGACATCATGGATGAGATTTATGAAAATATTAAAATATACTAACCGAGTTGTCTTATTTGCTAATGTTTGGTTTTGTCTAGTAATTGGCTACATAGTCACCAACCGAGAAATGTTTCAGGCAATAAGCAATAAAATATACCCGGCATCAGACAGTTTAATGGGGTCACTTTTTGCCGACCTACTGGTCAGAAGCGAATCTACATTAGTACTGCTGGCTATCATTGTGTTTATGATCATTAAAGAAAAGCGCCTAAAAGAACGCTACATGACTAGACTGTGGAGCAATGCATTAATTGGAGTGGTTTTGTTAGCATCTTCGGGGTATTTATTAAGTATTTTATACCCGATGTAAATAGGATATGGATTACCTTCCCTCACGCTAATGAGGGAAGCACCCTTCCGTGCAGCGAAGCGCCTCCGTGTACTCCGTGGTTAATCAGCAACTAACCCGGTCAAACACAGACTGAAAATCATCAGAAATACTCAAATAGAACGTCTTAATAAACTCATATTTAAATTTAACCCGCTCATAAGACGAGCAAAAACGAGACATTACCTCAGGATAGGCAAAGGTCACTTCAACATAACCATTGTAATCATTCTCAGCAGAGGTTTGAGCGTAATGAGTCAACAGACCTTCTGCTAGCAAAGCATCAGAAGCGTAATAACTAGCAGGAGGATGCTTCAACAAATAGCCCTCGTCATTCCAATATTCAATATTAGAACCGTTATAGGCCATAAACCCAATCATATCGAAGCGATATTTTCGTAATAAGATAGACGATATTTCGTGGTGAATCGTACTGTGAATAGTGGTCCCATCCTCGAAACTTGGCATATCAAAGACAAGAGGAAAGAGATAAATATTCTGAGTACCTGGGTAATAGAAACCAGCAGTATACTTATCTTCATCAGATACAATCTGACCTGCTACAAAGATATTATCAACATCAGTGCGTAAAATATTAACGGGATATTTTACAAGCTCAGACTTAAGTAAATTCAAGAAATCATAATACCGCTGATCAGTAATCGTTCTTAGAATGCCTTCTACGGGCACAGCTTCAATCAACCCCCTATTAACATACGAAATATTATTAACAGGAATTTCATCAATATCAGTTAAACGGCTTACATTCACACCCAGCGAAACAATGGATTGCTCAGCATTAACTATGTCACTGCTTAAATTAAACTGACAGCCTGGCAAAGTGCCGCCTAGCACAAGCATAGCAATAACGAACTTTATAGCTCTCATAATCAATACCCGCCCCTATTTATACCCAACACAATACTATAAAATGCGACACTTTCTAAACCACAGACCCACAAACCACAGTCCCACAAACCAAAGAACCACACAACATGAAAATACTCACAACCGCCACAACCTTTCTACTACTAGCAATCACAAGTGGCTGCACAACCTACTCAATAACCAATCCATCCCTGCTAGAACCCACACCACAACATAAAAGCGTTGCCCACGCAGAGCCTAAAACACTGCCACTGCACATCGATGCAACCATGAGCTGCTACTCACAACGAGTCGTTGGCGGCATTAAAGAAACATGCTCAAACAAAGGCAGAATCAATGCGGTTATTAAGCACTTCAAAGAAAGAGGCGTAACAGTCGTTCCTGCAAACAATGAAAACGACGCACACATCACAATAGAAAAAGACAGCCTAAATGGCTTTTTAGAAGGTATAACAGGCTTTGCCAACATCATCACCCTTGGCCTAATACCACTGCACCACCACGACGACTACACCGTAACGTACACAGACCCTAAGAACGACATTCACGTAACAAAAACAGTCAGAATCTCATCAAACCAATCTTGGTTTTCTTTACTTTATTCAGACCTAGAAAATACAAACAACGGAGACTGGAAACACAGAGCAGAACAAAACCTAATACGAAGCGTATTAGACGAAGCAAATATAAAATAGACTCTTTAAATACCTAAGACAAAACGATCTGCAGTACACAAGCAGATCGTTTTAAAAGCCACCAAAACATCTAACCCTTAGACTTAAACTTTTCCTTAAGCAACAACCAAGCAAACTTACTATTCGTCTCAGCATAACGCTTCCACATACGGCCAGGCTCTTGCATCACGCGGTAAAACCACTCCAGTCCATAATTCTGCATCCAAACTGGCGCACGCTTCACCTTACCCGCAACCACATCAAACGTACCACCAACACCCATCACAAAATCAACACCCAGCTGATCTTGCCACTTGTTAATGAAGTTCTCTTTTTTAGGGGATGTAATCGCAACAAACAATAAACGAGCACCGGAAGCCTTAATTTTTGCTACCACAGCCTCTTCGTCCTCCCCCTCTTTACCGTTAAAGAAATAACCGTGATGATAACCAACAACATTAATACCTTTATGCTGCTCGTTTACCTTCTCAACAGTCTTAGAAACAATCTCTTCTTCAGCGCCCAACAAAAATACAGGGAAACCTTTCTCAGCACTCATATCGAGCAAGTTATGAAACAAATCAACACCCGCCACACGCTCAGGAATATCATGGCCCATAAAACGCGCACCAATCACAACCCCCATACCGTCGATATTGATTAAGTCACAAGCTTTAACAGATTCCGCTAACTGGGTATCTTTTTGCATATTCACAAGCTTGGCAACGTTCACAACCACATGCTGCAAAAACTCTTTTTTCTCGATTCGATTAGCAATGTAAGAAACCGTCTCTTCCATGCTAGCGCTGTCCATAGGCGAACCTAAAAACTCTATTCTTTGCATAACATTAAACTTCTTCAATATAACGATTATAATAAGCAAACGAGTAATAAACCCAAGCCTGCGTCCAGCGGATGTAATTTACTTTATTGGCAAAATACTTATGCTGTTGATACACAAAACGCTGTTTCTTAGGCATATACAAAGTATCAATAGATCGCTGAATGACCTTACCAGCAAGCTCAATATCTTCTGGCTTACCACTCACCTTAAGTAACGTTAAGACAGCTTGAGAGACCGAGTGCATATCAAGCGGGTAACGATTGCTATTGTAGTATTTAGCCGTGCCGTTAGCTTCAAACAGCTCTTGTTTATAATAAGCCAAGCCATTATCAATAGAAGCATCAAACTCGGACGTTTTTAACGCCGTACGTAAAACATGCAATGCTTCTAAGTTATAACCCGTATGAAAACCATCAATAAACTGGTGATGATGTCTAGCGCCATACACCCAAGAGCCATCTTCGCCCTGCTCTGAAACAGATTGCCGAGCAACCGTTAGTGCCAGTTCTTTATAGTCTTCATTACTGGTTACACCAGCAACAAAAGCGACCCATGCAGCACCCCATAAGCTAGCATTATGAACAAATGCTTCTTCGCCAGGAATATAAGCAAAAAACTTACGCCCATCGAATTCGCTATAAAGTGTATTAACAATGAAGTGGGCTGAATCTAGTGCAACATCAGTAAAACGAACATCATTCGTCACTTGCCCAAGTGCATAAAGTGCCTGCGAAACATAAATAGTCGTAATGACATTAGGCTTGCCTTTAGGCACATAAAAAGCACGCGCATTCCAATCGAAGTGATAACCCCAGCATGCGTGCTGCCACTGGGCCTTGCCTTCAACGGATAGATTACTTTGCTGCGTTAATAGCCAATCACCAAGCTCAATAGCTTCTTTAAGATAAGACTCATCCTGAGTTCTTTTATAATCTTCAAGCAAACCCAAAATAAATAAGCCAATACCTTTAGGATTACGGCCTGCAGGTACGGCAAATAATGGGCGAAGGTTGAAAATAGAACGCTTATGAAACTGAATCCAAGCAAGGCCAAACAAACCTTGTTTTAGTCTTGGTAGCGGCTTAAAGAAATGGCTATTCAAGCCATCAAAAGGGTCTTGTCCAGCATACGAATGTTGCTTAACACTGGCTAAGACGTTTTGATTTAATGTAATTAATGACATAACAATTATCGGGGCCGAAGCCCCAATGCTCTTATCCTAAAATTGAAAGGTCAACATTCAGCGAAGTGCCTGTTGCTAATGATTCAACCGCTAAAATCGTAGCCAAGCTATTCGACATTAGGCAGTTATAATCGACACAAGGCGTGCCAGACTTCATACCTTCAACCCAAGCATTCAACATAGCCTTCTGGCCTTTATCTTGTGCCATTAACTTCTTTGTTTCTTTATTGCTATCGCCAGAATATAAAACAGCTTCTTTAAAGTCGTTGATCGTAGCACTTCTACCACCACCAAATACTTCAATCGTTTCTTTCTGCATAGCTTTAGAGCCATCAGCTGTGTAAATAATATTGGCGATACTGCCATTTTCAAACGTCATCATAATAGAAACATTATCGTTTAATATCGCAGACTTGCTTGCCTTGGCCGTACCAACACAAGTCACTGTTTTGGGATTACTACCTGTCAGTGCAGATGCCAAATCAACAAAGTGACAACCTTCACCAATAACACGACCACCACCAATTGCAGGGTCTTGAATCCAATGATCAGCAGGGATTTCACCCGAGTTAATACAAATATTCACAACCAATGGCGATTTAACCTGTGCAAAATGCTTCTGCACAGCCACTGTTGATGGTGCAAAACGACGGTTAAAACCAATCATTAGCTGAGCATTCTCATGCCCTACTTTAGCCGCATGAATAGATTTAAGTTCATCAACATTCAGTGCGACAGGCTTTTCTACATAAACGTGCTTGTCTGCATTAATAGCAGCACTAACCGCTTCTGCATGGGTATCATGGCGAGTAGTAACCATAACGGCGTCAGTATCTTCAGCCAATATTTCGTTAAACTCACCCGCACAGAAAGCGAAGTTAAATTGCTTAGCAACCCCTTGGGCTGTACGACCACTGGCTGTTACTAAACCACGCAGTTCAATTTCTTTTTTATCAGCCAAAGGAGGCAAAAGACTGGCCGTTGCATAGTTACCTGCACCATAAAACGATAAACCAATTTTTGATTTAGTTAATGGCTTAGTACTGGTAGCAATACGCGCAACTTGCTGGCTAGCCGCAGAGCTATGGCTATATAGCATAACAATGCCTAAATAAGGCTCTGTCTTATTACCTTCAATCAACTGATAAGCTTCTTCAGCTTGGTCAACATCAAAGCGATGTGTGATCAGTGATTTAATATCCAAACTACCCTGCGAAACCAACTCTAAGAATGTCTGCATATTGCGCTGTTCAGTAAAGCGAACATACGCTAGTGGGTAGTCGTTACCATTTTCTTCATACACAGGATCATAACGACCTGGGCCGTAAGAGCGTGAAATAACCACATTGATTTCTTTCTTAAAGAAATCTTCACGTGGAATGTCCATGCGAACAGCACCCACAACAACAACACGGCCTTTTTCACGAGTTACCGCGCCGCATAATTCAATAGGCTGATTGCTGGCAGTACCCGCACAAACCAATACGCCATCAACACCGTGACCGCCTGTTAGTTCTTTACAGATAGTCTCAACATCAGCACCCGGACCAACACCCACGGCACCGAAGGTTTCAGCTTGTGCAACTAAGCTAGCATCTAAATCGGTTGCAATAACTTTACAACCATTTGCACGCAACAACTGAACAGCAATTTGGCCTAACAAACCCAAGCCTAAAACCAAAAAGGTTTCACCCAGCTTTGGTTCAGCTAAACGCACGCCTTGCATTGCAATAGAACCCACGGTTGTGAAAGCCGCTTCTTCATCTGTTACGTTGTCAGGTATTTTAACGACTAAATTCTTAGGGATTGCTACGTATTCAGCATGGTTAGCATAATCTGCTCCACCACAAGCAACACGATCACCAGGCTGAATACCTTCAACCATGCCGCCAGCAGCAACAACAGAACCCGCACAGCTGTAGCCTAGCGGTGATGGTGAATCTAAACGCGACTTAACGGTTTGAAATGTCTTTTTCAAACCTTCTGTTTTAATCTTTTGAAGTACCTGCTTTACCAAATCTGGGCGTGCCTGAGCTTTTTGCAAAAGACTCTTCTTACCCATATCAATCTTAGTTTTTTCAGTACCTGCACTAATTACCGATGCCGTATTTTTAACTAATACAAATTTGTCGCTTAACGTAGGAATAGGTACTTCATTAACCTCAACAGTCCCTGTACGTAATGTTTGTGTAACTTGTTTCATTTCGAATCCTTTGATGCTGAAGCCAGTATTGAATTAACGGCTTCTATTATTCTTTTATTGAAAATTTCCAGAGTATATTCAGACTCATACCTAGCAAGAGAATCCCCCCCCATGCTGGCTATCAAATCGGGTTTTTTTACAAACTCGAGCATTGCTTGAGCTAACAAGTCTCTCCGGCCTTTCTCTACAACTAACCCGGTCCGCCCATTGTCAATCATGGATGATGTAGCTCCCTCATCATATGCCACACACGGCAGCCCCATAGCCATTGCTTCAATTAAAACCAATGGGAAGGTATCGATATGAGTAGGGAATACAAAAACATCTGACATGGATAATATAGAAAATTTTTCTTCATTGTAGAGTGGGCCTGTGAAATTAAGAGCCGAAGAAAAGTCATCACCTTTACTCAATATAAATTCTTTAACCAATTCCTTTGTACCATCTGACCTATAGTCACCAACCACAACAGCCTCGACATTAGGGCTATCTTTATAAAGTGAATGAAATGCAATCAAGAAATCCAATATCCCCTTGCCTTCAACTAAATTTGAAAGAAAGCAAAACCTAACTTTTTGACTGTTTAGAGGCTTATGTGTACCTCTAGCGCAATCTAAACCATTAGGAACAATTAAAATATTTTCTTGCTTTATGTACTTTGAGATGTCGTCATATAACACATCCGCAAGCAAAATCACTTTTACATTGCGGAATACAAAATTATAAAGGAAATCAATCACTACGTATTTTTTAGAAAAGTCCAAAAAGCCCTTACCATGCAGATGATATACCAACTTTACTCTAAACAGCTTTATCAGCATGACAAATAAACAATCTCTAATAAACCCCCCTCCCTTAGGTGTCAAAGTAAAATACACGAGATCTGGTCGATTAAAAATCAGCTCTTTAAATACTTTAAAGAAAATAACAATCAAGGAATAAAACTTAAAAAAGCTTGGTTTTCTCAAGTCGGAAAGTGATTTTGAGAACTTCAAAGCTATAGTTCTATTAGAGAAATCCTCAGTCCCATCAAAGCACGACACTGCAATTTTATTCATAACTGCTGCGCCATGAATAGGTGGAGGGAGTTGAACTAGAGAAAGTAAGCGTTGTTTCATGCATTGCCCTTACATTGACTGTGATAGCAGAGAAAGAAAAATAACCAAAAATAATGAGCACTGTGAGGTAGTTCTAGAACCACATTAAAAAACACCCAAATAGACAAGCCTAGTAATGACAAGGCAAAAAACATATTTTCTTTAGAACTGTAGTGATTAATATTTAGTAACACTGCTCTAATCTGTGGCAATAAAAGCACAAGACCAATAATGCCAACATGAAAAAATATTGTTACAAACGAGTTATGAAAAGCCTTTAGATACCCCTCACCTTCATTGTTGAGATCATTACTGCTATTAAATATATCAAGAAAAATATAATGAGTCTGTCTCTTATACACATCTGACGCTGCCGACGAATAGAGAGGTGTAG